>ERZ1034980.302-NODE-302-length-39988-cov-63.424761_pt1 | contig 39988 bp, 47 predicted proteins | sample MGYA00520622_ERZ1034980 | MGnify/ENA primary metagenome ERZ1034980 (study PRJEB33766, sample SAMN09781791) | gut metagenome | biome: gut microbiome | host: Homo sapiens | place: Madagascar | study: EMG produced TPA metagenomics assembly of the PRJNA485056 data...
TCTATTTTCTGGGCAGTTTTTAATTACCCACATTCTATCTCTCCACTCTTTAAGGTGTGAGTTATAGACCCATTCAAATCGTGCTATGTTTGTGCTAATAGGAGCATTGATATACAATTTCTTCTTTAACCACTTACGTAGCACCTTTTTTATTAACTTTTCTGTAATCATATTCTTCTTTCTTTTTACCCTCTCCCTTTTACAGGAGAGGGTGGTTAGTTACTTAGATAGATGGCTCAGTGTATGATACTGGCTCCCATACATCGTAAGCTGTCAGTAAAACTGGAGCGATAACAGATGGGGCGAAGATGATAGATGCTACAACATCTGGAGCATTCAACTCGTAGTTAACACCTTCTACTTTGTTTTCCTTACTAGCCCAGCCACAAGGCTTTGCTGTAATCGTAGAACCATCTTTCTTTTTAAACGTCTTCTCGCTAGAGCAAGAAGCGAACAAACTTGCAACGACTAAGGTTGCCAAAATAATCTTTTTCATATTACTTATATTTAATTCCATAAAGGAGGTTAGTTACTAAAGTTCATCAAACTCTTTCTGAAATCTCTGTTTTGTTTCATTCAGAAGCTGCTTGAATTTAGTTTCAAATTCTCTATCATGCTGTGATAGCCCCCAAAGGGCATCAGAAAGTTTACCATTGTATGAATTTGAAGACATAGCTAAGAGTTCATCTACTTTAGGAATCAAACTCTTGGCTAATATATTTGCTCTTTCTAATTTGTCTATATTCATATTACTTATATTAAAGTTACAATATTATTTTCTAATTTAATTCCTTTCACATCTTGTAATTGAATTTGCTTATCATTACAAGACGATGCAAAGACAACAGAAATATCTCCCATCGCCAATAATATTCTACCTAATTCTTTTGCTTTCATAAATCAATCTATTATGTTTGAAAACTAGTTAAACATTCAAATACTCATGTATCGCTTTTGTGATACTGTCTTTTGCTTCTTTTTTAAAGTTATCAATATAAGGAATTATATCAAACAACACTTTTATGTCTTTGATGTTTAATTTCTTTATTTCAAACTTTGAAACAACAACCTTGTATTCTTTGCAGATTATTGGGCACTGTATTATTAAATCATATTTACTTTCTTCAGTAATATTGAAGAAGGCGTTAAACGTTAAATCTTTCTGTCTTGGTGAGTTATTATCTGACAATCATTTCCTTTACTATTTCGATAACCACATTGGTAACATTTTCTTCCATAGAAAGGACAATGGTGGTTTACTTGTGTTGTTATGCTCATACCTATACCTACTTTTTAAGCTTCTCAATCAATGCCTTAATTTCATTGTAAGCCAACACATCGGAATCTTTGTATAGTGTTCCAATATTCTTCAAATCCATGATTATCTCATGGTTGGTAGGAACACCATGCTTCTTTCTTACCCATTCGATGAACTCTGGAATCACAATATTATAGCTTTCCAAAGACTTACCTTCTCTGTCATTGTATGACAGAGAAGGTAGTAGTTTTTTTCTTGTTAAGAACCACCACAAAGCGATTAATCTGTATTTGATATTTAATAATTTCTTTTTCATGTTCTTTACTTTTTAAGTTTACTGAACTTATCCTTGTAAGGGCAATCATCGGCTACAGATTCTATATTATAGCTTTTACCTTGCAACTTACAAGATATACAATCACCATATCCGAAGCTCCATACTATGAAGTGTGGGCATTGAATCTCTTGACATATCTGCTCTATATCGTTCATACCTAGTCCTCCATATCTTTATTCTTTGCCTAAAAGTTCTTCGTTGCCTATGTAAGGAATGCACTCCATGAAGGCTGCACCACCAACCATTATATGAGCACCTTCTTTATTCTGATAGGCATACTGGAAGAGATTATAAGCCTTCATATCGTAGCAAGCTGTGCTTTTGCAGAGGACATAATCTAATGGCTTGAACTCTGGCTGAGGTTTTTCAATTGCCAAGGTCTCCATGTTCAACTTGCCACCTAGTCTTTTCTCTATTTTGTGGATATATTCCTGAGCGTATTCTTTATTTACTTTGTTGAACTCAGATGTTTGCATGTAGTCTTCATCCTCTTCAAAGTTCACTATACTACCACCTTCTTCCCATAGATAATACTGACCATTGAAAGTTTTGTAGGTATCATTTTCAAACCCTTCAAAGATAATATGTACATTTCCATCTTTGTTAACTAGAATGTCTCCTTTCTTCCATGCGAACTTAGACCAGACTCGCATTTCTTTAGATGGGAACAATAGAGGTTCTGCTTCTGCATGATTAAAGTACTTGCCATCATTATAGAAAGAAGCTGATCCAGTATGGTGATTTACTACTATTATAGTATCTTCACTGCATATTCTTGAAGTATATACATCTCCAAATAATGGAGACCACAACTTCGTATTTACTGGTTTACCATTTAAGATTTTCGCTAAATTAATCTTATTTTCCATATTACTTCACTCTTATAAATTGAACATTCTTTCCGTCTTTTCTAGTACTTGCGTTACAATTAAAGTCACCGCAAACATTTTCATAAATGCTGCTACATATCTCATTGAAGAAACAGCCATTACATTCATCTTTCTCGGTCTCAACAACCTTCAAAATGATTTCTGACCCTACAGGTAAATCTTCCATAACTTTAATTTCTCATAATGTGACACTTGACAACCTTGTTTACTGCAAGAGGTTGCGATTCGTTAAAACTCTTTATGAACTGACGCTCCATCTGCTCAGGGGAAATTGGCTTGGTAGGCTTTGGGATGGTGATAGTAGCTTGGATTTTGCTAACATCACTCAGCGTCATTAAGCACCTTCTTGAAATCTGTTCTATTCCAAACATATTGATGTCCTCCTAATATTTGCATCCGTGAAGATACGGACGTGATTCGTTATACTTCATTTTCAACCTGATGTGCTCCATCAGGTCGATATTGTTATTGTGAGCGATTGCGAATACCCTCATGAGTATATCCTGAAGGGTATCTGATACAAACCAACTGCAAGACTCATTATCAACAAAGTTACCAAAGTCTCTGTTGAGTCGGTACAAATCTTTTGCGATACTGCCTTTATTGATTATGTTTTGTACACGACATTGAATTTTGGTAACTTCATATTTGTCAGCAAGGCTAGAATCGCTTTTTAGTTTAATAGATGTCTTGCTGTTCATCCATCCCAAGAGTGATAAGATACGGATGGCAATATCAGCGAACTCTGATTCAACCATTCCTTCAAGAGAGTTCTTGTAGGCGGTAGGAATATCTCTGCCCATCTGAATCTCGCTCTCATAGTCTTCGATACTTCCGTGGCGATTGTGGCGGTCTGCCTGAACAGCTTCTGCCATTTCTGTGATAATGAGCATCAATGCGGTTTCTATTTCTGTGCTCTCAGTATAGAAACCATGTTTGTCGGCATTCTTAAAAGCATCTTCTGCTAAGGATGCCAGTTCTTTCTGCGTTATAATTTCCATATTGTTCTTGATTTATTATTTTCTGATAGTGAATGCCATATCGTTGAGGGTTCTGCACCAGTTTATCTTGCCTTCTTCACACAACTCGTTGATGGCTTGATACGGCTGATGGCATCTTCTGTTGATGATTTCAGATGTGAGGACGTGGGGCGGCACGATGTGGGCAGCTTCACGCTCTGCCTGAATCTCTGCGATGATGGCTAGGATTTTTTCTTTCTTTGTCTTCATTTGGCGAAGGTAAGAATGATACGTGGGTTACTAAAGACTGATACATGAGCATTTCTTTGTTGCCGCTTATGTCGGTGTTGTACCATTTGCCCTTAATCATAGTTCCGATGATAGGCTTGTCTTTATACCATAACACAATGGTCTTGCCTTCGAATAGAAGGTGGTGGGTTTTGCTGATGCGCTTGCCTACCTTGATATATCCGAATATGTTCATACTAGAAGAGGGATAGCTGACCAGTCTTGTCATGGTAGTGATTTCCTGATTGGAAAATCAGTTCCTCGAACATGGCGGTCAGGCAGTTTGTTACTATTGAATTTCCTGCTAGGGCATAGAGTTTGCTCTTGCAAATGATGAGTTGACCAGTCTTCTCCTTGCTCAGGAGTTTGTCTATGTCAGCTTCGTGTACTCCCATCAGTCGGAAACAATCTCTTGGAGTGTACTTCCTGATTTGGATGGAGTATCGCTTTCCGTTGGGAGCGGTATGAATGATTTCTTTGTTCATGATGGTTACGAATGTCATGTTTGACGTATCAATGGTTGTCTTGATGGTAGGGGAGATACCTTGCATTACTGCTTGGTTGTAGATGTCAAGAACTTGACCACCTACATCAGGTTTCACCTTCCCCGATAGGAACAGGGATTTCATTCTCTTTCCTCCTGTTATCATATCTCTTTGACGATTAAGAATAGTGGAATGCAGTTACCTCCGTGCCCCATTGCCGAATTGAGAGTAGGGGAGATTCCCTTGGTGGAGTAGACTCTGGTCTGCTGCTCTATTCTGCCTTTGATTTGGAGGTTTGCTAGCTTTATAATTTTGTCGCACATTATAATTTCTTGATGATTAAAACTGCGTTGGCTGCTCTGCCATCGTTATGTATATAGTTAGCAAAACCAGCCTTATAATAACTTGTACGGATGGTTCTACTTAAACCATCTACGTCTGAGTTGATGAGCAGTTTTCTGCTTGTATTTTTTTCGCACATTAGCTTACTCTTTTGATGATTAAGACTTCATTGGGCTTTATTATCCTTTTCCTTCCATACTTTCTTCTTCTCAACGAATATCTTATATTATAAGAGGAGTCACACCATTCAAGGTTCTCCAACCTATTATTGTGCCGATTTTCGTCTTTATGGTTGATAAGCGGAAGGTTTTGAGGATTGGGTAAGAATGCTAAGGCTACCAGTCTATGTATTACTGGGTAGTGCCTTTTTCCATCTACTCCCCATAAACCTATATGATAATATCCATCCCATCTGTTGTGCGGTTTCATTATCTTGTCTTTATTCCTGATTCTACCTAAATTGCTAATTTGGTAGTTGGGGAAACCGACACATTCTTTCCACGTTTCTCGCATACTATTGGATTCTTTTGATGATTAAGACTCTACCTTTCGGATAATGAGCGGTGTTTATGAGGTTCATGATGCTTATCATAGAGAAACTGGCTGTGACTGCTACAGAGCATCCATCAGCAGTTTTCGGTATTGCAATCTTCGGGGTAGAGTTTTTCGATTGATTCATTGATGTCTGCTTTTGTGAGATACTTTTCGAGAAGTGGCTGGGATAGGAAATATTCGGGAGATACACCATCTTCCAATATGTCCTCAACCGTTGTCTCTAGCTTAATGGGAGAAGGGAAGTGATACTCTGGGTTCGGCTCGTCTTCTGTTCTGAGGATGGAGATAACGAAGATACGTTCTCTATTCTGTGGGATTCCGTAATCTTTTGCATTCAGAACCTTGTAGAAGGAGGTGTAACCGAAGGAGTCGAGGTCTCTGAGGTACTGGAAGAAGTACTTCCTCATCTTCTCTGTGAGTAGACCTTTCACATTCTCTAGCATCACATACTTCGGTTTCTTTACTGCCAGCATTCTTTTCTCCTGAAAGATAAGGGATGAGCGTGTGCCGCTGCCTTCCTCTGCTCCTTGACGAAGTCCTGCATTGGAAAAGTCTTGGCAGGGAGAAGACCAACTGATGAAGTCGAAGTCGGGAACCTGATACCAGTCTATCCTTGTCACGTCTCCGAAGTTCGGAATATCTCTTCCGTGCAGGAGTCCGTAGGCTTGGATGGCTGATGGTTCTATCTCTGAGTAGCCCACTACCTTGAAGTCGAACTCAGGATGCTTATCTTTGAGGTACTTGAAGGCTAGGCTCTGACTGCCATAGCCAGCAAAAGCCTCAAAGACTCTGAGAGGATGCTGCTTGTTGTACTTACTGATTGCTATCATTTTGGTAAACAGATTTGTGGTTTATGGATTCCATTGGATGCCCAAGCGTTCCATTGTTCCGTTGTCACGATATATCTCCAATGGGATTCTACATGAACTTTGTGGGTTATTCTTTAGAACTTCAATCATTCCGTAGATTCGCTGACGTAGTGCATGGTTCTTGTCTTCCTCTGTTATCTGCTGCTCTACCTTTGTCTTTGCGATGAGTTGGCTGATTTCAGACGGATGCTCGTTGGCGGTTGGCTGTTGTGGTGTTCCGATGATTTCGTCTTCCCATCCTCGCTGATTGAGGAAGGTTTGGAAGTTCTTGCGATACTGTTTATCTGGCTTAGAGATTACATATAGAGGAATATACTCTATAGCTGCCTTGCGGTCTTTCAGACTCATGGAGTTCCATTTCTTCTCCAGTTTCTCCTTGCAGCCTACCTTCTTTTCGTAGAGGTTCCATGCTCGCTCAAAGGTATATTCGTCTTTGACTTCCTTTGGTGGAGCAGTAATCTTGTAGCCATTATCTTCTAGAAGTTGGATAGCTTGCTTGATTTCGTCTGTCATAGTTCACCATTTAAATAATTGTCGATTGCTTGGATAAATTCATCTATAGAGCGGACAATGATGTACTTGCCACCATGCCGTTCTACTTCAAACTGGAATACCTTCTGTTCGGGTTCCTGCCTACCTTTGGGAGTCTTGTTTTCGATGCAGAGGAAACCGTACTGGGAGGTGCGCTTCAGGAGCAGCATATCAGATACTCCTGCCTTCATACCTTCTTCTTTGAGCCATGCGGCTTGTCGGGAAGTTCGCTTGCCACCATTAGGAACGGCAAAGAAGACACCTTCAAGGTCAGGATATACCCAACGGATATACCTGACCTCTGCGGCTTGCAAGTTGTGCTCATCGTAGGATGAACGCTTGCGTATCTTCTTGCCTTCCTGCTGTAGCTTTGCCTTGATTTCAGCGTAGCTTGCCATTACCAGTCGGTTGAGAAAAGGTCGTTGAGAGATTCTTCACCCATCAAGCGGATGGCTTCCTTAGCAAGGCATGCACTCTTAAAGAAAACAATCTCAGCATTATCTGAGTAAGTAAATATGACTCTATATTCTTCGCCTCGTTTTTTGGAAATAAACCAATTCCGTGTACTACCTTTGAAGTCAGGTTTCCATCCATCATTAAGATACTTGGCGATGTTCTGCAACTTGTTGAAAGCAATACAACGTATAGCCTGAGAAGGAGTGGTGCAGTTGACGCCATCTTTGTAATTTGTAAGACCCTGTTTTCCTTCGTTAATATCGTCTTCGTCACAAGCCCAATATGCAGTCTTATTAAGGTAAAATTCTTTGAGAATATCCTCATAAGTGATAGGTTTTACTTCCTCCTTGTTAGGAACATTTTCATGTTCCGTCTTCAGACAAGCCATCAACTTTCCTTCCTCATCGAAGAAGAACTGGAGGTTATCAGGGATAGGGTACTCTACTGCCGAACCATCAGCAGGAATGTGCAACTTAGATAAGGTTGCCTTGCCGTTGTTGATGTTGGTAACGTCCTGATTACTGATGCCTTCTGCATGAATATCAGGAGTCTTTTCCTCGGCAATCTCTGCCATCTTCTTGGTAATCATGTCTACACCTTTGCCAACGATTGCTCCGAAAAGCATCTGTGCAAATGGTGGTAACTCTGGGGTGTTGTTGCGCTGGCGGCTATTGCGTCTGTTGTTGCGCTTGTTGTTTCTACGTGTCATATCAACTATAATTTTGTAAAATGTTATTAAACTCGTCTTCTGTAACACCATCTGCATAGAGTATCGTGAGGATGGTGTCTAAGACTCTACTATATACTTCATTAAAGGCTGGCTCATCCATCTTTGCAAAGGAGATAGACTTGGCTCTCTCCAAGAACTTCTGTCCGTTGAGGTCGTAAAGCGGTTCGCTGAATCCTGATGTTATCAGAAGCTGCTCACGGAAAGTGTCTATAGAACGTAGGTTTGTGCGCTGCTGCTCTGTGAGACAATCCCATGCTGCTCTGATAAGGGAGAAGAACTTGCGGTGAAACTTAATGTTCCTTGGTCGAACTATGTTCGCCTTGACGATGGAACCAACCTTTATCTTTTTCATTTCCTCGTAATCATCATCCGTGTATGGGCGAATACCAGTGGAGGTTCTTACTAGATGGATTTCCATACCTTATATATTATTGGTTTGTGGCAGGGAAGGGAAGTCCCTGCTGCTGACCACCTGCATATTGAGTGTTCTGCTGAATAGGTTGACCGCTTGCATTAACCTGAGGGGGAAACTGCTGTGGCTGGCTCAGAGGTATTGGCTGTTGCTGTGGTTGGTAATATCCACCAACTTGCTGAGGTGCTGCGCCAACCTGACTTTGGACAACCTGACCTTGCTGCTGACCATTTGGTCGTTCCACCTTCCAGCAGTCCAACTGATTGAACCAACGTCCTTCCTTAGACTGGCGTGCCTTCAATCCGATGTGGGCGGTGATGATTTCTCCTAACTGAATGTTGAACTGCTGCAACTTGTCTGAGCCATATACCGAGATAACGGCTCTTGAAGGGTACTGCTCGTTCAACTCTTCGATAGTGTACTCACAAGAGCTCCATTGGGTTCCGTTTTGGCTCGTTCCCATTTGAACTTGCCCTGCTGCAATAATCTTGCCTGTAAACTTTACGTTCATATCTATACTTAATTAAGTTTGATTCTTATTGACGGCTTGGAGATACTGACTTTTGTTAATTTCTCGTAAGCATTTGGATATTTTTCTTTGAAGAGTTTCATGTCGAGCGTTCTCTTAGTGGTACTCTCAACATAAGAGTAAGAACCGATGTTGGTCTTGATGGATTTCTGCTTGTTGGCTTCCATCATCTTCATCATCTGCTCCTTCAAATCATCCTGCTTGATTTTCAGGGCATCCATTCGGGCGGTGATAAGTCTGTACTCCTGCTCTAGTGCCGAGAACTGCTCAGGAACTTCCACCTTATATTGATAGTCGGTATCATCAGCGAGATAAGCGTTGATTAAATCGTCAATCTGATAATCAGCTACCCTAGGTAGTGGCTGGAACTTGCTCTGTCCGTTCTTGAACCACATACAAACAATCTCCTTCACCTTCAAGTCAGGATTCTGCTCCTCGAACCATTTGGCATAGATGGAAAGTTGGAGAGATACATTGTCGTAGTGAAGGGTAGCGGTTGTCTTGTAATCGACCAGATAGATGTTGCCTTCGCTGTCTGCAAAGATTCCGTCAATGGCAGATGCGAAGTTCTCGCCATCTGTAACAAGATACTCGGATGCTACATAGTGTAAATCGAATGCGACTAACATACTATGGAAGGCAAGAAGCTCTTCCGTAGGGTTCGGGTATTGTTTGAGGTCTGCATCGAAGATTGAACAGAAGGTTTCAAACGTGTTGTGGATAAGTCCTCCTCGTTCTGCTGCCTTCATCAATACAGATTCAGGAATATTCTTGTAGGTGTCGGGGAAGGCTTTCTTGATGAGCGTTCCAGTGACTCCTTTCAGTTCCTTCTTGCCGATGAAGTACTGATGAGATTCCTCAATGAATGTAACCTTAGGCACATTCAGAGTAATTTTCTTTGTTGCTATTGCCATATTATTGTATACCTAATTGTTTCTTCTTGGCTGATACTGCTTGCATGAACTGAGCGTTAGAGCAGAGTGGCTGGTAATGCTGAATTACCCACAACAGATTGTCTTTGCTAACACATCTGCTCAGGTAACCCAATCCTTCGTTCAGGTCGTTTGAGTTGAATTGGTTTGATGCTGGCTGCTGTTCCTGAGTCTGCGCTTGCTGCTGAGTCTGCTGCTGCCCATCGTTGGTGGTATCAGAATCAGCGTTATCATCAATGGCAAATAGACCGTTGAGAGCATACTTTCGGGCGTAAGAGGAAGATGCTCCAGTAATCTGACTGCCATCCATACCTTTCTTGGTTTCCTCTTCTCTAGCCCAACCATTGGTTGTTTCACACTCGCCCTTCTCGTTCTTGATGGTGGCAGTTGCCTTCACGTAGATGCGGTTGCCTATCAAGACTACATCATCGGTGATGATGAGCGTACATTTCTGCTTGGCGAGTAAAGGCTTGACAGCTTCAAGAATGTCTTCTGCCTTGCGATACTTGTAGCCACCGAATTTGTTGAACTGACTCTTCGGGGCTTTCAGTTCTGACTGAATTGCGATAAGTTCTTTCATATCTTATATGTATTAAGTTGTTATTGATATTTCCATTCATAAAGGTTGCATCTGTAGCCACCATCTTGGTTCTTATCCGGTCTGTCACATATGGTCAAGAAGACACAATCGTGACAACTATTTGCTTTATATATCATATTGTTGTTCTGTTTTGATGTTCAAATTAAAAACCCCACGATTCTCACGAATGGTGGGTTTAGTATTAACCTGAGCGGTCGCTACCGCAATCATAAGTATTGCTAATGTAAAATGTAGAATATATTAAAGTTTTCAATTTCTATCCAAAAAAGAGGGGCAGTAAAATGACAAATACAAAAAACTGCCACCTCCGTGGAGCGACATCTATACAATCTTGGCGGATGGTGAATCGCTCCTTGGTTCCCTTCTGCATTCATGGAGGCTTAGGACTCCCAGCACTAGTAATCGCACATATTGTGATATATCTGATTTCTATAAAATAACCAATTATAACTATTGAACCGAATATAAGAAATAAAGCGTGCTGGCTGCATTAGAACCGATTTGTAGTTGTGCGCTCCTACCTTTAGATGCTACCTTATTATAAAAGGGTCACGGCATCAGGTCTGCTTCTTCACAAGTGAACTCCAAGTTTTTCCAAATTCCACCTATCAGGTGTATGTACTCGCTTGCCACTTCCACGTCTAAGCACCATCTGTGGTTAATGATGCTCCTTTTGGGTACGTGTACCTCTCTAGGAAGGTTTATCCTATCCGATATAAAGCCTTGGAATCGGGCTATATGGGGCGCAAGGTTGGACTCGAATCAACGACCTCGAAGGTGGAGAAACCTTCATACTCTGCCAACTGAGCTACTTGCGCTGGGTAAAAAACACTTAAAACATGTAAAATTATAACGACATAATCTATAGTGGAGACTGGGAGTAGCAAACTCCAAAAAACCTCTGCTGTTTTCAATGGCTGAAACATTATAAGACTTAACACATTAATAACTTAATACTTAACTATTCTTGTGAGGTTCAATCTCCATATATCTTACTTGCCTACTTCCTTGAAGTAGGAGTGAATTTCCTTAACGGCAACAGCGAAAGCGATTACGCTGGCTACCAACATTACATCTGCTATCATAAGTTTATCTGTTTAATGGGTTACACAATAGGCTGCTGCCTCTGATTTCAACTCTACCATGCTCTTTCTGCGGTTCTGAGTCATCCACTCTTCCAACTCGCTCTTCTTAAAGTAGAGTCGGTTGACATTTGGTTTATAGCAAGGAATGATTCTGTTCCTGACGTTCTCTCTCACTCCTCTAACCGTCATACCAAGAATGATTGCAGCTTCATTAATGTTGAGCACATTCTTTGCAGCTATGAGCGAATACTGCTCTATGCGGTCTAGCTGCTCTTTAATCTCTGGGTCTATCATGTTACCTCCTTCTTTGATTGTTGTACTTTATCATTTTTGTACTCACTTCCGCAAGTACTCCTGCTATGTTAGAAATATTTGAGGGTATAGTCATATCTACTCTCTTTCCGTTCTTTGAGCAGGAAACCTCAAGACTATCATCTTTAAGTCTTACTTTTATACGCATTTCCATTGTTTAATCTCATAAATAGATATTTTGCAATAAGTCCTATACGTACATTGTCAAGACATTCATACAACTGCTCCTCATTACAGAGTAAATCAATAGAGTTGTCTTGATGTACCTTTTTGATAGCACTTCCCTTTAGAGTAAGTTTCATATTCACCTCCTTCTTTATTATTAGTAGAACACTACCTTGTCAGTCTTAACACCTCCGAACTCATTCAAAGCAGCCTGCCTGATGTATTCGGATTGCTTGCTCTGACTCCTAAAACTTAGAGCGTTGTATATCGTTTCCCTTCGGCAACCATACCGCTCAGCAAGTTTTTTCCGTCCTTCTGGCGAAAGTTTGATAATTTTTATCTTTTTTACTTGCATAACTTAATTTTTTGTTGTACTTTTGCTTTTAAATATATAGCAACTTGTTATTAACGATTGCAAAGGTAGTCATTTCCTGCTAATCTGCCAAATTTTTAGCAAGAAATTATTAGCCGATTATGATTAATTAATTATGGTTTATAAATGTAAAATGTATGGAAGTAACTATTTATCAGCGAATTATGCTAATTTTAGAGGATAAGCAAGTATCGGTTAACGCTCTGTCAAAGTTAGTCGATATGTCTCAAACTACCCTTAATACTCAGTTGAAGGGTGAGCGTGCTTTGTCTGCAAACGTTGTTGCCAAGGTTCTTGTAGCTTATCCTGACGTGTCTGCTGAGTGGTTGATGCGTGGTATTGGTACTATGTATCACAAAGAAGGTGCTGACGATTCTCCTTATATGGTTGCCGAGACTCCTCACCATGACGAACCAATGGTTGCAGAACCTAATCAGGACGATTCCGTCTGGAAGGCGAAGTATGAAGAGTTGGAGAAACGCTATGACCAGCTTCTATCTATCTTAGGCGGTGGAATGAGTAAAGCAAATGTAGGATAATTAAAATATGGTATATATGTGGTATTTTCATTTGTTAGTTATGTATTTCTCGCTCATGCTATTTATGATATGGATGGTAGGAGTGTGTGATTCCCTTCAACATGGTAGTTTTTTCAACTGGCTATGTAAAAAGAAGTGGATGGTAATTCCTGTTGCTCTGTTGTTGCTGATATTTGTTGCTAGGGTATGGTATGTTATAGCATTTGATATTCAAGATATAGTTAACTACATCTTTGGGTTATGCGGTTGCAGTCCTATAGATTTTAAAAACCTTGGATGATGGAATATATATTAGGTATCATTGTGTTTCTGTTTTTGTCGGCTATAATAGTATGGTCTATCCTTCATAGTTCTAAGGAGGAAAGCGCAAAGCGTGACAAGGAATTTATTGATAGAATAAGAAAGAGTGCTCTTGAACGCAAGCCTTCTATCTGTATTGAAGTTGATGGGTGTAAGATAATGCTTAAAGAGGATTTCATAAAACGAGAGTGGCACAAGACCAAAGAAGGTGGAATGCCTATCCGTGGTCAATATGAACCAGCAGCACATTTTCTGAAACGTGTTGACGAATATCGTAAAATGAAGGCTGAGCAGAAAAGACGTTATGATGAGGAGGTGGCACGAAAGAAACAGAGTATTTTAGATAGATACGAAAAGGCTCCTTTATCAAAGTCCGAGTATGAAGCTGACGAAATATTAAAGAATTACAAGGGAGAAAAATAATTTTCCCAACTAGGAAAAATATTTTCCCAACTAGAAAAATAAAAATATGCCAAAAGAAATTATTTACGTGTTTGTGGCATTCATAGCGATAGCTGCAATTTATTTTATGTATTGCTCATTGAGGGTTGACCGAAAAGAAGGTGAATCTTCAAGTGTTAAGGATGATAGCAAGAAGGTTGCTAAGATGGTGTTTAGGTATATTGCCATTGCGATTACCTTTGTTGTCTGTATGGTTGTGTTGGTTGCTGTTGAATCCCAGTTCGTAGAGCCAAATAAAGGCTTTATCTGTGGTGATTTTGTTGTGTCTGCAATTGCTGCTAACTTTGTTAGTAGCTTTCTGAAAAAGAAACTCGGTTTATAATGGCAAAGATAACTAACGAACAGAAGCTGTATGTGCTGCTGGATAATATTCGAGATAAGACAGAGTATGAGCAGGAGATATGGGGTATCATTTACGACCACGTATCTCCTGATGATGCTTGGAAGGAAGATGTTGCTAGGTTGCTGGTGAAGAGCGAATATCTTAATCGTGGGTATGCCTATTGTAACCAAGAGTCTAGGGTGGTGTATAGCATTACCAAGCATGGAAGGAACCAGATACCAATCCTTTGGAATGGTAGTACGTTGAAGAAAGAACATGATGAGGAAGTGAAGGCTCTAAAGAAAGAGTCTTCATTTGAAGTGCGGCACAAGAAAATTAATAAGTTCTTGTGGATATTGTTGACTGCGATTGTTTCGAGTTTAGTAACAATAATTGTTTCTAACCTACTATCACAATCTTGTAGAAAATAGCACATATCATGTAAACCATGATACCCTCTATTGTCCATATTGCCTTTTCGGCAAACCTTTCTAATTTATCTTGTTTCATAAGCCTATGAGTTTTAATGTTTTATGAGGCAAAATTACGCTTTTCTCCTGAGAATCAGAAGCAAATTACATAGTTTAACTTTTAATCTCTGCAAGGCTGGCTACCTTACAGAGATTTTTTTTAATCCTTATCGAAGAACTTATCAATCAGCCCCATCGCCTCATCCTTCTTCTTATCCACAATCTTAGCATATATCTCGGTAGTGGATATTCGGGAATGACCGAGTAGCTTGCTGGTGGTGTAGATGTCGGCTCCCAGCGTGAGCATCATGGTGGCGAAGGTGTGCCTAGCAGTATGGAAGGATATGTTCTTCTTGATTCCTGCTGCCTTCGCCCATACCTTAATATGATAGTTGATGTTCGGCTGCTGGCATAGTTCATAGAATACCAGTTCGTCTTCCGTCTTTTCAGGCAACCATTTCATCGCCTCGTTGGATAGCTGATAGCTTATTACTCGCTGAGTCTTCTCCATCGTCTTGGTCAGGCGGTAGGATAATGTTCCGTCAGGATTCTTCACCTCTTCAATGTCACTCCATTTCAGTTTCCTGATGTCCGAGATACGAAGACCTGAAAAACATGAGAACATGAATGCTTGCTTGGTGTGTTGGCTGTAGCATTCCGTTGCAGCCAGTTTCTTCACTTCTTCAATATCAAGGTATACTCGCTCGCTCTCAGGAGACCCGAACTTATAGCTTGGGTCTATGAGCGATAGGGGATTCATCTGAATGATACCATCACGGACAGCCTGATTCAGAACCGTACCTAAGCAAGTAAGGTACACCTTCTTGGTTACTTCGCTGAACGGCTGTCCACCTCTCTTGGTGGCAGTTCTCAGATATTCTATCCACTTCATGCAAAACTTCTTGTCTATGTCAACCATCTTGGTAGACTCGCCACAAAACCTGATGATATGTTTCTTCACATTCTCAATGGTCTTGCTGGATTCATCCGACCTACTTGCCTTCTGCTTGGCAACCTTCACGATGTCTAGCCATTCTACCAAGCGCATGTTCTTGTTACTGCTGAATACTCCTGCCTTTCGGTTCTTTAAGTCGAGAACCCTCTGAGCCTTGATGATATTCGCACTAGCCATCGTCTCGGCATTCTTCATCCTTGCCTTCGCTCTTTCTCTACCAACCTCTGGGATGAGGTATAGTTTGAGAAATTCATAACTCCTCTTTCCGTCCATATAGATGTCTAGATAGATGCTCTTGTTTCCGTTGGCAAGTTCCTTGAATCTGATAGTGACTGGCTCCTTGTCGATTGTTTTCTTCCTTCCCATAAGCCTACATTTATTAATCTGTTGCAAAGATAAGCAATTTTTTTGTTACTCGCAAATTTTCGGTAACAAAATAGTAACAAAACTACAACATACCTATTGTATACCTACCTGTTATGTATTATGCCGATAATTGATTTTTCGCATAGATAAAGTGTTGGTAGCTAAGCAGGTAGGTATACAGATGATATACAAAAGGGGTACTTTCACAAGCACCCCTTTTCATATTATACAAAAACATTATGAATGCTTATTTGAACCTTGTAACCAACTGATAACCAATACTATTAGAAATGGTTTATTTTTATCGAGTAACAAAATAGTAACATAAAAGAGTTAAAGAAACTAAATCGTTTGTTTTGCTCGCCACAAAGGTAACAAAATAAACTTGAATGCCAAAAACACTTTAACCTACTTTAACTTTGCAACCATTTGTATGTCTACTGCATACCAAGTGTATACCTAAAATCTGAATATCTTACAGATTAACGAATTACATATTTTTTCACATTTGGTGGTTCCAGAAAAAGCTTGTATCTTTGCATCGTCAATGTTGCAGATTGGCTGGATAAAGTAGTCCTCCTTTCAAGGCGTAAGCCTACAAGATATGAGTCCCTTAGTTCTTGCTGCAACCAAGACTTTGGGACTCTTTTTTTTATGTTATGCAGTATATAAATGTAACCATAGAACTTCTGAAAGCATACTCTTCAAGTAAGAGCATGAAGGAACTTCTTGCTGTTGCTATTTGGATAAAGATGCAGCATAGCAATTCTGTAATGTGGAATGTTACGGAATACAAATTAAGGAAAGGATTACATATCGGTAAACCAAAAGCAGAAAGACTTATTCAAGACATGAAGGATGATGCTTTGTTTTCGGTAGACGGAAATAAGGTTATTGTCTCTTCGTTCCGTGACAACACGATAAAGTGGACTCGAAAGGGTCGTGAGTATCGTGGTGCTATGGTATGTAAGTTTGAGGTAAAAGATTATACCTTGAAGGAACTATTCAATCTTATAAACGAGAAGCTTTTTGAATTTCAGATTTGTGCTGCCGAGCATAAGGACTGTTGTATGAAAGCACCTGAGGGTGAAAAGGTCGGTGCCAAAGGTAAAGCTATCACAATAAAGCAATTTCAGAAGGCTCTCAATACAAGTAGTAGTTCTGTTTCGAGAATAAAGAAAAGACTTATTGCCAGTGGTAAGATTAATTCTACTCTTGCCGAGAAACATTCCTTTGACATCAGGAATGAGGAAGAAACGAAGAGAACTTTGTTGAGAACGAGAAAACCCAAGGCAGATTTTATTATCGGCACTCTTGGATTTGTAGTCCTTGCTTGTACTTACTCTATCGCTAATAGGGCGGTGACCGATGGATTCAGGCATCTTATCTATGGCAAGCAGAGTGTAAAGGTTATACAGAGAGACATGAGTGTTGGAGGAATCCCTGACGGATTTTTCTGTTAATTGCTTAGATGTTTATTTTGGTAACCTACATTGAAAGAAAGAAAATATATTAAGTAAGTTATTAATTATGGATAAACCAAACTATGAGAAGTTCAAGAGATATTGTATATCGAAGAACTATGGAACAGATGAGTATATCAAGAGTCTTTATGATTATCTTGATGAGAGAAAGTGGAAGAAGGCAAATGGAGGGGAACCAGTAAACTGGATGATTCTCACAGATGCTAACTTTGGTGTGTTCAACGCTAAAGGTAAATTCTCCAGTGCTATCAGAAAGAAATTGGCTGAAAAGTCGGAAAATTTCGACCCAGTTGAGCCATTCCCTGATAATGGCATGAACTATGTGGCTTATACGGATGGAAGTTGTGACAACCATTCCATGTATAAGGCAGGAGGTTCTGCTTATATCGTGTTGAAGGATGGAGAGATTGTCAAGATGAAGAATCATGGCAGACTACAGACAACAAACAATCGTATGGAATTGCTTGCTATCATTAGTGCAGCTAAGTCTTGTCCAGATGGTGCTTATCTTGATATTTATACGGATAGCCAGTACTGCATACTTGTGTTGGGGAAGAGTACTCCACCAATGATGAATCCTGACCTCTATGAGTTGTACAAGAAATGCTCTGCTCATTTGGCAGGAGTTCGTTTTCACTGGGTGAAAGGTCACAATGGTGACAAGTACAACGAAATGGTTGATAACTTGGCTTATGGCGCATATTGCGACATTTGTGAACAATATAACATCGAGAAATCGAAAAGACATTAAAATTTTGGCTTATGGAACTTGATATGCAGATTAGAAGTGCCCTGAGTGATGCCCAGTGGTTGATTGCTAAGGGTGGAACGGATAGGGCAGAAACCCTGAATCGTGTGCTGGGTAAGATTGGTAATGTCTTGAAGGAACTGGATGGGGTTTACCTCATTGACCTCAACAAGGTGTGGCATAAGGCGAAAGATGTCATGCCGCCAAGAATTTATGGTGGCAATCATGCAGACTTGCTGTGTGTGCATCAGTTCAAGCCTACCTCTCATCCTATTCTTACTCATGAACAGAACTGCCCAATTTTTCAAGAGTATCTTAAAGCGAGTCCGAATGAATGGTGGTGTAGAACTGGTGATTTGTTGAAGAAGGAACATCGTGAACTTTATTGGAGATAAAGACAATGATTAGAATGATATGGAATACTCTGTATACAAAGCCTAAGAACTGGCTCTGTGGGTTGCAGACGGATAAAGTGCTGCATTTTGTGGTTAGCATGGTGCTGGTGCAAATGATATTCTTTTTGACCTATAACTTATGGTTCGCTACTCTGGCTACATTTGTTGTAGGTATCTTCAAGGAGGTGGTAATTGATAAGCTAGTCAGCAAGGAGAAGGTGGATGCCGATGATTTATGGGCAGACATTTTCGGTGTGTGTGCAGGAGTGATTACGCTGGTAGTGTATGCTGCTATGCTTAAAATTCACGAATGGCTGGCGGTATAATTGGATATAGATATTAATTTAATTATTTTGTTTATGGAAGATTTTAAAGAAAGAATGTGCCAAGAGCACAATGAGTTAAGAGAACGTTTAGGCAAACTTAATGTAGCCTTGTGTATGGATGGTTTCCGTGAGAAAGTTGGTGACTATCAGTTTAAATTAATGAAAGAGCAAGCATTGGGTATGGAGAAGTACTTTATTGCTTTGACTGCACGTATGAAGTATATGGGTTTATGTCCTAATGATGAAGTAACGTCATGTGCTTGCACTGGAATGGGTATCGGTGGGGCTGTTGATGCTCTGAAATTAGGTCTTGCGGTTAGACGTAAGGGCTGGAATGGAAAGGGTATGTTTGTAGTTAAGCAAGTTCCTTCTCATGTTGGTGCTGATGTTATCCCTAATATGCAGTCTCTTCCTCAGGCGGTCAAGCACATCTTGATGAAACGTGAGAATCCTTGCATTAACTATAACAACCAGTTGCTTCTCGTTCAGAAGTCTGGTGTTGCAGATTCTTGGACAACATCATCTAGTGATGTTCTTGCAGACGATTGGGAGATTGCCAATGACTAGTTCTTCTGCCGAATACTACAGAACTCACCCAAAGGCTCGTGAGCGCAAAAAGCGTTATGATACTCGCTTCGAGTCTTCTCCTGCTCAGAAGGCTAAGCGTAGGGAATTGGCTCGTCAAAATGCTGCTCACGACAAGAAGTATGGGGCAGCTTCTCGCAAGGGTATGGACGCTTCACACACCAAGGCAGGAATTAGGTATAAACCATCATCGGTGAATCGTGGTTCCAAGACTGACATGGCTGGGGATAGAAGAGCGAGAGGTGGTCGCTGATAGTGAATAAAAGAATAGGGAGTGCTCACGCATTCCCTATTTTATTATCCTAACAATCTTAAAACCTATAAACCAAAAACCTATGAAAAAAACAATTTTAATTTAAAAATTTATGAAGCAATCTATTTTATCCTTCCTCTTTTGACATCTGTCTCAACTTCTCGGTGAGGGCATTGTGAACCTCACGCTTATCGTCAAGAGTGACGGTCTGTAGCTTAGGGCAATTAAACTCCAGTATCTTGATGAAAGTTGATACCTTATCTTTAGGCTCGCACTTATACCAAGCTGCCATGAAGTCTTCCCAAGCCTCTCTAGAAAAGTCGGCACACAGCTCACGAAACTCCTTTGTGATAGGAGACTCGTACCCTTTCTGCTTACCTCCAGTCTTTGCCCGACCTTTCTCGAACTGACCTTTTGTATTTCTATCTGCTGCCATTGTCTTAACTATTTTGGTGCAAAGATAGTAATTTGTTGGCAAACGGAAACTTTATCCGTTAACTTACCGACCTAAATAAACGGATAAAATACGATTCTCGGATGGTATCAGTATCTTTGTACCATTATTAATAATTAAATTTTCATATATATGATAGGTGCATTAATAGGTGCTGGGCTTGGCATCGCAAGCAGCATCGCTGGCGGTATAGCTAACCGCAAGGCGAGACGTAAGCAGGAGCAGATGATTGCCCAGCAACAGAGAGAAAATCAGGCATGGTATGACCGAACATACAATGCCGACCCAACCAAGCGTGCTGATACCGTACGATTGCTCACTCAGATGCAGGAGCAGATTAAGAACAGAAACAAGGCTGCTAAGGGCAGACAAGCGGTAATGGGTGGTACGGATGATTCCACTACTGCGGTGAAGGAGGCGAACAACAAGACTCTTGCTGATACTACATCACAGATTGTAGCTGCAAATGATGCTCGAAAGGATAACATCGAACAGCAGTATATGAACAGAAAGAACCAGTTGCAGAACCAGCAGATGGGTATTGAAGCTGAGAAGGCTGCTGATATCGCTAATGCGGTGGCTGGTGTGGCTGGTACTGCTGCCAATATCGCTGCAACTATTGATAGTGGTGCTGGTAAGAGCAAGGTGGCTCGTCCTAACGTGGAAATGCCTACCGATGCAGAAATGGCTAAGTTGGATGCCAAGGTTGGTGCGGCTCCTACCCAGCAGCAAGTAGCGAATGATTTGAACAATATGATTGGCAACAATGCCCCAAAGAAGATTAAAGCATAAGCCTATGAAAGCATCAGATATGTTACGAAACAATAATGGCTTGAAGACTACACAGAGTGTTCTCAACAAGCAGCAGAGTGGGGTGGATGCGGCACAGAAGGTGGCACAGACTCAGGCTCCAGTCTTCACTCAGCAGCAACTTGATGCGGCTGGCAAGAAGGTTGACCAGATGAATGCTGCTACTCCTCAGAATGAAACACCTACGATGAAGGCGGCTAGAGAGAAGACTATCGCTACTCAACAAGCCATCGCCAATGGGGTAGATGTAAATCAGGGTGCGCCAAGTGATGAGGAGGATAAACCATCCGTACCCATCGTGAAGAAGGAGGAGCCTAAGCCTCAGCCTAAGCAGTTGTCTTATGCTGACATGTATAAGATACTGAATCCTGAACTGAATGAGACTGCTGAGCAGAGGGCGAACCGAGAGAAAAAGGAACGTGCCAAGGCCCGTATCGCTGCCACTGGTGATGGTCTTCGTGCGCTCGCCAATATCTTCTTCGCTACACAAGGAGCCAAGGTGGTACACAATCCTGAGTCGGATATGACTAAGGCGGTGAATAAACGCAAAGCTTATATGGATGCCCAGAGAGAGAAGAATCGGGCATCATGGCTGGCTGGCTATCAGAGGGCACTCGCTCTTGATGAGGAAGCTCGGAAGAATAACCTGACTCTCGCTGAGCAGATGAGGTATCACGATATGCAGAACGAAATCAACAAGGTGAAGAATGACCAAGGGCAGCAGAGAATTGACCAAGGTAACAGAAGACTTAACCTTAGTGAGTTGAAATATACCAATGATGCAGAGTATAAAGATAATCAGTTGAAGATTAAGAAGATGCTTGCTGATGGTCAGATTAGTCATTGGGCTGCTCAGGATGCACTTGCTAGACTGCGAGAAGGACGAATTTCTAATAAGGCTCAGAAATCTTCTGGCGGTAATCAAACTACTGCTGGTTATTGGTATGAGTATTACGACCTGATGGACACTCCTGAGGGACAGAAGAAGATTAATGAACTTAAAAGAAAGTTGAGAATCAAGAATGTTACTCAGACTAACGTGAGATACATCATGGATAGATTGAAAGGTAGAAGTAGTTCTGCTGGAGGTGGCAAATCATCTGGTGGCGGCAAGCATACAACACATAAGGCTGGCGGTTCTTCGGCTGGTGGTAAGAAGAAGACTGGCGTAAAATGGTAACAGAATTGGTAACAAGAATTTGGTAACAAACAAATATATATATATCATGGCAGAAAGACCATTATACACTTTATACAAGAATCTGAAAGCACAGAACTATGATGTTCCTGATGATTACAATAAGTTTGAGAGTGCTCTGACAAGAGACGGAAAGGGCGGTGCTGACAACAGACACGCTATCTATGAGAACTTGAAGGCTCAGAACTTTGATGTTCCATCTACCTATGAGCGATTCTACTCTGCACTTTTTGAACCTCGTAGTAAGACTTCATCTAGAGCGAAGGGCGGTAGTGTTCCAATGAGTGCTGCTGACCGTGCTCGTTTCTCTGCTGGGGCAGCAGCTATCTCGGCTAGTGCTCAGCAGACAATGAACAATGCTGGCAGATACAACAGACTGAAACAACGCAAGCAGAAACAGCAGAAGGATTTCGGTCGTGTGAACTTGGGTACACATCAGACTCCTTATGGCGGTGATGCAAACAATGTGGTGAAGGATGATTTCGCTTACAATCCTGAGACTGGGAAGGCTGGCGCATACGTCACCTCAGACAACGATAATGTGTATACTCAGAATGAAGCTGAGCAGAAACAAGCTATCCTAGACGAGCAGAATAACGCTTATCAGCAAGCGGTAGATACTGGCGAGATTCCATCCGTATTTGATGTGCGTGACCAAAATGGTAACTATGACTTGCAGGAGAACATCGGAAAGAATGGAACCTACCTTACTGAGGAGGGTGCTCAAAAGCAGTTTGATAAAAAACTGGCTGATGCCTATGCCCGAAAGAAGGAGATTGAGGCTCTTATCGCTGAGGATAATCGTCAACACGGAAATCCTTTGCTCTCTTATGGTGCTAGTATCGGTGCAAGTAACGGAAGAACTGCTGAGCAGAGTGACTATAGCAATAAGTTGGCAACCTCTCTCGCTCTGGTCAAGCAGCAGATTGGTGCGCTGGAAGCGGTGAAACAATATCCAACAAGTAGCTGGGGTGAGGATGCCTTGAAGGCTCTTGACAATACTGCTTTCACGGCTAAGACATGGGATTTCGGTCTGACTGACTTCGCTACCATGGGGCAGATGGAACGTATCAAGACAAAGATGGATAACAACATTCCTCTCTCTGGTTCTGATAAGATGCTCCTGAAGAGTAAACTTGGTGCGGATGCTGCTGCGGCTCTCGAAGACGAGAAGATGGGTAACATCTATCGCTGGACGAAGATTGCAGGGCAGAGTCTCCCATTTATGGCTGACTTCTTCCTGACTGGCGGTTATGGTGGTATTACCAAGGGCATCAGTCGTGGAGCCTTGAAATTTGCTGCTAAACGTGGCATGGGAAAGGTGAGTGCTGCCATCTTGAAAAATACTGGTATCGTGGCTGGCGATGTTATCGGTTCGTATGCAATGGCAGGTACTGAGCAAGCGTTGAAGACTGGAGCAGACATCATGCAGCGACATCTGGGTAATCTGTATCAGGATGAGAAGGGTGACTATAAGTTTGGCACTTTCGATGAAAACGGAAACCTCCTGCATGAAGGTGGCGAGTCTATGGGTACTGCTCTTTATAAGGGTTTGACCTCTGCCATGGTGGAGAACTACACAGAGAAGTTGTTTGGTCACAACTATGGTATCAAGAAGGGTGCTGTCAACTTCATGGAGAAACATGGTATGAATGCTTCTGCTGAGTTCTTTAAGAATATCGGCAAGAGTGGATGGTATACCAATTCAAAGAAGTGGATGGAGAAGTTCGGTATCAATGGTTTCGGTGAGGAAGTGATGGAGGAAGAGATTGGCATTCCTCTTCATGCTCTATTGGATGGAGACAATAAGTTCTCTGACCTTCTTGATACTAAACAGCAACTTGACATCATCGGTGGTATGGCTATCTCTGTTGGTTCTATGTATGCGATGGGTGCTGGCTCCCGACCAGTAAAAGGTATCTATAATCGTGCTCAGTATTACCGATTCCGCAACAAGGTGAACGTGGCTGATAGTGATGCACAGAACCTGATGGGCGATAACTGGGCAGACATCAAGGATAAGATTGACAACGCAACCAACGAGCAGATGGGTGGTGTACTGGCTGATATTCTCAGACAGAGAGATACCATGACCAAGGAGCAGATTAATGCTGCTGTTAACTATGGTGTAAACCTGATGAAGATGCGTGGCTACAATATTGCCAAGACTGCTGAAATGAATGCAAGAGAGATTACCAATGAGCCTACAACACCTGAGGAGCAGCATCAGGCAGATATTGACAACGCTTATTCTGAGGGGCATGATGCTGATGATGCAGACAAGCATGATATTCAGATTCAGCAGGAAGACCAGATGATGACTCTTGCAGCAGCCTTGGGTATCTCTGAGCAGCAGTTATCTGCCATAAGTGATGAGGAACTGGAATCCCTGACTGGGCAGGATGATAAACTTGACCAAGCTATCTATGACTACCAGTTGTCTTCTGCCCGATACCAAGGTGTGGTTGATGATGCACAAGATAAGGTTGACCTCGCTGCTCATCAGGCAGAACAGAGAGTTGATATGTATACAGACCAGAGTCGTGGTTCTGTCCGTAACGCTACTATCAAAGCATCAGACGGCTTGGAAGGCTATGGTGTATATATTATCAGTGGTAATATTGCTACTCATGATGATGGCTCCATTGATGTAAGCAATAGCGATGATATGATTCTCTACTTTGACCCGACAACGAATAGCGTTGAACATGCAGATGCGTTGATGTTCGCTGAACTGGGTGAAGAACTCCCTGCTGATGATGTGAAGGCTCAGGCGGTAGCTGATGCAAAAGAGAATGCTATCAAGGAAGTGGCTGGCATCATTGATGGAACCGTTGAAGTTGGCTCCCAGTTTAATGTGACTGATACTGATGGTACTGAACATACCTATGAGGTGTTGGCTGACTATGGTGATGGCACTGCTGCTATCTCTATTGATGGTAACGTGGTGGAGAATCCTTATTCGCTTGCAGACTTGCAGCAGATGAAAGACTTGGAAGACCAGAAGAGACTGGAAGCTGCCAAGGCTGAGCGTGAGCAGATGGAGAAAGAACGTGCAGAACAGCAGAATCAGGAGACAGAACAGACTCAACCTTCATTTGATTTCAATCAGATACTTAATGATAATGGTAACGTGGTGCTCGTTGATGTGCTCGACAAGGATGGTAATACCAAATACCCTGACTCTAGATTGTTCCTCATTCGTGATGCTGGTGCCAAGGCTAAGGTAGTGGAGTTGAAGAGTGATGGTACTATTGTTCCTCATGCTGTGAACAAAGAAGATGTGGCTACAATCTCTTCTATGTCGCTCGATGAATACAAACAAGCTATGCCTGAATCCTCAATGATAGAGGATAATAGTGGAGAGAATAGAGGTGAGATAGAGGTGGAAGCTCCGACAATAGTGGGCGAGACTGCTGCTCCTGCTGAGGAGACTGCTGCTCCTGAATCTGCTGTGACTCCTGCAACAGAACAGACTCCTGCTGCTCCTGCCATTACCCTTGAAGATGGAACCATCGTGCCTATGCTGGAGGATGGCAATCCTGACTTCTCGAAGCTGACTGACGCACAGACTGCTGAGTTGTATGACTCCCAGTTTGGTGAGGATGCAGATAGTATTGTATCTGGATATGTATCTGATGCAAAGAAGGCACTCGACAAGGCTAGCAATATGACCGTGAAGGGTAAGACTTTTGTGGAACAGAAGGCTGCAAAGGATGCCAAGGAGAAGGCTATTGCTGATGCTCAGTCGGCTTATGACTCTGCTATCGCTATCCGTGATGCCTATAATGAGCGACAACTTGCCAAGGTGGAAGATACTGCTGAGGGTAGAAAGGAACTCATTGAGAAGGCAAGAAGAAAGTTTGCTCGATTGAAGAGTGCTGTGAAGGATGATGCTGAGGCTGTATCACAACTCTACCGAGATTCTATCGGCTCTCTCCTTCATCGTCTGTATGATGGTACTGGCATTGATGTGACAGATACGACTCCACTTACTGCTGAGGAGTATGTTGCTAGCAACCTCGGTGCTCACTCTCTCAACTATGAGGGAACAGAGACAAGTAAGGGTGTTAAGCAGGAAACTGGATTGAGCAGAGAGGACTTTGCTAAGACTCAGTTGCTCGCTGCTGATGGCAAGGGAACTACTATTGATGCGCTCGTTCATAGCTTGTGGGAGAATCGCCCATCCAACCTTGAATCACTCGACACTCAGGATATTCGTAATGCTCTCATCGGTGTACTCAATAGCGGTTTCAAGGCATCGGAAGCAAGGAATTTTGTTGAAAATATTCGCATTGCTCAGGCAGAGAACATACTTGAAGAGCAGAAACGTGCTCAGGAGAATGCAGCCTATGCTGAGCAGCACAAGGCTGAGCCAGAGGCCGAGTTGAAGGCGAAGTCGGATGAAAAGGCTGAGTTGAAGGCGAAGCCAGAGGCGAAGTTGGATAATGAATCGTCTAATGAATCTAATGATTTGTCTAATGAATCGGATAATGAGAAGATAAATGACAATATAAATGATAATATAAATGTTCCTGAGGATGCTACCGATGAAGCACCTTTAGGCGCACAGCGTGATGAATCAGACCTTCCTTTCTCTGCTAAGGAGAATGGCAAGCAGCAGACAACTGCCGAGCGTGCTGCTGATGTGGAGAAGAATAAGGTGGATGATATGAAGGTTGTGGACAATATCGTGGGCGAGAAGACTCGCAAGGCTTTCGAGAGACTGGCTAAGATGATGAGTGCCAATATTCAATGGCAGTACTCTGACAAGTTGGGCAACGGCTGGATTCAGGAGACTACGGATGCCGATGGCAACGTTCATCGTACCATTTTCATCACTCTTGACTCTTCTATCACGGAAGGTGCTCAGTTTATCTTCGGTCACGAAATGACCCACCAAATCAAGAACCTGAACCCTGCTGCATACAATGAGTTGACTCAGCTTGTGCTTGATACCTATGGCTCTGATGCCTTCGACAAAGCGGTAGATGAGACCATGCAGAGATATTCCGATGCTGGATTCTCAGGACGTGCTAGAGATTACTATGCTGAGGAGGTTGTTGCTGATGCGGTAGGCGAAATGATTCGTGACCTTAACTTGGCTCACACTCTTGCTATGAAGATGTCTCATCCTCTGCTCGCTGCTATCCATGAGATATTGCAGAAGATTAAGTTGGCATTCTTTGGCACAGAGTATAGCGATGTAACCAAGAATATCATCCGCTCCATAGAACAAGCCTACGTGAAGACTGCCAATGGTGAGGTGACGAACTCCGAGACTGGTGAAGATGTTTCCTTCTCTCTCCGTCAGAAACCTGAACCTAAGAAGAAGGGTATCGGCTACAAGGTGTTCGTATTGAAGGATGGCAAACTCTATCCACCAATGGTAGCGAACCCTGATGGTGCTGCTACTCCAGTTGGTGTATGGCTCGATGCTGATGCGGCTCCTATTGCAGGAGAAAGCAAGACTGGCAGACCTCAGGTTAAGCAGGGCGGTAAGGGAACACAAGGAGGTAGCGGTAAGTTAGCATATAGACCAGGCTGGCATCTTGGTGTAGTGCCTTACGCTATCCAGTTTAACCGCAAGGATGCTGATGGCAACAAGACTCTCTTCCCTAAGAACTTTGTCTTCGCTGAGGTGGAGTATGCTGCTGATGTAGATTATCAGGAGGAAGCTCGTCAAGAGGGTATCAATCCATCGGGCAAGTATCAGCATTCACTCGCTGGCTTGAAACATCTGCCTACTGATGGCTATTATATGTATCGTACTAACCCGAACCCTGAGACTGACCCTTGGGTGATTACTGGTGCGATGAAGGTGAACCGTATCTTGACTAGAGCAGAGCAAGAGGAACTTGTGAAGAATGCTGGTCGTGAACCTCAGCAGATTCAGGAGGGCGATATTGTTACTGATGATGTTGTGAACAGCATCAATCAGGAGATAGCTGCTGCTCCTAAGTTCTCGTTGAAGGTGTATCATGGTAGCGGTGTTGACTTCACAGAGTTTGACTTCGACCACATGGGCGAGGGTGCTGGCTCCCAAGCATTCGGTTGGGGTGGCTATGTCACTTCATCAAAGAAGATTGGTAAAAGCTATGCTGAGGTAGGTCAGCAGAGTGCTGAAAGCAGACATGCGTATTCGGAAGATACACCTATTGAAGCTGCTGTAAGTTCTATCTTAGGGCAAGATACGTACAACAAGCAAGCAAAAACGTTTGAGCAGAAAAAGGCTCAGGCTATTAAGAATGCAGAAAACTCTATTGCTAGCTTTAGTGATATGCTCAAAAACTCGAATGAACTTGACGAAAAGGGCAAGAAGTTCTTGCAGAAGAGCATAGAGAATGATAAAAAGAAACTTGAAGTGCTTCGTACTTTGACTGAGGAGCAATATAAAGAGAAGTATATAAAGCAAGGTCGTGCCAAGAATCTCTACGAGGTGGATATACCTGAGGATAATGGCAGCAACTATCTGGATTGGGATGCTCCTATAACTGATGAACTGATAGATAATGTAGCTAAAGTACTGCCTTCTTTGCGTAGTTTCGATATTAAGGACTTGAAGAAGGATAGAACCTTTGACAACTTCTATAAGACTATCTCAATGAGAAGTGCTAAGGATGATGCAACCTTCAATGATGATAAGGCAGCAAGCCAACTTCTCGCTTCTCTTGGCTATACTGGCATCAAGTATAAAGCTGGTCGTAACTTTGGTGGTGCTGAGGTAGGTGATACCAACTATGTTATTTTCAAGCCTGAGGATATGAAAATCACAGAGCACAACAAGTTCTCGTTAAAGTCAAAACCTGTTCGCTTTGAAGCTGGCAAGAAACTCAGCGATGAAGAGAAGAAGGAAGTTCTTTCTACATTGAAGGATGCCTATAAGGTGAATGGTGTTCCTTATCACATCGAAGAGACCGCTGGCGGCAAGGAGAAGAGAGTGTATGAACCTACTGCTGATAGCTATGTTGTGAGCGATATTACAAATCGTCCACTAAGATACTATATCACTTTGCCTGATGGTCGTGTGGCTCATCCTACAGAGGTCTATCCTAATATCTCGGACAATGAGGTGAAGTCTTCTGCTACCAAGCAAGGTTTGCTTGATGATGAGGTTGACCAGATTGTCCGTACAGCCATTGGCAACATGAAGGATATTGCCGACAATGCCAAGGCGGTAGAGATACTGAATGAATTACAGAACCTACCACATGAGACACATGATGTAGGCTATGGCTTAAACCATGCACGTTCATACAACTACAAGACTGGTATCTTCACTTCTGATGCTACCCAAGCTATTGACTATGTGGTAAGACGAATGAGAAGAAAGGAAGATGTTCCTGCCGAGATTCCTGCTGCTTTGAAGAAGGCGGTGGCTGATAGCTATGGTATGGTTGATAACCTCATTGATGGCATGAGCAACACTAAAGTTGGGGCTGATGAAATCAAACCTGTAAGTGTAGGTGTATTTGGTAATGTCTATAATCAGTTCCGTGGAAAAGCTAAAGCAGCTATAGAGTTCTTGAAGAAACTTGGTAGCGGTGAGGCAACTGCTGCTTTGCATCATCATACTATTGGTGATATATCTTTGGTATGGGGAGATAAAAAGACTGGTCTTGATAAGATTCTGAGAAAGCATCCTGAGGTCGTTGACAATTTGCAGTCTATCATAGATAGTATGGAGGTTGTTCAGGAAAGCGACAATCGCATCAAGTTGGAATCACCTACACACTTTGCTGTTGTAAGTAAGGAGTATAAGGGTGAACCTAGAGAACAATGGTTGTTGACTGCATATGAGAAAAGAGAATCCTTGGAAAATGGCAAGAGTATGGACACTGCCACTTCTTCGTTGGGAGGTGACACAGCTCTCTCCCAATCCAAGGAATCTGCTGCAAAGATAGACAATTCTTCTGAAACCGCCAAGGAAAATGGCGAAAAGTTTTCATTGAAGGATGAAAAAACTCTTGCAGGAGTACATAACATATCAGAAGAGAAGTTGTTGAAGGCTATCAAACAAGGTGGTCTTGCCAATCCGTCTGTGGCAGTCATTGACTCTAGTAAGCAAGACCATAAGGCGTATGGTGGCATTTCCCTGATATTGCCTTCTGATAAGGTGGCTAAGAGAACTGGAAAGAACGCTGGAACTTGGCAGGGCGATGCTTGGACTCCTACCTATCCGCAAGTAGAGAAACAGATAAGCAATAAGGGTTCAGTACAGGTTAACAAAGATGTGCTTTCCGTACCAAAAGAAATGCAACATGAAGTAAGAAATGGTATTGACCGATGGATATTAGACGGAAATGATTCCAATTCTGGCTTGAAGTATCTCTTCCTTCATGAGAAGGGTAACGCTCCCAAAATGGTAGAACTTCAACATAAGTATAGCGATAAGGTCTATAATGACCTGAAATTTATCACAGCAGGGGACTTTGACATCAGTAGTATTGGCAAGGCTGATACTGAGAAGGTCTTATCAATGTATATTGATAATGTTTTCGGTGGTGACAGAGATGCTTATGATGAAAAGCAAAAATATCGTATTTTGAGGTATAAAAAACAAGTTGCTGAGGGTGAGAAGAATCCATTCTTGTTAGCTAGAGCAAAAAGTGCCTTGGAGCAGTATGATAAATATGGCTTTTATTTTGATAAAGTTCAGGAATTTGTTCGCAAAGTTGAACGTGACCATCGTATGACTGGAGTTAACACGGATGCTACGCTTAATGAGGTTGAAAACTACATCAAGACCAATAACTTGACAGATGAGTTCAATACTTGGCTGGAAGGTAAGGAAAAGGAATATGGCATTAAGGAGGTAATCTTTGATGGCTTTACTCCTAGTGGTAATCGTAGATATGTTCCAAACACCTTGGAGAATGTTTCCAAGATAATGAAGAAACAAGGTCGAAATGGCGCAACTGGTGCGGCTGTGTCTTTCCAAAACTTTGCCGCTAGACTGATGCCTTCTTATGGAACATTGAAGGATATTCGCTCCAAGAAAGGTTTGTTGACTTCTGACCGTGAGAAATTTGATAATTTCAGAGAAAAGTGGTCGAATGTATTTTATGAACTTGGTATGAAGTGCCAGCCTGATGCAACTGGAACTTTTGATGATTATGGTTTGGCAAGACTCTCTGAGGCGGCTATGACTAGTGACCCACAAGCATACTTGAAGAAGGAGTACAATGTGGACTTCTCAGATGAGGACACGAAACGCTTGAAGGAAATGGTTAAGGCTATCAAGGAAGAGCATCCTGCCATGTACTTTGAGACTAAGTTTGAACGTCCAGTTAGCTTTGATGAGTTCTCTGCTGCTGTTGTTCCTACTACTACCAAGAAAGAGGTGAAGGATGCGTTGAAGAATGCTGGTGTATCAATCTTTGAGTATGACGAAAAGAGCGATGCAGACCGCAAACGTGCCTTCAATGAAGCTCTCACTAGTAGCGACAATATCCGATTCTCTCTCGCTGGCGAGCGTGGTGCGGCTGCTGCTGACAAGGCAGAGGAGCGTACCTTCCGTATGGATAACCTCTCCGTGGCAAAGGATATGGAGAAGAACAAAAAGAAAACTAAGGCTATTAAGGCGGCTACTGGCTGGGAGCGTGGTGCTGATGGTAAGTGGAGATACGAAATGCCTGATGCCAAGATAAAGGACACGATGGACGTAGGTGGTGGACAAATCGTTAAGCGTTACGAGGATGATATGCTCTGGAATGGCGGCAAACTATCTGAGGTGATTGATGCACCTGAATTATTTAAGGCTTATCCCCAGTTGAAAGATGTGCGTATTGATACGGATGCCATTATGAACGATATGCCTTCAAATGGTGAATATAATTCAAAAACCAACACCATAACCATACATGCTGATGAGTTGAAATATATGAATGGCATATTGAATCACGAGATTCAGCACGCTATTCAGGATATTGAAGGCTTTGCCAAGGGCGGTAGTCCTAGATTGGTTAGAGGTGAGGTTAAGAAGAGGTTCGATGAGGTCACAAAACAGATTAAGCAGCTACGTGCAGAAGGTAAGGAAGATGAGGCGAAGGCTCTCATAGAGAAGAATAGAAGTCTGTATAATGCCTACACAAAGAATGATGATTTCAATAGTTACAAGTCACTCGCTGGAGAGGTGGAAGCTCGTAATGTATCTGCCCGATTGAACATGACTCCTGAGGAGAGAAGAAAATCTCTCGCTGAATCTACTGAGGACGTGGCTCGCAAAGACCAGATTTTCTTGGGTGTGGGTGATGTGTCCTTCTCTCTCCGTGATATGGCTGACGGAAAGGAGAGTGGGGCGGCTGATATGGCAGAGGATTTGAAGAGTCTGAACACTCCTGATGAGGTGGATGATGCTATCAAGACTGCCATTGATGATATGCCTAGCGGCTGGAAGATGGCTAACAAGAAGATGATTCATATTGCTCAGGCTCTGGGCGAGAACCGCAAGGCAGAGATTGCTGGCGAGGAACCTAAGTTCTCCCTGAAGGATGGCACTCTCATTAAGGCTGGAACATACTTTAGCGGTGGCGGTCTTGTTGAGGAAGGCTTGAAGGGTATCATCGACCCAGTGGTGGCAGTAGAGTATGACGAGAAGATAAGCGGTGTATATCGCAATAACTTCGGGCAGCACATCGTTACTGCTGATGTTCGTGATGTTGACCCTAAGGAGTTGGTGAAGCAGATAGATGGCGAGGTGGAGTACTTCCATGCCAGCCCAGTCTGCAAGAACTACTCTCAGGCGAAGAGTAACCATGCCGAGTTGGAACTTGACAAGGAGACTGCTGCAAGTACTGCCGAGTTCATCAATGCGGTTAAGCCAAAGGTGGTGACCATTGAGAATGTGAAGGGCTATAAGGATTCGGAAGCGATGAAGATTATCACCGATGCGCTTGATGCCAACGGCTATACTTGGGATGCAGATGTGTATAACGCTGCTGACTATGGCGGCTATACCAACCGAGAGAGATTGATTGTTCGTGCAGTTCGTGATGGCAAACTTCCTGATAAGCCAAAGAAGATGGCGCACAAGAACGGATGGTATGAAGCTGTGGCTGATATTATCCCGACCCTGACCGAGAAGAAGAATGGTGTGGCTCCTTGGATGGATATTCGCTTGAAGGCTGATGGCATTGACTGGAGAAACATTGACAAGCCATTATATGTGATGGGAAGTGCTTATGCTGACGGAAAGATTCCTCATGCCTTTGCTGATGAACTCCTTCCAACACTCCGAACCAAGAGTGGTGATGTGATTGTTATGCCTGATGGCAAGGTATATCGTGCCATGGGCAGAGTGCTCGCAAGAGTATCAGGAGTGAGCGATGATTACAAAATGCCATTCTCAGAGAACCTGAGCCATACCATCATCGGCAACGGAATCCCTACCCAGTTGACCGAGCATGTTATTGCTCCTCTGCTTACTGGCTCTGACCCTAAGTTTAGCATCCGTACCTATCATGGTACTGGTGCTAGCTTTGACAAGTTCGATTTCAGCCACATGGGTGAAGGCGAAGGTTCGCAAGCATTTGGTTGGGGTGGTTATGTTACCAACTCTAAGGAAATTGCTGAGGACTACACAAGACGTGCCAAAATAAGGAAAGATAATGGCGGTTTTGAATTTGTGACAGATATGTCTGCCAATAACAAAGATATGGTAAGACAATATATCTATAAACATAAAGATGTAAACAAGGGATTGGATGCTATGAGAAAAGACCTTTCTTCTGCTCTAGAAATGTTCCCTGATGATGAGGATTTAAAGGAACTTAGCAATATTCTTGCAAAGAAGAATGAGGAAATAGCTGTTCCTGATAATATTGCTTATCTTTATGATGTGGATATTCCTGATGATAATGGAGATTATCTTGATTGGGATGCTCCTTTGACAGACAAACAGAAGAATACAATCATTAAAGCATTAAGGCGATTAAAAATAGATTTTGCCGACTTTGAAAAGCGTGGTTTTTCTTTTGATGGTTCGTTTGGTGGTAATGCCTATGATTTTCTAATGTATGCTTTAAGAAGTACAAAGAAGTGGGAAGATGTAAATGCTAGTCGTGCAGTTAGTAAGTTCCTGTCTTCTATTGGCTTCAAAGGTATCAAGTATAAAGCTGGAACCATCTTTGGCGGTGCAAAGGAAGGCGATTACAACTACGTGATATTCGATGAGAACAATGCCAATATCGTTTGGAGTACCCGATTCTCCTTGCGCTATGACCAGTTTGAGCACGACCTGAACCAGTGGAAGAAGGATAACAACCTGCCAAAGGATGCACAGAGACCTACCATTCCACAACGCAACGCTGGCGAGAGTGCTGCCGACTTCCTGAAGAGAGTGGACGAATACCGCAAGCAGATGGCTCTTTGGAAGACTGCTCCAACCTACGAGCAGCATCTTCTGAGTGATGATACTGCACTTGGAGAGTTCAACCGAGAGTTGCAGCGTGGTTCTGTACTGAAACGTATCGCATTCCAAGATAGTATGCTGGCTATCCGCAAGGCTCAGGAAGCTATCATGAAGGAAGTGGGTGTTGACCGCCTGAACATGGCTGAGGATGCCTATACTGCCGAGAACCGCAGTCATGGCAAGGGCAAGAACGAGTTTGAGGAATACAATAATGAGTTCTTGCAGCCATTGAGAAAGGCTTATCATCAGATGAAGAAGGTGCTTGGCAATAGCTATGATAATGTCCGTATCTACATGATGGCTAAGCATGGCTTGGAGCGTGATGCCCAGATGGCTTTCAAGAAGTCTTTGGAAGCTGACTATGAAGATGTGGCTCAGAGAAGTGCAGCATACAAGGCTTACAAGGGCGATATGAACCGTATCATTAATGATAGCGACCTAGAGTTTGGCAGAGTAGACTTCAACACTTGGAGACATAGAGACAATGCACTCAGGGCGAAATATTCCCCATCTTATATGGGCTATCGCTACGACAAGAATGGTATTGCCTACGATTACTCAGGTTTGTCTGCTCTCTTTGACGGTTCAGACTTTGAGGAAGCTGCCCATAAACTGGTAAGGGATATTGAGAATAGTCATGTAGCTGAGGTGCAAGACCTCTGGAATGCTACGAATGCGGCAACAAAGAAAATTCTCCGTGATGGCTATAAGGCTGGTATGATGAGCAAAGATGCTTACCAGTATGTGCGTGATATGTATAGCCATTATATTCCTCTCCGTGGCTGGGATGGCACTACTGCCGACCAAGTATGGGACTATATTGGTGGTGGCAAGGGTGCGTTCAATCAGACCTTGAAAACGGCACATGGACGAACCTCTATCGCTGATGACCCTATAGCCTACATCGAGAATATGGCAGAGAGCGGAATCCTGCTGAACAACAAGAACTGGGTGAAGCAACACCTGATGCTCTTGGCTCAGAATCATCCAACTTCTTTGCTGACCCTGAGCAAGGCTTGGTACGTGAAGAGTACGGATGCCAACGGCAACGAAGAGTGGATTCCTGCTACACCTCAGATTACTTCTCAGATGAACAGCAATCAGGTGAAGGCTGCTATTGATGCTTTCGAGAAGAAGATGGAGCAGATGGCACAGACTGGCGATGCTACTCAGAAGAGAGACGGATTGAACATTGCCTATCCTCAGACTCATAGCGAGGAGAGAGAACATGAGGTGCGAGTGATGAAGGATGGCGAGGAATATGTTATCTATGTGAATGGTGACCCTCAGTTGGCTCAGGCTATGAACAATACCAGAGCACACCGAGTAAGAGAGATTCAGAGCGGCAAACTGGATAGGGCTGCTGCTTGGCTGGGAAGAAAGATGGCTGCTGCCTACACCAGTCTTTCACCTCTCTTCATCCCTTCCAACTACTTCCGAGACCTGACCATGACGCTGGCATCTACCGCTATTCGTGAGGATGCAAAGTACAACTATCTGCTCAGAAAGAATCTTGCTACCTCTTGGAATCTCGGTTTTATGTTGAGAGACTATCAGAACGGCAAGTTGAGAGATAAGGTAAACAACGGAAATGCTACTTCAAAGGAACAGATGTTCTATGACTTCATGATGAATGGTGGCGAGACTGGCTTTGTCTCTTCGCTTGATGTGGAAGACTTGAAGAAGAAATTCAAGAATGACTTGAAGGATTTGGATAGATGGAAGACGAACCCAGTAAAGGTAGGGCACACCATCATGGATGGCATTGAGTTCCTGAACAGAGCAATCGAGGATAGTAACCGATTTGCGGTTTACATGACCTCTATTCAGTATGGACGTTCCATTGATGAGGCTGTGAATGATGCTAAGGACGTGACTCTGAACTTCAACCGCAAGGGTACTGGCGAATATGGCTGGCAGATGATTAGAAATCTCTATCTCTTCATCAACCCAGCGGTACAGAGTTTGCAGACATTGGGTGCGCTTGCTAAGCATCATCCTTTCAAGTTCACGGCTGTTACTGCATCGTGGTTGGCGAGTGGTGTGCTGGTTCCTATCGTTAACGCTGCCCTGATGAGTCTGTTGGGTGGTGATGATGATAAGGATAAGTACTGGCAGTTCACCAAGTGGGATAGACGAAACAACCTTATCATGTGGATTCCGTTCACTCATGAGTATGTGAAGATTCCGCTTGCTCAGGAGTTCCGTGCCTTTTATGGAATAGGTGATATGATTGCATCCAAGATGATGGGTGGCGAGTTGGCTGAGGAAAGTTGGAGCCAGTATGCAGAAGACTTGCTCGGTCAGGTAGTGGATATGCTTCCGCTTGACCCTACTGGCTATGATGGCAATATTTCTGTCAGTCTGATGCCGAATGCTATTCGCCCAGTCTTTGAGTTGGCTTTCAATGTAGACTTTACTGGCAAGCCATTATTCAAGGAGACAGAGTACAATAAGTATGACCCGAACTTTACCAAGGCATACGTGGGCACTCCTGATTGGCTGGTTCGTGCATCTAGGATGGTTAACTCAATCGGAAACGACTATCCTGATGTGCAGCAGAATAGTATCGATGCTTTCGGTGACTCAAGATACAACCTGAATAACCCTGCTGTGGTTGACCATGTATTGTCTTCTTATCTCGGTGGTGCTTACACCATGGGCAGTCAGGTGCTCGGTGTTCTTACCAAGTCACTCAACGACCGGAAGGAAATCAAGGTGGCTGATATTCCATTGGTAAGCAAGTTTGTCAGCAACCCTGATGATAGACCGGTTACTAAGAAACAAGGTGATGAGTTCTGGGATATGAAGGAGAATCACGACCGAGCAGCCAATACCCTGAGCAAGTTGAAGAAACAAGCTAAGGTGGATGGAGATTACTCTATGCTGGAGCGGTTCTACGGCTCAGAGGAGTATAAGAAGTACAAGCAGGATGATGTGAAGGTGAAGAAGTATGAGGAAGACAAGAAGAAGGAACGTGCTGAGGAGAGTGGGGAGGAGTATAGACCTCACAAGTTGAATGCCGAGAATATATATAAGGCTCACGCTACTCCGAAGGATGATTTCGAGGACTTGAAGCTGAAACAACTCTACACCAAACTGAACGGATTCAAGACTTCCTACGACCTCTTGGTTGATACGGCTCCTAGTCAGAGCGATGGCTACTACAACACAAACAAGGCTGCTATTGATGCCATTGACGAGATTTCCCTTGACAAGCAGGAAATATCCGAGTTGAAGAAAGGTTTCTTGGATGATGGAAAGGATGCCTACAACGCTGAGGACATGAAACGGATTCGTGACCTGAGAAAGAAGATTCTTGCCGTGCTGGAGAAGGCTAACAAGGTGGTTGTGGCTAACCAGAAGGCGAAGACTGAGAAGTAATACATATATGACTATCCCCTGAAAGTGCTAGGCTTTCGGGGGATAATTGCTTTCAATCTGAAACTTTTTACCTCTATTCCTTGTGTAAATCTATCAATCTGTAAGTATTTATAAAGTTTAACTATTAAAGTTTTGTATAAATGTAGCTATTACCTAGTTTCTTATTACATTTGCTATCTCTAAGAATTTTTTATTAAATCAGCAAAAGAATCTCAAACATATAAACTTTTAAAAAACAATGGCTTATGAGACAAGAAGAAGACGAAGACCTACGAGTCAAGAAGTTAATTGGAGAGATTACAAAACTTCTCCCCGAACGCAGCAAGATTAAGACGGATTTACTCTATTTCAAGTATGCGCCTATATTGGTCATGCTTTTCAGATGGTATGGTATATCTCAGTTTTATGACAACAAGATGGAGATAACACTATGGTACGAAGAGAATGAGGAACCTATCTGGTTCTTCTACTTCATCACTTACATTCTTTACCCGATTTCTCTTTGGAAAGGTCAGGTACTGCACAGATTGTGTGTAGAGTGGCGAATCCCGATTCTCTATATTGCAGGAGTCAATGTGATTCACGTCATGTTTGGTTCCATCGTTATCACAAACGAGATGTACTATTGTGATATGTTCCTGATTACGCTCATTTTAATTATATATGCTTATGTCGCAATTAGTAAATTACAGCATCATCGAAGCTGGACTTCGTGCTCTCGCAGATAAGGCACATGAATCAGCAGTTGCCCAAGCAGAGGGCAAGCCTATCCCTTGCGGTCTGTCGGAAGGAGATATGGAACTTGTGGCACTTCTTACTGCCATGATGAATGATACGCAAGCTAACAAGGGATGGTGTGCCCATGAAATGGGCAAGTCTATCTCATCATTTGAAAAGTATGTTCACGATGGCAAGATACCCGAAGGCATCCATGACCAGTTCGGGCATGAGAAGAAGTGGAATAAGTCGCTTATCCGATACTTTGCCAACAAGAAGGCTTTCTTCCACAAGCTATCACGAAAGTATGGCATAAACCTCTAGTAACAGCAACACCTTATTATATATAGGAGAGACCCAATCGCCCCTCCTGTATATTTATGACCTTTTCCGTAACCATAAATCTTTACTCATCAAACACTTATACAATCTTTTACGAGTTTATCTATCTCTATCTATATTATTCGTATCTTTGTGCTCGTAACGTTACGTAGTATTAATCAATTAATGTTTAACAAAAGATTCAGGATAATATGGAAAGTAAAACGTATGTATTCGGAAATGAAGGCTCCACATCTAATAATGGGATGCTCGGTCTTCTTGCACCTCTGCTCCAGAAGCAGGGTGTTGACCCTAATGTCCTTCTCGCCATGAAGGGAAACAATGGTTTCGGTGGCGAAGGTGGATGGTTCATGTGGGTAATCTTCCTTTTCTTCCTCATGGGTTGGGGAGGTAACGGCTGGGGAGGTTTAGGCAATAATGGTCGTGGTGGTCTCGCCAACGAGATTAACAATGACTATGGTCGTGGTCTCCTAATGGATGCCATCGGTGGCAACCGCAATGCACTCAGCAATTTGGCTACTCAGTTGAACTGCACCGAAGGTCAGATTCAGAGTGCTATTTCTGCCTTGACCTCTCAGGTTCAGAGTGTAGGTAATCAGGTTGGTATGAGTGGTATGCAGACTATCAATGCTTTGCAGCAGGGTAATATGCAGATTGCTCAGCAGATTGCAAACTGCTGCTGCGAGAACCGCTTGGCTATCTGCCAGCAGACTGGAACCTTGCAGAATGCCATCAACAATGTAGCTACTGGTCAGGAGCGTGGTTTCTCCAATGTCGCTTACGAGACTCAGAGACAGACTTGTGACTTGCACAACGCTATCAAGGAGAGTACTCAGACTATCGTTGATGGTCAGAAGCAAGCTGAGTTCAGGGAAATGCAGAATAAGATTGATGCTCTTCGTGAAGAGAACAGCACCTTCAAGTCTTCTGCAATGACCTCTCAGATTGTTGGTCAGGCTGTGGCTCCTATCAATCAGGTATTGGCTGGCTTGCAGAACGAGGTGGCTGGTATCAAGTGTAAGTTGCCTGAGACCGTGACTACTCCTTACAGCCCATTTACTGCGGTTCCTAACTGCGTGGCTTATCAGGCTGGCTTGTATGGTTTGAATGCTGCTAACAATGCAGGATTCTGGGGTTAATAAGGAAAGGAGGCTGCTATGTTTTGGCTAAGACCATTTACATGGGTGAATCGTAATGGTTCGGCAGCTATCGCTTCTACGGGCGTGGTGGTGAACACCAACAATGTTGTTTTCTCGTTCAAAAACCATGCCTTCGTGAATGCCAGCTACAGAGGAACGATTTTCGTGAACCTGATGCAGGCTATTCCGACTGGAACGACTGGTACGCTGCCTATCCT
>ERZ1034980.305-NODE-305-length-39361-cov-11.127182_pt1 | contig 39361 bp, 47 predicted proteins | sample MGYA00520622_ERZ1034980 | MGnify/ENA primary metagenome ERZ1034980 (study PRJEB33766, sample SAMN09781791) | gut metagenome | biome: gut microbiome | host: Homo sapiens | place: Madagascar | study: EMG produced TPA metagenomics assembly of the PRJNA485056 data...
TTATAATAAACAGTACCGAATCTAAAGTGCACCATAACTTTATTATAAAATGTTATGCTGACGACAAGAAAGTTGACAGTATATCCCTTAATGACATTTAAAATATGAGAGGTGCGAAATGACTATTTTAGTAAAAGATATTGTCGGATCAGAAACCGCAATAGCATATGATGACGGCGTAAAATGCCTTGACCTTGTTTTAGAGTCACTGGAACAAGATGGCTCCGTGGAATTAGATTTTCAGGGAGTAGAGTTTGTTATTACAGCTTTCTTAAATCCTGTAATCGGTGACCTTATAATCAAGAAAGGCCCGGATATTATGCAGAAAGTTAAAATCACTAATGCCACACGCAACATTATAGACAAGATTAAAATTGTCAAAGATGGGGCTTTGATTAAGCGTGAGGATTTGGAAGAGTAAAATGGATAATAAAGAAAAGCAACTCAGAAGTGTCTTCTTGGATACCAACATCTGGATAGAGCTTTTAGCGTTAAGGACTCCGCGGGAAGAGCATGAGAAAAAACAGTCTGCGCAGGCTTCGGCTTTGCTGAAATCTTTGCTCAGTGACAAACGTAGAATCTGCTCATGCTATGAGCAGCTCATTGAGATTGTCAACGCAATACAAAAGGTAAAGCAGAAGGCATTTAGCAAAAAGCAAAAAGAAGCAGGGAAGAAAGGGATTGGGTCGGTAAAAGAGTACCGGCGATATCCGGAGTTTTCTGCTACAGTTGCTGTTTGCAAAATGGCAATAGAAGACATAAAACATATGGCAGATGTGGAACAACATGCCGATGTGCCTATAGAGCAGATTTTGGAAAATCTGCATTTGATAGACATCAACGATTATATCTATTACAATTATTGCAAGAAAAATAATTTGGAGATGTATACGTTTGACAAAGAGCTAAAGGAATTAGACAAATTTACTGTAGTTACCTTATTATCCTAAATTCCATATTCAAGACATAATCAACACGATTTTTGACGCCAGCATTCAGCTGGCGTTTTTTATGGAGGTAGTTATGAAATTCAGAAAAAGACCTATAGTGATTGAAGCGTACCAGACAGATAAAGCAATGATAATCCCTACACTGGAAGGGCCTTTGCATGCAGCTCCCGGAGACTGGATCATCACCGGAGTGCGCGGAGAGCAATATCCTTGCAAGCCGGATATCTTTGAAAAGACATATGAGCTGGTAGAAGACTAGAGCCTTATTATCCTAAATTCTGCTCTTCTTTTTCAGCGGACTGCTCTTGCTTATACAACATAAAATCAATCTGGTTATCAATAACCAACTTACCGTCAGCGTTAAGCTGGCGGTATTTTTTTATCATTGATTTTTCCTGATCGGTAAGTTTGAGAGTTTGTGCTGGTGGCTCAGGTGCGCTGTCAAATAGTGCAGCTGGAGATATTCCGAGAGCATTTGATAGAAGCATTATTTTAGTATGCTTCATGGTTGCTAAGTTGCCAGATTCCCATCGTGACACAGTAGCTTCACTTACCCCTACCATTTGAGCTAGTTCCTTCATGGTGTAACCATGTTCTATGCGTTTTTGCTTTATGATATCTTTTATTTCCATATAAACGCCTCCTTTCATCGTTATAGTATACAATTTATATTGCAAAAATGCAATACTACCTTGCAAAAAAGTATTGACATATAGACTGAATAATGTTATTATAAACTTGCAAAAAACGCAAGAAGGAGGCGAGGAAATGGCTACAAATATTCCAGAATTAAAAGCTGAATGTGTTAGACGTGGCGTAACCTTGGAAGAATTAGCTTCCAGAATAGGCATCAATAATGCTACTTTATACAGAAAAATGACTGGCAAAAGCGAGTTCTCAAGAAACGAATTGCAAGCTATTAGAGATATACTTTATCTCAACGATGAACAATTTCTGCATATTTTTTTTGAAAATAAACTTGCAAAAACGCAAGAAAAAGAGAGCGCTTAAAGACCAACTAATTACAATGAGCACATAACCGTAAGGAGGTAATAACATGAAACTTGAGCTTAGTTATGATGAGGTTTTGACCATTCGCCGTGCTTTACTGGTTAAGGCTGAGGAAGCGGCGAACGGAGCGCTGGAATGCGCAAAGTGGGGTGACATGGATAGTGCTGCTAAGTTTTGGCGAGAAAGAGCCGAAGCCTACAGAAAGACCTACGAGGCTGTAGCGGCTCAGCTTGAGCAGGTTGACAAGGAATACGAGCAGGCGGCTGCTGCGCTGAAGGAAGAAGCTGGCGTATGACAAAAGAAGAACTGCGGCGGATAGAGGTTATGATAATGCCGCCAATCAAAAAAGCTAAAGAACCTTCAATAAAAGAAAAGCTTCACTTCTGGTGGGCAGAAGAAAAGCTTTTCTTGAGAAAAGGGAAAGACATAGCGATTATCGTTTTAACAGCCTATATAGCGACTATCGTAACTTTCGTTCTAAGTTATATAACCGTACACTATCTGCATCAAGCTCTGCATTTTTAAAAAGCAAGTCGTGAGCGTTTTCTGCTACTTTAATGTAACGTGGCAGAAATTCCTCTATAACAATAGGCTGTCCCATAGAGAGCAATTTCCGCACAGCAGCTATGGTACGAAAATGCTTCATAAGTATAGTGAAGTTTTCGTAAGATAATTCGTCAGCAAGGAATGATTTGACCTTATCCCATTCTTCATTAGAAGAAGAAAGCAGCATTTTAGATGATATTGCATCAAAATGCTGCAACCAGTAAAGATGATTATTCACTTCGAAGAATAGAATGAGAGATAAAGATTTAAGCTTCTTATGAGCTTTTCGACGTTCCAAGAGCCAGCCCATAAATAAAGTGAAAGCAGCGGCGAATAAACCACTACATAAGTTGGATACCAAACTATTCATTTTTAATCACCTCCGTTCTGTAATACCTATTATAGCACGGAGCAAGGAAAAGGAAGTAAAAGCCATGATGATGAAAAGCAAAAAGGTAAAACTGTACGGCGAGAAGCTGCGCAAACTGAATACAGCTATCCATGAGCGTGACGGCAACTGCTGCATCATCTGCGGCAGATACGTAGACCCGGGAGAAAAATTTCACCACGAGCCCTGCGGCGCACTGAAGAGTGATGAAATCTCCAAGGGCGTAACCTTGTGCTACGACTGCCATCAGGAACGTCACTGTGGCGCTGGCAGCAGAGTTGTAAAGGAACAAATCAAAGAATACCTGCAAGGGTTATATGGAGATGCATGAATATGAACAGACTTGAAGATTATGACTGCATCACGGAAAACGAGAAGGCAGTCAAGGATATGGACTGGTGGGCAGGCCCGTTTGGAAAGATGGCGCTGGAGATTGCCAGAGAGCGTGGCCTGCTGGAAGAGGAGAAAGGCAAATGTGTAAAGCAAAGCGCATGACGCGTGCTGAACTGGAAGATAAGATTATTGACCATGCGAAGCGTTGCAAAAAATACAAGCCTAACGCAGCAATAAGAGAACATGAGGCTAGTATGAAATACGAGCGCCTGATGCGTGAACGCCGGGCACAGCTGGCACGTGAAGCTGATGAAAGAATGAAGGCCAGCACTGCCTATGCACTGCGCTTCATCTTTAAGGAGAGATACAAGAATGGCCAATGAAAAAACTGTTGTCTGGTATCGTCCAGGTAAACCGGTAAAGGCTGTGCGCGTTGAGCTTACTTTGGCCAATATGCAGAAGCTGGTGGGTGGCAAGATACAGATCGTACCGCTGGAAGCTAAAGGTAGTAGCCCTGAATATACGCTGATATGTAATGAGGACGGCAAAAACAAATATCACAATGACGCTTTGTTCCCCCTGCTGAACAATAATGGCAATATCGTAGACGTTATATTCGGCCCCTGCTTTATCGCCGGTAAGCTGATGACCGATGAGGACGGCGAAGAAACATTTATCGACCTGCTGCGTGAAGACTATCTGAGAATAGTCCGCCGCTTTGGGAAAGGAGCTGTGAAGAATGAGAAGAAGGAAACTGCGGAAACTGAGGCTGCTGACCTTAGGCAGCTTACTGCTTGCCGTAATATGCTTGCTAGATTACGGGCCCGCAAGAATGGTAAGTGCAGCTTATCAGATGGTTAAAGGTCCGGAAATAACCGAGATTGTTGTTCCTTACCATGTATTGGAAGAAGGAGATACTTTGGAAGGAATCTGCTGCAGATTAAAAGATGAATACGGCGATAAGCGCGACTGGCGCGAAATTGCTTTTTATATCTGCAAGGATAACAACAAGAAAGACGGCTGGGTATACCTCGGGGAAAAAATCAATGTGCGCCTGCATGTTCCGGTCGAAACAAAATAAAAAAGCCGCCTGCAGAAGGGCAGGCGGCATGGGATGTATGAAAGTTACCAGCATCCATACATCCCTATTTTAGCATATAAGAGTGATGAGAACAAGGAGGAACAAAAATGTCTGTAGTCAACATGCCTATTGAGTACCTTGTGCCGCATCCACAGAACCCAAGAAAAGACTTGGGCAATCTGGAGGAGCTGACAGCAAGCATCAAAGAAAATGGCATCTACCAGAACCTTACCGTAATCCCAATCAATGAAGAAGCGCCGGATGAAGAGCCCAAGTATATGGTGGTAATTGGCCATCGTCGCTTGGAAGCTGCGAAGCGTGCCGGGCTGAAAGAGGTGCCGTGTGCTATCGTAAGAGATTTGTCGGAAACGCAGCAGCTGCAGATTATGCTGTTGGAGAATATGCAGCGCAGTGATCTGACAGTTTATGAGCAGGCTCAGGGCTTCCAACAGCTTTTAGATTTTGGCATGGATATCGAAGATATCTCCCAGCAGAGCGGCTTTTCAAAAAGAACCATCAGACGGCGCTTGGAAATCGCTAAGCTGGACCAGAAAAAGCTGAAGGAGCTAAGCTCTACCCGCCAGCTTAGCCTGAAAGAGTTTGACGCGCTGGCAAAAATCAAAAACTTAGAAGCCAGAAATGAAGCAATGGAGAAGATTGGCACAAATGATTTTGCTTTGGCGGTGACGCGTGCTATGGATAAAGAAAAACTTGCTGCTGCCATGCCGGTATTCCTGGCAGATATGGAACGTCTTGGCATCAAGAAATTTCCGGATAGTGCCAATAAATACAGCAGCAAGTATAGACGCGTCGGCAGTCTGGACCTCTATGAGTATGAGGTAACAAAAGATAAAATTCCCAAGAAAACAGAAGGACTGTATTATGAGGCCAGCTATCCGAGAAACGTAGAGTTTTATGTCAAGGAAACAAAAAAAGCTAAAATTATAAAAAAAAGCGCCAAGGAGCTTGAAAAAGAAAAACGTATCAAGGAAGCATGGTTTAAAGTCGATGCTATGGCTGCAACTCACTATGAGCTGCGCAAAGCATTTATGGAAAATCTCAGATGCACAGCCAAGCAGCGCGAAGCTGTATTTATGGGAGCCTACAGTCTTATTGTATTACGCAGCATGACATATATGACTTTGGGTGATATAAGCAAGGAAGCTGGAATAGATGATAAATACTTCGACCAACGGCGTGATGAAAAAGCAGTTAAACTGGCCTACGAAAGTTATGACAATATACAGAAGTGTATAGAGGTTATTTATAAGCTGTTTAATGATAACGAAAAAGAGTTTTATGCTAATGGTTACCGCGCGGGATATCCTGAATACAAGTTCAACCCAAGACTTGAGGCAATGTATCACTGGCTTACTAAGCTTGGCTATCAGATGAGCAGCGAAGAAAAGCTCATAGCTGCCGGTACGCACGATATCTTCCAGCAAAATATTTTTGAGGGAGGCAACAAGTAGCATGAGTGAATACGGCAGATGCGATATCTGTGGTAAAAAAACTTTCCGGCTGAGAAGCAAATCTTACGCTTATGGCTTTCCGTGTGAGTGCTGCGGGCGCAATGGACATTATGAAGTAGTACGTTATTGCGAAAAATGCAAGCCGCAAGAACCTAAATGGACACGTGTGGTAATGGGCGCTGATGTGGCTGAAAAGCTGGGAATGCTATGGAAGGAGCGGCATAATGGACGCAGCAATAGATGAATTTACAATTAACCTGGCTATTACGATTATCGTTATGGTATGCGCGTTGGCGCTGTTAGGAGGAACAAATGATTAACAACAAGATTTCTGATTATGTGAACAGAGCGCAGCTGGCCATCAATGACTGGCAGTGCAGTGGCGAGATTTATTATCTGGCGCAGGCAAAGGCAGAGCTTGCTGAAGCTGTTCTTTTGGCTGACGAGCTGGCCGAGAAAAAACCTGTTTTCCTGCAATATAGCGCAGAGACACAGGGCCGCTTTGCTTCTAGCTTTTTGCACGATACTCCGGAGGAAGCCTTGGAAGATATTCGTCCCGACCTTAACGTGGGCGATTTGGTTATAGTCTATCAACAAGAAGAATCCCAATGGCAGCCTTACATTGATATGGATGATCTGATTGAAGAATTTATAAGCCAAGCAGATGACGAGGCCGGCGAAGATTCAGAAGCATGGTGTGATTTTATTTCCGGTAACGCGCTGGCGCAGGCGAGAAAAGAGCTTGATGAACAGCTCAACGATGTATTGGAAGCCTGGCTCAAAAAACATAAAGTTGATGCCGGCTGGTATGATAGAGCTGGCGTTGAGGGGACATATAGATTTTGCGGTGATAAGTTTATCCGTGTTAGCAAGGCTGGCGATGACGCATGAGCCAGCTAAGAAAAATGGAACGCAGAAAGCAGAAGAAGCTGCATCTGTTGGGCGGCGAAGAGCGCCTGCAGGTAAAGGCCGGAGCCAATGAACCCTTTGGCATCAGTAAGGCCGGCTATAATGCTATCTACCAGGCGGGCTATGAAGCAGGTATGCAGGCAGAGCGTGATAAGATGATACCGTATTATGCCAAATACTTCACCCATCAGATACTGGCAGTCTGCTGCAAGATACTCATGGAGAACTATGGCGAAATCCATGTACGCCATACGCGATTGGATAAATTTGCCGAGCTTTACGCCCGTGGTCTTGAGATGCTTGGCGAAGATAAAACCACAGAGCAGTATCTGGAGTGCATCGAACAATATGGATTACATATAAATTGGAAGGAGCCGGAGACATGAAGTTTATGATAACCTGCGAAGAAGCCTTAAAGAACATAAACGAAGGGCGCATGGGAATCTTCAATTTTGGCTATGAGGTGCTGGATGTAAAATTGATTAAGTATTCTCAGCATCTGGTCTGCAACAGAAAGAAGAAGCTCAGAAGTTACCTGAGCAAACACAGAAGCCTGCGTGATAAGTGCTTCCTGGAAGCACGGAAGCTGCCGCGTTTCTGCAAGACAAAAAAATAACTATATATAATAGTAGAAATTGGGCAGGTGAAATACCTGCCCAAAGCTTGATAAAGCATATTAGTTGAGTGGCATATCAGTGCCGGAAAAAATAGCAGCCAAAATAACTTGGGCAGAATGGAGCGGAAGAATGTATGTAAAACGGACATGGAGATGTGGTAAATGCATCGAAGTAGAAAAATACCAGACCTTCCGCTACAAGGGAAAGATGACAGTACGTGCTCCGCAAAGCAATCCTACTCCGGAAGCTATGGCCAAGGTAAACGAACGCAACAGCTACAAGAATCTTCGCCGTCTGCTTAATACTAATTTTGGCAAAGGTGACCTGCATTGTGTATTGACCTATGCTCCGGATAAAAGAGCAGCAAGCCCGCAGGAAGCAAAAAAAGATATTCAGAAATTCTGTCGCAACGTGAAACAGAAATGTAAGCGCCGTCGCTCAAATTTCAAATATGTGGCCGTAGCTGAATACGGTAAGCGCTCTATGCATTTTCATATCGTTATCCATAGCGGGCTGAAGCTGCAGGAGCTGGGCGATATGTGGCCGCATGGACGTATCCATGCTACGGAGCTGGACGGCAGCGGAGATTATGACAGGCTGGCCAGCTATCTTATCAAGCAGACCAATAAGACCTACAACGATCCGGAACGCAGAGTGTTTGCCAGACGTTATGTTACGAGCCGTAACCTTGAGCAGCCGGAGTGTAAGATTGAGAAAGTCAAGGCTGACAGCTGGCGTGAGACGCCTTCTGCACCTAAAGGCTTTTATGTGTTGCAAGATACTATCGTCCAGGACGTCAGCGAGATTACCGGATATCCGTATCAGTATTACCGTTGCCTGGCACTAGGTGGCGGGAAACCATTGAAAACAAAAAGACTACGCAGGTAGGCGTTTATATCAGCGGCGGAATCTGCCTCGGTAGTTAATATACAAGCAAAAAAACGGACAGGCGCAAGAAGAAGTATATCCGCTGCTGCTATAAGCACGGGAAGGGGGAATTAGATTGCTGGTAAAGCACTGGCAGCGCGTCGCAGAGACACGCTTTAAGTATCACAAAAAAATTCAGATGGCCGTGGATGAAGCGCGTGCCTGCAGGCATCCGCATGGGCTGAAGGACAAGCTGAAGCCTAATCCTACCCAACAGGATGCACTCAAGGGAATACTGCCGCTGAAAAAGGTTAGCGTATACATCGGACGTCGGAGCTATGAGCTTGTCATTGAGCAGCCGGAGGAGTGGCTGGCGGTGATAAGGGAGACGTATGCCTTATACAAAGACTCCCCTATTGGCCACGTCATGCACAAATACTATGACAACTACGAGAACAGGCACGTCCAGCCGGAGGTTATCAGTGGGCTGCAGGGGGTGAGCCGCCAGACGTTCTACGCCTGGCGCAATGAGTTTTTGAGTGACGCTGCTATTATTGCAGCACAGCATGGAATAAAAAATTTTTAAGCGTTGCCGTTTTGTACTTTACAAATCGGCGCTTTTGACGTGGTAAAATAGTATTGTGCAAAATAGCAAGTAAAAATAAAGGCCCTGACGGAGCGTTCCGCCGGGGTTATTTTTATGCCAAAAAACAAAGGAGGTGAAGGCACTATGGCAGAGGTAAAAAAAGCAGTCAAAAAAGCTGTTAAAAATTCCGGTAAAAAATCCACCCTGAAAGCGGGTAAAAAAACCACGTCGGAAACACTCAGTCCGGCGCAGGAGAAATTCTGCCTGGAATACCGCAAGCATGAGGGTAACGGCACTGCTGCAGCCATAGCTGCCGGGTACAGTGAGAGGACCGCCGCACAGCAGGCTACAAGGCTGTTAAGAAATGTTAACATTCTGAAGCGCATAAAAGAGCTGGCAGATGATGCTATCAGAAAGCAGATTATCGGGCTGGATAAACGCGCCCTGGTGCTCAGTAAAATTGCCGAAGATGACGCTGCTGATGTGCAGGCCAGAATCAGGGCGATTGACGTTCTGAACAAAATGGATGGCGTGTATGTTTTCAAGACTGAGGTTAAGATTAGTGGCAATGTCAATGTGCTGCTGAAAAGGCGAAAGAAGGAGTAATGGACCATGAAACCACAAATAAGCCAGGAAGACTACGATGCTTTAGTAGGCTATCTTGCTGAGTGCCAGCATGATCCGGAGCTTTTCGTGAAGCTTTCTTTTCCTTGGGGCGAACCTGATACTCCGCTGGAGAATAAGAAAGGGCCGGAACAGTGGCAACTTGACATACTACGTGAAATAAAGGACGAAGTAAAAACTGCTGATGTTGCCATACGTGAAGCAGTAGCCAGTGGCCACGGCATTGGTAAGTCGGCGCTGGTGAGCTGGCTCATTCTTTGGGCGCTGGGTACCTGCTCGGATACGCGTGGCGTTGTTACCGCTAACACAGAAGCGCAGCTTCGCACTAAAACGTGGGCAGAGCTTAACAAATGGTACAACATGTGGATAGCTAAACCACTGTTTGATTATACTGCGACAAGCATTTTCTGCAATATTGACGGCAACGAAAAGACCTGGCGCATAGATGCAATTCCGTGGAGCGAGACCAACTCTGAAGCCTTTGCTGGCTTGCATAATCAGGGCAACAGAATTTTAATTATCTTTGACGAAGCATCAGCGATACATGACACTATCTGGGAAGTTACGGAAGGTGCCCTGACTGACGCGGATACGGAAATCATCTGGTGCTGCTTTGGTAACCCGACACGTTCCAACGGCCGCTTTTATGATTGCTTTCACAAACACAGAAATTATTGGCACACTCGCAGGGTAGACAGCCGCAGCGTAAGCTTTTCTGATAAAAAGCAGATTGAAGCGTGGCGCGAAATTTACGGCGAGGACAGCGACTTCTTCAAGGTCCGCGTGCGTGGTGAATTTCCGTCAGCCAGCGACAAGCAGTATATCTCTCAGGCCATTGTGGATGAAGCACGTCATAGAGTGCTCAAGCCTTATCAGTATAATTTTGCTCCGGTTATTATCGGCGTAGACCCTGCGTGGACCGGTGCAGATAAAATCTGCGCATACCTGCGTCAGGGCAACTACAGTAAGCTGCTCTTTGAATATCCGAAGAATGATAATGACCTGCAGCTTGCCGGCAAGATTGCAGCACTGGAGGATGAGTACCATGCTGATGCAGTCTTTATCGACCTTGGCTATGGTACAGGCATCAAGAGTGCAGGCGATGCGTGGGGCAGGAATTGGACGCTGGTATCATTTGGCAGCACAAAAGGCATACCGCCTAACTGCGTCAACAAGCGAGCAGCTATGTGGCAGGATATGCGGCGCTGGCTTATGGATGGCGGTGCAATTTCGGCTGATGATAACGTGCTGGCTGATGACCTCGTAGGACCGGAGCTTGCTCCGCGAGATGATGGCAGAGTGCAGCTGGAGAGCAAGGAGAGTATGAAAAAGCGCGGGCTTCCGTCTCCGAACAGGGCGGATGCATTGGCGCTGACCTTTGCTTTTCCGGTACTGAGCAGAAAACAGGAACATGAATACGCCTGGAGCGTCGATAATGGCGCGCAGGAAGAATATGATCCGTTTCATGGAATGTGGTAGGAGGTGAGACCATGGAAGAAATCATTATGCAGCTGCATGGCGGCGGTGGTGGTGGCGGCGGAACGCAGATTAAGCAGAACGCACCCGGAAGCCAGAGCGCCGCAACTATTGACAGCGCGACTGAAGGACAGCGTGAATCGCTGCGTGAAAAGCTGAGCAAGGCAAGAGGCCGTAACTTTACCAACAAGACCGGCGGCAGCATGGTAGATACAATCAAGAAAGCATTGCTGGGTGAATAGCAATGTTTGAAGAAATCTATCGTGACTCAAAGCTGCTGAAGGATAAGCGCTTCGTTCTGGAGCAGATGTACCAGCGGCGCGCCTCGTTTGAACCGACGTGGCAACTTCTGTCCCGGTATATCGTTCCATATCGAGGGCGCTTCCACGAGCGTGGAGGCAGCATTGATGGAGAACGACGAGACCTCTATCTTATCGACCCTTATCCGATGGATGCTGCAGGCAAGTGCGCTGCAGGCCTGCAAAGCGGATTGACGTCCCCGAGCCGTCCGTGGTTTGAGCTGTCTTTAGCCGACCAGGAAAAGGCTGAATATCATCCGGTGCGTCAATGGCTGGATGATGTGCGTGACGTTATGATGGCCATATATGCACGTGGCAATACCTACGCTATGCTGTACGATATCGAGGCTGAGCTTTGCCAATTTGGCACGGCAGCGGCGCTGATGATGCAGGACTACGATACTGCTCTCTGGCACCGCAGCTACACCTGCGGCGAATATGCAGGCGGTGTGGACGCAAGAGGAAGGCTTTATTCCTTTGGCAGGCGTTTTGAATTGACCGCTCCGCAGACGGTAGCGGAATTCGGCATTGATAACGTGAGCGTGGCCGTAAAGACCGCGTACAACAACAATGACCATACACAGCGCTTTGAGGTTGAAATGCTCATCGTCAAAAACAATGAGTATAAACCTGACCAATTAAAGCCCGGTAACTTCCCCTGGCAGAGCTTTTATTGGGAGCGTGGCAATCAGCAGCAGTTCCTGCGCATTAGCGGTTACAAGGAGCAGCCGTTTATTATGCCGCGTTGGACCAAGGTGGCCAACTGCGAATATGGGTACGGGCCTGGACATAATGCCTTAGGCAACTGCATGCAACTGCAGCGTATCGAGAAAGCCAAGCTCCGCTGCATGGATAACGAGGCTGACCCGGCTATGATGTTCCCGGCAAGCCTGAAGAAAGTCAACCGCCAGCCTGGTGCAAACAACTTTATTCCCGACGGTACGCAGATGAATGCTTATCCGATGATACCGCCGGGAGCAAAGCGCTACGAAGGCATGATAGCCTTGAGCAACGATAAACGTCAGCAGATAAGCGCTACGTTCTATAACGACCTTATGGTAATGCTGACGCAGGCGCAGAACAATCCGCAGATGACTGCTAAGGAAGTCGCGGAACGTCACGAGGAGAAAATCCTTATGCTGGGGCCGGTGCTGGAGCAGTTCCATAATGAGGTTCTGGACCCGCTGACCTTACGTACGTTTGGGCTCTGTATGCGTAACGAGCTTTTCCCGCCTATGCCGGAAGAGATTACTGCAGATGAGCTAAAGGTTAATTTTGTGAGCCTCTTGGCGCAGGCGCAGAAGATGGTAAGCCTGCCGAGTGTACAGAATGTACTTGGTATGGTGGGCAACGTAGCAGGTATCTATCCTGAAGCTGCCGACATTATCAACATCGACAACGTAATCCGTGAGGTCGGCGTTATCAGCGGTACGCCTGAGAAAATCATGCGCAGCGAAGATGAGGTGCAGCAACTCAGAGAGCAACGCCAGCAGGCACAGCAAGCACAGATGCAGCAGGCGCAGATGGCGCAGGGCGCCGAGGCGGCCAAGACCGGCGCGGAAGCTGCAAGGCTTTTGAGCGAGGTGCCGTCAAACACTGACAATGCGTTGAATGATATGCTTAGCGGAATGGGGATGAGCTGATGGAAAAGCAAAGATTTGCCGAACTGCTCGTAAACGTCATGCAGACGCAGACGGGCAGGGAATTTATTTATGAGCTGCTCGACACAATGGAAGTGCATGTTCCTAACTATGTTGTCGGACGGCAAAGCGTTATGGGGTATGAGATTGGCCGGCGCAGCGTCGGTGAAGAACTGCTCCGTATGCTGAGAGATGATACTGAGGAAGGCCTGCAGCTGGAGCTGCTGATGCGGCAGGAAGCGCGGGACCGTCCCAAAGAAAAACACAAAGATGAATTCTATGACCAATTTGAAGGAGGTAATGTTTAATGCGAAAGAAATGGTTGTTCTTTCTGGCTCCTGACGGCGGCGATGCTGGCGGCGGTGAAGGCGGAGCTGGTGGCGATGGAAGCATTGGTGGTGATGGCGGTGCTGCAGGCGGCAGTAAAAGCGTCTTTGATAACCATGATGGTAGTGGCAACGCTTCTGGTGACGGCAACGGCAATCCTGCTGGTGATGGCAGCGGCGCTGGCGAAGTCCCGGAAAGCTATGAGTTTAACCTGGGCGAAGGCCTTACAATTACTGATGAGCAAAAAACAGCGTTTACCGCCATAGCTAAGGATGCAAAGCTTTCGCAGGCACAGGCTGACAGTCTGCTGAAAATGCACAGCGAGATTATCAACGGCTATATGCATGCTGCAGAAGATGCCGTTGAAAAAAATATCGCTGAATGCGAGAAGCTGGGGCTGACCAGTCAGGAAAACCTTGGCTTTGCCAGAACAGCTGTAAATACCTTTGGCGGTAGTGAGGCGATGCAGGTGCTGATTGATACTGGTGCGATTAATCATCCTGCAGTCTGCAAGCTCTTTGTAACTATCGGCCAGCTTATCAGCGAAGATAAGCCGGCAGATACTCATGTCGGCGGCGGCAAGGGAACCCCGCGGGCAGAAGATATCCTCTTCCCTAACAGCAAATACTAAAGGAGTGATTTAAATGGCACAAACCGGACTTTATAATAACACCGGCCTGGCAACTATGTATGATATTGCGCAGCAGTATCGCTCTGCAGGTAATGAAGCAGCGGCGCAGGTCGTAGAGCTGCAGGCTAAAACCAACCGTCTCTGGGAAGTATTCCCAATGAGAACCTGCAACAGCGGCAGCGTTGAAAAAGCGCTTATCAGAACCAGTTTGCCGGATGTTGCATGGCGTATTATTAACCGTGGCGTAGCGCCTACTAAATCCAGCACTGGCCAGGCAAGCTTTACTACCGGCGGTGTTGAGGCTATTGCACAGATTGATGAGCGACTGATGAAGCTCAACAAGAACAGCAATACCTATCGGCTTAACGAAAACTATGCACATCAGGAAGCTATGAGCCAAAAGATGTCTACTACCTTCTTCTATGGTGATGAACAAATCAACCCTGCAGGCTTTACCGGCCTTGGCGCTTTTTACTATGATAAGGCAGGGCAGGATGAAATCTACGCCAATCAGATTGTTGACGCGGGCGGTACCGGTAATAATCTGACCTCCCTTTGGGTAGTGACCTTTGCGCCTGATACTGTTTACGGCATCACTCCGGAAGGTGTGCCTGGCGGTTACAGCTATCGCGACAACGGTCGCGTCAAGGTTAGAGACGAAAATAACCTTGAATACTGGGGCTATGAATCTCAGTACAACTGGGACGTAGGCCTCTGCGTACGTGACCCGCGCTATGTAGCACGTCTGGCCAACATTGATACTACCAATACCAGCAGCACTGACTTCATCGACAAACTGATTGAAGTATATGACTGCATTGAAAATCCTGACCATGGCCGTACTGTTATCCTCTGTAACCGTAAGGTGCAGACCATGATCAATATCATTGCGCAGAAGAAAAATAATGTTAACCTTTCTCTGGAAGACTTTGGCGGTAAGCGTATCCAGCATTTCTGGGGCTCTCCCATCCTGCGCAACGATGCTATCCTGAGCACTGAATCTAAAGTGCCGGTAGAATAAGGAGGTAAGAATATGGCTGTAATGATTGATGCAAAGCTTATTCTTTGTGAAAATGTCGATACTGCAGCGACTGTCACCAGTAAGGCGCTTGATATCGGCCGCAACAAATCTTTGAGACCGCTCTATGTTGATGTTAAACTGACTAAGGGCGTAACTGCCGGCCGCGTAAAAAGCGTAGAGCTGCAGTCCAGCGCTGACGAAAACTTCTCTGCTCCGATCACTGAGATGGTGGTGACTATCGGCAAAACCGCTGAGCAGCAGAAGCACGCCTGCCAGCTGGCGCAATTCTTCGCGTCCATCCAACCGCAGGGCCGCTACGTCAGCGTAAAAATCACCGGTGATACTACCGCTCCGGCAGGCGGCAAGATTTGGGCATATCTGTCCCCGGATATCCAGGTACCGGTATGAGATACAAAGTAATCCGCACCTGCTATTGGCAGCGCAGGCTTTGGGAAAAGGGCGAAGTGGTGGAGCTGGGTGAGAATGTGCCGGAGCATTTCAAACCGCTTTATAATCCAGCCGCAAGATTGGCACTGAATAAAAATGCTGACGAGCTTTCGGATGAAGAACCTGCGAACGAAACTCCTTCCAACGAAGTGCTTTCGGATGAAGAACCTGCGAACGAAGAACATTCGGACGAAACGTATGGCAGCATGGAAAACCCGGATATCATGCCTTCTTCCTTGGAAGATATGAATGTCGGCCAACTGCAGAAGCTGGCACGTGCAAACGGCCTGGAGCCGCCGAAGAATGCAAAAAAACAAGAACTGATTTCCGCTCTGCGCGGAGAATAACATCGGGCCGGAGCTTATTCCGGCCTTTTGTTTTAGGAGGAAACCATGAATAACATTGAAATCTGCAACCTTGCGCTTGGCCGTATCGGCGTAGACGAAATCAACCGCATGGATGAGGCAAGCCAGCCTGCAAGAATCTGTACACGTTATTTTAATTTTACCCGTCAGAATGTATTGCGCCGCTTTCCTTGGACGTTCGCAACGAAACGTGTGCAGTTGGCGCTGCTTAATGAAACGGCACCTGATTATAAATACGTCTATCAATATCCTTCTGATGCTCTGGCCATACGCCTTATGTACAATGACAGCTTTGTTGGTCTGCCTAAAGATAACTACTTCCGCATTATGAACGGTAACGGCGGACGCAAGATATACAGTAATATCTCTAACGCCTACGTGGAATATACTGCAGACGTAAAGGACAGCGAAACATTCGACAGCCAATTCATTGAAGCCTTCAGCTGGAAGCTGGCGGCGGAGATGGCATTCGCCTTGACAGGTAATATGAACCTTGCGACAAATGCTATCCAGGCATACAATGCTTACTTTACGGAAGCTGCTGGCGAAGATGCTGCAGAAGACAATCAGGAAGAAGCTGTACAGGATAGACTGGCTAACGCCAGATGGGAGGGCTGACCATGGGACTGTATCAACTGAAGCCCAGCTTTGCCGGCGGTGAATTGTCGGACAGCATGTACGGCCGCGTCGATATCAACAAATATGATAGCGGCGCTGCCACGTTGAAAAACTTTACAGTGCAGCGTTATGGTGGCGTGCGTAACCGCAACGGCTTCCGGCATATTGGCGTAACCTATGGAGGTAAGCGTGCCTTCTATATCCCCTTTCTGTATAACGCCAATGAAACCTATATCATAGAAGTCACTGCAGGGCATTGCCGTTTTCTGCACAACGGCCAATATATTGTAGAGGATAACGGAGAGCCTTATACAATAAGCAACAATCTTAATCCAGCCGACCTGCAGGGCATCTGCAAAATAAAATACACGCAGAGTGCTGACGTGCTTTTTATTGTGCATCCTGACCATTACCCTATGACGCTTACGCGCTACAGTACATACGACTGGCGCTGGGAACAGATGCCGATAACAGGCGGTCCGTTTGAGGACAGCAATGGCAGTACTGCAACGGAGGATGAGCAGGTAACGCAATTATATCGTTATGGTCCTGGAACCTACGAACTGACACTTCCTGATACCGTAACTAACATTTCGGTGGAATTGGCTGGCGCTGGCGGTGGTGGTGGCGGCGCTGCTATCGCAGGAACATATACGGCTCCCGGAGGTGATGGCGGCACAGGTGAATACATCCGCTTTTCAACTGATGTTCAGCCTGGGCAAAAGTATAAGCTTGAGGTTGGTGCTGGAGGTACAGGTGGTAACGGAAGACAGACGGAAGCGTCAAAAAAATATCTGACTATAGCGGGAGATGCTGGTGGGACTGGCGGTGATACTATTGCGTTTGGTCATACCGTAAAAGGTGGTGGCGCTGGTGGTGGTGGCCGTACAATCTTTGGAGAAACCCAGGCGGGCGCTAAAGGAAAAAGCTACAAAGGCGGTGGCATTGGCGGCACCAAGGGAACCGACGCTGCCAGCATCAACGGCAAAAGCGGCGGTGACGGGTACTGTAATATCCGCTTCCGCTATGGTAGCAAGGCAGCGAAGATAACGGCCAGTGCGACGGAAGGCGAAGTCACGTTAACGGCAGATAAGGATATCTTTGAGAAAGACAACATTGGCAGCCTTATTGAGCTGACTCATTATAAAAAAAGCGAATACAAAAAAGGTAAACCTGATACAACGGATGCGCTGCTGGTAAGCTGCCTGCCGGGCTCTAGCGTCTATGTAGAGAGCTTCGGCTTCTGGAAGGGAAACTTCTCGCTGGAAAAATATAACGAGAACAGCTCTATGTGGGAGCTTGTAAGAACTCAGGACGGCAATCACAGCCAGAACTACAACTTTACCGAAAAGAACGAAGCGGAATACATCGTCAGGTACAGGGCAACCTCAACAGAATTTGATACTACCATCTGGAGCGGCGAGAACGAGAAGCAGACAGGGTACGTCACTGTGCAGAGCTTCGGCAATGATTATAGCGGTATTGTGAAAATCACTGAGTACATCAGCAGTAAAAAGGTTAAAGGCAAGGTGCTGCGCACGATTGGCAGTACAGATGCTACGCAGAACTGGGCTTTTTCTCCGTGGAGCAGGAGCAAGGGTTATCCGACTGCAGCAGGCTTCTTTGAGGACCGTTTGGTATTTGCCGGCAGTACAAGATATCCGCAGACGTTCTGGAGCAGTAAGGTAGGAGATTATTATAATTTCGGTACATCAACACCGGTGGTAGATGATGATGCGGTAACAGCAACTCTTAACGGTGGCCAGATGAACGGCATCAAAGCCATGGTAGCCTTCGGAGAATTGATTCTGCTGACAAGCGGCGGTGAATATAAGGTAAGCGGTGGCCAGGGCAAAGCGCTCACGCCTAGCAATACTTTAAGTCAGGCGCAGGAATACCGCGGTATATCTGACGTATTACCGGTAACGGTAGGCAGCAGAATTGTTTTTGCACAGCAGCAGGGCAACATCATCCGTGACCTGGCATACAGCTATGAGGCTGATAAATACACCGGCGATGACCTCAACCTCCTATGCTCTCATCTCTTCGATGGCCATAAAGTAGTAGCTATGACCTACCAGCAGACTCCGGACAGCATCATATGGTTTGTCCGTGACGATGGCCTGCTCTTGGGACTGACCTATATCAAGGAGCAGGATATCTACGCATGGCATAAGCACAGCATTAAGAACGCGCGCTTTGTCAATGTCTGTTGCATTCCTGGCGGAGAATGTGACGAGCTTTACGCCGTCATAGAACGTAACGGCCAATACGAGAACGTTATGCTGGAAAAGAGGAACGATAACGATGTGCCGGAAGAACAGATTTATGTTGACGACGGCATAACCGTACGTGGCAGCGATATAAAAGAGGTAACAGGCCTGACGTGGCTGGAGGGTGAAACCGTGGCCATACTGGCTGACGGAAACGCGCTGCCGCAGCAGAAGGTGGAAGGCGGTAAGGTTACGCTGAGCGAAAAGCATGGCTACAGTGTTGTGCATGTAGGACTGCCTATTGATGCAGTCATAAAGACACTGCCGATAGAATTCCAAATGCAGGACGGCAGCTCCATTAGCCGCAAGAAGCGCATAGGTAATCTTTCCGTCCTCTTTAAAAACACGCGTGGCGGACTGTATGGCCTGAGTGAGGAAAAACTGGATGAAATCAAATGGCGCGATACCGAAGCATACGGACAGCCTACAAAACTGTTTACCGGCAAGAAGAAAATCGTCCTGCCTGCTGCAGGCTGGGACGAAACGCAGCAGCTTATCATTAAGCAGGATGCACCGCTGCCGATGACGGTATTGGCCATTGTGCCGGAGATTGTGCCGGGAGGATAATATGGCAAAATACACCTTTGACCGTCCGACAGATAAGGATATTGAATACGTGGCTGCACATCTGCGGCAGGACAACAGGCAGGAGCTGGCGGCGCTGTATGGTGCTGGTCATGAGCTGGATGTTTTGAAAAGAAGCGTCAGATATAGTGAGCTGGTCGGATGCTTTTACATAGATGGTGTGCCTGCCGCTATCTATGGAGTAAGAAGCCCGGCTGCAATATGCTCTGTAAAGTGCGTCTGGCTGCTCATGACTGATGAAACATTGAAGCATAGGCTAGTAGTAGGGCGATATACCAAACGCTTTCTGAAGGCGATTGTGGCGGCCTATGGGCCTATGTCCAATAAGGTTGATGCTGGGAACGTAGAAATCCTGCGCTGGCTAAGATGGCTTGGCGCTGAGATATCGGAACCGGTGCAATGCGGAATCTACAACCTGCCGCACAGGGAATTTTATTTTGACGAAAAAATTTTAAAGGAGGGATAGCATGGGCGTAGGAGTAATGATTGGTGCGACTCTCTTGGGCGGTTATCTGCAGGGACGTGCAGCACGCCAGCAGGCCAACGCGCAGGCGGCGCAGGCGCAGGCAAATGCTGATATCGCCTATAACAATGCGCAGAAGCTGCAGGAGCAGGCCGAGAAGCAGGCGCAGAACAATGAAATCAACGAGGAGAACAAACGCCGCAGACTGCTGCAGCTGCAGGGGCAGCAGAGAGCCAACATCGGCGCGGCCGGAATTACGGCAAGCGGCAGTGCATTGGCGGCGATGGCAGACAGCCGGTTTAACCAGGAGCAGGAGCTTGCTTTTGAAAGATACAATGCACGTCAGCAGGTAGATAACATCTTCCAACAGAGTACGGACAATTTGAATCAGGGCGATGCCTATGCGTCGAGCGCCAGAGCCTACCGTAAGGCAGGCAAGCGCGCTATGATAAACAGTATGCTGCAGGCAGGGCTGAGCGTAGCGTCTAATCTTTATACGGCCAAAAGCATGGGGGCATTGAAAAGCTCAGCCGCTAAAAGCGTAGGCCTGCAAAACTACAGTGTGCCGGGCTACACAGAGATGAAAGGACTGCCTGCTCATACCGGTGGCGGCATCTCAAGCTACAGTAATGATGGCTGGGCGAAAGTAAAATGGTAAAAATGTCATTTTGTACTTTACAAATCGGCAAAGTATGTGTGTTAAAATGATAGTGCGGAAGGGAAGCCAATCTCCCATTTTCATCATACTCTAAAAAATTAGCAACGTAGAAAGCATCTGAGGCTAAGCCTTGGGTGCTTTTTGCGTATATAGGAAAGGAGCAGAATATGGCAGTAATTGATGTTTACGAGAACCAGGCAAAGCTCGGTACGCCTGCAGGCCGGACGAGCGGTGTGCATCCTGATATGGGCGGGCAGATGGCGCTGGCAAGGGCAAATGCAAATCTTACCAATACGATGGTCGAGGGAGGGCAGAAGCTCTATGAGCAGATAGCCATTGCCGACGTGATGAAGGCCAACAATGATTACAATATGCAGATGAGCAGGCTGCAGAATGAGCTGCTGCAGAACAAGGAAGAAAATGCCAGGGATAACCTTACCAAGTACGAGGAAGGGCGCAAGAAGATTATCAATGGCATTATGCAAAAAGGACCGTCGACGCTGCGTGGTGTTTTGGGAAGCAAGGCCTTTTACAATACCATTGAGCGTGACTGGACCGGCCAGCGTGCCCAGATGGAACGTTATACCATGGGTGAGATGGAGAAGTACCAGGATACGCAGCTTAACAATCAATACAAATTAGCTTTGAAGGACGTAGCAGTAAACTGGCATAACAATGATGATCTGGACGCTGTTATGCGCCGGGGTGATTTTATGACTGCGGCAAGGTATGCCAACTATGGCCAGGAAAAGATTACTGAAGCAAGCAACAAATGGAAGGCTGCGGTAGCAGAGACGGCAGCGCAGGCAGCTATCAACTCGGACAGCAGCGAAGGCTGGACGCGCGGCGGTGAGATATTGCAGGCCTACGGCTATCTTATGGACCCGCAGAAACGTATTCAATACGACAAGATTATCAGCGCGAGGGAGAAAAGCAATAATCAGCTTAATACCTTTGCCGGCATCTATGCTAAGTATGGCAGTGATATAAACGGCGGTGTGCAGGCGCTCTTGTCTACGCAGACCGGTACGGCAGATATCGCCAAAGGTTTGGCATTTGCACAGGGAGAGGAAGGCAAGGCTTGGGGCAGCAATCAGTGCGCCAACTTTGTGAAAAAATATATTCAGACGGCTGGCGGTGATTATGATGTCGCTAGCAGTTTGGCTGACGGTACCTACCTTAACGCAGAACGTAAAGGGCTGACGTTTAGTGACCGTAAACAATTAAGGGACGGAGATATTGTCTATTGGCAGGTAGATGGCAGCAAGTACGCTACGAGCGACAACCCGGATGATGTGCATTCCGACACCAAGGCCTATAAGGGCATTACCCATGTCGGCATATACAATGCCAAGACTGGCAAGGTTATCCAGAGCGGTGAGCATGGAGTGAGTGAGCTGGCGCTGGATGCTGCCGGATATCATACGGTAGGCTACAGCCATATCGGCGGCAGAGCTATGGACGCTACAGAGCGCGAAGAATTAAAAAAAGGTTATATGCAGTACGCGCTGCAGCAGGTGCAGCAGAAGCGTACAAGCACTAACCTTATGGTGGAAAGAGCTTCGGATGAAATGTTTGCTGCCTACAATAATGGCATACGCGACCCGGCTTATTTTGAAAACATGGCCAAACAAATAGCAGGCAATGATTATAGCGCCTATAAAACTTTGCATGCTGTAGCCAAAAGCTTTACATCTTCGGGCGTACACAAATTAACTGTAGGCGAGGCTATGGAAATAGAGGATGCCATAGACAAGGGCGGACTGTCGCAGGATGAGCTGATCCAGAAGTTGTCTGATGCAGGCTGCAGCACGGAAACAATTATGAAATACGTGCATATGAATAAGCAGGCGGCGAAAGCTGCAGCTAGGGGCGAAGGCAAGGCATCATTTGACTGGGACAGCGTTATGGAAGCCTTTTACAGCAAGATGGGCGGAAGAAATAAGGTGCCGGAAGCGTGGCGTCCGGGATTGAAGCGGTACGCCAAAAGAGCAATAAACGAATACATAGCTAAAGAAAACCGCACGCCTACCGTAGACTGGGTGATGGATATTATGGAGCAGGGACTGGTTAAGGGCGTTGGCGGTGTTACGGTAGAAGGCGAACACTTCTGGAACAGTGATATATCATACAACATGGCACAGCTTGGCAACCATGATATCTATCATATCAGTAATGCAGATGACGGTTATGTCAATGTATGGTTTTATGGCAATGCTCAGCCGGTGCGCATGAGCAAGGCAGCGTTTAAGCAGACGATGGGAGATTAACATTATGGGAACTTTTAATTTCAGTAATATGCAAGGTGGCCAACATCAGGAAACTCAGAACATTCCGCGTGAATTTCGTCCTGCTGTTGAGCAGGCGAAAACGGAACCGGTCGGCTCTTACGGTAACAACAAAATAGGCTTCTGGGACGAGGTGAAGAATTTTTTCTCCGGTGCTGATGTTGATACCAGTGCCGGCTTTATTGATGAAACAGGAACATGGAACAATGGCACTAAACAGGAGCTTGCTAAATACTATCCTACACAAAAGAGTGCGGAAGAACTCGAAAAGGACAGACTAGGCTCTTTGTGGGACAGAACGTATAAAAAATATCATTACAGCAAAGACGATGTACTGCTTGAAGCAAAGAAAATCAGCGCGGCCACAAACATCCCTGAAAACGCCATCCTGGATAACGCTGATAATCTGGCCAACGCACGCAATGTATATAATTATCAGCAGAAGGCTATGGACCCGCAGGTAGTGTTTAAGGCCTACCCTGAGCTGAGTGAGCTGGCCAAGCTGAGTGATACCGACGCTGCTATTGCTCTGCATAATTTGAAGAACGTGCGCCAGACTCAGGGCATTATTGAAGCAGCCAAGACCGGCTGGGAGCTTGATAACCTGATGAGCGAGCGCGGCCGTATGGGCTACGCCGCTATGAACGGCAAGGAGCTGACGGATGCTGACGTTGCACGTTTGGGAGAAATTGAAAAAGCACAGAAAAATTCCAAGGAACTGCCGGGGCTTTTTGAGGACCCGATGAGTGCTATAGTTGGCGGCACGGTGCAGAGCGGCAAGATGATGCTGCGTAATGCTCTTAATGGCCAGAAGATGGGCGTATACGGCGCTGGCTTCGGCGCGCTTCTCGGCGGTATTGCCTGCGGCGGTGCAACGCTGGGTGCCGGTACTGCTGCAGGCGCGGCCGCAGGTGCCAAGATTGGTTATAGTGTCGGTAGCCGTATCGGTATGGCGCAGGATATGTATGACGAAATCGCCGGCAACAACTACCTTGATTACAGAGGCTATAAGGATAAGCAGGGCAGGCAGCTGCTGACAGATAACCAGGCGCGCAGCTATGCTGCTGTAGCAGCAGCGCTGGAAACAGGCATTGAATTCAGCAACGCAGATAAAATCCTGAACGTCATCAAAGGCGGTGCAGGGGCGCAGAGCATCAAAGAAATTATCAGCAGTGCCAAAGACAGCACGGAGCTGCAGAGCCTGCTTGCCGCATATCTGCGTGAAAGTGCCAAGAACATCGGAACAGTGGCCATCTCCGAGAGCGCGGAAGAAGGCGTGCAGGAGATGAGCAACAGAATTATTTCTGACATTGCTGCAGCAAACAATCCGGGCGGTGATATCCCGACATATACGGCAAAGGATGTTATCGTTGGCGGCTTGGAAGCAAGCTGGCAGGCGTTGCCTGCGTCTATCGGCTTTGGCGCTGGTGCGCATGGAGCAAGCACGGTATCTTTTATGCGTCGTGCATCCGCGGCGCTGCAGCTGAAAAGTGAAGAGCAGAGGGCTAACCTGCGTGATGCTAACGGCATATCTATGCTGAGAAGTCTTGCTGAGGATATCAAAAATAATGCTTTGTTTAAAAAATCTCCGGAAGTATATAATGAGGTACTGAATAATCAGCTCAAAGGCACGGAGCTGGAAACCATTAACATAGATACAGAGTACGTCCTTAATCAGCAGGGCGGCTATGAGCTTTTGAAATCTGCAGCAAAGGCAGCAGGCATAGGCGAACAGTATCTTAAAGACATCATCGACACTAAGGCAGATTTGAAAATCAGTACAGCAGATTATGTATCTAAGCTGCTGCCCACTGAAATCGGTGCTCATCTGGAAGACTACATCACATTCTCTGATATCAGCGAATGCCTGGCACGCAACAGAGAATATGCCGGCAGGATGCGCCGCGAGATGGACCGCATATTGGCATATGAGAACCGCCAGCGTGAAGATGCTTTGAATACCTACCTTGACAATAACTTCCATACTCCAGAAACCCGTGAGATAGCAGAGGCGGTATTGCGCCGCTTCCCGGATAATCCCAAAGAAGGCGTAAAGGAAATCAGAAAATCACTGCAGGCCAAGATTGACGAGCCGCTTAATCAGATTATCGAAGAGCTGGAAAAGGGTATGGGCAACGGCGTAGCTGTAGTAGAAATCCCCGAATATGATAATCAGATGCGTGGCCGTGGCATCAAGGTAAGCAATAACGACCCATGGTATCAACGCTACTATAAAGAGAATAAGCATAAGCCCTCTAAGATGGAGCTGCGTGAGCTGGCGCGTGAGATTTGGACCGGCCACAACGAGTATGGGCTATTTGGTTGGGAAAACCGCACGCCGGAAGATAACCAATGGTATGAGAACAACAAGGCAGCTATGGAAGCAACGGAAGAAGCTATCCGCAGATTGGATGCATTGACTCCTGCTCTGGAAAAAATAGATCCGGGCGAACTCTCTATTACTGAAGGCCTGAGCGAAGAAGGCTTTGAGGTATACCGTAAGCTGCGTGGCAAGCTGGAAGGCGCTGAAAGCAAAGAAGTGCGGCAGGCAGCACAGATGAGTGCTATCCTTGCCGCACGAATGGCAGACCGCATGGCTGAGCTGCATAGACAGGTTGGCCATACTAAATATACTGCGCTTGATTATGCGCGTAGTATTGGGCTTATCAGAAGTGAAAGTGAAGCTGCGGAGCAGAAGTTTAATCAGGCTATTACCAATCCTAACATAAATCTTGACACTAAAGTACCATTTATTGAAATTGAAGATGTATTCAAAGGGCAGAAGTGGTGGGAAGCAAGAGATAAATTTCCTAAAGAAATCATTAACGAGCTTATTACAGCTGTCAGCCAGGATATACATGAACCAGTTATAAACGAAAGTACTGGCTTTAAAGTAGTAGTATCTAAAAAAGGCAGTGTAGAGCATGCTTTGTCATCGGAAACAAGTACTACAAAAAAGGGAACTGCTGAAGCAAAAGAGAGAGGCGAAAAATATAATAATCCACGTCACGATATAGACCATTATAATTTAGTACCAGCGCTGATAAAAATAATAAAAAAATCCGTATTTGTCGAAGAACATCCTGACAAACACGGCAAAGCGTTAAGTGTATATAGGTTGTATTGTCCAATAAAGATTAGTGATAGAGCTATAGTTGCAAAGCTGACACTGAAAAAAGAAAACCATGAATACCATTTAATTGATGGCGATGCAACTTTTATTAGGGCTTACGATGTAAGTATAGTAAAAAAAATAAAAGGCGTAAGCCCGCGTCCTCAAGGGCCTGAAACCTCAGGTTATCAGGAGGGTAGCTACTTAACGCCTTCTACTATTAGTATACGAGATATGCTTACCAATGTCAACGATAATGAAGAAAAGCCTTTTATCAACGAAGATGGTACAGGGAATTTTAGTATTGTTGACAAAAAAGGAACATACGATTTCAGGGGAATAAGCGGAACCCAGTATACGGATACCTTTAACCAAAAAGCATGGCATGGCACACCCTATAATTTTGAAAGGTTTGATATTGGCAAAATTGGCGATGGCGTTGGTGACCAGGTACATGGCTGGGGCTTGTACTTTGCTAAGGATAGAAAAATATCAGAGGCATACAAGGAAGTGCTGGGTGCTGACGCTGGCGCAGTAATTGTAGATGGGGTTACGTACAAAATTGATGAGGAGGGAGATTGGGCAACAGCAGCAGGACAGAAGCTCATTGACAATGATCCGTTAGAATTTGTACTGGATACGTTTGATGCAATGGGCGGAAGCAAGAATAAGGAAAGTGCAATAAAAAGCTTAAAGGAAAGAATTGCCGGAACCAAAAGAACGGCTAATACAGAAAGCTATATTGCTAAACTAGAAGAAGCGATAAACATTATTGAAAAAGCTGACGTGAAGTACGAAAATACTTCACGCCTGCTGAAAGTGGAAGTTCCAGAAAACGATGTATTGCTAGACGAACAAAAGACTTTCATTAATCAGAACAAAAATGTACAAGCGCTTTTGAAAAATACTATAGAATCTTTGGATGATGCGCGGTCAATGAAGTTCTGGGAAAATCTGCTGAACTTTAAATTAAGAGCTTTTGATAATGCTGGCAAGGTTCAGTTTAAGATTGATGGCTTCAATAAATTAGCAGATGGCATTGGTAAGCTTTTAGAGAGCAATTCTAATACATTTGGCTATAGAACGCTTGCAAGAAGCTTGGAAAGATACGGATATAGCAAAGAAGAAATTGAAAAGCTAAAGTCAGATGGTGAATATCGTAGTCAGGAACAACAGAAACTCAGAAGTCAAGCTATCGCGTTAGAAGCAGAGTTAGAGCAGGCAAAAGCAGAAGATGCTGCCGAGAGGGCAGAAGTTATTAAGCAGGCAAAAGCTGATATTTCCGGTACGTTGGGGGGTATGTTTTCCGGCAACAAGATTTACGATGCTCTGGCGAAGGCTGTAGGGGAAGACGATTATAATTGGCGCGGCGCGTCTGAGCTGCTTAATGAGCACGGAATTAAAGGCATAGCTTACGAAGGTATGAAGGATGGCCGCTGCTTCGTCGTCTTCGATGATAAGAGCATTGATATTATAGAGCGCTACAACCAAGCATCTGGCGAACGTGCTATGACGGCCAACATGGAGAAGCTGAAGGAAGCAAAAGAAATGCTGGCCAAAGATGCGGATATGGAAACCATCTACAAAAAGACCGGTTGGCATCGTGGCGCTGATGGTAAATGGCGTTTTGAGATACCGGATAATTTGGATGATATCAATCTTGCTGAGCTGCGTGACAATGAAGAAACTACTTTAGGAAAGATATACGATAACACTGCTTTGTATCAAGCATATCCGTGGCTAAAGAACCTGCTCGTAACCGTCGAAGACATGGAGAAGAACAGAAGAGGTTACGCTTACGGGGAAGACAAGATAGTGCTCAACGAAAAATATGTTGGCTATTCTCCCTATAATCTGCAGAATGAGATACTGAACAGCCTGAAAAGCGAGGCAGGGGTAAAAGAAACCATAAATGCTTTCCAAGGCATCGTGCAGGAAGAAAAACTTCCCGGCAAGCAAGAAATCAGAACCATAGCTGAGAATCTGCCGGACAGCTTCTTTGCCGATAGAGAAGAGGTTAACTTCTTTGCGGAAGATGGCTCGTTCATCTTGCCGGATTATGAAGAAAAAACTTACTCTTTGAAAGAAAAAGAAACTCTGCTTGCAGGGCATCTGAAAGAGGCTCTGGAAGGCATGCGGCCAAACGAAAAGATAAAAGAAACTCTCATCCATGAAATCCAGCATATCATCCAGAATGCAGAAGGCTTTGCTGGCGGTGGCAGCCCGGCCAAAGTCAACGAACAGATGAAGCGCCAGCTGCAGAAGTATGATGAAGAAATAGAACGCCTACATCCAAAAGGCAAAGAATATGTTACGGCTATGCTCGAATATGACATAGCTGACTTTGAACATGACACCGGTGAAATTTCCGATGAGGCTTTTGCTGATATCAAAAATAAGGTTAAAGAGCTGGAAGCACAAATCCCTGAAGAAAAAGTAAAGCGACTGCAGGAAATCAAGGAGCTGCAGACAGATTTGGAGTGGCAAGCTGAAGATGAAAACTCTAGCGATTATGAAAAATACTTCCGTCTGCATGGAGAGCAGGAAGCCAGAGTAGCATCAATGAAAGCACGGCTTTATACCATGGGTGCAAGCCAGGAAAGAATTGACAACGAAGTGTTGAACGCTATAGATAATCCTATCATTGTATTTGGCGGCAAAAGCTACAGCATGGACTCTGATCAGCGCGGCTTATGGCAGCTCAAAGGCCAGACAGCCTTTAAAACTACCGGTGAGAAGGTTATTTCTCTGTTCAAAGCTGCAGACCAGTCAACCTTTATGCATGAGATGGCTCATATTTATCTGCATGATATGCTGGCGCTGGCAGAATTACCGAATGCTCCGAAGCAGCTGCTGGATGATGTGGCCACAATTAAACAGTGGGCAGCGTGGAATGATACACAATTTGTCAAAGAGTACAAAGGCACTGCTATGGAGAGTGAATTTAAAAAGCTCAACGAGCAGATGAAAACTGCAGTTGCCAAAGGCTCCGTTGAAATCGAAGGCAAGAAAATGACCTTGGAACAGATGCAGCGGCTCTGGATGCAGGAACGCTTTGCCCGTGGCTTTGAAAATTATCTGAAGAGCGGTGACGCACCTACAGAAGCAACGCGCAGTATCTTCCGGCGCTTCAAGCAGTGGCTGACTAAAATCTATCGTGCATTCAGCCAGATTGGCGGTGCTCCGTCCAAAGAGGTTAAAGCAGTTATGGACAGCATGATTGCCAGTGAAGATGAAATCGACATTGCTATGAGAAAAAAAGGCGTGGATGATTTTGCCGAAAGCGGTGGTATGGACTATCTGGAGGGAAGCACGAAGGACGTATATCGCCGTATGGTGGAACGCGCTAAGGCTGATGCTGAAGAAAAGGTGCTCAAAATAGCGCTGAAGGACGTTAAGGAAGATTATCAGCAGCAGGAAAAGGAATTGTTTGAGCGTGAGGAAGCAGAATACCGTGAGAAGCTGGCCGCAGAACCGGTATTTATTATCCAGGAGCATATCAAGAATAACCCTAACATGAGCACATCCGTTATCTGCGAAACACTGGGCATGAACGTGGAAGAATATGTCAAGCAGCTTAAAGAGTATGGCGGTAGCTTGGATGCTGCAGTAAAAGCTCATATGAAAGAGTTTAAGGAGGGGATAGATAACAGCGGCATAGATGCTCAGTATTTCCGTGAACGTGCGGAAGAGGTGGTGCAGGAGAGCAAATACCGTAAGCTGGCCACGGCGATGGAGCTGGAAGCGTTTGAGCGTATTGCCAAAAAGCAGCGTAACCTGACTACCAGAATAGAGGCCGAAGGCAAGAATGATGCTGCAGAAAAAGGTGTCATTAAGACGGTAGACAAGATGACCAGACAGAGCAAGCAGATAGAAGAGCTTACTGCAGAAACAAAGGGATTGAAGCAGGATAAGCGCGAGCTGTTTGCTAACGTGCGTGGCCTGCGTGATGCAGCGCTTCGTCATTACAAGGACTATGTGCAATTCGTCGAGATGAAGCTGGAGGTTATGCCTATTGAGGATGCCAACAACTATCAGATGTGGCGCAGAAAATCAGCGCAGGCGCAGTATAACTCTGAGCAGTCCCTTATCAAAGGCAACTGGGATAAGGCCGTCAAATACAAACAGGCTCAGCTGATCTATGACATGTTTGCTGACAGAGCTGTCCGCAATGCCAAGCAGATAAAGAAGATTGAAGATGGCCTGAAGCGCAAGCAGCAGACTATCAGTAAAGCGAAGAATATATCTGCAGATGAACGCTATGCATATAATCACCTTATGTATGTCTTTGGCTTTTCTGATGCCGACGCACCGGTACCGCCGCATTATGAGGGCATCATGGAAGTGCTGATGAAAGCAGATGCTACAAGGGAAGAAGGCGGACTGATGCTGGAGTCACCGTTCTTCGGGCCGGATGGGCAGACCAATCTGCCTGAATCTAAATGGTTCCTGCAGGCGGCGATGAACAGCAATAAACGTAAAGCAGGGCATAAGGATTTGAGCAATATGCAGGTTGATTTGGTGGCACAGGTTATGCATATCATCTATAAGCGCGGTATGGATAATATGAAGCTGGCCACGATTAAAACCAAGGACGGCAGAACCCTGACTGTTGACGAAGCAGTTGCTGAGATTGAAGGGCAAGTGCGCCAGCGTATGATAGAACGCACTAACGCTGACCCGACCGGTGCCAACAAAAACAGATGGCAGGATGATGCTGCAAACTTTATCGACCAGGCTGACAGAGTGCTGATCAAGCCGGAGGTAGAGCTGAAGAAGATGGGGGATGTGGCGCTGCGGTATATCTATGACCCTCTGAAGGAAGCTGCAGATAAAGAGCTGAAGATGGCCGTGAATATGCAGAACAAATTGAAAGGACTGTTTGATGCTTACTCTCCCGAGGAACTGGCAGATATGCGTAACAAACGCCTCTATGATTTTGGTTCGTCGAAGATTACCAAGGAACAGGCGATTATGATTGCGCTTAACTGGGGCACTGAAACGAACCAGCAGCGCGTACTGGACGGCTATCACGTCAACGTGGCGCAGGTTAAAAATGTGCTGCAGTATCTGGATGAGCGCGACTGGAATCTCGTCAACAGTATCTGGAAGCTGTACGATATACATTGGGATCAGATAAGAGAGATTGAAGCACGCATGACCGGTGCCGTGCTGCAGAAGCAGGAAGCCAAAGGCTTTGTTGTTGTTGGGCAGGACCGAAAAATCTATACCTTAGATGGTGGCTACTTCCCTATTAAATATGACCTGCGGGATTTGCGTACGCAGGAGCAGGCCGACGCTGCGCAGCAATCGGCAATGAGCAATATTGCAATGTCTTTAGGCAAGGGCTTTCTGAAAGAACGTACTCAGCATAAGGTTGAGCGCAGGCTGGACCTAAAATTTGAAGTTATCAGCGGCAGCATTACTGACGTTATTCATCTGGTGGCATTCCGCGAACCGGTACGCGACGTGCGCCGTATCGTACTCAACGAGAATTTTAAAAACCTTGTCTACAATTATCTCGGCCAGAACGCTTATAAGAATCTGAAAAAGTGGACCAGCGATTGTTGGGCGGAAGAACCGATACCGAGGACGGCCTACGAAAAGGGCATGGCCAAGCTGCGTAACGCTCAGACAATGGGAACAATGGGCTTTAGGGTAACAACGGCGCTGCTGAATATCGCCAACGCTCCGAGCGTAGCTCATTATATGGGCGCGGCTGAGCTGCTGCACTCGCTCAAAAAGTTTTACAGCGCACCACGTCAGTATACGGACTTTGTTTTCCAACGATCTGTATTCATGGCGGAACGTGCGGAAACCATGGATGCCAGCATTCATGATGCGCTGAAAGGGCCTAATATTTTGGAAGGTATTCCGGGCATTGGTAAGGCTGGCGAGGTTATCAAAAACAACGCGTTTAAGATGATAACCTGGACAGACCTGATGCTGGCATTGCCGCTTTGGCAGCACGAATACGAAAAGACCTACAATGCAGAGGTGGATGCAGGACGTTCGCCGCAGCAGGCGAGGGAAGCAGGCGTAAATGCCGGCGATGCTGCAGTGCGCTGGTGCTTCGGCAGTGGCCGTACGGTAGATAAAGCTGCTATCCAACGTAAGGGCAGCGAGCTGATGAAGCAGCTCACTATGTACTACAGCTATAACTCTACAGTCTATAATGCGCTCAATTATAAATTATGGGAAGCAAAGGCAGGGTACAAGAAGGCCGTAGCAGCAAGTGCAAAGAATAAAAGCATGGCTCTGATGAAAGCTGTAGCTCATGCCGGCGATGCGCTGCTGATGTGGGTACTGCTGCCGGCGGTTATTTCGGCGCTGCTGCGTGCTGGCGCAAGCGGTGACGATGATGACTGGAAGATTGAAAAGCTTATCAAGAGCATAGGGCAGGAATCTCTTACAGGCATTGTCGGTGGCATACCGGTGCTGCGTGATGCTGTACCTTACCTGATGGCCAAGGTATTTGACGAGCATCAATTCGCTCCAAAAATTCCTATCCAAAATACCATTGAACAGACAAACAGAGTTATCCAAAGCGCTGTCAGTGACAAGAAAACTATTAGCGATACGCTGCGGGAGATGGGCAAGCTGACAAGCCAGGTTACCGGAGCGCCCAGTACGTTAATAGATAGCTTTACAACAACGCTGCAGTATCTGGAAAGCGGCTTCGATGAAAGCGTTGCGGATTATCTGCGCGCATTGATCTTTGACAAAAAACTCAAGAAAAATCAAAAATAGTCATTTTGTACTTTACAAAACGGCCTGAAAGCCGTGGTAAAATATTATTGTCAATAAGTATGTAAAAGCCCTGGCAGATGTCGGGGCTTTTGCGTTATGGAAAGGAGCAGAACATGACAGTACAGAAAGACGTTACTAAAAACATCTATGTTGGTAACGGCTCGACAAGGACATTTCCGTTTACCTTTGAGTGTCCTGCAGAGCATTCGGAATATATTAAGGTATATCTGATGCAGGATGATGGAACGGCACTGGCCACAAGCGATTATCAGCTGGACATGGATGCAAAGCAGATAACATATCCTAGTAGCGGAACAGCGCTGCCGGAAGGCAAGAAGCTGGTTATCATGCGCGAGCTGCCGCTGCAGCAGATGATGAACCTTGTAAACAACGGGCCGTACTTCGCGGAAGATATTGAAACTGCGTTTGATGAATGCGTAATGGCTATGCAGCAGATAGCTGAAAAGCTTAACCGCAGTATTATCATGAGTGTGGATATAGATGGTGACGCTTTTGTCAATGAAGTGCCGTTCGAGGCTGGCAAATCTTTCCGAATTGCGGATGACGGCAAGAGCATTGTTTTAACGGAAGACCCGGCAAAGGTTTTGCCATTGGTACAAGGCGTTTATGCACAGGCGCAAGCACAAGCGCAGAGTGCAGCTGTAAGTGCAACTGCAGCTGCGAAGAGCGAAAATAGCGCTGCAGCATCTGCAAATGCAGCCACCAACAGTGCACAGTCTGCTAGTACGTCTGCTGCAAGTGCTGCTGAAAATGCAAGGTTATCAGAGGGTTATAAAACAGCAGCGGAAACCGCTAAGACTGATGCGTCCCTCTATGCTACCAACGCTAAGACCTCTGCTGATACTGCAAGTGCCAGCAAAGAAACTGCACAGTCTGCTGCTACTACTGCTAGTAACTTTGCTACTGATGCAAGAAGTAGTGCAGGTGAAGCAAAGACCTACAAGGACAATGCTAAAACCTACATGGATAATGCTAAGAATTACAGTGAGAATGTCAATGTATTTGTACCTAGTGTGTCTTCTGATGGTGTCTTAAGCTGGACGAATAAAGCTGGGTTGACCAACCCTACAAGTGTGAATATCAAAGGTGCAAAAGGTGATACAGGTACTGCTGCTTCTATCAAGATTGGTAGTGTGATTACAGGTGCAGCAGGTAGTAATGCAAGTGTTACCAATAGTGGTACTGCTAGTAATGTTGTGTTGAACTTTACGTTGCCTAGGGGTAAAGATGGCAAAGATGGGGGCGTTACTGTTGATGCTGAACTTTCTGATACATCTACGAATCCTATACAGAATAAAGCAGTAAAGGAAGCTATTTATGCTGTTACTACTGCTATCCCTACTAAAGTATCCGCTTTGGAAAATGATGCTGGCTATTTGACGCAACATCAATCTCTTGCTGGATACACTAAAACGTCTGTGGCTAACACATGGACGGCTCAGCAAAATTTTCATGACTTGATGCTCAACCGAGAGAAGTACACCACCTATGTTGTCAACAGCACTTCCGATACGCCTATAATCTCTACAATGGTTTATGCCGTAACAGGTGCATTTACACTTAACCTTGCTACTTTGGCTGGGGTATTAAGTGCTAGTCAATCATCCGTATTTACTGCATATTTTGCTGCATCAGCAGACTATGCACTGACTATTACTAATGCAGGAACACTTAAATATGTTGGCAGTGCAAGTGACGTAGCTATTACAAGTGCAGGATTGCTCCTTAACGTATGGATGAGCAAAGATGGTGCTGGTACACTCACGAGCATTGTACAGGCTAGTAAGTTATCGTAGGGGGCGAACATAATGGGACTTAATAGAATGATGATGAATAGCGGAGTAAAGGTTGAGGATGGTAGCAAGAAGTGGAGTTATAGGGAGGCAGATAATAAAACAATAGCTTTTACTGTTCCACTAGGGGTTAAAAGAATCAAAGTGGTTGCAGTAGTTGACTATGCTGATGGTACTGAAGACTATTCAAGTTTTTATGCTTGTATTAAAAATACAATAAATAATATAAAGTGGGGTGAAGGCATCTCAGAATGTGAGATACTTGAAAATATAAACCACGTAGATATTGATTCTATTGTAGGCGTAACACCAAATAAAACCTATACATTGCATTTTGACTGTTATTATACAACAGATGGTGTAACTTTTTCATGGGGTAAAGCAATAAATGACATGACACCCACAGTTGAAGATTATTAAGCAAAGGAGGAGCATCCATGTTAACAAGACTTATGTTTGGTGGGGGGGTACTGCACAGGTGCTAGTGATGCAGGCTGGACAGCGATTCATGACGTCGGGACGCTACTATTATGGTTATACAACTTCTAGTCCTGCGTATGGTTCTCTTGCACCTAAATATATTGAATATCAAGGCACACAATATGAAATAACTGCTTTTTATACTACTCCTTTTGGCGTTTCTCTTCTCATTTTCAAAACAATATTGCCTGCCTCGACTATTGTTATTGAGGTGAATGGTAAAAAATATACTATGGTGAAAAACGCAGATACGGGTAGTTTTAAAACTGAAACTAGCATCTTTACAAACACAGGTACATACATAATTAAAATTTTATCTATGCAATGAGGTGATTAAATGCAAACAACCTATAAATACAAAGACAAAGATTACTCTAACCTTTATGAGTTATCCGAAGCCTTAGGCAAAGAAGGTATTTTCATCCCTCTGTCTTTGCCGGACGCAGAATTGGAAACGCTGGGCATAACCATTACTCATACGGAAGAGCCATTAGAGGTAATTAAGCAGCGTAAGATTTCGGAGCTGAAATATCAAAGAGACATGGCAGAGGTTGAACCAATTGCCTACCAAGGCTACTCTTTCGACTATGATGCCAAAGCAAGGGATAGAATCAGCGCAGCTATCGTTGCTCTTGATGTAGCAGGTGCTTCCACTACACTCACGTGGACTACCGCAGACAATCAAGATGTAAAAGTAACTGCATCTGACCTGCGTGGCATCATTGCACAGGTGGCAGTGCGTAGCGACAAGCTCCATACGGCTTATAGAAAAGCTAAGGAAAAAGTAGAAACTGCAACAACTAGAGAAGAAGTTGAAAACGTTGTATTAGAAGTTTAAATATCAGCAACAAAATAAATAGGAATGAGGTGTTTTATGATTGAGTCAACTATGCAAACCGTAATAAACATTATTGCCGGCGCTATTATTTCCTATCTTTTTGCTTTGTATCGCGCAAAGAAAAAAGAAAACAATGCTTTAAAGGCAGGCTTACAAGCGTTACTGAGGGACAGAATTATCCAAGCGTACAATCACTATGTCCAGGATAAAGGCTGGATACCCATCTACGCAAAAGAGAGCATCGACGCCTGCTATAAGAGCTATGAGGCACTGGGCGATAATGGCGTGATTGATAATCTTATGCAGCAGATTAACGAATTGCAGAACTACCCGCCGAAGAACAGAGGTGAAGAAGATGCGTAAGTTTTTGAATATGATAAAAAAAGACGATAACGCCTACAGCGTGGGCAGAGTATGCGCTGTTGTAAGCTTTATCGTTTGGTGTGGGGTATCGATTTGGCTGGCAGCTTTCGCCAGAACCTGGGGAAATTACGAGGCCTTTACACTTGGCATGATAGCGCTGTTGCTGGTCCAGCTAGGCAACAAGGCTATTGAAACAAGAATGTTTAAGATAACGAAGGAGGGATGAAGATAATGCGTAAAGCAATAGCGGAAGCTAACGACATTAGCTTCGGGGCGGCCATCTTGCTTGTAAAAGACGGCTACAAAATCCAAAGAAAGGGATGGAACGGAAAGGAGCAATATGTAGAGCTGGCAACATGTTTGAGTTATAAGAATGCTGCTGGCGAGATTATTAATGTAGAGCACCAGGATATTGGTAACCAGGCGCTGGCGTTCGTTGGAACAAGAGGCGTACAAATTGGCTGGCTTGCTAGTCAGTCAGATATGTTGGCAAATGATTGGAGGGCGTTTAGATGATTATTACTGGTATGGCACATTTTGAATCCGTATGCAAAAACAAATTAGTAGAATGGTATAACCAAAACAGCAAAGAGCAAATTACGCTTGAGAATGTGTTTGTGGTTTGGGCGTGCAAAACTCTGCAAAATTACAAGGCATTGCTGTCGACTACTGTCAGCGACGATGGCATTTATGCTGAATATACCTACAACGGCGACAAACAAGAAATGTACGAAGACGTATACAAAAAGGCGTCCAATCGCTGCATCAGAAAGGAAGATTAACCATGATTGGAGATTTATCTAAACGCTATGAGTCTAATGGTGATGCTGGCTGCATCAGCAATGGCTACGGCGACGCTGGAGGAAAATCCTACGGCATGTATCAGCTGTCTAGCAACATGGGAGTTGTTGATGACTACATCAGATGGCTGCGTAGAAATGGCTATTGGTTTGCAGAGAATTTAGCAGAGCATCCAGTTGGTAGTCTTGCTTTTGATGAGGCATGGCGCTGGCTTGCCTATAGTAACAACAAAGCCGACTTTGAAAAAAGTCAGCATGACTATATCTGCGATGCTTATTATAAGCCGGCTGTAGCTGCTCTCAAGTGTAACAACTATAATATCGAAAAGCATCATGAGGTTATGAAAGATGTTGTTTGGAGCCGCGCTGTACAATATGGCGCTGGCAACATTGGGGAGATGTTCGCGGAAGCCTGCGAGAAGCTGGGATATCCTAACCTCAGCTATGTTGATGACAGTAGCTTTGATGCTGATATGATCAAGGCAATCTACCTGAAAGTCTGCAGTACTACGGCATGGACTAATGGCAGTCCTGCTTTAAGAAAAGGGCTGTATATCCGTTTTGAAAGAGAGTGCGCAGAGGCGCTGGAAAGAATTTAACGGAGATGAACAATGGAGTGTTTAAAATTGCAAAAATTATCTTGGCTATTGCTAGTGCTGTTATTATTGCTGCCGGCGTTTGGCACTGGCGGTACGGTAGAAGCGTCGGAACCGACATACATAAAAGTACCGGCGGAACAATGGCAGATATTAAGAGAGCAAACGAATCAGCTCGAAGCGAATTTAGAGATAGCCGAGAGCATCTTGAAAGAGCAGAAGAGTACGTCAATAGAGCTGATGGAGCAGTTGGCCGAAGTGAAGAAGCAGCTGGAATTAACGCGGAAAGAACTGATCAGCTCGAAAAACTCATTAGCGAAAGCAGAAAGCTCGCTCAAGAGAACCAGCGAATTATACGAGACGTTGAAGCAGTCAATCGCGAAAGAGCGAAAGACATCTAAACGTCGTGCGCTGCAAAGAACTGGGTATATCATAACAACTTTAATTGCCATATTGGTGCGAACATAAAAAAAGGCAGGAGCGAATCCTGCCTTTTAGTATAGTAATTAAGCTGCTAAATTTATAGCAATAGTAAAAGTATATACGCTCATACCGTCACGGTTCCGCGGCACCAAATAAGCGCAAACATTTTGCGTTGATAAGGTGATTTTCAGCACTTTATCGGTGATGGTTACATGGTCAACGAGCAAGTCTACAGCTTGTTGGACATAGTAACTATTTTTTTTCACAAAAATTTCATCTTTCATAGCTGCCAGTATGGCGGCTATTTTTTGTTTACTGAGAGTTCTTGCAGGTTTCACAGAAGTTTCACAAATAGCTTTATTGATTTCTCTGAGCTCTGCTTTGATTTGGTTCAGGCGCTGGCGATCAAATTCATCAGCGTTGCCTTCTTCAAAAATTTTGTAGAGGTTGTTTAATTTTTTTTCGGCAACAGCTTTGCGCTGCAGCAGTGTAGCCTGGCTGCCTGCCTGTTCCTTCTGCTCTGCCTCGTATGCATCTACGATAGCATCTGCAATCCTGCGCATACCGCCAACGGTAAAGACAACGCGCTCCAATATTTGTAGTACCCAGTGCTCCAAAACTTCGGCACGTATCATTTTCTGCGGGCATTTAGAAGTCGGAGTCTGCTCCTTGCGCGTGCATCCGTAATAACAGTAGCGCTTGCGGATGCGGTGGCCAACCATGGCGCTGCCGCAGTGGCCACAGAAAACCTTGCCGGACAGCAGGTATTTCTCCTTGGCGGTGTAGCTGGCTGCACGATGCCGGTTCCGGTCCATCTTGGCTCGGACGAGTGCCCAATCATCTTTACTGATGATGGCAGGGAAAGCATTTTCAATAGAAATAAAATCTTCCGGGCGCTCTGCAGCATGGCTGTTACGGCCACCTTTCTTACGAGGTATTTTATTAAAGGTATAGGTGCCGATATACTTCTCATTACAGAGAATATCATGCAGGCTGTTCTTGGCGAATGCTTTGCCGGCTTTGGTGGTATATCCTTTGGCGCTGAGCTCCATGCAGATGGCAGCATAGCCATAACCATTAAGATACAGCTCAAATATCAGGCGCACGGCAGCTGCCTCCTGCTCATCGATGACATATTTTTTGTCCACAATCTTATACCCAAGCGGTGGACAACCTCCGTTAAAGAGCGCCTTATAGGCATTTTCGTTGAGGCCCTTCTTAGTCTCCTTGGCCAGGTTCCTCGAATAATAGGCTGCCATACCTACCATCATTGTTTCCATCATCTGGCCTTCCGGTGAAAGTGCATCGATGGGCTGGGCGGCGTATTCGTACCGGATACCCAGCTTCTCCAGTTTATCCTTAAAGGTAAAATAATTCAGCTCGTTGCGGCTGTTGCGGTCAATCTTATGGAAGATGATAACATCAAATTTATCTTCCATGGCATCGGCCAGCATCTGGTTGTAAGCATCACGCTTGGTAACGTCGCGTCCACTCTTTGCTTCATCAGCATATGTATCGACAACGATGTAGCCTTTGTTTTTGGCGTAGGCCTTGCAGGCGCGGACCTGCGCGTCAATAGACTCTTCGCGCTGCATGTCCGAGGAAAAGCGCGCGTAGATAACTGCTCTTTGCATAAAATCAACTCCTTATAGTTTATCTAATGAAAAATATGGACAAATAGTGGATTCTAATTATATAATAATGAATAAG
>ERZ1034980.307-NODE-307-length-39259-cov-132.324763_pt1 | contig 39259 bp, 29 predicted proteins | sample MGYA00520622_ERZ1034980 | MGnify/ENA primary metagenome ERZ1034980 (study PRJEB33766, sample SAMN09781791) | gut metagenome | biome: gut microbiome | host: Homo sapiens | place: Madagascar | study: EMG produced TPA metagenomics assembly of the PRJNA485056 data...
AATGCCTAATTATTTATTTCGATTTTAATCCCACAAAAATTCGTGAAGAACCAAACTTTTCACCCGGATAAGGCGCCGGCGGCCGAGGGAGTTTGCGCCTCATACCCGGGAAAGCCTTATTCCATCGTTGAGGGGCGCAAACCGGTTTCCCGGGAGCCGGCGCGGAGTTGGTGCACGGAACCCCGCAAGGCCTTGATTTTCCGTTTCCGTTGCACCAAGGCGTAGGCCTTTTTCACCGGCTTACAGCTCCGGAGTTGGTGCACGGAACCCCGCAAGGCCTTGATTTTCCGTTTCCGTTGCACCAAGTCGTAGGCCTTTTTCGCCGGCTTGGGGCTCCGGAGTTGGTGCACGGAAACCCGCAAAGCCTTAATCTTCCGTTTCCGTTGCACCAAGAATTAGGCCTTTTTCGCCGGCTTGCAGCTCCGGAGTTGGTGCAAGAAACCCCGCAAGGCCTTGATTTTCCGTTTCCGTTGCACCAAGTCGTAGGCCTTTTTCGCCGGCTTGCACCAACCTTTTGGCTCTTTACAAAAAAGTTGCGGGATAGGCTAATACCTATCCCGCAAATATTCGCGAAGAAACTATTTTTTTCTAGTTCTATTTAAACTCTATTCCGCCGGATTGTCCGGATGGATTTCCGGAATCATTTCCACATCTAGGTTCACGTAAATCGTGGACAGGGCTTTCTTCAAGTCCATGGTGGCCTGTTTCAACTGTGGCACCTTGATCATGTTTCCTTCCGTGGTGAAGTAGAGGGAAATCCACATTTTGCGGCCGGTGCGAACCGCATCGATAAAGTCGATTTCATACGGGTAATCCGAAAGGGTTTCGTGGCACAGGGTGCGAATCCGTTCCAGTTTTTCCTCGGAAGGGGCCATAAGCACCAGTCCTCGGATGGCTTTGATAAATGCCCGGGTCGGCTCCGGCAGCATCAGCATGGCGATGACGCAGGAAACCAGCGGGTCAATATACGGAACCAGCCATTCCAGCACGTGGAAGTGGAGGAACGGGATTTCCATGAAGAATGCCAGGAAGGCACCCAAACTCAGAAAAACGTCGATCTTCCAGGTAATCAGTTCCACCTTGATCATCGGGGTTTTCAGCTTTCGGCCCAGTCTACGCACCACGAAGTACCCGAAGATGCAGAACAGCGTCAGGAAGGCTTCGAAAATCAGCACCTGCTTCGTATCAATGGAGGTGCCCCCGTTCAGGATGATGACGATATCGTTATAGATAATCATGGAGGTGACGACAATCAGGACGGAGCCCTTAATCAGGATGAACAGGGTTTCCACCTGGGCAAAACCAAATGGAATGCGCTCGCTGACCGGCTTGTAAATCAGCGGAAGCAGCATCTGATAGATTACCAGAATAACCACATCCATCGCATCGTAGACGCCGTCGATGAGAATCGCCTGAGATCCGCTGACGATGAACATGGCAAGCTCGAAGACTGCCACGGTAACGCCCAGCCAGCTGGACAGGCGGATGGTTTTCTTTTCCTGGTCCAAAGGGACTCGTTTCATATAACCTCCTTGTGTTTCTAACTTATTTACTGCTTATTATATACCCGGCAGGGGGGGAGCCGTCAATCGGAAATTCTTGAGAGCGATACCCAAAACGCCGAGAATGTGGTATCATAGACAAGCCGCTTTCCCGCGGCCCTGCCGGAAACGCCGGCGGGATGTTTTATTTTTTTAGGAGAAACGAAACGACATATGGATATTAAAAAGAAAATTACTCAGGAATTAGAGATTCGTCCGGCACAGACCGAGGCAGTGATTAAATTAATCGATGAGGGGAACACGATTCCGTTCATTTCTCGGTATCGGAAGGACGTGACCGGCGGGATGAACGACGAGCAGCTGCGGGCGTTTGACGAGCGGCTGAAGTACCTGCGGAATTTGGAAGAGCGGAAGGCGACGGTGATTGCGTCCATTGAGGAGCAGGAGAAGATGACCCCGGCGCTGCGGAAGCAGATTGAGGCGGCGGAGACCGCGGTGGCCGTGGAGGACCTGTACCGGCCGTACAAACCGAAGCGCCACACCAGAGCCACTATTGCCAAGGAGAAAGGCGTCAGCGGACTGGCGGATTTTATTCGGAAGCACGGAGCGGCGGCGGACGTGGAGGCGGAAGCGCAGAAGTATCTGGACCCGGAAAAAGAAGTGAACACCGTGCCGGAGGCGATTCGGTACGCGCAGGATATCATCGCCGGGGACGTTTCCGACGATGCGGAGTATCGGACTCAGATTCGAAACCGCACCCAGAAGCAGGGCATGATGGTTTCCGTGGCCACAAAAGAAGGTGCGGATAATCCGGTCTATGCCAACTATGCGGACTACACCGAGGGGGTCGCGAAGATTCCGGGACACCGGGTGCTGGCGATGAATCGGGGAGAGAAGGAGAAGATGCTGTCCGTGCACATTCAGGCGCCGGAGGAAACCTGCGTGCAGTACCTGGAGAAGCAGGTGGGCCGGGGGGACTACCTGTCGCCGGCTTTGGCGGATTCCTACAAGCGGCTGATTGCCCCGTCCATCGAGACGGAGCTTCGGAACGAGCTCACCGAGAAAGCCCAGGAAGGGGCCATTAAGATTTTCGGAAGCAATCTGGAGCAGCTTCTGATGCAGCCGCCGCTGGCGGGCAAAACCGTACTTGGCTGGGACCCGGCGTTCCGTACCGGGTGCAAGCTGGCGGTGTGCGACCCGACGGGAAAAATCCTGAACACCACGGTGATTTTCCCAACGGCGCCCCAGAACAAGGTGCGGGAAGCCAAGGCCGTGCTGGCAAAGCTGGTGAAGAAGTATGACATTGATGTGATCTCCGTGGGCAACGGAACCGCATCCCGGGAATCCGAGCAGATCATCGTTGATTTTATCAAGGAGTACGCACAGGCAGCGGGCAAAAAACTCCGGTACGTCATCGTCAACGAGGCGGGGGCTTCCGTTTACTCCGCCAGCAAACTGGCCACGGAAGAATATCCGGACCTGGATGTGGGCGAGCGCAGTTCCGCATCCATCGCCCGCCGTCTTCAGGATCCGTTGGCGGAGCTGGTAAAAATAGATCCGAAATCCATCGGTGTGGGTCAGTACCAACATGACATGAACCAGAAGAAGCTGGGGGAAGCCCTGAACGCTGTGGTGGAAGACTGCGTAAACCGGGTGGGCGTGGATCTGAACACTGCTTCCCCGTCCCTGCTGGAATACGTGTCCGGAATCAGCAGCACCGTTGCGTCCAACATCGTGAAATACCGGGAGGCCAACGGCCGGTTCCGGAGCCGGAAGGAACTCCTGAAGGTGCCGAAGCTGGGACCGAAAGCCTTCCAGCAGTGCGCCGGTTTCCTGCGGATCTCCGGCGGCGAGGAACCGCTGGATGCCACCGCGGTGCATCCGGAAAGCTATGAAGCGGCCCGCACCATCCTGGCGACTTTGGGATACAGCGAGGCGGACCTGGCAAACGGCGGCGTCCGAGATCTGGCCGCCAATCCGAAGCTTTCCGCAGCGGGTGCCGGAAGCGGAAAGGTCACCGGCAAGGGGAAGAAGGAGAATTCCCGGAACGCAGCCCCGGAAGCTGCGGTGAACGAAAAAGGAAACCTCAGCAGCCTCAGCGCGCTGAAGGCGCTGAACCGCCCGAAGAAAAGGGAAAAGCCGAAGCAGGCGCCTCCGGCCCCGGCGAAAATCAGCGAGGCAGCGGTGCAGCGAATGGCGGAAAACCTGGGAATCGGAGAGTACACCTTGAAGGATATTCTGGAAGAGCTGGAAAAACCGGGCCGGGATCCTCGAAGCGAGGCGGCGGCGCCGATTCTCCGTTCCGACGTCATGGAGGTCAAGGACCTGAAGCCGGGCATGGAACTGAAGGGCACAGTCCGGAACATCGTAGACTTCGGGGCCTTCGTGGACATCGGCGTACACCAGGACGGCCTGGTGCACATCTCCCAGCTGGCGGACCGTTTCGTAAAACATCCGCTGGACGTGGTGAAGGTGGGCGACATCGTGGATGTGCGCGTGCTGGACGTGGATGTGAAGCGGGAAAAGATTTCCCTGACCATGAGAAAAGAAAAGAAGTAATAAAAGGAAGAATGAAGAAGAAGGAGGTGTCGCATGATCGGTGCGACACCTCCTTCTTCTATTTGTAGGGGAGAGCCCCCGGCGGCTGCGGGAGTTTGCGCCCCCTCCCGGGAAAGCCTTATTCTTCCGTTGAGAGGCGCAAACCCTTCGCCGGGGAATCCGCCCGGAGCTTTTTCTGAAGGGCTTCGGCGCACACCGAGGCGGAGGAAAAGGCGAACTGCAGGTTGTATCCGCCGGTAATTCCGTCCACGTCCAAAGCTTCCCCTACGGCGAAGAGGCCCGGAAGTTCCCGGAATTCCATGGTGCGCAGGTCCAGCTGGGACAGGGCGATGCCCCCGCGGGTGGCCATGGCTTTGTTCCAGTCCGGGAGGCTTTCTACCGTAAAGGTGTCGTCGCAGAGAAGGGCGGCCACTTTCTTTGGGGAAAGTCCGTTCACATTCCAGCTACCCCTAAAAACATCTTCCGCGTCGATAGGTTTTCCAAGGCTCCGCAGGAGAATGCTCTGGCAGAAGCGCCGCGGCAGGCTCAGCCGGGACGCCATGGCGGAAACCGGGTTCCCCTTCTTCCCGTTGAAAATCTCGGAGAGAATTCCGGTAACTTCCTCCCGGTTCCGGGGATACACGTAGTTGATGTGGAGTGTATCCCCGGGCTCGGCCGCGCCGCAGATGTTCAGCGCGGCCGGGCCGGAGAAATCCCGATGGGTAAGGAGCAGGTCTCCCACGCTCCGCTGAATTTTCTTTCCGGGAGCGGTAACGGAGAGTTCCGCGGTTCCAAAGGACAATCCGGCCACGGGGCCATAGGGATACGAGCGAACCGCCACCGGTGCAAGCACCGGCCGGGGGGAAATCACTTCCACATCCAGGTTCCGGCTCAAAACGTCCCACATGCGGCCGTTTGAGCCGGTGGCCGGGAAGGATTTTCCCCCGGTGGCGATGACCATCGCCGCGGTTCGGAAGGCGGCGCCGTTGTCGCATGTGACCTGCCAGCCGGCGCCCGGAAGCCGGGTCACTTGGGAAACCCGGAATCCTTTTTTTAGGGCGAACCCGTTCTCCGCGGAAAGATCCAGAAGAAGGTTCAATACATCCTGCGCCTTCTCGGATTTTGGGAAAATCCGACCGCCGTCCCGGGAGAAGGATGGAATTCCGTGGCGGTCCAGAAAATCCACGAATGCTTCGTTATTATAACGATAGAGAACACGGCGGATGGCGCGCCCCTGTTCCCCGTAGGCCGCCACCATGTCCTTTACGGAACCGTCGTGGGTGAAATTGCAGTGCCCGGCGCCGCTCATGCGGAGTTTGGTCCCCGGAGAATCCGTCGCCTCCAGTATCAGGCCAGTCCCTTTCGGCGAAAAGGCCGTCAAATCCAGCCGGGCGGCGGTGAGAAGCCCTGCCGCCCCGCCGCCGATGATGATGCAGTCGTATTTCTTATCCATGCGTACCTCCGAAATCAATATTCTTCCAGTATAACAAAGACGGCCGGAAGTTGCCACAATACGGGGTTGAAAAGAAAAGCCTTTCACATGTATAATCGAAGTATGAACGAGAGAAATGAGACGAGAAAAGTGAATCATCCTCTGTACATGAGCCACCTGGCCCTGGCGGAATACGTGAACTGGGAGATGTCCGCGGCTCCGGTGCTTTTGGCGGAAACCTGGAAGAACAGCAAGTGGGCGGACGCCGTGGTGATTACCGGCCCGGACCGCTACGAGGGTTTCCTGCAGTGGCAGAAGTTCCACCGGGAGACCGGAAAGGACGTGGCGGCTTACGAGCATTGGGTTGCCCGAAAAACAGACCTGCACCGCCATCTCCTTCGCCAGCTGGAGGACTCCGGCTTGGGCAGCGGTTCCTATCGCGCCTGCCGCTACATGATTACCCGGCTGACCGACGAGGGCTACCTCCGGTACAACCGGAACGAGGCGGCGGAGATTTGTTATGCCAACTCCTGGGACGTGGAGCTGGCCGAGGGCATGCTCCGATCCATGGATCCCATCGGCGTGGGCACGGCAGACGGGGAGCAGTGCGTTCGGTTTCAGCTAAAATCAGGTTCGCCGGCAATTCCGAAGCCGGGCATCCGGTATCGTGACCGGGCGGCGGAGCCTTACGTGGTGCCGGATATCGTGATTCGGCGCGGCCGAGAGCAGGCGGATGCCTTCCTGGATATGACCGGCATTCCGATGCCGCTGGTGGACAACCGCTACCGGTCGGTGATTCCGGATCTGACGGACCCGACAAAAATAGATTTCCTCTCCAACTGTTTCCGGGAGGCCGAGGATTTGATCTACAATCTGAACGTGCGAAATTACTTCCTCCTCCGGGCAGCGGATGTTCTGACGGAGGCCAATCAGGACTTTTTCTTGGGGCGGCAGGAACTTCCGACGGAGATTACCTCTTTGAAGCTGAGTACCGAGACGGGAATTCCCCTTCCGGAAGTCGAAGGAATCCTTCGGGGAAAGTACGTCCGGTGCGGAAGAGATTTGTATTCCTTGTCCTATTTTCTCGGGTAGACTTTGGTGCAGAAAGCATATAGAAAACCAATATCGGGTTTCGCTTTGATTAATATTATTGATAAAAAAAGCAAAATTTTCTTGACACCGCCGAGCAAACTGATAAAATGAATGAGTAAAGTTTGTTTTTAACGGGCTTCATTAAATTTGTTATTCTACACTTGCCATTTGTATTGTGCAAAGACCACCCCCAGGATACTAGCTCGGCATCTGGCAAGTATAGAATATATATGCATAGTAATGTGTTGCAAAAGGTCCCTTGGGCGTACGCCCGAGGGACCTTTCCTGTTTTTGAAATGCAAAACGCGGGGTGTAAAAAAATATCGGCAGTTGTTATTTTTTTACAAATTACAAAAAATAAACACAATTTATTGAAAAATATTTCTTCATTGTGTTAAAATTACTTTGTTCGGAAATCCGAACGTCAACGTACTGAGGTAATAGTAGTAAGGAGAAAAGACATGATTGCAAAAAGCATGGAACCGTTCCTCGCCGGAAGCTCTGTCATCAGAGCGATGTTCGAGGAAGGAAAGAAGATGGCAAAAGTTTTCGGTGAAGAGAATGTATATGATTTCAGTGTAGGCAACCCGGGACTGCACCCACCGAAAGAAGTAAAGGAAGCCATCAACTATATCAACAACGAGATGGATCCCCATGTGGTTCACGGCTACATGGCAAATGCCGGCTACGAAAGCACCAGACAGGCCGTAGCGGACAATCTGAACAAGCGTTACGGTTCGGATTTTGACATGAACAACATCATCATGACCGTTGGTGCGGGATCCGCCCTGAACGTTATCATGAAGACCGTATTCGATCCGGGCGACAAGCAGGTGGTATTCGCTCCGTACTTCGTAGAGTATGCCAACTGGGCACGCAACTACGGTGCAGAGACCATCGTGGTTCCGCCGAACGAAGCCAACGGATTCGAGCCGGATCCGAAAGCGCTGAAGGCTGCACTGGATCCAAAGGTAAAGATTGTTATCATCAACAACCCGAACAACCCGACCGGTGCCATCTATTCCAAGGAGACCATTCAGGAAATCGCCGATGTTCTGAAGGAAGCGGAGAAAGAATACGGACATCCGATCTACATCCTGTCCGATGAACCGTACAGAGAACTGGTATACGTGGACAGAGAAGTTCCGTACATTCCGGATTTCTACGACAACACCCTGATCGCATACTCCTGGTCCAAGTCTCTGTCCCTGCCGGGCGAGAGAATCGGATACATCGCAATTCCGAAGAAATCCGACAATTCCGAGGAGTTCTTCAGTGCAGCGGTTGTTGCCAACCGTGTATGCGGAGACACCAACGCACCGTCCCTGATGCAGCTGGTGGTTGAGCGCTGCATGGACGCGCAGGTAGATATTCCGTATTACGAAAAGAACGCGAAAGACCTGTACAAAATCGTAACCGATGCCGGATTCGATGCACTGGTTCCGCAGGGTGCATTCTACCTGTGGATTAAATCTCCGGTGGCAGACGAGAAGGAGCTGGTTGCGGCAGCGAAAGAGGAGAGAATCCTCATGGTTCCGGGAAGCGCATTCGCTTGCCCAGGATACGTAAGACTGTCCTTCTGCATTTCTAACGAGACCATCCAGAGATCGGCGGAATCCTTCGCAAATCTGGGAAAGAAATACTTCGGCTAGTCGGACGTGTAATTGAACAGAAACAGGGCGGCGCTCCACATTTTGTGGCGCCGCCCGCTTTTTTTACGAAAAATCCCGGAAGTTGGCAAAAAACCCCGGATATGCTATTATGTTAGGGATTCTTTTAGACAAAGGAGAAAAATCATGAAGAAAATTGCAAGCTTTACCGTAAATCATGACACCCTTCAGAAGGGCATGTACATCTCCCGCATCGACGGGGATGTGGTGACATACGACATTCGCATGAAGCGTCCGAACATGGGGGACTACCTCACCAACGGAGCGCTCCACACATTCGAGCACCTTTTTGCCACCTACGCGCGGAACACGGCGCTGGCGGATTCCGTCATTTACATCGGACCGATGGGCTGCCGCACGGGTTTTTACTTCCTGGTTCGGGACACCGTGAGCCATGAGGAGGCGCTGAATCTGGTAAAAGAATCCTTCGCGTTCGTCCGGGATTTCGAGGGAGAGATTCCGGGATCTCGCCGGGAGGAGTGCGGCAACTATTTGGAGCACGACCTGCCGGGTGCCAAAGCGGCGGCAGAGGATATGCTGGACGTGCTGAAGGATTGGACTGTGGAAAGGATGGATTACAACTATGGAAAATAAGAGAAACGGCATTGTCGGAACCTCAGGCCAGCGGCCGGTGGGAATCATCTGCGCGCTGGAAGTGGAGCTGAAGGACCTGTTGGCGGAGCTCCGGGACCGGGAGGATGTTGTGTTTAACGGATACGAGTTCCACTGCGGCCGTTTCGGAGAAATCCCGGCGGTGCTGGTACAGTGCGGCGTGGGAAAGGTGAATGCGGCGCGTGGAACCCAGATGCTGATCGACGCCTTCGGTCCCTGCTGTGTGATTAACAGCGGAATTGCCGGCGGAACAAAACCGGGTCTGGCTATCGGCGATATCGTGATTGGCGAGGATTTGGCGCAGCACGATTTTGATGTGACAGCTTTCGGATATGCCCTGGGGTATATGTGCACCGGAGAGAACAGCAATGAGCCGACCCGCTTCACGGCGGAACCGGTGCTGGTAGAGGAACTGGAACAGGCGGCCCACACGGCGGCGCCGGAGCGGGGCGTGCACCGTGGCCGAATCGTCAGCGGCGACCAGTTCATTTCCGGAGCCGAGAAGAAGAAACAGCTCCGGGAGGCGTTCAATGCGGTGTGCGCGGAGATGGAAAGTGCGGCCATCGCCCAGACCTGCCAATACGCCGGAGTGCCTTTCGGCATCCTCCGGGTAATCTCGGATCTGGCCGACGGAACGGCACCGGAATCCTACGATCGGTTCGAGCGCACCAGCGCCGACCTGTCTGCGGCAGTGATTTTGGAATTCCTGAAAATCCACCGGAAGCTCCGGGCGGAATAATGTGAATAGTGGAAGAGAGTGATGATGAGAATTGATGGCGAATGGAGAGAAAACGGGCGTTCGTCATCAATTCTTTCTTTTTGAAACTGTGATGATGTGAAGCGATGCTCGAGGCCCGAAGCGCGGCCTCGAGCATCGCTTTCCTTTTTTTGTGCGGGCATCTCGGTTCGCGCCTGATTCCCCGCAAAGCCAATGGATTCGGTTTTTGAGCGCGAACCGAGAGGCAGGGAAAAAGGAAAAGCCGGCCCGTGCACAAGGAAAGTTCGCGCCTGATTCCTTGCAAAGCCAATGGATTCGGTTTTTGAGCGCGAACCGAGAGGCAGGGAAAAAGGAAAAGCCGGCCCGTGCACAAGGAAAGTTCGCGCCTGACTCCCCGCAAAGCCAATGGATTCGGTTTTTGAGCGCGAACCGATGGGCCGGGAATCTGAAATAGCCGGTCCGTGCACAAGGAAAGTTCGCGCCTGACTCCCCGCAAAGCCAGTGAATTCGGTTTTTGAGCGCGAACCGATGGGCCGGGAATCTGAAAAAGCCGGCCCGTGCACAAGGAAAGTTCGCGCCTGATTCCCCACAAAGCCAGTGAATTCGGTTTTTGAGCGCGAACCGAGAGGCCGGTGAAAAGGAAAAGCCGGCCCGGCCTCAAGATATAAGAACAACCTATAACCCACTATTTATTATTGAAAATTGACGGGAGGCCCGGATAGAGTTATTATAATGCTACCAACCAACCTAGTAAGTAGGCAAAACAAAAAACGCCGGCCGGGCAGCGCCCGAGCAAACAAAAGACTGGACGGACGGAAATAGTAGAAACAAGGAGAAAAACAATGGCTAACAATAATAATTACAAATTCGAGACACTGCAGCTTCATGTAGGACAAGAACAGCCGGATCCGGCCAGCGATGCGAGAGCCGTTCCAATCTACGCCACCACATCTTACGTATTCCATAACAGTCAACACGCGGCAGACCGCTTCGGTCTGGCGGATCCGGGAAACATTTACGGCAGACTGACCAACTCCACCCAGGGCGTTTTCGAAGATCGAATCGCCGCACTGGAGGGAGGCGTTGCAGGACTGGCAGTCGCCTCCGGCGCCGCTGCAATCACTTACACCATCCAGGCACTGGCACAGAAGGGCGAACACATCGTTGCTCAGAAGACCATTTACGGCGGTAGCGTTAACCTGCTGGAGCACACCCTTCCGCTGTACGGCATCGAATCCACACTGGTGGACGTACACAAGCTGGACGAAGTAGAAGCGGCAATTCAAGAGAATACGAAAGCACTTTACATTGAAACCCTGGGAAATCCTAACAGTGATATTCCGGATATCGAAGCATTGGCGGAAATCGCCCACAAGCACGGGCTGCCGCTGGTCATCGATAATACATTCGGCACACCGTATCTGATTCGTCCCATCGAACACGGCGCAGATATCGTGGTTCATTCCGCTACCAAATTCATCGGCGGTCACGGAACCACTCTGGGCGGCGTCATCGTGGACGGCGGAACCTTTGACTGGGCCGCTTCCGGACGCTATCCATGGATTTCGGAACCGAATCCAAGCTATCACGGCGTTAAATTCACGGAGGCAGCAGGTGCGGCAGCATTTGCCACATATATCAGAGCGATTCTCCTCCGGGATACCGGGGCTACCATTTCTCCATTCGCGGCATTCCTCCTTTTGCAAGGTACCGAAACACTGTCCCTCCGAATCGAGAGACACGTGGAGAACACAAAGAAGGTCATCGAATATCTGTTGAACAACCCGAAGGTAGAGAAGGTCAACCACCCATCGCTGCCGGACCATCCGGACCACGCGCTGTATGAGAGATACTTCCCGAACGGCGGAGCTTCCATTTTCACATTTCAGATTAAAGGCGGAAGAAAAGAGGCATTTGAATTCATCGACAACCTGGAAATTTTCTCCCTGCTGGCCAATGTGGCAGATGTGAAATCTCTGGTCATCCATCCTGCAACCACCACTCATTCTCAGATGACACCGGAGGAGCTAGAAGACGCTGGCATTCACGAAAACACCATTCGCCTGTCCATCGGAACAGAGCATATCGACGACATCATCGCGGACCTGGAAAAGGGTTTTGCCGCAGTGAAATAGGGGTGTTTCGTATAGGGGTATACGAAAGATTAGGGAGCGGGGAAGGTTGATTCGTTCAGCCTTCCCGATTATAATAATTTTAAGATGAATCATGAGAGAAAGGATCGAATCATGGCAAAAGTATATACATCGGCCGATCAGCTGGTCGGCGGTACGCCGCTTCTGGAGCTCACGAATCTGGAAAAGGAATTGGGACTGAAGGCGCGTATTCTGGCAAAATTAGAATATCTCAATCCGGCAGGATCCGTAAAGGACCGGGTGGCAAAAAGAATGATCGAGGATGCGGAGGCTCGCGGGGACTTGAAAGAAGGTTCCGTCATCATCGAGCCGACTTCCGGAAATACGGGCATCGGCCTGGCAGCCATTGCGGCGGCAAAAGGATATCGAATCATCATCGTGATGCCGGAGACCATGTCTGTGGAACGGCGCCAGCTGATGAAGGCGTACGGTGCAGAGCTGGTACTTACCGATGGCAGCAAAGGCATGACCGGAGCCATCGAGAAGGCCAATGAACTGGCAAAGGAAACACCGGGCGGGTACGTTCCGGGACAGTTTGTGAACCCGTCCAATCCGGCGGCACACAGAGAGACCACCGGTCCGGAAATTTACCGGGATACCGATGGAGAAGTGGATTACTTTATTGCCGGAGTGGGCACCGGCGGCACTGTCACCGGCGTGGGTGAATACCTGAAGAGCCAAAAGCCGGAGGTGAAGGTCATCGCGGTGGAGCCGGCATCGTCTCCGGTTCTGAATACCGGAAAGGGCGGTCCGCACAAGATTCAGGGAATCGGTGCCGGTTTCGTACCGGACGTGCTGAACACAAAGGTGTACGATGAAGTCATTCCGGTATCCAACGAGGATGCCTTTGAATACGGCCGCAAAGTGGGAAGACATGAGGGCGTGCTGGTGGGAATTTCCTCCGGCGCGGCAGTAGCTGCGGCAGTGGAAGTGGCAAAGAGACCGGAGAGCGAAGGAAAAACCATCGTGGTACTGCTGCCGGATACGGGAGATCGGTACCTGTCCACACCGCTGTTTTCGGAATAACGAAAGCCGAGGCGAAATTATTTTTACGGAAAAATGAAGAGGGTCGCTGTTCTGCAAGAAGGTTGCGGGACAGCGCCCTTTGTGGTATATTCCAGTTGAAACGGATTAGCATTGAGTAGGAGGGTGTAAAATGTTGGTCTCAACGAGAGGGCGTTATGCCTTGCGGGTGGTTATCGATCTGGCGGAAAATGCCAACGGGGGATATATTCCCATGAAAGATGTGGCAAATCGCCAGCGTATCTCTCTGAAGTACATCACGAAAATCATGCCGCTGCTGACGAAGGGCGGCTTGGTGGAAGGGGTTCACGGAAAGGGCGGTGGATATCGGCTGCTGAAGGAGCCTCAGGACTGTACGGTGGGGGAGATTTTGCGGCTGACGGAGGGAACTCTGGCACCGGTCAATTGCGTGGAGCTCTGTTCGGAGCCCTGCGACCGGGTGGAAGATTGCCGGACTCTTCCCATGTGGCGGAAGCTGGACGAGCTGATTGAGAATTATCTGGACAGCGTGACCGTTGCGGATCTGATGCAGCGGAATCTGGCGGATAATTACATTATATAATTTACTAATACGATGTTTTGTGGAAAGGAGCAGTCATGGCACATTGCCTTACTCTTAAGAAATCCAATTGCAAGAATTGCTATAAATGCATTCGGAACTGTCCGGTGAAGGCCATCCGGTTTTCCGGCGATCAGGCCCACATCATCGCCGACGAATGCATCCTCTGCGGCCGGTGTTTTGTAGTCTGTCCGCAGAACGCCAAGGAAATTGTCAGCGAAGTGGAGAAGGTCAAGGTGATGATTCAGAGCGGAGAGCCGGTAATCGCCAGCATGGCCCCTTCTTTCATTGCCAATTACGACGGCGTGGGCATCGACGCGATGCGGGAAGGCCTGCAGAAGCTGGGTTTTGCCGATGTGGAAGAGACGGCGATCGGGGCGACCATGGTAAAAACAGATTACGAACGCCTGGTGCACGAGAAGCAGAAACCGGTGATCATCAGTTCTGCCTGCGCGTCCGTTAACCTGCTGATTCAGAAGCACTATCCGGAGATGATTAAATATCTGGCGGATACCCTTTCGCCGATGCAGGCCCACTGCCGCGACATCAAGCGCCGGAATCCGGAGGCCAAGACCGTGTTCATCGGCCCCTGCGTGGCGAAGAAGGACGAGGCACAGCGGTATCCGGGAATCGTGGACGCGGCCCTGACCTTTGAGGAGCTGACAGAATGGCTGGAGAAGGAAAACGTCCGGCTGGAGAAGAAGGTGGACAGCAATCCGGAAAGCCTGGCCCGCATCTTCCCGACGGTGGCGGGCATCCTTCGAACCATGAAGGACCGGGATCCGGAGTACGAATACGTGGCTGTGGACGGAATTGATAATTGTATCGCTGCCCTGGAAGATGTGGCGGCCGGACATGTGAGCAATTGCTTTATGGAAATGTCCGCCTGCAAGGGAAGCTGCGTGAACGGACCGGTGATGGAGAAATACCATCCGTGGTTCATCACCGACTATCTGTCGGTGACCCGGTATGCGGGAGACAAGGATTTCCCGGTGGAGCAGCCGGAGATCAGCGAGCTTTCCAGACGGTACGATATTCTGGAGGGCATGAAGGATATGCCGACGGAGCGGAAGATTCAGGAAATTCTCAGCAAAATGGGAAAGAAGAAGCCGTCCGACGAATTGAACTGCGGTACCTGCGGGTACGATACTTGTCGGGAGAAAGCCATCGCCATTTATCAGGGCAAGGCGGAAATCGAAATGTGCCTGCCGTACCTGAAGGAAAAGGCGGAAAACTTCTCCAACATCATCTTTGACAACACGCCGAACGGACTGTTGGTGCTGAACGAGCGCTTGGAGATTCAGCAGATCAACCCGGCGGCCTGCCGAATCATGAACATCCGCAGACCGTCCGATGTGCTGGGATCTCAGATTGTAACACTGTTGGATCCGAAGCCGTTCCTGGATGCCCTGGAGAGCCGGAAGAGCGTATTCCAGTGCGCGTACCTGGCGGAGTACGACCGGTACGTGGAGGAGCAGGTGCTGTATGACCAGAGCTACCGGATGCTGTTCTGTATGCTGGAGGACGTGAGCGACGAAGCGGCAGAGCGGGAAAAGAAAGCGGAAATGCGGCGCCAGACCACCGAAGTTGCGGACAAGGTGGTGGAGAAGCAGATGCGTATCGTTCAGGATATTGCATCCCTGCTGGGAGAGACGGCAGCGGAGACGAAGATTGCGTTGACGAACCTGAAGGAGTCCATGAAAGATGAATGATTTAAGCGTTGACATCGGATACAAGAGCATCAACCATTACGGAGAGTATCTGTGCGGGGACCATGTGGATGTGGTGCAGCAGGAGAACAGCGATTCCAAAGTGGTGGTGCTGGCGGACGGACTGAAGAGCGGTGTGAAAGCCAGCATTCTGTCCACCCTCACCGCAAAGATCATTTCCACCATGATGGCTCATGGCTTGTCCCTGGAGGAGTGCGTGCATACCATCGCCGCCACCCTTCCCATCAGCTCGGAGTACGGGGTGGCCTATTCCACCTTCACCATCATGCACATTATCGAGAATGAGACCATGAGCCTGATTCAATACGATAACCCGCTGGTTATCATGATTCGGGACTGCAAGGTGGTGGATTATCCGAAGATTGAGAGCATCATCGACGGAAAGAAAATTTATCAGTCGAAAATCCCGTTGCGGGAAAATGATATTTTTATCGCCATGAGCGACGGCTGCCCGGGGGCCAACGACACGCTGAGCTACAACAAGAACTGGACGGAAAAGGAAATCGGGGATTTTATGGAAACCATCTCCCCTATCGGCTATACCGCCAAAACCCTGGCATCCATCCTGATTGAGGAGTGCAACAAGCTGTATGACGGCAAGCCCATCGACGACACCACGGCCTGCATCGTGCGGGTGATCAAGCGGTCTCAGGTGAACCTGATCTTCGGACCGCCGGCGAACCGGGACGACTGCGATCGGATGATGTCCCTGTTCTTTTCCAAAGAGGGCAAACACATCGTCTGCGGCGGAACCACCGCATCCATTGCGGCGGAATATCTGGGCAAGAGCATTCGCACCAGCTCGAAGTACAACGTGAAAGGGGCACCGCCGATGTCGGAAATCGACGGGGTGGACCTGGTGACGGAAGGCGTGGTGACGATCGACAAGGTGCTGAAATACGCCAAGGACTACGTCTCTCGGGACGAGTCCTACATCGAATGGAGCGTGCAGCACGATGCCTCGGCGCTGATCAGCCGAATCCTTTTTGAAGAGGCCACGGATATCAACTTCTTCGTGGGCCGTGCGGTGAATCCGGCCCATCAGGATGTGAGCATTAATTTTAACGTGAAGATGTCCCTGGTGGAGGAGCTGTCCCAGTGCCTCCGGAAAATGGGAAAGAGCGTAAAGGTAAGTTACTTCTAAAGACGAAAGGAATTAGAGATTGAATCAGATTTCGATGTTTGACAATGTGGACACGACGGCGAATGAGCCGCTGGCGGAACGACTGCGTCCTCGGACGCTGGAGGAGTTCGCGGGCCAGAAGCATCTGATTGGAAAGGGCAAGGTGCTCTCCAATCTGATTGCCAACGACCGGGTGACCTCCATGATTTTCTGGGGACCGCCGGGGGTGGGAAAGACCACCCTGGCAAAAATAATCGCCAACACCACCCAGTCCCGGTTCATCACCTTCAGTGCGGTGACCAGCGGAATTAAGGAAATCCGCCAGGTGATGCAGGAGGCGGAGCAGAGCCGGAGATTCGGTGAGCGAACCATTGTTTTTATCGACGAGATTCATCGCTTTAACAAGGCGCAGCAGGATGCCTTCCTGCCCTTTGTGGAAAAAGGCAGCATCATTCTCATCGGCGCCACCACGGAGAATCCGTCCTTTGAGGTGAACGGGGCGCTGCTGTCCCGCTGCAAGGTATTCGTGCTGAAGGCCTTGCAAAAAGAAGAGGTGGTGGATCTGCTGAAACGGGCCATCCGGGATCCCCGAGGCTACGGGGACAAGGATATCGTCATCACCGATGAAATGCTGGGAGCCGTAGCCGTGTTCTCCGGAGGCGATGCCCGGTCGGCACTGTCCACTTTGGAAATGCTGATTCTCAACGGAGACTACTATACGGAGGCGGATGGGCGCCAGCGCATTACGGTGACCCGGGACACCTTCGAGCAGTGCACCTCCAAAAAAATGCTTTTGTACGATAAGGACGGGGAGGAGCACTACAATCTGATTTCCGCCCTGCACAAATCCATGCGGAATTCCGATGCGGATGCGGCGGTGTACTGGCTGGCGCGTATGCTGGAAGCGGGAGAGGATCCCCTCTACGTGGCACGGCGGGTGACTCGTTTCGCTGCAGAGGATGTGGGTCTGGCGGACCCTCGCGCAATGGAGATTGCCATCGCGGCCTACCAGGCATGCCACTTCATCGGCATGCCGGAATGTTCGGTGCATCTGACGGAAGCAATTATTTACCTGTCCCTGGCACCGAAGTCCAACGCCATGGAGACGGCCTATTTCGCCGCTCGGGACGACGCCCGGCAGCACCTGCAGGAACCGGTGCCGCTGCACATCCGAAACGCGCCGACCAAACTCATGAAGGAACTGGATTACGGAAAGGGTTACAAGTATGCCCACGATTTCGAGGAAAAAGTTACCGCCATGCAGTGCCTGCCGGATTCTCTGAAGGATCGGCAGTACTACAACCCGACGGAGCAGGGGAACGAAGGACGGTTCAAGGCTCGTTACGAGCAGCTGAAAGAATGGAAGGAGAACCACCGGAAATGACAATTTTACTGCTGGCAGCGCTGCTGCCGCCGCTGTTTCTGATGATTAAAATCTACAAGCTGGACAAGGTGGAAAAGGAGCCGGGCGGCCTAATCGTAAAGCTCTTGATCTTCGGCGTGCTGACCACCATTCCGGCGGCCTTTCTGGAAGGCTTTCTGATTAGTCTTGTGGGAGGCGTCATCTCCCCGAAAACCACCTTGTTCATCCTGGTGGAGAATTTCTTCTGCGTGGGACTGGTGGAAGAAGGGGTGAAGTACTTCGCCCTAAAGAAGGGTTCCTGGAACCACCCGGCCTTCAACTACACCTTCGACGGCATCGTCTACGCGGTAGCGGTATCCATCGGATTTGCCGCTGCGGAGAACGTGCTCTACGTGATGGAGTACGGAATGGCCACGGCGGGCGTCCGTGCGGTCACCTCCATCCCGGGTCACTGCATCTTTGCCATCTACATGGGCATTTCCTTCAGCCTGGCAAAATACTGCGAGGTGCACGGGAATCTGCCCCTGCGGAAAAAGCATCTTCGCAACGCCATTCGGATTCCGATGCTGCTGCACGGATTTTACGATTTCTGTGCGTCCATGAAGGAGCCGATTTGGACCATCATTTTCCTGGTGTTCATCGTGGCGCTGGATGTGGCTGCCTACAAGAAGGTGAACGAGATGGAACGGCAAGACCGGCCGCTTTAGCTTTAAATATGAAAATGAACAACTGCAAGGGAAAGCGCTTTCCCTTGCAGTTGTTTTCGTTCCTAAACACCAACAGCGACGCCGGCCGGCAGGGCGGTTCACTACTTCTTCGGTTCTTCATTTCTCAGATATTAGAGCTGACTTGAAGCAAAAAAGTTTAATATGCCTAGAATTACGGAATGAGTTCACGCTAATCTTTCAAATTTTGCAAATTAGCGTGAACGATTTTCTGTTTTTTTCGTTTTACCCGGATGATGCTCTGCGTAGGGATGTAAGCCTTGAAAAGCGTTCACGCTTTTTGAAGGTAATTGGCTTTTTAGCGTGAACAAAAATTAGAATCCTGAAAATTTGGCAAAAACCGTTCACGCTAAATCTCGTTTTTCGGACAAAAAGCGTGAACTCGCCTCGAAATTCTAGGCATATGGGATTTTAAGTGTACGATAACGACAATATGAATAGAATACCGCTGCTTCCCTGCCGACATACGCACATACTATATAATTTGAAAAATTTCAATCAGCAGTAGCCATGCCAGGCCGTAGTAGGTGACCACGGCCACCAAATCGTTCACCGTGGTAATCAGCGGGCCGGACGCCACTGCCGGGTCGATGTTGATTTTATGGAAGAGGAGAGGCACCAGCGTACCGACGAGGCTGGAGATGATGATGGCCACCAGGAGGGAGATGCCCACGCAGCCGGAGATCAAGAGGGCGGTGCCCATGGCGTATCCCTTGAAGAGGGCGATGTAGATGCCCAGAACCAGGAATGTCATGACTCCCAGCAGGGAGCCGTTGCAGAAGCCAACCTTCATTTCTTTGGCCACCAGCCGGAGCTTGTCCGCGCCGCTGAGGTTCTCGTCCATCAGCACCCGGATGGTCACCGCCAGGGATTGGGTGCCCACGTTTCCGGCCATGTCCAGAATCAGGGACTGGAAGCAGATGACCACCGGGAGGATGGCCACCACACCTTCGAAGGCCCCTACCACCGAGGAAACCACCATGCCTAGGAACAGCAGGATGATCAGCCACGGGAGGCGCTTTTTGATGCTGTCGTTGGTGGATTCGTTCAGATCTTCTTCTGCGGACAAGCCGGCCAGTTTTGCGTAGTCCTCGCTCATCTCATCGTCCACCGCTTCCACTGCGTCCTGGGCAGTGATGATGCCGATGATTTTTTTATCCTTATTCAGAACCGGCAGGGAGTCCTCCGCGTAATCCTTGATCGCTTCGATGCGGTCCGAGATTTTGTCGTGGTCCGTCAGGTACGGATAAGCGGTGCTGATGATGGAGTCCAGGGCCACGTTTTCCCGGGCGATAATCAGATCTTTCAGATCGATGGCACCGCAGAAACACTTTCGGTCGTCCACCACGTACAGGGTGGAGATGTTGTCCTTTTCCCCCGCCTGTTTCACCAGCTCGTGCATGGCCTGGCGAATGGTCAGGCTGCGGCGGATGCAGATGTAGTTGGTGGTAATCAGGCTGCCGATTTCATCTTCGTCGTAGGAGTTGATGAGCCGGATGTTCCGGCGGGTTTCCGGCTTCAGCATGGGAAAAAGCTTCACCTGAACGCTCTCATCGATGTCTTCCCACAGATCCGCCGCATCATCGGCATCCATTTCGTTGATTACATCCGCCAGCTTATCGATGACAATCTCTCCGATGTAATCCGACGGATTGTTCATGTAGGAGATGATATCCGCCAGGGATTGGGCGTCCAGTCCGGTGTACAGGAGATTCCGCTCTGCCCGGCTCAGGTGCTCAAAGCTCTGCGCGATATCGTGGTCGTGGTAATCCTTCAACTGTTCTTGCATCGCCTCCACCGACGGGGACTGCCGGATGATTGCCGGAATTCTCTCGGTGCTGCTCGGTTCTTTCAAAATTTCTTTTCTCATCATTGTAAGCCTCCTTCTTCTCACCCAAAAAAAGGGCATAAAAAAACCATCGTAACATCGACCGTTACACAATCAGAAGTTGTGAATTCGCTCATAACGATGGATTCCGGCTTGCAATATATTTCAAAAAATGGCGCACTTACAGACACTTGAAACCGATTCCAAGTCTCAATCCATCATTATATGTTTTTCGACTTCGACTGTCACAACCGTCCATATATTTCGCCTCCTTTGCTTGATTTTATTGACTTTGAAAGTATAGCATTCCGAGAAATGATGTTCAAGTAAAATTTGTCATCGGTTTCGATAAAAATATTGTAAATTATGGTATGTACAGCCCCCCTTTTTATATAGCTAAAAAATATGCTCTATGTTATAATCATAACTGGAAGCTTAAATTTATGTAAGCAGACACAATACGATTTATAATTAGGAGGGGAATATACCCATGAAGGATATTGAAATCAGGGAATTATTCAGAAACAAGGAGAAGTACGGCGATCAGGAAGTGGTAGTCCACGGATGGGTTCGAGGAAACAGAAGTTCGAATCAGTTTGGATTCCTGTCCATCAATGACGGAACGTTCTTCACTCCGCTGCAGGTGGTATACGAAGCGGACAATCTGGCTAATTTTACCGAAATTTCCAAGGTGCATCTGGCAGCCGGCGTAACGGTAAGAGGAACTCTGGCGCTGACTCCGGAAGCAAAGCAACCGTTTGAAATCAAAGCGAAAGAAATCGTGGTGGAAGCGGATTCTCAGTCGGATTACCCGCTGCAGAAGAAGCGTCATACCATGGAATTCATGCGTGAAATCGCGCACCTGAGACCGAGAAGCAACACCTTCTCCGCCGTATACAGAGTGCGCAGCATCGTTGCGTATGCAATTCATAAATTCTTCCAGGAACAGAATTTCGTCTACGTTCACGCGCCAATCATCACCGGAAGTGATGCAGAGGGTGCCGGCGAAATGTTCCAGGTAACCACATTGGATCCGGACAATCTGCCGAGAACAGAGGACGGAAAGATTGACTACTCTCAGGACTTCTTCGGAAAAGAAACCAATCTGACCGTATCCGGACAGCTGGAAGCGGAAGCCTTTGCACTGGCATTCCGCAACGTATATACTTTTGGCCCGACATTCCGTGCGGAGAACTCCAACACTGCGAGACATGCATCGGAATTCTGGATGATCGAACCGGAGATTGCTTTTGCGGATCTTCAGGACGACATGGACCTTGCCGAGGCAATGGTTAAATACATCATCACCTATACGCTGGAGCACGCACCGGAGGAGATGAACTTCTTCAATCAGTTCATCGACAAGGGCCTCTTGGAGCGCTTGGATCACATCGTGAACTCCAGCTTTGAACGGGTAACTTACACGGAAGCGGTTGAAATCCTGCAGAAGTCCGGTAAGGAATTCCAGTATCCGGTAGAATGGGGACTGGAGCTTCAGACGGAACACGAGCGTTATCTGACAGAGGAAGTGTACAAGAAACCGATTTTCGTAACGGATTATCCGAAGGACTGCAAGGCGTTCTACATGCGCCTCAACGATGATGGAAAGACCGTTGCAGCGTGCGATATGCTGGTGCCGGGCGTGGGCGAAATCATCGGCGGAAGCCAGAGAGAGGAACGTCTGGACGTGCTGGAAGCGCGGATGAAAGAGCTGGGAATCAGCGAAAACGGCTATGAGTGGTATCTGGATCTTCGTCGTTACGGCGGCGTGAAACATGCCGGATACGGCCTGGGCTTTGAGAGAATGATCATGTACCTGACGGGTATGAGCAATATCCGTGACGTGCTGCCATTCCCAAGAACTCCAAAGAGTGCGGAGTTCTAAAAACACTGCCTGCGGCTTCGTATTTAAATATACCTGTATTGATGAATGCCGGCAGGCAATCAATGTGAACCGACTTGCCCTTAGGCAAAAAACATATCGGTTGTAAATTACAGGAGGATACTATGAAAGGTTATTCAAGTGACAAAATCAGAAACGTTGTACTGCTGGGACATGGCGGATGTGGTAAAACGACCTTTCTGGAGGCGGCATTACTCGCGACAAAAGTAATCAACCGCCTGGGCAAAGTGGAAGACGGAAATACCGTGTCCGACTATGACAAGATGGAAATCGAGAAAAAATATTCCATCAATACGACGATGGTACCGGTAGAGTACAATGGTTACAAGTACAACTTCCTGGATACTCCGGGATTCTTCGACTTCGTTGGCGAAGTAGATTCGGCAATGAGTACGGTCAGTGCGGCCATTATTATGGTGGACGCATCCGAAGGAATTCAGGTGGGTACCGAGAAGGCATGGGAACTTTGCAGTGAAACGGATACACCTAAATTCATGGTCCTCACAAAAATAGATAAAGACAATGTTGACTGCGACAAGCTGGTAGAGCAGCTCCGTGAGAAGTTCGGCAACTCCGTGGTTACCGACGATGACGAGGATGCGCTGAGAGAAGCGGTTGCAGGTACCGACGAAGCGCTGATGGAGAAGTTCTTCAACGATGAACCGTTCACCGATGAAGAATTCACCAACGGCCTGATGGATGGTATCGCTAACGGTGATGTCGTTCCGATTATCAAGGCATCCAGCCTCACCGGCGAAGGAATCGACGAGGTACTGCGTTCCATCGCCAGATACGTGCCGACTCCGTCCAAGCACGCGCCATATATTGGAAAGAACAGCAAGGACGAAGACGTGGAAGTCATCACCGACGTCAGCGCCGACCCGGTAATGTATGTCTACAAGACAATCGCAGATCCTTTTATGGGAAAAATCTCCTACGCAAAGGTTCTCTCCGGAACGGTTAAGTTGGGACAGGAACTGTACAACCCGAGATCACAGAAATCCGAGAAGCTGGGTTCCATGTTCTTCGTAAGAGGCAAGCAGCAGGAGAACGCAACGGAAGTTCCGGCGGGCGATATGGTGGCTCTGGCAAAACTGCAGCACACCAAAACCGGCGATACGCTGTGCCTCAAGGCAAAAGCGGTAACCATGCCGGGAATCAACTTCCCGAAGCCGAACTACTTCGTTGCCGTTGAGCCGGCAGAGAAGAAGGACGAGGAGAAGATGGCGCAGGGTCTGCACAAGCTGATGGAAGAAGATCCATCCTTCGTACTGGAAAGAAATGTGGAGACACACCAGTCCCTTCTGGGCGGCCAGGGAGATATCCAGATCGGTATCATCCGTGCAAAGCTGAAGGAAAGATACGGCGTATCCGTAAAGGTAATCCCGCAGAAGATCGCATACAGAGAGACCATCAAAGGTTCCTCCGATGTACAGGGTAAGCACAAGAAGCAGTCCGGCGGTGCCGGTCAGTACGGCGACGTATGGATTCGGTTCTCTCCATCTCAGCAGAACTTCGAATTCTCCGAAGAGCTGTTCGGCGGATCCATTCCGAAGAACTACGTTCCGGCAGTTGAAAAGGGATTGCTGGAATGCATGGACAAGGGTCCTCTGGCAGGATGCAAGGTTCAGAACGTAAAGGCCGTTCTTTACGACGGTTCTTATCACGACGTGGACTCCAACGAAGTGTCCTTCAAGATTGCCGCTTCCCTGGCATTCAAGAAAGGTATCGTAGCGGCAAATCCTTGCCTGCTGGAGCCAATCATGAAGCTGGAAATCACCGTTCCGGAAAAGTACACCGGCGATGTGATGGGCGACATGAACAAGAGAAGAGGCCGCATCCTGGGCATGGAGCCGACGGACAACGGCAAAACCAAGCTGCTGGCAGAAGCACCGCAGTCCGAGCTCTTCGATTACGCAATCGTTCTGAGAGCAATGACTCAGGCAAGAGGAACTTTCACCGTGGAATTCTCCAAGTATGAAGAGCTTCCGGCTCACCTGGCAGAAAAGGTCATCGAAGCCCACAAGGCCGAGGTGGAAAAGGAACACAAATAGGATCATTGAGACAATAGGATCATTGAGAAGAGAGGCGCATTGCACGTACCGTGCAATGCGCCTTTTGCTTTTTGGTGGGGAGCAGAAGGAAACGGCGATGCCGTTTCCAACATCTAAGTGCGGCCGGAGGGGGCTAGCGCGCTCCGCCGGGGTCGGAGTCCCTCCAGGCCTGAGGGCGTGGTGCCCGTCGACGAAGGAACAAGGGTTTGCGGGGAGTGAAGCACCACGCCGGAACGGAGGAAGGCCGGTTCGAGCCTAGGCGTGTGGTGCCCGTCGACGAAGGGACAAGGGTTTGCGGGGAGAGAAGCACCACGCCGGACCGCCGGAACTCGTGTTTGAGCCTGGGGGCGTGGTGCTCGTCGACGAAGGGACAAGGGTTTGCGGGGAGAGAAGCACCACGCCGAAGCGGAGGAAAGCCCGCCCGGGCCTGGGGGCGTGGTGCCCGTCGACGAAGAAACAAGGGTTTGCGGGGAGAGAAGCACCACGCCGGACCGGAGGAAGAGACATCCGTGTTGCCCTTCCGGTCCGTACGGGCCCGGCCCCGCGCCGCTCCGCCGCCGGATGGCATCAAAAAGCGGAGCTGCTACAGCAGCTCCGCGACATCATAATTCTTTCCGATGAAAACTGGGATTTGATCTCGGAAAATCCTTCCCGAATAGGCCTCGTGAGGGAAATCCACGAAGGTGTTTTGTGTGGAATCGTGGGGAATGATTCGGTACAATGGATCTCCGATGATATATCGGGATTTTCGAATCAGCTCCGCCAGCACATCTTCCGGGAAACCGTGGTCCACATCCGGCCAGACGGCGAAGGCCTGAAGTCCGTGGCGGCAATCCGGCGTCAATTGATTGATTGCGGCGGCCAGGGACTGGGCGAATACCTCTTCTCCGATAATCAGAATTTGACCGTCTGGGACATCCCAGCGTTCGTGCGCCGGATTGCCCTTCCAGAGGCAGATTCCTTCGGAATCTCCTTTTTTCTTTGCCAGTAGCATCCGAAGGGAGCCGGGACGGGCAGCGGTTTCTTTGCCCGCGGTGCCGGAGGCTCCATCCAAGGCTCCATGCGAATCTTCTTCCAAAGAAGCCCGCTTCTTCTCATACGCTTCTTTTGCCAGTTCCGGAAGACGAGCGGCGCCGTAGGCGCCGATGGGCGTGCCTTCCACATAAGGAATTCCGGCGGTCTGTTCCATGTAGCGGGCGAGGCGCCGACCGCAGGAGGAAACCACCACGTTCACCGAAGCGCGGAAGATGTGTCGAAGGGAATCAAAGGATTCCCCCATGGCGGCACAGCAGTTCACCAGGATGCCGGCATCTTCGAAGACTTTGCGCATGGCGTCCACATTCCCGTTAATGGAGAAATCTAGCGGCGTTACGCCCAGCAGGTTCACCGAGAAGGATTCATTTCCACAGGCTTCCGGGTCTGCAGCGCCATTTAATTTCTTCCCGGCACAGGATTCCGGGCCGCCAGCGCCCTCTAAAGTGTTCGCGGAGCAATCCGGGCTTCCCGAAGAGCCGACGCGATACGGGCTTTCCAACGAATCGGCGAAGCGTTTCACCCATTCCGTCAGGGCGGCGCCCACACCGGCCACGTAAGAACGGTTTCCCGTAGTGGCTACCGGGAGCATGGGAACGCCGGTGCGTTTTTCCAGCAGGTGGGCCACGCCCTTGCAGTCAAAGGCGATGATATGGGGAATGGAACCGCTGCACAGAGTGACGAAGCGGGGCTTCAGATCCCGAACGGCGTGTGTCACGTCGTCAATCAACACGTTGTCGTCCCCCAGGACCGCCGTCATTTCATCCAGCCCCGAGACGAACATCAGGCTGTCGGTATCAAACCACCGCGGCTCGTCGTGGGTGGAGTAGGTGGAGTTGCATCCCGAAGGATCGTGGATGACGGTCATTCCACCCAGCTCGTAGAGTGCCGAGCAGACACCGGAAACGTCCGCCGTATATGTACTGGTAAAAACATGTGTCTGATAATCACTCACCGCATTCACACTCCCATCCTTTTACTTGAACCAGATCTCGCATCGGCTTCGGGTTCCGGCAGGCATCGGAAATCAGATCCATCAGCCGGCGGAGGCCCCGATAGCCGTACATTCCCGCGTTTTCCACCTCGTTGACGAAGTAATCCGAGTCCATAAAATAAGCGCTTTTCTGCCCGATGCACAGGATTTTGCCCGCGTGGCCCCGCTGCATCTGCCGGATATTCCAGCCGTAGGTTTCGTAGATGCGAAGTGTCGGCTTGGTGTCCCGAAGTCGCCGGAACATTTCCTCCGACTCGGTGAAGTTGTCCACCATCACGGATTCCACGTTGAAACCGTGATCCAGCAGGAACTGCGCCAGCTCCAGCGGGCAGTCCACCGCCGTGTAATCGATGGAAACCGGCGTGTCTTCCAGCAGGGCTCGAGTTTCCCGAATGCACTCCTCCGTCCGCACCTTCTCCGAATCCAGGAAAGACTGTTCCGGTTCCGGAATGCCCAGCATGGACGCCGCTTTTCGCAGGTCCTCGTCGTATTCCTCGTAGGCGTAGCCCGGGTGCATCCGGTACCACGGCTGCTTCTGGCGAATTTCCAAATCCTTGGCGGCGGCGATGCCGCTCTTGTGGAACAGGAAATTGCAGGTGGATTCCGCCATGGTCAGGTATTCATCGTAATCCTTGCAATTGCATGCCTCCAAGACCTTAATGTCGTTGGCTTCCAGCAGGGAGACCAGGTCGCAGTACGTTCCTTCGTGGGGAAAGCAGTTGCCCAGAAGGGTGACCTGCTTCGGATTTTTCTCTTCGGTATAGCGGAGCACTCGGTGCATCTGCCGCCACAGGGACGGAATCACCGGATTGGTGCGGCGCATAATTGGGTCCATGTAACAGTCCACGAAATCGATTTCCGGAAATTCTTTTGCCAGAATCTTGTACACACGCTGATAGTTGACCGCCATAAAATGATGGATGCAGCTGGTAAAAATCATCATCATGCGGGGTTTTTCCGGCAGCTCCCGGATGACCCGTTCCACCCCATGCTGCAGCATTTCTTCCATATCCCCTTCCAGGATGTTCTCTTCGCCTACGGTGATGGTGGACATTTTGTCCATGCGGCCCAGCTCCGCGGTGGTAAGCACCACGCCCCGGAGGCAGCTGGTAGGGCAGACGAAAATCTGGTGACCTTGAGGTACCAGGGTGGCGATGTGGACGATGTTCCACACGCCCCGAACCGGGGAGGCGTAGGCCAGCCCGATGTCGGCGGAATATTCGTAATCCATATCCTGAATCTCACGAAATGCTCCTTCCATGCGGGTGCTGTGGAGGGCGGAATTTCTTTTTGTGAGATTATCCTTTTGAATATCACTGAGCTTCTGAATCATGAGTGTTCTCCTTGTCATAATCCGCCAGCATTTTGCATGCCAGAGCCCGAACGGCATTGGCATAATCCGAATTCGGTGCGGTCTCGAACACCGGCAGGCCTTGAACTTCCGCATCGGAAATGGCATTCTCTCGAGGCAGATCGGCGGCGATGTCCGTGTGAATGTCCGCCGCCAGGGTCTCCACTTTGGCACGCTCGTCCGGCACATCTCGGCGATTCAGAATCAGGCCGCCCAGGGACGCGTACCCCCGCTCCCGGAAGTTCTCCACCGCCATGGCGATATTGGCTGCCGCGTAGATGGCCATGTTCTCGCCGGAGGTGACGATGTAGACCCGGTGGGCATAGCCCTCCCGAATGGGCATGGCGAAGCCGCCGCACACCACATCCCCCAGTACATCGTAGAGTACTACGTCCGGTTGGATGATGTCGAAGGCATCTCGGGCTTCCAGCGCCTCGAAGGCGGCGGCGATGCCTCGCCCGGCACAGCCAAGACCCGGTGTGGGACCGCCGGCTTCCGCACAGACGATGTCCTTATATCCTACGTGTACCAGATCCGCCAGTTCCGCCGAATCTCGCTTCTGCCGAAGCACGTCCAGCATGGTGTCGATGCGCTGACCGCCGTGAAGGTACAAGGTGGAGTCCGCTTTCGGGTCACAGCCTACCTGCAGCACGCGCAGCCCCATTTCCGCAAAGGCACAGGACAGGGCGGTGGTAACCGTGGACTTTCCGATGCCTCCTTTTCCGTATATTGCAAAACGATACATTGTTTTCTCCTTCCGATTCCGGTACAAGATCGGTTTTTTCAATCTGTAAAATCATCCTAATCATAGCACAAACGGACTTCCGATACCATGGGGGTCAAACATGAAGAAGTGTTGGGGCAAACATCTTTTATTCTTCACATTGATGTGATATTATGTCAATCTGTGATTGTAGAAAGGGAGAAAATGGTTAAACAGAAAAAAAGCAAGAGGAAAATAGCTTTGATGATAATAAAGATTCTGGTTATTTTGGGCATTCTGGGACTTCTGATCGTCCTGGGAATGGACCGGCAGGTGAAAAAGGAAGGCGGCAAGCACCTCACCACTTTGGAGGAGAGCCGATACACGAAGGCCAAGCCGGCAGACTGTGCGCTGGTGCTGGGTGCTTCGGTGTACGTGGACCGGAAGCCGTCCCCGATGCTGAAGGACCGGCTGGACCGGGGGATTGAGCTGTACAAGGCCGGAATCGTGAAGAAACTTCTGTTCAGCGGCGACAACGGTCAGGTGGAATACAATGAAGTGGAAGCCATGAAGGAGTACGCCTTGAAGGCGGGAGTGAAGAAGAAGGACATATTCCTGGATCACGCGGGCTTCTCCACCTACGAATCCGTTTACCGGGCGAAGAGCGTTTTTGCGGTGAAAAGCATGATTGTGGTGACGCAGCAGTACCACGAGTATCGGGCACTGTACACCGGCGAGAAGTTGGGCCTGGAGGTAGAAGGCATTCCGGCAGAGGATGTGACCTACCGCGGGCAGACCATGAGAAATCTGCGAGAGGCGCTGGCTCGGGCAAAGGATATGGGCAAGTGCATGTACGAACCGGAACCCACCTTCCTGGGAGACGTGATTCCAATCAGCGGAGACGGACGGAAAACCTGGTAGTGCCGGAATACTTTGCAATACGATGCGGGGCTTCGGGGAAGCCCCTTTTGTTTTACTGAAAAAACAAAATGACGGAGCGAAAAACAATTGCGAGGACGGCCGATTTTTGGTATAATAACTGCGTATTATTTTTAAATATATTTGCGCGAATATAAGGAATTTTCGAGAAGGTGGCGATGAAACGGGACCTGAGGTTTTCATCACTCTCCGGACGGAAAAACCTTATCTTTTTTATTTTTTGGAAGTTTTTTAGGCACCCGCGGGGCGCGGGGAAAGAAAGGGAGGGCATGATGAAAAAGTACATTTTTGTAACCGGAGGCGTTATTTCCGGACTGGGAAAGGGCATTACGGCGGCGGCGCTGGGGCGGCTGCTGAAGTCCAGGGGGTACAAGGTGGCCTCCCAGAAATTGGATCCGTACATCAATATCGATCCGGGAACCATGAGTCCGTATCAGCACGGCGAGGTGTTCGTCACGGAGGACGGCGCGGAGACGGACCTGGATCTGGGTCATTACGAGCGCTTTATCGATGAGAATTTGAATCGCTATTCCAACCTCACCACGGGAAAAGTGTACTGGAACATCCTGAGCAAGGAACGGAACGGGGAATATCTGGGCAGTACCGTGCAGGTAATTCCTCACGTGACGGATGAAATCAAATCCTTCATCTACACGGTAGGCCGCACCACGGATGCGGATGTGATCATCACGGAAATCGGCGGCACCGTGGGAGATATCGAGAGCCAGCCGTTCCTGGAAGCCATCCGTCAGGTGGCTATCGAGGTGGGCCGGGAGAACAGCATGTTCATCCATGTTACGCCGCTTCTGCATGTAACGAGCAGTGGGGAGTACAAGACGAAGCCGACCCAGCATTCGGTAAAAGAACTGCGGGGCCTGGGCATCGCGCCGGACGTGCTGGTTCTTCGTGCCGAGGGGGATATCGACGATGAAATCCGGGAGAAAATCGCCATGTTCTGCAACGTGAAGCCGGACTGCGTCATCTGCAACAAAGACGTGCCGGAGCTGTACTACGCACCGGTAATGCTGGAGGAATCCCGCTTCAGTGAAATCGTGTGTCGGGAACTTGGACTGGATCCGGGGGTATTGGATCTGCACGAATGGAACGAAATGCTGCAGCGGATTGAATCCCGCCGGGGCCATGTGACCATCGGTCTGATTGGAAAATACACCAAGCTCCACGACGCTTACCTTTCCGTGGCAGAGGCGCTGCATCACGGCGGTTACGAGAATGGCGTGCACGTGGACATCCGCTGGATCGAATCGGAGGATCTGGAGGAACAGGATCCGGAAACCATTCTGGGGGATGTGGACGGCATTCTGGTGCCGGGCGGCTTCGGCGTCCGGGGCGTGGAAGGCAAAATGCAGGCAGCTCGATATGCCCGGGAGCACGATGTGCCGTATCTGGGAATCTGCCTGGGCATGCAGACCGCAGTGATGGAATTTGCCCGGGATATGCTGGGCTATGAGGATGCGGACTCCGCCGAGTTCAACGAGGAGAGCACCCACAAGGTCATCGACTTCATGCCGGATCAGCGGGGCAACATCCCGAAGGGCGGCACCATGCGGCTGGGAGCATATCCTTGCGTCATTCGCAGCGGAAGCATTTTGGAACAGGCATACGGGAAAAAAGAAATTCAGGAACGCCACCGTCACCGGTACGAATTCAATAACGAGTATCGGGAAGCGATTCAGCTGGCGGGAATGGACGTGACAGGCACATCGCCGGACGGTCGTCTGGTGGAAGCGGTGGAAATTCCGGCCTTGAGGTTCTTCGTGGGCGTGCAGTATCATCCGGAATTCAAATCCCGCCCGAATGCCGCACATCCGTTGTTCCGGGAACTGGTTCGGGCGGCCATGCAGAAGTAGGGAAAATTCATTTTCCTTTTCTCGTTTGATGCCATAGAAGTATTGAATAACCGGGGATTCTAGACTACAATAGAAGTCTGAAAAGGAAGCAATTCCGGAATCAATAATGAAAGCAAAGGAGTGGGAAGAATGGAAATTAGAATTGAAGAAATTATCAATGCAATCGCCACTTCGGCGAAGGATACAGAATACTACTATGACACCGAAACCGGAGATCTGGAAATGACCATCGACGGGGAGATTCTGGGAAACAAGGATATCGATCTGACCGATGATGAACGGTACATCCGCCTGCCGGATCGGTATGAACTGGATGAAAAGAAGATGGTGACGGATTTCGCCCGCCATGCGGACGATCCGGTACTTCGGGCAAAGCTGCTCCAGGTGATTTCTCAGGATGACAGCCTGAACCTGTTCCGGGAGACGGTGCAGGATCTGAACGTCTCCGTTCACTGGGACCACTACCGGGAAGCGGCCTTCCGCAAAGTGGCGATGGAATGGTGCGACTACAACGATATCGATTACGTGGATGAGAATCGGGATCGGGTCATTGAAGGTGCGGTATACCGCCACTTCAAGGGAAAGAAGTACCGTGTTCTGGGCGTGGCAAAGCACAGCGAGACTCTGGAGGAGCTGGTGATCTACCAATCCATGGATGAGGATAAGGTGCTGTGGGCGCGCCCGAAGAAAATGTTCTGCAGTAAAGTGACTGTGGACGGCGAAGAGAAGGAGCGGTTCGAACTGGTTGAAAGGCCTTAAAACATTGACATTTCGGCGTTTTGGTGATAAAATACTATGCTACAACGAAGCCTTTGGCAGGAAATCTGCTGCGGGCTTCGTCCTTTGACTGCTTAAAGATATTCAACGGCGAACCGAAGGGTAGAGGGACAATATATGAACAACAAGAAGTATGACGGCGTTTATTATGAAGGGCCGTATGTGGAGACACTGAAGGAAGTTATTGAGAACACGGTGGCGGAATATCCGGACCGCACGGCCTACATGTACAAGGACGTGCATAAGGACCCTTTCCAATCCATCACCTACAAAGAATTTGACGTGCAGCGCCGGGCGCTGGGAACCGCGCTTCTCGGCATGGGCCTCAAGGACAGCAAGATTGCGGTGACCGGAGAGAACTCCCATCGCTGGGCGCTCTCTTATTTTACCGTTGTGACGGGTGTGGGCGTCATCGTTCCAATCGACAAGAGCCTCCAGATTGGAGAAATTGAGAACCTGCTGCGCCGCGCCGATGTGGAGCTGCTGTTCGTCTCCCCGAAGATGGTGGACTCTCTGATTCCGTGCCTGGATGCGGTGGAGTCCCTTCGGTATTTGGTAATTACGGATTCTCCGGAAAAGGATTATTCCAAATATCGAGAGGATTCCCGAATCCTGCTTCAGTCCGAATTGGTCAAAGTGGGTAAAAGAAAACTCCGGGAAGGTCACTGCGAGTACGAGGAGGCGGAAGTAAACGCGGACGATTTGTCCACGATTCTGTTCACCTCCGGCACCACCGGCCTGGCCAAGGGCGTAATGCTTTCCCATCGGAACCTGGCACAGAACGTGTACAACATGTCCAAATTCTTCCGTATTCCGGATGGTGGTCGGGTGCTGTCGGTACTGCCGATTCACCATGCTTACGAAATGAGCTGCACCGTGATGACCAGTTTTTACCAAGGTGCCACGGTGGTAATCTGCGAAGGCCTGAAGCACATTCAGTCCAACTTCGCCGAGGCGGAGTGCAGCGTTATGCTGGGCGTTCCCCTGATCTTTGAGAATATGCACCGGAAGGTATGGAAGCAGGCGGAGAAGCGCGGTTCTCTTTCCAAACTGCAGAGAGGAATCGCCCTGTCTAAGAAGATGAAGTTCCAGAACCATCCGAGGGCGACCCGGAAGATGTTCCGGACCATTCACGAGCTGTTCGGCAAGAACCATTACATGTTCATTGCCGGCGGTGCGGCAATCGATCCGGCGGTGATTGATGATTTTGAAGCCATGGGATTCCCGATGCTTCAGGGATACGGAATGACGGAATGCTCCCCGATCATTGCCATGAACTCGGATCGGTACCGGAAATCCGCGGCGGCAGGTAAACCGCTGCCGGGTACCGAAGTTCGAATCGTGGATGAGAATGAGGAAGGCATCGGCGAGATTATCGCAAAGGGGCCATCGGTGATGCAAGGATATTACAAGGATCCGGAGAACACGGCGAAAACCTTGCGGGACGGATGGCTGTACACCGGCGATTACGGATACTTTGATGAGGACGGCTTCCTGTTCATTACCGGACGGAAGAAGAATGTCATCGTCACCAAGGGCGGAAAGAATATTTTCCCGGAAGAGGTGGAATACTACCTGCAGCTGGATGAGCGGATTCAGGAAGTCATTGTCTACGGCAAGCATGACGATACAAAGGACGACCTGATCTGCACGGCAATCATCTATCCGAACTACAGCGTTCTTCGGGAACAGGGTGTTCAGGAAGATGGAGAGATTTACCGCGTCCTTCGAAAAATCGTGGACGACGCCAACGACAAGATGCCACCGTACAAGAGGGTAAAGCGGATTGAGGTTCGAGACGAGGAATTCATCAAGACCACCACCCTGAAGATAAAGAGATTTGAGGAACAGAACTATGAATACAAATTTGATGATCGGTCGATCCATTCCGGCAGAAGAGTATAAGGAAATCCGCCGGCAGGAGCGGGCGGAAATGGACCGGATTCAGGAACAGATTGACAACTGGTCCAACTCCCGCGTACAGTACCGGGGACACCATATTCCGGTGGACCTAAAGGATATGCTGGAAACTACAGTGGCACGCTTTCCGGAGCGGACCCTGTTCAAGCAGAAGTTCAACCGAAACGAGCCTTTCCGGGAAATCACATTCCGACAGGTTCTGGACGATGTGTATGCGCTGGGAACCGCACTTCTGGATTTGGGACTGCGGGAGAAGAAAATCGGCGTTATCGGAAAGAACAGCTATCAGTGGTGTGAAACATACTTGGCGGTAACCGGCGGCGTGGGCGTCATCGTTCCGCTGGACAAGGAACTCCACGAAGAGGAACTGAAGCAGCTTACCGTCAAGGGCGAACTCAGCGCCGTTATTACGGTGGAGAACAAATATTACGAGACATTCAAAGCCATCAAGGAAAGCGGAGAATCTCAGCTGGAATACGTGATTAACGTGGCCATGGAAGAAGATGAGTCACCGAAGGATGGATATATCTCCTGGAATAAGCTTCGGGAGACGGGCCGGAAAGCGGTGCATAACGGCGATCGAAAATACATCGATGCCCCGGTAGTCAATACGGACCTGTCGGTCATTCTTTTTACCTCCGGCACCACCGACGTATCCAAGGGCGTAATGCTGAACCAGAAGAATCTGGTGCTGGACACCTATCTGGCGCAGACCCTTCTGGAAGTGCGTCAGGGAGAGGATACCTTCTTCTCCATCCTGCCGCTGCACCACACCTATGAGTGTACGGCCACCTTCCTGGAGTGCGTGTACAACGGAACCACCATGGCGATTTGCCAGGGTCTGAAATACATCGTAAAGGATATGCAGGAAACCCGGCCGAACCTGCTGCTGGGCGTTCCGGTTATCTTCGAAAATCTGTACAACAAGATTACGAGAAATGTTCGGAAGAGCGGCAAGGAAAAACAGCTGAACACCCTGTTCCGAATCAACCGGGTGACGAAGAAAATCGGCCTGGATATTTCCAAGCAGGCCACCAAGCAGATTACGGAGCTCTTTGGCGGAGAGCTCCGCACGGTCATCTGCGGCGGTGCGGCGGTGGACGGCGACATCCTGGATTACTTCGGCGATCTGGGATTCCGGAGCGTGCAGGGATACGGCCTGACGGAGTGCTCTCCGGTTATCGCCCTGAACCCGGACAACGCCAAATTCATCAACAACAAGTCCGCCGGATACCTTTTCCCGCTGAGCGAATGCAAGATTGTGGATAAGGATGAGGACGGCTTCGGCGAGATCTGCTTCCGCGGTCCGACGGTGATGATGGGATATTACAAGGATCCGGAGCGATCGGCACAGGCCATCGATTCCGACGGTTGGTATCACACCGGTGACCTGGGATACATCGATGAACAGGAGTACGTCTACATCACCGGCCGGAAGAAGAGCATTATCATCACCGGAAACGGTAAGAACGTGTACCCGGAGGAGCTGGAGTTCTACCTCCAGAAGAGCGAATACATCAGCGAAAGCATGGTGTGGGGCGATGAAACCAATGCAGACCCGACTCGCCGCGGCATATATGCTACCATCCGGGTGAACAAGGAGGCCATCGAGGATAAGTTCGGTACGGATTACTCCAAAGAGCAGGTGACGGAATTTATCAATCGAGAGGTGGATAAAGTCAACGAGAAGCTGCCGCTGTTCAAGAAAATCACCCACGTAATCATTCGGGATCGGGAATTCAACAAGACCACGACGCACAAAATCCTGCGCCGAGATGAAGATAATAAATGGGCATAGGAGGTACGGGGATGACAGAGAGAAGATATCCCGCGATTGTAATCGACCACGAGAGCCTGAGACATAATGTAAAAACAATTTGCGATTGGTGCGAGGATACCGGAATCTTTGTGGCCGGCGTCATCAAAGGGGCCAACGGCATTCTGTCGGTGGCGGAAGATTACGTGACCGGCGGCGCAAAGATGATTGCCTCCTCCCGCATGGAGCAGCTGAAGCGCTGCCGCGAGGGAAACATCGGTGTTCCCCTGCTGATGATTCGGGTGCCGATGCTTTCGGAATTGGACGAGCTGGTGCAGGTGGCGGATTGCAGCCTGAACAGTGAACTGGTTACCCTGCGGGCGCTGGATAAGGCGGCAGAAGCTCACGGCGTGGTGCATAACGTGGTGCTGATGGCGGATCTGGGCGACTTGCGGGAAGGCTACTTCAACCACGATGAGCTGGTGGAAACCGCAGAAACCGTGGAACGGGAACTGCCGCACCTCCACCTGGCGGGAATCGGAACCAATCTGGGCTGCTACGGCTCGGTAATGGCTACGGAAGATAAAATGCAGGAGCTGGCGGACCTGGCGATTCGGGTGGAGAAATCCATCGCCCGGGAGCTGGAAATCGTGTCCGGCGGAGCCACATCCAGCCTGATGGGCGTGTTCGGCGGATACATGCCGGAGAAAATCAACATGCTTCGAATCGGCGCGGCCGCTCTGGCGGGATCGCTGGAGGACATGAAGACTTGCTACGGATATTCGGAAATGGATGCATTGAGAGATGATGCTTTTACCCTGGAAGCCCAGGTAGTTGAAGTCAAAAAGAAGGCCTCTCATCCAATCGGGCAGCTGGGCGTGGATGCTTTCGGCAAGAAACAGACCTATGTGGACCGGGGCGAGCGAACCCGGGCGCTGGTGGCCGTGGGCCGCGCCGACTACGGAGAAATTTCGGATCTGGTGCCGACGATAGAGGGCATGGAAGTCATCGGGGCTTCGGGCGACCACACCATTCTGGATATTGAAGATGTTAAAGAGCCGATTGAAATCGGAGATATAATTACGTTTAAACTGAAGTATTCCGCGATTCTGAGAATTACCGGAAGCGAAAATGTTCGAAGATATGAAAGGAGCAACTAGAACATGGCGAATGCAATGCATGAAATGACGAAGGTCGGTTACGATAACCTGGTGAAGGAACTGGAGAACTGCACCGGCCCGATGCGGCTGGAGATTGCGGCAAGACTGAAGGAAGCGATTTCCTACGGAGATATTTCCGAGAACTCGGAATACGATGCAGCGAAGGAAGCGCAGGCAGAGAACGAAGACCGCATCAAGGAAATCGAGGAAATTCTGAGAACCGCAAAGGTTGTGGATGCCGATGACCTGGAATCCGAGGGAACCGTGCAGACCGGTGTTACGGTTCGCGTAAAGGACCTGGTATACGATGAAGAGATGACATACCAGATTGTAGGAAACACCGAGGCGGATCCGTTCAACGGAAAGCTGTCCAACGTATCCCTGGTAGGCGAGCACCTGATTGGCACAAAGCAGGGCGACGTAGTGGAATTCTCCGTGCCGGAGGGAACCGCAAAATACGAGATTTTGGAAGTTTTATAGGAAGTTTGTACGCGCAGCACATTGCAGAAAGGAAAAGAAAAAGGAAACGACATGAGTAACGATAATCACAATGCTCCCGAGACCGTGGAACTGACCGCAGAAGAAGTCAGCGAACAGAGAAAAATCCGCAGAGAGAAATTGCAGGAACTTCGTGATATGGGCAGAGACCCATTTGTACAGGAAACGTACAACGTAACTGCACACAGCAAGGACATCAAGGAGAACTTCGAAGCCATGGAAGGCGAGGAAGTTGCCATCGCCGGTCGTATTATGAGAAAAAGAATCATGGGCAAGGCGGCGTTCTTCGATGTACAGGATAAGCAGGGCAGAATTCAGTGCTATATCAAGAGAGATGATATCGGCGTCGATGAGTACAAAATCTTCAAGACCTACGACATCGGTGATATCGTGGGCCTGCGCGGTTTTGTCTTCAAGACCCGTACCGACGAGGTATCCGTTCACACTCAGGAGCTGACCCTTCTGGCAAAATCCCTGCAGGTGCTGCCGGATAAGTGGAGCGGCCTTCAGGATATCGATCTGAGATATCGTCAGCGTTATGTAGACCTAATCATGAACGAAGATGTTCGGGAAACCTTCTACAACCGTGCGAAGATTGTAAAGACCGTTCGGGAAGTATTGGAAGAGGATTACGGATTCCTGGAAGTAGAGACCCCGGTTCTGCAGACCATCGCCGGCGGTGCAAACGCTCGTCCGTTCAACACCCACCACAACGCCCTGGACTTCGACCTGAAGCTGAGAATCTCCCTGGAGCTTCCGCTGAAGAGACTGATTGTCGGCGGACTGGACAGAGTATACGAGCTGGGCAAGGTATTCCGGAACGAAGGTATGGACAAGAACCACAGCCCGGAATTCACCTCCATGGAAGCGTATATGGCATACGGCAACCTGGAAGATATGATGGACCTGATGGAACAGGTTGTGTACAAGTGCGCGATGGCGGTAAACGGTTCTCCGATTATCACCTACGAAGGAAAGAGCTTCGATGTTACTCCGCCGTGGAACAAGATCGATATGACGGAGACCGTTATCAAGGTAACCGGAATTCCGTTCGACAAAATCGACGATGATGAAGAAGCTCGTGCCGCAGCAATCAAGTACGGTATGAACGAGGAAGACGTAAAGAACTGGACGCGCGGCAAAATCATCGCCGAGATGTTCGAAGAATACTGCGAGGATCTTCCGGGCCTGCTGGACGGACCGGTATTCCTCACCGGACATCCGGTAGACGTATCCCCGCTGTCCAAGAGAGACCCGAAAGACCCGAGAATCACTCGTCGTTTCGAGGCATACATCAACGGATGGGAACTGTCCAACGCCTTCTCCGAGCTGAATGATCCAATCGACCAGTACGAGAGATTTGCAGAGCAGCAGAGAGAACTGGACCTGGGTATCGACGACGAAGCACACCCGATGGACACCGACTACGTCAATGCACTGGAAATCGGTCTGCCTCCAACAGGCGGTATCGGAATCGGTATTGACCGCCTGGTAATGCTCATCACAGATTCCACAACCATCCGGGACGTACAGCTCTTCCCGGTTATGAAGCCGAGTCAGAACTAGCGAGCTCCGCAGGAGCGAAGATAGTTCTGGAGCGGGAAAAGCGGCACCGGGGTGCCGCCCTGCGAACGAGGCGAATGCAGCGGATGGAGCATTGCCACGACTGGGCAGAAAAGGAGCAATGCGACAGGAGTCGCGAAAGCCGCTCGCAGGCGAGTAAGCTTCGCGCGAAGTCGCAGGAGCCGAATAGAAAACAAAAATACCGACCTCAAACGTTCGTTTTGAGGTCGGTATTTTTGTTTACCGATTGATGGGCATAAGCATGTTGGCGTCGATCTTCCCGCAAAGCCTTTGTCTTCCGCCTGGTTACGCCAACACGCCCCGGATTTTCCAGGCCGACCAACGTCCATGTTGGCGTCGACCTCCCCGCAAAGCCTTTGCCCTTCGTCGAGTCACGCCAACACGCCCCGGATTTCCCAGGCCTGCCGACGACCATGTTGGCGCCGACCTCCCCGCAAAGCCTTTGCCTTTCGTCGAGTCACGCCAACACGCCCCGGATTTTCCAGGCCGGCCAACGTCTATGTTGGCGTCGACCTTCCCGCAAAGCCTTTGCCCTTCGTCGAGTCACGCCAACACGCCCCGGATTTTCCAGGCCGGTCAACGTCTATGTTGGCGTCGACCTCCCCGCAAAGCCTTTGCCCTTCGTCGAGTCACGCCAACACGCCCCGGATTT
>ERZ1034980.309-NODE-309-length-38818-cov-28.720326_pt1 | contig 38818 bp, 32 predicted proteins | sample MGYA00520622_ERZ1034980 | MGnify/ENA primary metagenome ERZ1034980 (study PRJEB33766, sample SAMN09781791) | gut metagenome | biome: gut microbiome | host: Homo sapiens | place: Madagascar | study: EMG produced TPA metagenomics assembly of the PRJNA485056 data...
TCCGTGAGGGCGTCGTGGTCGATGAGCAGATCTGGCAGCAGTGCCTCGATCTCGCAGCCGGCAAGATGGAGACGAAGGACATCTCCGCAGCCTGCGTGCTCAACAACATGCAGGAAGAAGAGAAGAAGTAATCACATCTGAATGTGAGAAGGAGTTCATTATGTTTTTTTCACCATTAAATCTTTCAACCAAGTATAACTACCTCGATGAGAAGTTTCAGGCAGCCTATAAGTGGCTGGCAGAGACCGACCTCGATCACACAGCGGTCGGCAGCTATCCGGTATGCGAGGGCGTGACGGCAAATGTACAGGAGTACACCAGCTTCCCTGCAAATGAGGGCTTCTTCGAAACCCACGATAAGTTCTTCGACATCCAGTATGTGATCTCCGGCAAGGAGCAGTTCGGCTACTGCAAGCGCGATGGACTCGTACTGAAGGAGGATCATCCGGAGAACGATCTCAAGTTCTATGAGGAGCCGGCACTCAGCGGTACCGTACTGCTGCTTCCGGGCGACATGATCGTCGTTGCACCGGAGGATGCACATAAGCCACGTACCTGCACTGCAGAAGGACCAGAGTTCGTCCGCAAGGTAGTGGTAAAGGTCGCTGTTTAACTAATCCATGAGAGGGCCGCGCGAAGCGCGGAGAGGCTCGTGGATGTTTAACACGCTAGCTACACTTTTTCCTATCCTATAAAGCAAAAGCCCCCGCGCCGTATGGTGCGGGGGCTTTTGCTCGATAACAACGAATGAGCGAAAATGGCGAAACGCAGTCGTGTATGTGCTTCTTTTATGATAGGATAAAAAGAGATTTTGTGTTCGGGAGGTAGGGCTATGTACGACGGTGGCAGTAAGAAAAATCTGAATCTGCTGATACTTGAGGTCCTGAAGGATTATTCGGATGAAGAGCATGCGCTTACACAGCAGCGGGTGCTGCAGCTTCTGAAGGAGAACTACGGGGTGGTGTGTGACCGGCGTTCGGTCCGAAATAACATCGACTGTCTCATCGAGTACGGCTTCGACATCGATACGGAGAAGGGCTATCGGTTGATGTCCCGGACCTTCGATGATGCGGAGCTGCAGATGCTCATCAATTCGGTGGTTTTCTCGAAGTTTCTGACGAAGGCGCAGGCGAAGCAGCTGATCGATAAGCTGGTCGATGAGAGCAGCCGGCACTTCAAGCCGCGCTTCACGCACCTCGCCAATATCACGACGCTCCAGCATACGGAGAACAAGCAGGCGATGATCAACCTGGATCTCATCGATGAGGCCATCGAACGAAAGCAGAAGCTGTCCTTCATCTATAACAGCTACGGGACGGATCGACGGATGCATCCGCGGCGGAAGGAGCCGTACATCTATAATCCCTATCAGATCGTGATGTCGAACGGGTACTTCTATCTCGTCGGCAACTATGATAAGTACGATACGATTTCGCATTACCGCATCGATAAGATGACGAACATGGAGATCCTCGACGAGGAGCGGAAGCCGGCGCGGGAGGTGAAGGGCATGGAGCATGGCCTCGACCTGCCGAAGCACATGGCGGAGCATGTCTACATGTTTTCCGGCGAGTCGGTGACGGTGCTGCTTCGAACGAGTCAGCGCAGTATGGATATGCTCTATGACTGGTTCGGAAAGGACTTTCAGATCGTCGAGCAGTATGAGGACGGGATGATGGATGTCCGCCTCCGCTGTAATCAGGAGGCGATGGAGTACTGGGCGCTCCAGTATGGCAAGTACGTGACGGTGCTCGAGCCGGCGGAACTTCGCGAAAAGCTGCGGACAGACATCGCGGCGATGGCCGCGAGATACTAATCCATGAGAGGGCCGCGCGAAGCGCGGAGAGGCTCGTGGATGCCCCCAGGCGGCAAGGCTGTTTTTTCGCATTAAGCGAAAAAATCAAACGACGATGCCTGCGCCGAAGGCGCATTTCCATGGCATCGTCTCCTTATAAGGAGAATAATATATGAAAATAAATGAATTTACGAGAACTGGAACGACCTTCGAGGAGATCTCCGAGCGGGAGCAGCGGCATCGCATCCTCGCGCGGGAGGCGGCCGAGGAGAGCATCGTCCTCCTGAAGAACGACGGGGTGCTGCCGCTTCCGACCGGGATTCCGGTGGCGCTGTTCGGTGCAGGTGCGGGGCTCACGATCAAGGGTGGAACCGGCTCCGGTGATGTGAATGTGCGGCACAGTGTGTCGATCTATGACGGCTTCACGCTCGCACGTGTGCGGGTGACGAGTAAGGACTGGATCGAGGATTATGAGGAGCGTTATGAGCTCGCGCGGCAGGCGTGGAAGAAGCAGATTCTCGACGAGTGCGGCGGCAGCACCAACGGGCAGCTTTTCTTCGATACCTATACGAGCCACGCCTTCGAGATGCCGGAGGGGCGTCCGATCGAGGATACGGATGTACAGGATGCGAAAACGGCGGTCTACGTGATTTCCCGCGTGGCCGGCGAGGGCAGCGACCGCCACCTCGCGAAGGGCGACTACTACCTCACGGATCATGAGCTCGAGGATCTCCGCGTGCTCGCGACCCTGGTCGAGAAGATCATCATCGTGATCAATGCCGGTGCGCCGATCGATCTCACGGTGCTCGAGGCGATGCCGGAGGTGAAGGCAATCCTGTTCATGGGGCAGGCCGGTGAGGAGGGTGGCAACGCCTGTGCGCGCATCCTGCTCGGATTCGTGAATCCGTCGGCGAAGCTGACCGCGACCTGGGCGAAGCACTACATGGACTATCCGGGCGCGATGGATTTCAGCGATGTCTGCGCGCAGCTCGACGAGGACAATGTCTTCGACCGGGACGCGCTGCTCGCGCGTTCACGCTATGAAGAGGGCATCTATGTCGGCTATCGTTACTTCGATTCCTTCGGGGTGACGCCGCGCTATCACTTCGGTCATGGTCTGAGCTACACCTCGTTTGTCCTCACGGCGGAGGCACCGCGGGCCGCAGCGGATGGACTGTACATTCCGGTCACCGTCGAGAATACCGGAAATCCGTATGCCGGAAAGGAGGTCGTGCAGGTCTATGCGGCCTGTCCGCAGCCGGTAGCGATTTCCGGTGAGGATGGCGTGAAGGCAGCGGCATCTGTGAAGACGGCGGAGACATTGGTCGAAGATGCTGGAAACGGTGGCGCAGGCGTGGAGGCATCGGCACAGGCGAAGGTCGAGGCGAAGGAGTTCAAGCGCCTCGTGGCGTTCCGGAAGACGCGGCTCCTCGCACCGGGCGAGCAGGAGACGATGACCCTTCATGTGGACGGGCGCGCGCTCGCGAGCTTCCGTACGGACTACGATGCGGCGCATGGCGCGTGGGTGATCGAGGCCGGCCACTATGCGATCTTCGTCGGCAGCAGCTCGGAGGAGAGCCGGCTGCAGCTTGCGGGCGTGGTCGAGGTTGCGGCGGAGAAGGTGCTGGAGATCGTACCGCATATCTGTCCGGTGAAGGACGCGGACTTCCATGAGTGCGCGGCGCCGGTGGAGAGCCTCCGCCGGAAGACGCAGGCCTGGAGTGATACCTGGGCGACGATGAAGCAGGCGGCGCAGCAGGGGAAGCGGATCGCGGGACTCTGCGGGAAGCTGGGCTGGACACAGGCGCTCGGAGAGACCGTGTGGGCGCCGGGTGAGGAGCCGGTGTTCCGAAATGCACAGGATGACCTCGACCGGATGGCGCATGCGATCGCCAGTGCGCTCGAGGTGAAGGACCTGATTCCGCTTCTGATGGGCGAGTTCGACATGCATGCGTCGGCGCTCGGCTCCGCGGGTCAGCGGGTGCCGGGAACGGCGGGCGAGACCAGCCGCTCCCTGGAGGAGCTGCTCCATGTGCCGGGGATCTCGATGGCGGATGGGCCGGCGGGCCTGCGCCTGAGCCGCTCGTATCTCGTGGAGCGGGCGACGGGCGAGAAGCTCAGCACTGGCATCGAGGCGAACCTCGAGAACGGCTTCTTCGCGTCGGAACCGGCCGAGCCGGAGAAGTATGAGCGCTGGTACCAGTTCACGACGGCATGGCCGGTGGGCACGAACCTCGCGCAGACCTGGAATGAGGAGCTGCTCGGGGCGGTGGGCCGTGCGACGGGCATCGAGATGGAGGAGTTTCATGTGGCCTGGTGGCTCGCACCGGGCATGAACATCCACCGGAATCCGCTGAATGGACGAAATTTCGAGTACTATTCGGAGGATCCGCTGCTTACCGGAAAGATGGGAGCGGCGATCACGAAGGGCGTGCAGGCGCTTCCGGGTGTCGGCACGACGATCAAGCACTTCGCCTGCAATAATCAGGAGAACAACCGCATGGGCGTCGACGCGATCGTGTCCGAGCGGGCTCTGCGTGAGATCTACCTGCGCGGCTTCGAGATCGCGATCAAGGAGAGCCAGCCGATGTGCATCATGACGAGCTACAACGAGATCAACGGGGTGCACAGTGCGAACTGTGCCGACCTCTGCACGGAAGCAGCGCGGCGGGAGTGGCACTTCCTGGGCGTGATCATGACCGACTGGGCGACAACATTGGACTTCGGTGGAGCAGATGCAGCCGGCTGTGTGGCGGCGGGCAACGACCTCATCATGCCGGGCACACCGTCTGACCGTGAGCGCCTCGAGCAGGCGTATGCCGAGGGACAGCTCAGCGAGGCGGACATCCGGAGCTGTGCGGAGCGCGTGCTGAACATCGTGCTCAGGACGAATGGATACGAGGACGCGACGAGTTACTACACACGCTTCGCGTGATGTGTGGATTACGCTTTATGATTAGAACGGTCTTCGGTGATGGAGGCCGTTCTTTTTGTGTGGAGCGCTTCTTGTATTTGGAGGCCGGGACCGTTATAGTAGACGCAGTATATTTGTAAGGGAGAGTGTTATGGCTAAACTGATTTTCCGCTACGGTGCGATGGGCAGCAGTAAGACGGCGAATGCGCTGATGGTGCGCTACAACTATCTGGAGAAGGGCTATGTGCCGTATCTTCTGAAGCCGGCGACGGATACGCGTGATGGGAAGAGTGAGATCAAGTCACGCATCGGACTGCACGCGGAGTGCGAGCTGGTGTCGAGCTTCCTCGGACGGCTCGAGACGATCGATTTCGTAAAGGAAACGGTCATCATCATCGATGAGGCGCAGTTCCTGAGCCCGGAGGAGGTCGAGGCCTTCGCGCATATCGTCGACGATCGGGAGATCACGGTCATCTGCTATGGGCTGATGACGGATTTCCAGAGCCGGCTGTTTCCGGGTTCGCAGCGCCTCTGTGAGCTGGCGGACCGCCTCGAGGAGATCCCGACGCTCTGCTGGTGCGGCAAGAAGGCACACTTCAACACGCGTTTCAGCGACGGAAAGATCGTGCGCACCGGTGCCCAGGTCATGCTGGGCGGCAATGAATCCTACGTGGCGCTGTGCCGGAAGCACTACTTCGAAGGCCGGCTGCACGGCGACCGCCCACACGAGGACTTGACGCGAGACATCGCGGGGGTATAAGATAGTTCGCTTCAGAGCAACGGGTAGAAGAAATGGCAGCAGGGGGATGTGCATGCGAAATCAACAGAAGACGAACGAAAATAGAAGATATCGGATGATAGTACTGTTACTGAGTGTGGTTGCGTCTTTGCTTTCCGGATGCGGTGCCCGTCCAGGAGCCGCAGATGCGTCTGCGACGAAATCAGCGCAGATCGTGGACGAATCGGACGCCTCGGGGTATACGCAGCTCTACAGCGGCGATTCGGACAAATCGTCATCCGGCACCGATCTATCCGCTGCGCAGTCTTCCACAGTCCGTGCGACCGCGACCGGCCTGCGATCGTTCTCCGAGCTTTCCGAGATCCCGGATGGCAGCTACTGGATCCGGGTGTCGATGACGGGGGGCTCCGGTCGCGCGTCGATCAGCTCGCCGACAGGCTTCTATGTAAAGGACGGACAGGCAACGGCGGACATCCACTGGTCGAGCGCGAGCTATGACTACATGAAGCTCGACGGCGTGCGCTATGACGCTTTCACTGACGCTGCCGGACACTCCGCGATGACGATTCCGGTGTCGGCGCTCGACACATCCATCCCGGTGCTCGCCGATACGACCGCGATGTCGAAGCCGTATGAAATCGAGTACCAGCTGAGCTTCGACGGCAGCGCGCTGCTTCCGATGGCGGACGCGTCGATGGCCGAGGCGCACCCCCTGCCGAGCGACGAGGTGAATTGGGCAATGCAGTCGGCCACCACGCAGGTGGCAGATGCGGAAACTTCCGGCAGCGCCGGAGGCAGTGGAAACCGTACGACCGCGGGAGAACATCGTGTCGCGGTGGAAGATGACACACAGTCCGGCACGGACGCTTCGCAACAGGCGAAAGGCCGTGAAAGCGCGACGAACGCCTCGGTAGAGATGCGCACGAAAACCGCTGGTGCATCCGGTACAGTGGAGGAGAGCAGTGTCCACTGGTCAGCGGCACCGGAGATCGACGGTCTCCGGTTCATTTCGTCCGAGAAGAACGATGTGGCGGAGTACTTCCGTCTGAGCGTCTATGAGGATGCATCCGGCGCGAAGTACCAGTTGCTGGAAACGGCCGGCGGACTGCATCGCTATCTGATCGTGCCGGAAGATCCGCAGGTATCCAATCGGAAAAGTGACCATTTCACGGCGCGTGCGTCGGAGGCGAACAGCGCGAATAAGGAAAAGAAGGGCGATGCGCTGAAGCTCACAGTGCTGCAGCAGCCGCTCACGACGACGTATGTCGCGGCGAGTGCCGTGATGGCCCCGCTCTGTGATCTCGGTGCGGTCAGCCAGATCCGTTTTTCCGGTCTCCGGGAGGAGGGCTGGTACGTGGACGAGGCGCGTGCGGCGATGAAGGCAGGCTCGATGCTCTTCGCCGGCAGGTACTCGGAGCCGGACTATGAGACGCTGCTCCGGGAGGGCTGCGACCTCGCGCTGGAATCCACGATGATTTATCGCTCACCGGAGGTCATCGAAAAGCTGAATGCCCTCGGTATCCCGGTCTACATCGACTACTCCAGCTACGAGCCGCACGTGCTCGGCCGCCTCGAGTGGATCCGCGTGTACGGCGCGCTGTTCGGCCACGAAGAGAAGGCGCAGCAGTGGTACGCGTCGGAGCGCGACCGCATCCGCGCGATTCAGAAGGACGCGGAGACGTCGTCTGGTGAAGCTTCTCAGAGTGGGAAGTCTACAGAAAAATCAGAAACAAAAATTTCCAGAAACTCGAAAAACGAGGCGTCGTCAATCGGAACCAGCCGTGGGCGTGCCGGTACAGATACGACGGCGGATCTGCGTCCGACGGTCGTCTACTTCTATGTGAACTCCTCCGGGCAGATCCAGGTGCGGCAGCCGCATGACTACATCCCGGAGCTGCTCGAGCTCGCCGGTGTGCGTTACCTCGCACCCGACATGTCGAGCCTCAGCGGCAGCCGGAAGAGTAATGTCACGGTTTCCCTGGAGGATTTCTACAGCAGATGTCGCGACGCCGACTACCTCATCTACTCCGCGACGCTCGACCGCCCGCTCAGCTCCATCCAGGAGCTTCTCGGAAAGAACGCGCTCTTCGCGGACTTCAAAGCCGTAGAGGAGGGCCATGTCTACACGACCGACAAGGACTTCTACCAGCTGAGCGACCGCATGGCGGACTTCGCCGAAGACGTCCGCCGAATGCTGTATGGCCAGGACGATATGCACTTCCTGAAGCCGGTTGCCTGAGCGAAAATTCCGGATTCTATTTCTTCCTATAAGTGAACGTTCAGCCGGGATGATTTTTCATCCCGGCTGTTTTGAATCGATTTAGAAGTATGATGGTGGTCATTTTTCTTGGCCGCCATACCCACAGAAAAATCGCCCTTTCGGTTGCTACTATTCCATCGAACGAAAATCGGGTATACTGAAAGCCATCAAAGGATGCTGTATACAGAAGAGGATACGTGGATGAGTGAATTTCAGCGGGAAAACCGAAGACGCACGCGGCGGTATGTGATCGTATTCGCATGCCTCTTTTTCGTGCTTCTTCTTATTTTTTATGCCAATGTCTCCGTCGGTACGGTCGCACTGCGGGCGGATCTCGTGTCGCAGACCATCCTCTGGCGCATCCGCCTGCCGCGCGTCTGCCTCGCGATGATTCTCGGCGGTGCGCTCGCGCTGAGCGGCTTCCTGCTCCAGACCTTCTTCGAAAATCCGATCGCCGGGCCCTACATCCTCGGCATCTCGAGCGGTGCGAAGCTGACCGTCACGCTGTCGATGCTGCTCACCCTGACCAGGCTCCGGACCACCAGCGCAGCCATCAATGTTGTGGCCGCCTTCATTGGCGCCCTTCTGTCGACCGGCTTCATCCTCCTGATCTCGAAGCGTGTGCAGCACATGGCGTCGATTCTGATCGGCGGCATCATGATCGGCTATGTCGCGAGTGCGATCACCGATTTTCTCATCACCTTCGCGGAGGACGCGGACATCGTGAACCTGCACGGCTGGTCGCTCGGCTCGTTTTCGGGCGCGGACTGGCAGGATGTGCGCGTGTCGCTCGCGATCGTGGGCGTGACGATGGCGCTGATTTTTGCGATGTCGAAGCAGATCGGCGCGTTCCGGCTCGGGGAGGGCTACGCGCGCTCCCTCGGGGTCGATGTCCGGCGCTTCCGCACGATCCTCATCCTGCTCTCGAGTATCCTGTCGGCGACTGTCACCGCCTTTGCCGGCCCGATCAGCTTCGTCGGCGTGGCGGCCCCGTACATCATGCGACGCCTGCTCCGGACCTCGGAGCCACGCGTGCTGATACCGGCGGCATTCCTCGGCGGCGCGGCGTTCACGGCGGCCTGCGACCTCCTGGCACGCACATGGCTCAGCCCGACCGAGCTCAATATCTCGACCGTCACCTCGCTGATCGGCGCGCCGGTCGTCATCTGGATGCTGCTGCAGGAGAGGGGGAGATGATGCGCGAACAGAATCGAAAAAAGGAACATCGAGTGCAGGAAATGCGGACCGGCTATGCGGCTGGAAAGGGCGGTTCTGTGATGAAAGATGGTACGGGTGATGTGCTGCGCAGTCCGGCGACGGAAAGCACGGGGACAGAGATGGCTGGAGCGCAACACATGGCTGTGCGCGATGTGATGGCGGGCTATCATGGGAAGGTCGTGCTGGACGGGCTCTGTTTCGAAGTGCCGCGGGGCGGGATCCTCGTACTGATCGGGCCGAACGGCGCGGGGAAGTCGACCGTGCTGAGGACGCTGTCCCGGGCGCTTCTGCCGATGCAGGGGACCGTGACACTGGATGGCCGGGATCTGCAGCGCTACTCCGGGGAGGCGCTCGCGCGGGAGCTCGCGGTCATGCTGACGGATCGGGCGAAGCCGGAGCTCATGACCGTGCGGGATGTGGTATCGCTCGGTCGCTATCCATATACCGGGTGGCTGGGGCGGCTCGATGCGGCGGACGAAGCGCAGGTGAAGGACGCGATGGAGGCCATGGATGTCATGGAGCTTCGGGAGCGCGATTTCCGGGAGCTGAGTGACGGACAGAAGCAGCGGGTACTGCTCGCGCGGGCACTGGCACAGGACCCGAAGCTTCTCATCCTCGATGAGCCGACCGGCTACCTCGACATCCACTATAAGCTGCAGCTTCTTCGGGTGCTGCGGGCGAAGGCACAGGCCGGGATGACGATCGTGGCGTCGCTTCACGAGATCGAGCTCGCACGGCTGCTCGCGGATCAGCTGCTGACCGTGAAGGACGGCCATGCCGGGCACAGCGGCACACCGGAGGAGATCTTCCGCGAGGAGATCATCGCGCCGCTCTATGACATCAGTGCGGAGGAGTTTCGGCTGCTGTACGGACGCGCGGAGGAGCGCACATGAACGAATTTGTTTTCAAAAATCAGAAAAAGCTTCGCTGCGGGCTGACGACCGGCACCTGCGCAGCGGCGTGCGCGCAGGCCGCGATGCTGCGGCTCCTTACTGGACAGGTCCGATCGAAGGTGACCGTGCGACTGCCGGAGAGTAGGAAGCGCAGCCTGGATAATATCGCTGCAGCGCAGCTTCATGAGGAGATCGCAGATAATCGAGCGAATCGTGGAGCGCAGCAGAACAGCGATGGACGGTCACCGCTGCAGCAGGCGGGATCCGCGGAAAGTGATTTGAGGTTGTCTGAACAGCGGGTGACGCTGGCGGTGTATCTGACGGCGGATGGCGGCTTCGCGACCAGAAAGGACGCAGGCGATGATCCGGATGTCACGAACGGTACGGAGATCCGTGCGTATATTCAGGTCTGTGAGAGGGTGCCGTCCCGCGCGTTTGCGTCTGCGGACGGGCGGCTGTATCTCACCGGTGGTGAGGGCGTCGGCCGGGTGACGAAGCCGGGGCTCGAGCAGGCGGTCGGGCAGAGCGCGATCAATCGCGTGCCGCGCCAGATGATCTTCGACGCGGTGCAGCAGGTGCTGGACGCGTTCGAGGAGGATGATGAGAAGCGTCGGACTGAGGGATGTACACCATACTTCGAGATGGAAAACAAGCTGAAACATGTGGATGGAAAACCGGATGCTGAATACATCAGATCGAAGTGGCTGAATGAAGGAAATGAAAAATCAGAACGATCGGAGAAGCCCTGTTATCTGATCACGATTTCCGTGCCGGCGGGCGCGGAGCTCGCACAGCGGACCTTTAATCCGATGCTCGGGATCGAGGGCGGCATCTCGATCCTCGGGACGACCGGCATCGTAGAGCCGATGTCGGAGGCCGCGATCGTCGCGACCATCGAAACCTCGATCCGGCAGGTGCTCGCGATGGAGGATGGAGACATTGGCCGAAGCGCGCGGCGGATCCTGGCTGTGCCGGGGAACTACGGGCAGCGCTACGTCGAGCAGCAGCTGGGGCTCCGCGGGGTGCCGGTCGTCGAGGTCTCGAACTACATCGGCGAGGCGATCGACCTCGCGGTGTCCTATGGGGCGACGGATTTTCTGCTGGTCGGAAACGTCGGAAAGCTGGTGAAGCTCGCGGCGGGCATCATGAATACGCACAGTCGTGTGGCGGACGGGCGCTGGGAGATTTTTGCGGCGCATCTCGCGCTGTGCGGCGGTACGCGGGCGCAGGTGGTGGCGATGCGCGAGGCGACGACGACCGAGGAGATGCTGACACGGCTCGAGGCGATGGGGCTGCGGGTGCCGGTGATGGCCTCCATCATGGGGGAGATCGAAGCGCACATGGCGCATCGGATCCGCGGACAGATGAACTTCGGCGTGATCGTGTACTCGGAACGCTTCGGGCGTGTCGGGGAAACCGCGGGCGCGGCGCGGCTGCTGGAAGGATTTCAGAGCTAGAGGCTTCGATATACACGAAGCTGAAATTATACTGTGAACTTCCTCGATCATGAACACTTAATCAACAGGGACGATTCTTGAAAAAATCAAGTAAATAAGCCACTTTTCACTACGAGAGTTGATTTTGGGGGAAGTTCACATACACAGAATTCTAAAACACCTGCGCGGTGAGCTTCTCAGCTATCAGCTTTTCCTGTGCGTAGTCGTGGAAGCACTGGAGCCAGATGGCGTAAGCGGCGTTGGTTTCGTGGACGTAGTGGTCGGAGCAGTACTGCGCAGCGAGGGTGCCGTTCGCGGCCTTCAGGTGGGAGGCGATGTCGAGGTAGCCCCAGCCGTTTTCTGTGCAGAGGGCCTGCATGCGTGCGTTCAGCGCATCAATGTTTGCGTTGGTGAGCTTGCCCTTTTCTGAGCCCTGGTACATCGGGGTCGTGCTGATGATGGTGAAGGCGATGTCCGGATTTACGGCCCGAATCTGGTTGATGAGGCGGACGTAGTAGTCGACCGTGCTGTCAACGCCGCCGATGTTCAGGTCATTGAGGCCGAAGAACATGAAGACATGCTTCGCACCGACCATCTGAAGTGAATCCCAGATGTGGTGCTGTGCACCCTGGTAGGTCGGGTGCACGGACTTCTTCGAGATGGCCATGAAGGCGTTGTGTGCGGAGAAGCTGCCACGGGTGAGGAAGCCGAGGTTCTGAAGGATCGCGCTGTTTCCCTTCTGGCGGTTCGCGTAGAGCTGGAAGCCATAGGCGACGGAATCACCGGTGACGTAGGCGCCCTGGAAGTAGTTCGCGATTTCGTCCTCGGTCGGCGGAAGCAGTGACTGCACAGGCTGCGTCTCCGGGGTGCCGGTCGGCGCGCCGTTCAGTGAGCCGGAAACGAATGATGCATTTGCGGTCGTGCCCGCCGCTGCCATGGCCGGACCGCTGCCTGTCTGGGGCGTCATCTGGCCAGCGCCAGCTGCAGATGCCTTGGTGCCGGGTACCATGGCCTGGCTGCTGCCTGTCTGGGGCATCATCTGGCCAGCGCCAGCTGCAGTCGTAGCTGCGGATGTCTGGGTACCGGGTGCCATGGCCTGGCCGGCAGTCGGCGCAGCCCCCTGGGTGGTGGCGGTCAATGCAGAAGCGCCATCGGTATGTGCGCTCGGGCCGGAGGCATTGGCCTCCAGAACGGACGGATCGATGCCACGCCCGGCGACACCGGCGAAGGCGTTGAGCTTACATGCGAAAGAAGCGAGCAGCAGATAGGTGAAGAGAAGGGTTCGTTTCAGAGATTTTTTCGGGTGTGTCATGGGAAGCTCCTTTCGTTGAGGTTTCACAAAATAAGGTGCGTTCGGACGTGTCTGCGAGCGTCGGTGCATGTGTGGCGTGCGCAAGGTGGCGCTGATCGCAGGTATGAACAGTGTCCGAGCGATGGTTCATGTGGCGTTCGAAGGCATGCAGGATTCGATGGATTTACTGATTTCATTGTAGCGAGTTCGATGGGGAAAAGCCAGTGAAGGCAGAATTCTTCATAGATTCGTAATGTTGAGCGCTTTTTTCATGGGTGGCGCGGCCATAATAAATGAAAATCGGTGGCACTATCCAATATCTTCAAAATCAGGCCAGATTAGATAAATGGCAGAAAACAGTGGCGTTTACCAAAAAGTTAGTATAAACTAACTGCCTGAACAGGATATATATATACGCGTGTGCGACGATGGCACACATGACGACTGAAAAGGATTACCCGGATGAGATATATACGCGCGTGCGACGATGGCGGCGCTACGCAGCGCATCCGATGGATAAAAGGGAGGGTAGAAATGACGAACGAAATGAATGCAGTGATGGGTATCGCGATTCCGTTTCTCGGGACGAGTCTCGGGGCGGCGTGTGTGTTTTTCATGAAGCAGGCGCTGGGGGATCTGGTGCAGCGGGCGCTCGCCGGCTTCGCGGCGGGGGTTATGGTGGCGGCGTCCATCTGGAGTCTGCTGATTCCGGCAATCGAGCAGATGGCGGACTGGGGGAAGCTGTCCTTCATGCCGGCAGTCGTCGGCTTCTGGATCGGCGTGCTGTTTCTGCTGGTGCTGGATCACCTGATTCCGCACATGCATGTCGGCAGCCGTGAGGCGGAGGGACCGAAGACGCATTTAAGCCGGACGACGATGATGGTGCTGGCGGTGACACTCCACAATATCCCGGAGGGCATGGCGGTCGGCGTGATGTACGCGGGCTTCCTGTCGGGGAGCATGCAGATCACGGCGGCCAGTGCACTGGCGCTCTCGCTTGGTATCGCGATTCAGAACTTCCCGGAGGGGGCGATCATCTCGATGCCGCTCCGCGCGGAGGGGGAGAGCAAGCGGCAGGCCTTTCTCAGCGGTGTGTTGTCGGGCGTCGTGGAGCCGATCGGTGCGGTGCTGACGATCCTCGCCGCGCAGCTCATCGTCCCGCTGCTTCCGTATCTCCTCAGCTTCGCCGCCGGCGCCATGATGTATGTCGTCGTGGAGGAGTTGATTCCGGAAATGTCGCAGGGTCGCCACTCGAACGTCGGGACACTGCTTTTCGCCGCCGGCTTCAGCGTGATGATGGTACTGGACGTCGCCCTCGGGTGAAGGAAAAACCGTTGCCGCCCCGCCGGGTCCCCTGCCTGCTTGCCTGAACTGTCACCATACTTTTTTATCATTTTTCGTAAGTGTTATTGACGCCTCGAAGTCTGTCGCATAGACTTTTAAGGGAAGGAGCAGAGGCTATGAAATATGATTTATCAGAACGACTTGTCGGCGAGATCTGCAGATTTGCCAGAAGTGCCGGAGTTGAAAAAATCGTTCTTTTCGGTTCTCGCGCAAGAGGAAATAATACAGAAAGAAGTGATGTGGATCTCGCTGTTTATGGTGGAGATTTTGATTCCTTTTACTGGAACATACAGGAAAATGTACATTCGCTTTTAATGTTTGATCTCGTCAATGTGGATGAAGGAATTTCACGGGATCTGGAAGATGAAATAGAAAGGGATGGTGTCGCTCTATATGAAAAAGCTTGATAATTTTACGAACTGCCTGGCAGTTCTTAAAAATGCAGATTTCGAAATGGCAGAGCGCAATGAAATATACAGAACCGGTATCATCGGGCAGTTTAATCTGAGCTTTGAGCTGGCATGGAAAGCACTGCAGGCAGTGCTCAGAGTTCATGGTGCAGAAGGCGCAGATACTGGTTCGCCGAGGGAGATTCTTCAGCTTGGGTACAGGTTCGGTTTCATCGATGATGCTTCCGTGTGGTTACTCATGCTGAAAAAGCGGAATCTGTCCGTCCACATATATAATGCAGAGGAAGTGGATGAGATGATTCTTCTGATACGGGACAGCTTTCTTCCTGCCTTTATCGCCCTCGATCATATGCTGGAGAAGAAGCTGGACGAAGCCGATGAAAGCTGGGAGTAGATTATGTGTAACAGTTCACGCACGATCAAGGGATGAAAAGTCACCTGAGGAGGGTGACTTTTTTATATTTTCACGAAGTGTATACATTTTATGCTAAAATGTCAGGTGTCAAAATGAAAGATGAAAAATGGCGCTGCGGGGACTGCAAATCTTTCCAAAATTCCAGGAGCTGATCATTTTTTTGTCAGACGTACGTATATAATGTGTTCTATCACATAAAGAAACGAGGCAGGTATGGTTCATTTTATCGGGGCGGGGCCGGGCGATCCGGAGCTCATCACACGGAAGGGCGCGCGGCTTCTCCGCGAGGCGGAGATCGTGATCTACGCGGGTTCGCTGGTAAATCCGGCGCTGCTCGAGGAGTGCCGGCCGGATGCGCGCATCTATGATTCGAAGGATATGAATCTCGACGAGGTCTGCGCGCTGTATCTCGAGGCCGCGCAGTCGGGGGCCAATGTTGCCCGCCTCCACACGGGTGACCCCTCGCTCTACGGTGCCATCCGGGAGCAGATGGATTTTCTGAAGGCGCACAGCATCGACTACGATGTATGTCCCGGTGTCAGTGCGTTCTGTGGTGCGGCCGCCGCGCTTCAGACGGAATATACCCTGCCGGGCGTGACGCAGACGGTGATCATCTCCCGTGCAGAGGGCCGGACGCCGGTGCCGGAGCGGGAGCAGCTCGCGAAGCTCGCCGCGCATCAGGCGACGATGGTGCTGTTTCTGTCGGCGACCCTCGCGGACAAGGTGAAGACCGAGCTTCTCGCCGGTGGCTACCCGGAGGACACGCCGACCGCAGTCGTATTCCGTGCATCCTGGCCGGACGAGCGCGTGGTACGCACGACGCTCGCGAAGCTGCCGGAGGCCTTCGAAGCCCCGGAGGCGCGTAACGAGGCCGGACGTCTCAAGCCGGCGCTCATCATCGTCGGCCGCGCCACCTGCGACGCGACGATCTACGAAGCCTCGAAGCTCTATGACCCGGGCTTCACAACCGCGTTTCGACAGGGGAGTACATCGGCATCGTCGAAATAAGCTACGATGGTGCGTGTTATGAGCGAGTAGAAGCAGCATGCGAACGATGTGACGTGCGTAGTATAGAATTTGTGAATTCAGTATAGAAGAAAGCAGCGAGGATATCGATGAATATTCAGATGATCGCATTTACAGAAAAGGGATATCGGCTGGCGGAGGAGCTGCGCACGCGCTGGATCACGGCGTCGGATACGTTAAGTTCAGCCAATGCTGTCGATCGGGATGCCTCCCGGACAGCTGCCGGAGGGCAACAGGCTGTATGGGCTGTTTCACAGCCGCCACGCATCGAGCTGCATGCGAAGACGGAGGCGCTGCCGGCGATTTCCGATCCGCGGAGCCTACAGGACATCGTCGGGGAGTGGTTCACGAAGCCGACAGGTGGTACAGACGGGAAGCGTGTTTCGGCGTCCAGTTCGGAAGAGGAAGCGGGCGTTTGTATATCTGGTGCCGGCGGCAGCGATCGCCAGTGTGACGCCATCATCTTCGTCGGTGCCACCGGAATCGCGGTGCGTGCGATCGCACCGTTTATCTGTGGGAAGGCCGTGGATCCGGCGGTGCTCGTGATCGACGAGGCCGGACGCTATGTGATCTCACTGCTGAGCGGTCATCTGGGTGGTGCCAATGCACTCGCCCGTACGGCGGCGTCGCTGATCGAGGCAGAGCCCATCATCACGACGGCGACGGACGCAGAGAGCGCCTTCGCGGTAGATACCTTCGCAAAGGAAAACGGCTTCCTCCTTACGGATCTTCGGAAGGCGAAGGCGGTGAGTGCGAAGGTCCTCCGCGGCGAGAAGCTGCGGATCTACTCGGACATCCCGATGGAGCGTCTCGTGCAGCGCCCGGCCCGCCATGAGGCGGAGCTCGTTTCGGCGCAGGACATCGACCGCGCCGACATCGTGATCAGCTACCGGACGCATATTCTGAAGCCGGCGGAAAAGTCGTCCCAGGCGATCGGCCTCCGCCTCATCGCGAAGCGGGTCCATGTGGGGCTGGGCGCGCGGAAGGGTGTGACGCAGGCCGAGGTCGCAGCGGCGGTCGCCACCTGCCTCGAGGACGCCGGCATTGACCCACGCGCGGTGGTGGCCCTTGCGAGCATCGACCTGAAGAAGCAGGAGGCGGGCATCCTCGCGTACAGCTACGAAAGCGGCGTGCCGTTCGTGACCTACACGGCGGAGGAGCTTCGGACGGTGGAGGGTGCCTTCGCGGGCAGCAGCTTCGTTCAGTCGGTGACGGGGGTGGCCAATGTCTGCGAGCGGGCGGCAGCCTATGCCGCGGGACGGAGCGGCCACGCCGAGGTGCTGGTGCATAAGACGATCCACGGGAACGTGACGACTGCCGTCGCGGTGGAAGCGTAGGGGGACGAAGGATATACGCAAGCTAATACGCAGGTTCCTCCGGTGCGTGCAAGCCGACGCTGGTCACGAAGAATATACGTAAGTTCAGAGGGAAACCTAAAGAGGAATCCTACAGCTGTATCTTCCGACAGAAGAAAGAAGCCGATTAATGCGTGCAAAATCGAACAATAAAAATCATAAAATGTGATAAAAGCGTTTGAATACCACGAACTCTGGATTTATACTGGTGGTGGAGGTGAGCAGGATGTTGATTGAATTTCGATTTAAAAATTATAGATCTTTCCGTGACGAGGCGGTTTTATCCATGGAGGCGAGCGGTCTGGGAATGTATAAAAATTCCCTGATCAAGTATAACAGTAAAACCAGTCTTCTTCCGGGTGTCGCGATTTATGGAAAAAATGGTGGTGGAAAAAGTAATGTCATACGTGCATTCTGGCTGGCGGTTCAGTTTATTAAAAATGCGCAGAGAACCCAGCATGCAGATGCACCGATTCCTGTCCATCCATTTCGATTAAATGATTACTCTCAGAATGCACCGAGTGCATTTGAATTCATCTATACACTGGAGGGTATCAAATACTGGTATGCGTTTTCTGCAGATCGTGAGCGGGTCTATTCCGAGTCCCTGTACTATGCGCCGAAGGGACAGAAGGCACTTGTTTTTACGAGAGAAGGGCAGGAATTTGATTTTACGGAAGAAAAAACTAAGCGTAAACTGATTGCAAAGATGGTTGCACCGAATCAGCTGTTCTTTTCGGTTGCCTGCACGATGAATGATCAAGCCTGCGTCAGTGCGATGCGATGGTTCCGAGAGCGGATTTACTTCTCGAGGGATTATTCGGATATTCCGAAGCAGCTGCTCGATTATTCGGATAATCCCGGAATGTTGAAGGTCATCAGTGATTATGCAAAGGCAGCAGATTTTGGTATCGAAGATATGCAGTTCGAAATGAACAGTAAAGAGATTCAGGAACTGGAGATGCCAGAGGATCTGCCGGAAGGTGTCAGATCGGCGCTTGCACGTTTTCTTCAGGCGCTGTCGCAGACTTCAGATAATGCAGATGCCAAAATCGCGATGAATGAAGTAAAGGCTATATCCATGCATCAGGGCCAGGATCAGCATGGTAACGGGCAGCTTTATCCACTGGATCTTTCGGATGAATCGGATGGCACCAGAACGTTGATGTCGATTGCACCGGCTATCGAATCTGTGCTTGCGAACGGCGGCGTTCTTTTGACGGATGAAATCGAAAAGGGTCTCCACCCGCTGCTCGTTGATTACATTGTCGCAAAATTCCAGAGCAAGGAAACAAATCCGAAGGGGGCGCAGCTGATTTTCACAACGCATAATACAGAGCTTCTGAATATGGAGCTTCTTCGCAAGGACCAGATATATTTTGCGGACAAAAATCATGAGGATGGATCATCAGAGCTTTACAGCATCAGCGAATTCGGAACCAGAACGACAGAGAATATCCGTAAGGGATACCTGCTGGGAAAGTACGGTGCGATTCCGGACCTTGACATCGAGGAGGTGAAGTGATGCCTCGTCAGTTCAGAAAACAAAAACCGTACATCGTGGTGTTTTGTGAAGGAGAGAGTGAGCAGGTATATACTGACTTTTTGAGAGATAAATTTAAAGACGTGGCGGTCATTCGGAGGCCGAAGGCGACGGGGCTTTTTGAAGAAGCACAGGACCGTTTCAATAAGGATCCGAAGTTTCGAAACAATGCGGAAGTGACAGATGAAATCTGGTTCTTTTTTGACGTCGAAACGAAGGACATCGCAAGCTGGAGTAAGCGATATAAAATCATAAAGTACCTTCGGCGTCAGCGTAAGAAGCCGAATATACGTGTGAGACTTCTTATGACCAGTGGGTGTATCGAATACTGGCTCATGTTGCATTATAAGATGACAGCACCACCACTGCAGACCAAGGCGGAAAAAGAGCAGATGATTTCGGAGCTCAAACGACTCGAACCTAGCTATGTAAAGGGTGATAAAAAAGCAACGGAGAAAATTGCAGAGCATTATCCGACGGCGGTAACGAATGCGGCAAAGACGATGAAGAATCTTCTGCCGGAAGGTTTGCCGGGGGTGGAAGATACAGATGAGAGAAATGAATGGCTATGTAAGAACTGCAAAACCTTTTCGAATGTTCATGAGGCGATCATTTATTTGTCAGGCTTGCGTATATAATGACTTGTATTAAATAAAGAAACGAGGATGGGGTGCCCCATCGGAAAGGACGAAATGCATGCAGATCACAGAAAAGCTGCTGAAGCCGCTGCCGGAAGTGCAGTATCTGAATACTGAAAATACGGATCGGTATCGCTGCATCATGCGTATCTTCTATGAAAATACAGAGAAGCTCCATAACTGGATGTACCAGGAGGAGGTATATGATGCGCTGCGGGCATTCCCGGAATTCCACGATTATCGGCTGGAGCAGTGCCAGCAGGATCTCACGAGCCTCGTAAACTGGCATAATCTCGAAACACTACAGGACACGCGTCATGTGAGCTCCCTCGAGGAGTTCCAGAGCCGGCGGTATCGCTACCAGATGTCGCCCTACAGCGTAGAAATCGAGCGTCTGGTCCTTCGGCTCGAGCATCTCGAAATCGAGGGTGGTTCTCTGGAACCGACCTTGCTCGAGCGTATCCGACGTTCTATCGAGCGCTTCCCGGACATGGTCGATGCCGAGCCGGCCGAAGCCTATGATTTCTGGGACGATCTAGAGCGGAATTTCACGCGTCTCAATCAGAATTACCATGATTATATCCGCGATCTTAGCAGCGTGCGTGCGGAAGAGATGATGCATACACAGGAGTTTCTGCTGTTTAAGGATAAGCTCGTCGAGTACCTTCGGAACTTCGTCACGAGCCTGCAGCGAAATGTCGGCATGATCGAGGAGCTGCTGCAGGCCCTCAGTCCATCGCTTTGTGCGGCAGTGCTGGAGAAGGTCAATGCTTACGAAGCGGCGATTCCCCGTATGGAGCAGGTGGCACCGGAGACCATCGCGGAGAATAACCGCGGAAAGCTGGAGAGCATCCGCCGCTGGTTCCAGACCTCCGAGGGGGAGGACAATGAGGCCGGAAAGCTGTTCGATGCGACCAATGACATCATCCGTCGCATCACTCGTTTCGCCATGGAGATGAGTGAGAAGAGTGCGATGGGCTCGAATCGACGGGAAGAGTACCGCAAGGTGGCGGAGCTTTTTCTCGCCTGCGAGGATCTGTCTGAAGCACATCAGCTGAGCGCATGCATCTTCGGCGTCGAGACGCCACGGCACCTTCGGAGCGAGGTGGAGGCGAACAGCCAGAGCATGAACATGAGCGCTTATGCGCTGGAGCCGGAGCGGAAGCAGCTGAAATCCCGCTCGCGGAAGGGTACGGAGCGGAGTAATCGAAGTGCGATCGCGGATCACAGTGAAGAGAAAAAAGTGATGCGGCAGCAGATCCTGGAGGCGCAGCGTGCACGAAATGCAGCGCTGCAGGCGCTCGAGCAGGATGGCTGCATCGATTTCTCAGTATTGCCCTGCCTCACTCAGGCGCTGAGAGAGGTACTGCTTCGCTGGGTATCCGATGCACTGGAGGACCCGGGACGGACGGCACGTACTGAGGATGGACGCCGGTTTACACTGGAAAGTGCGGGCCGCGGTGAGCGCTGCGTCGTGCACTGTGAGGACGGCGATTTCGAGATGCCGAAGATGCGCATCGTGTTTGAAGAGGAGAACTGAGGATGCAGGAAGAACTGGAGGCGCTTCTGTCGAAGCACTGGATACTGAAATCGGAGGATCGGGAGCTGTACTATCAGATCCGCGATCACGCGCAGGAAATCCGCAAATTCGTGACGGAGCGACTGGGCTGTCCGATGGTCGAGAACCAGCTGCTGATCAAGGTCGAGCGGATCCCGGCCGTGCCGAAACCGTTTATGGGCATACAGGAGTTCCGCAGTCCACGGGAGTATGCGCTCTTTTCGATGCTGCTTATGTTTCTCGAGGAGCATGCCGAGGATCAGTTCATCCTCTCGCAGCTCACGGAATTCATCGCCGGGAATCTCCCGGGTGGTGGCGTGGACTGGACCTCCTATCAGGAGCGTCGGCGACTGGTGTGGGTACTGCAGTATGCGGAGAGCCAGGGGATGCTGAAGCGGACGGATGGCTCGGAGGACAGCTTCGTCGAGTCGCAGAAGGATGTGCTGTACGAAAATACCGGTGTCTCCATCTACTACATGCGCAGCTTTTCAGAAGATATCATGCACTATCGTGGGCTGGAGGATTTCCTGAACTCTGGCTGGTACGAGGTGGATGAGGACAAGGGCCTCGTGCGAAGACACCGTGTCTACCGGCGACTGCTCTTTGCGCCGGGGCTCTATCGCTCAGAGGGCGCGGAGGGCGACTATGAGTATCTGAAAAATCAGGGCGCACGAATGCGGGAGGAGCTAAGCGGGTTGCTTTCGCTTCGTCTCGAGATCTCGAAGGGTGGCGCGATGCTGCTCTTAAGCGATGACAGCGGGCTGGGGGAAGCTTTTCCGAGCTCCAGTACGATGTCGGATATCCTGCTGCTGGTGCTGGACGCCATCCAGGAGCGCGTGCAGAGTGAGGTCTGGAAGACCGATGTCCGGGACTCCATCGTGCTGGAGGAGCCGGAGTTCGATGCGCTGCTTCGTGAAGTCCGGAGCGGGCACCTGAATCGCTTCTCGAAGGTCTATCGCGACCTCCCGGAGGGGGACTTCCTGAAGGAAGTGAAGGCACAGATGATGCTCTGGACCTTTCTTTCGAGGGACAGCGAGAGCGGACGACTGCGCCTGGAGCCGTCCTGCGCGAAGCTCGCAGGACGATATGTGGAATAAAAAACATTACAGTTCGCGAAAAATCCCCGGAGGGGCGGTGTCGGATGCATAGTAGTCAGCGACCGACGCCGGACCGTCGGGGCCCCTGCCGGAATGTCAATAAATATTCGAAATAATTTAAATCGCGTGTCCCACTGGGCAGCGCGCAGAAAGACAGGACATAGATATGGGACAAAACAGATGGCATGCGAATAAGCTCGGCCTCATCAACTTCTGGTATTACGATGAGCAGGAATTCTGCTTTGCAAAGGGGCGGCTTCTGCTGCGCGGCTCGAACGGCTCTGGAAAATCCGTCACGATGCAGAGTGCGATTCCGCTTCTCCTCGATGGTAATGCGAATCCGGAGCGATTGGATCCATTCGGTTCCCGTGACCGTAAGATGTCTGGCTATCTCCTGGAGGAGGGCGATGAGCGAGAGGAGCGGACCGGCTATCTCTATATGGAGTTTAAGCGTGAAAAGAGTGAAGCCTACTTCACGATCGGCATGGGTATCCGCGCCCGCCGTGGAAAGCCACTGGACAAGTGGTATTTCGGTATCCTCGATGGTCGGCGCGTCGGCGTCGATTTTTCGCTCTATCGCAGTGGCGCGGAGAAGCTCACCCTGACCCGGAAGGAGCTCGAAAACCGCCTCGCGGAGGGCGGACGGGTCCATGATCGACAGGCGGACTATATCGAGTTCGTGAACCAGCAGCTTTTCGGCTTCGCGACGACCGACGCCTATCGGGAGATGCTTGATCTTCTTATTCAGCTTCGTACGCCGAAGCTGTCCCGCGATTTCAAGCCATCCGTCATCAACGACATCCTGAGCTCTGCGCTACAGGGGCTCTCCGAGGAGGATCTGCGGCCAATGACGGAGGCCATCGAGAATATGGATTCCCTCCGGCTTCAGCTGGAGACCAAGGAGGTTGCGCGAAAGGCGGTCGACCATATCGCGCGCGTCTTCGATCGCTATAACCGGAGCATGCTGTATGCGAAGGCGAGCGCGGCCGACCAGGCAGGAAAGCGCCTGAAGGCGAACACCCAGGCCCTCTCGGAGGAGCAGACGAAGCTCTCTGAGGCAGAGTCCAGGCTGACAGCATTAACCGACGAGCTGGCGCAGCTCTCCTCACAGAAGGCAACGATGGAGAAGGAACGGGAGGAGCTTGGAAAGAGCGATGCCTACCAGCTGAAGCAGGAGGAGCAGAAGCTCGTCGGACAGCTTTCCGGGCTTCAAGAGAATCACGCGAAGAAGGAAGCGCGGATCGAAAAGAAGCAGGATGATGAGCGTGCGTGCCGGGCACAGCTTCAGCAGCTGGATGAGAAAAAAGCGACGAAGCGCGCAGAGATCGGTAACTGCCTCGAGAATATGTCTGCGCAGGCAGAGTACATGAACTATCAGGCGCAGAGCTTCCTCAAGGATGAGCTCACAAAGGGAATCGACGAGGCATTTTCCTTTAAAACCTATGAGGCGGAGTTTCAGAAAACGAAGCAGGGCATACAGGAAGGTCTCGTGGTGCAGCAGCGCCTCGCGAAGGGGGAAGAGAAGCTCTGCGAGAAGCGGGACGAGCTCGCCCGGCAGCAGGACAACGCGGACCGCGCTGAGCGGAAGCTGCGTGAGGCAGAGGCGGCGCTCACGGAAGCAGAGAGCAGCTGGAAGGAAGCTCTGTATATCTGGCATGGCGAGAACCAGGAGCTGAAGCTGCTGGAGGAGGTACTGCAGGGGCTCTGCCGTTTCGCAGACAGCTATGATGAGGGCGCGGATTATGCGCAGGCGAAGCGTCCAGTAGACCTTCAGCTCCAGGACCTGGGGATTTATCTGAAGGAAGAACTGGAAGCCCGAAAGCGGGAAAGCCGGATGCTGGTCGAAGAGAAGGCGGGCTGCGAGGCAGAGCTTCGCGAGTGGGAGAACGAACGTGAGCCGGAGCCGGAGCGGAGTGAAGCGGTGCTGGAAAACCGTCGTCGACTGACGAAGCGCGGCATCCCGTATCATGCGTTTTATAAGACGCTCGAATTCGCGGATTCGCTCGATGACGAGACGCGGAATCGCATCGAAGAGGCGATGCTCGAGATGGGGCTGCTGGATGCGCTGGTGATTGAAGAGAACTATCGGGAGGAGGTACTGCGGCTGGACCCGGGTGCCTGCGATCGCTATATTTTCGTACGCAAAAATGCAGGGAAGATTCTCGGAAAAACCGCACTCGATATGCTGACCCTGAACGATAGCGTCAACACTGTGTTCCTGAACATGGAGATGACCGATATTCTCAGCCATATCTCGATGGAGGACAATGCGGAGACCGTGATTTCCGCGGATGGCAACTGGCGAAACGGCGTGCTGGCCGGTACGATCAGCGGGGAGTACCATGCCGGATTTATCGGCACGCAGGCCAGAGAGCGGAACCGTGCAGAGAAGATTCGTGTGTTAAAGGAGCGCATCACCGAGCTGGAAGCAGAAATCGCCAGACTTTCGGAAGAAGCAGCGCAGTTCCGGAATCGGATCGGGCGCCTCGAGGAAGAGTATAAGGGCTTCCCGAAGGAAAAGGCGCTGAAGGATGCACTCAATATCTGTGAAGAGGCGGAGAAGTGGCTGGATCTTCAGAATAAGCAAAAGCAGGCGCTCGATGCAGAGGTGCATGCGCTCATCCAGGCGCTGCAGGAGGATCGAACCGAAGCGGCGAAGATTGCAGAACGGCTGTATCTCCAGAACAGCCTGGAGGTGTTTGTGCAGGCTTCGCAGGCGGCGATGGAATATCAGAGCGGTCTCCGTGTACTGGTGCCTACCCATGCATCGTATCTCGATCAGGTCGCAGCACTCCGGCAGAAGCAGGATCAGCTCGACAGCATCGAGGCCGATCTCGAGCAGCTTCGCTATGACCAGGGCATCCTCGAAAAGGATATCCGCGATGCGGAGAACCGCAGGGCGTCGATCGAGAAGCAGCTTGCACTCACGGATTATGCGGCGATTCAGGAGCGACTGGATACCTGTATCGAGTGGCTCGCGCACTATGATGAGACGCGCGGCAACTGTGAGAACGAACGGGGCCGGAAGGAAACGGAATGTCGGAATACGAAGGAGAAAATCGAGAACCTGTCGGCGGCACGTATCCTGCTGGAAGCGGAAAAGACATATGCGGAGGAGGTTTACATCGAGGAGTATAAGCTCGGCTATGTATTTCCGGTAGAGGAGGTCGTGGCAGACGAAAGGCGTGTGGAAGAGCGCGGAAGTGCGGCATCGGATAGCGTGGGCACGGAAGCGTATAATGCTGTGGCGGATTTGGCGCAAGCAGAAGAAAAGAAAACTGTGGTGTATATCAAGAGTGCGCAGGAGACGGTGGCCGAGCTCCGAAAGTCTGCGGAGGATTTCGAGTCGCTGAAGACGAAGGTGCAGCAGGTATACTTTGAGTGCAACGGCTATCTGGTCGATTATCAGATCAGCTCCTTCGAGCAGTTTGCAGAGCTTTGGAAGAAGCGTCCGCAGGAGACGTTGCTCTTTCAACACCGGTACAGCGACTGGATTACCAGGCGCGCTATCGTGGCAGTCGGATTCCGTTCCAGAAGCTGTCGGGTATCCTCGATGAGGAGCTCGAGAGCCTGCGTCAGCTGATTAAGCAGACGGATCGGGAGCTGTTCGAGGATATCCTGTCGAACACGATGAGTCGGAAGATTCGAAGCCGCATCAACAGTGCGCAGAGCTGGGTCGAAAACATGAACCGGCAGATGGAGCGTATGAATACTTCCAGCGGTCTCAAGCTTCGACTTCGCTGGCGCAGTAAGACAGCGGAGAGTGAATCCCAGCTGGATACCGCCGAGCTCGTGGAGCTCCTGCGAAAGGACTACCGCTCCATGAAGGAGGAAGAAGCGGCACGCCTCAGCCAGCATTTCCGTTCGAAGGTGGAGGAGTCGCGCAGAATCGCGGAGGACAGCGGTGGAAGCGCCTCCTTCTATCAGGTGATGCAGGACGCGCTGGACTACCGGAAGTGGTTTGAGTTCCAGCTCTTCTGTGAGAAGCCGGGCGAGCGGCAGAAGGAGCTGACGAACTCGGTATTCGGAACCTTCTCTGGTGGTGAGAAGGCGATGTCCATGTATGTTCCGCTGTTCTCGGCGGTGACCGCGAAGTATCGGGGTGCCCGTCCGGATGCGCCGCAGATCGTATCCCTCGATGAGGCTTTCGCTGGCGTCGATAACCGAAATATCCGGGATATGTTCCGTCTCATGCGGGAGTTCGGCTTCGATTTCATCATCAATTCCCAGGTGCTCTGGGGTGATGCGGATACCCTCGATGCACTGGCGATCTATGAGCTCGTGCGCCCGAACAATGCAAAGTTCGTCACGGCGCTTTCCTTCCTTTGGAATGGAAATGTTCGTGTGCTGATGGAGGATACAGCAGAGATGGAAGAGGAGAGTAAACGACTTGAAAAATGATGAACTTCGGGAAGCGTGCCTTGCGTACTTTCGTAGCATGCCGGTGTTTGAGCGGCTGCTCTCTCAGTTCTGCGAGAAGTATCGCTCCTATGGCTGCTTCTGTGGCAGTGCCCGACTGAACATTCGAAGCGAGGATGAGTGGGAGGCGCTGGAGGGCTTCTTCGCGCGGAGTTATCATAATCAGAAAACGGCGACGATTTCTGCGCAGGCCTTCCGGCGGGCGCTTGAGCATACCCGCTTCGTAGAACTGTCGCCGGAAGAAATTCTGGAGGCCTTTGCAGGAGCACCGCTTTCTGGAAAGCGGGAGGAAGAGAGCCGGCGAAAGGTGTGCATCGCACGCTGCTGGAAAGCAGCAATCGGTCAGCAGGAAGCGTATGCGGACTGTGAAGCGTCGAGGCAGCTGCTGCATGAACTGCGAGCGGTGGCGGAGAATGAAGAACCTGCGATATCGTCTGAGGATGTGACCAGCATCGGAACGATTGACAATACTGCGCATACATGCACATCCGAAGATGCTGGGGCTGCGTGCGAAGAAGAGCGCAGTTCAGATCGAGGTGAATGTTCGCCGGAAGATGCTGGAAATGCAGCATCTGAAGAAGCGGTGACGGCGCTTTACCGGCAGCTGATGAGTGGACGGCAGGAGCTGATGGAAAATAAGCTTTTATGCGTACTCATAGAAGATTTGCATATACTGGTGCGGGCACTGGAAATTCTGAATCGGCTTTGTGTAGAGAAGCGCTATCAGTATCTTCCAGTCTTTGCAGCAGTGCTTTTCGGAGACCCGCATCGCCTGGATCCGGGAACGCGCGATGCACATCTTCTTCAGCTTTTACTTCAGTGGCTTGAGATACAGCGGGGAGTCGAAGCTGATGAGATGAACAGTATTCCGTCGCTTCGGCGGCAGGCACGTTACCTGTCTGCCGGCATCCTGCTCGATGATGTATCGAATTATGCGATGCTTTGTGGTGTGGAAGCCATCGGACGAGATGGACTGGTCCATGCTGGCATGGCAGGCTTCGCTGCCGATGGCGCACCGGTGAATGTACCGCTCTCGGTAATCACCGGGTGGGCGCAGCTTCGTTGTCTGGATAATACCCTTTGGATCGTGGAAAATCCGGTGGTGTATGCAGTGCTCTGCGAGCGCTTCGGACGCACGCGCTCGCTCATGTGCATGAATGGACAGCCACGGCTAAGTGCCTGGCTGATCCTCAGGATTCTTCGTGCCGCCGGAACCCGCGTATACTATGCTGGTGATTTCGACCCGGAGGGGCTCTGCATCGCAGAGAAGGTACAGCAGAGCCTGTTGCCAGGGCAGTGCGTCTTCTGGCATATGTCGGAAGCGGATTACTGTTCGGCGCAGTCACAGAAACCGATCAATGCTAGACGGATGAAGATGCTCGATCATCTGCAGGATCCACTGCTTCAGAACACAGCGGCACTGATTCGGCAGCAGGGCGTCGCCGGATACCAGGAGAACATCCTGCAGATGTATCTTTCAGAGGAAAACACTTGATGGGAGATGGCGTGATGAGTGGAGAGAATATCGGAACAGTCTATGCGGTCGGGTTCGGTCCCGGCGATGAGTGCTATGAGACGATAGAGGCACGAGAGGTGCTGGCGGGGGTCGATGTGATCGTCGGCTACCAGACCTATGTGAAGCTTCTCGAGGCGCAGTTTCCGGAGAAGCGGTTTCTGGTGTCGGGCATGCATGCTGAGGAGGCGCGCTGCCGTGAGGCGCTGAGGCTGGCGAGAGAGGGGCAGAATGTCGCGGTTGTGTCGTCTGGTGACAGTGCGGTGTATGGCATGGCGGGGCTGCTCTATACGCTGTCCGAGGAGGATGCGTACCGGGGCGTGCAGGTCGTGACGGTGCCGGGACTGAGCGCGGTGCTGAGCGGCAGCGCGGTGCTGGGCGCGCCGGTGGGACATGATTTCTGCGTCATCAGTCTGTCGGATCTGCTGACGCCGTGGACGAAGATCGAGCAGCGGCTGAAGGCCGCCGCAGCCGCAGACTTCGTCATCGTCCTGTATAATCCGGTCAGCCGGACGCGGCAGGCACAGTACCAGCGGGCATGCGCGATCCTCTCGGAGACGCTCCCGGAAGATCGGGTATGTGCGTACGTCCGAAACATTGGCCGCGACGGACAGAAGAGCCGGATCTTCCTGCTGAACGAGCTCGCCGGGCTCGCGACGGGGAAAGCAGAGCCGGAAATCGATATGCTGAGTACGATTTTCATCGGGAACAGCGAGACGCGCGTCATCGAGACGCCGGATGGCCCGCGGATGGTGACTCCGCGCGGGTATGAGCGGAAGAGCGTTTTGGATGCTTAGTTGAAGCATAAGTGTAGTATCAAAGGAGCGAGATGCATATATTTCTGTTTGGTGGGACGACCGAGGGGCGGAAGATCGCGGAAGCGATCGCCGAAGTGAATAGGGAATGGGCGGCGCATGAAGATGCAACTGCGTGTGCGGCGCATGAGTCCTCGGGGCTGCCGATCGCTGCGGAGGTGTATGTGACGACGAAGTATGGGGCGAGTCTGCTGCCGGCGGGGCCGGGGATCCGAGTGCATGTCGGACGACTGGACGCAGAGGAGATGACGGCGCTGCTTGAGGCAGCCAGGCAGGCGACGGGTTTCACGTCGGATGAGACGGCCCGGCAGCAGTTGAAGCTCATGCCAGGTGATACAGACGGAGAGCTGGAGAAATCCGAATCGCCGAAATCAGCAGGGCAATGCAGGCAGGCTGAACGATGTCAGCTAACCGGTCCGCTGCTGGTGATCGATGCGACGCATCCGTACGCGGCGGTGGTGAGTGAGAACATCCTGACGGCGTGTGCGGTAGCCGGGGTTCGCTGCATCCGCGTGGAGCGGGAGGATAGCGGTGCAGGGGAACATGGTATTGAATCCGCACAGAAAGCACTTCCTGAGCGGGAGAGTACCGGTGAAGATGGAAAGGCCAGTGCGTCGGAGGGCGCGGCGTTTCACTGGGTGGAGTCTATCGAGGAGGCAGCGGCGTGGCTGGCGGGGGAGTCGGCGCAGCGTCCAAACATCCTGATCACGACGGGCTCGAAGGAACTCACACCCTACACGCAGATCCCGGATTTCGCGGCGCGCTGCTATGTGCGGGCGCTGCCGACGGTGGAGGCGCTGGAGAAGTGTCAGGCGCTCGGCTTCCGACGGGACCATCTCATCCTGATGCAGGGACCGTTTTCCGAAGAGATGAATGTCGCGCAGCTCCGGTATGCCGATGCGGGCTACCTCGTCACGAAAGCATCGGGCGAGACCGGCGGCTTCCCGGAGAAATGTGAAGCGGCACTCGCGCTCGGTGTGGAGGTCGTCTGCATCGGCCGACCGAAGGAGGTTTCGATCCCGGACGCGACGTGGTATGATAGAGGGAAGTTGGATGCGGTGCTGCGCCGGATCCGCGAGATCGGAACCGCGGGGATGTGCGAAAGCAGCAGCGAAGACGCTCTGGTGACATGCGGAAGCGGCACGACAGAAAGCAGCGAAGACCAGGCGGAAGCAGCAGACCGCGCTATGGAATGAAGATCGAAGCGACGCTGCCGTCCAGGACGGACAGTTGCAGATATGGAGGTAGGACATGAGAATCGTAAATCTGATCGGGGTAGGCCCTGGCAATCCGGATATGCTGACGAAGAGAGCGGTCGATGCCATCTCGGCATCGGATGTGGTGATGGGGGCGACGCGGGCGCTGAACACGGCGCGGGCGGCGCTGCCGGGAGAGGGCGGCCCGGAGCTGCTCGAGACCTTCCGCACGGAGGAGATGGTCGAGTATATCCTCGCGCATCCGGAAAAGAAAACCATCTCGGCGGTCTTTACCGGCGATACGAGCGTGTATTCCGGTGCGATCCCGCTCCGGCGCGCGCTGAAAAAGCACATGGCGGAGGTACACGACGAAAATTATGAGGACGACCGCATGCTCGAGCAGCTCGAGATCCGGAACTATGCCGGCGTGTCGAGCATCCAGTACTTCCTCAGCAAGCGCTCGATCAGCATGGCGGACGTGAAGCTCGTCAGCCTGCATGGCCTGCATAAGGACATGGTGCCTCTGATCCGCGAGAACCATTTCGTCTGCGCCCTGCTCGGTGCCGAGGACAATGTCTCCATCATCGCGCAGGAGCTGGTACAGTTCGGCCTCAATAACGTGCGCATCACGGTCGGCGAACGGCTGAGCTATGCAGATGAAAAATTCACCGTCGGTTCCCCGCGTGAGCTCCGGAATCAGAGCTTCGACCGCCTCGCCATCGCGCTGTTCGAGAACGACGGCTTCCGTGCATCCATCCGAAGCTTCGGTATCTCGGATGACCGCTTCAACCGCCTCGATGGCATCCCGATGACGAAGCGCGATGTGCGTGCGCTGAGCCTCTGTCGTCTCGCCCTCCGCGAGAACAGCATCGTCTACGATATCGGTGCCGGCACCGGCAGTGTGTCGATCGAAGCCGCACTGACCTGCCCGGAGGGCAAGGTGATTTCCGTCGAGGTGGACCAGGACGCGATCTACACGCTCGAGCAGAACCGCTACCAGTTCAAGGTCGACAACATCCGCATCGTGCGCGGCATCGCCCCGACCTGCTTCGCGGCAGAGAGCTTCCAGGCACCGGATGAGCGGAAGAATGTCTCCGACGAGGGTCCGCTGCCGATCCCGGACTGCGTCTTCATCGGCGGCAGTAAGGGCAACCTCGGCGCGATCGTCGACTGGGCGATCGGCATCAACCCGAATGTCATCATCGTCATCAACACGGTAACCCTCGAGTCCAGCGCCGAGGTGCTGGAGATCGAGCGCCGGCTCACGGACTACCAGTTCGAGATGGTGGAGATTCAGGCGACGAGCCTCGAGCGCCGCGGCAGCTACCACATGCACCGCGCGGAAAACCCGATCACCATCACGAGAATCTCGAGACGGTGAGGTGGCAGACGCCGGCCCGGGCCGGCGATGCCCGGGATGCGGCACAGTGAAGTGCCGGGCCGGTGGATTTTCAGACATGATTTGACAGACAGGATCGAATGTGCGCCGCATCCGGCGGCGTTCAGAGCACAAACTCTATGAGACATACATTTCGAAAAATCGTCATCGCTGCGGATCGAAGCGGCGCAGGAAAGACCACAGTCAGCTGTGGTCTTCTTGCCGTGCTGAAAAAACGGGGCGTGAAGGTTCAGAGCTTCAAGTGCGGGCCTGACTACATTGACCCGATGTTCCACCGGCGGGTCCTCGGCGTGCCGTCCGGAAACCTCGACAGCTTCTTCACGGATGCGGCCACGCTTCGGCGGATTTTCACGGAGCGTGTGGTGGAGAGCGGTGCGGAACTCGCGCTCGTCGAGGGCGTGATGGGCTACTATGACGGGCTCGGCGGCGTGTCGAGCCGTGCATCGACCTGGGAAATCGCACACATCCTCGACGCACCGACGATCCTCGTGATGGACGCGAAAGGCGCCAGTGTGAGCATCGCCGCGCTCGTGCGCGGGATGATGGAATTCAGGGAAGAGATGAGTGCGGAGAGCGGCAGATCGACGCCGGGCCGACCGGCGTGCACTGGGGATTCCGGGTCCTCGAGCTCGTCGGATGGAGGCCGTCCTCATGAACCAGCGAAAAAGGCAGGCAGCAGGCAGAGCGGCATCCGCGGCCTGATCCTGAACCGCGTGTCGCCGATGTTCTATCCGCGCCTGAAGAGCGTGATCGAAGAGTACTGTCCGGGCATCGAGGTCCTCGGCTACCTGCCGGAGCTGCCAGAGTTGAAGGTCCCGTCCCGCCACCTCGGCCTCGTCGAGCCGGAAGAGATCGAAGACTTCCAGCGCTGGACGGAACGCGTCGCCGCGCAGATGGAAGAAAGCGTGGAGCTGGAGCGGCTGCTGGAGATCGCCAGTGTGGAGCCGCCATTGAAACCAGATAAGCCGCAGTCAGATAGGCCGCAGCCCGTGCGGATCGCGGTGTCCGAGGACGAAGCGTTCAACTTCACTTACGAGGAGAACCGTGCGCTGCTTCGGCAGCTCGGCGCGGAGCTCGTGCCGTTCAGCCCGCTGCATGACGCGGCACTGTCGGCGGATGCCGACGGCCTGATCCTGTCCGGTGGCTATCCCGAGCTCTACAGGGATGCGCTCCATGCCAACGCTTCGATGCGGGCATCCGTGGCGGAGGCGGTGAGGCAGGGGCTCCCGACGATCGCCGAGTGCGGCGGCTACATGTATCTGCTGGAGGCCATCGAGCAGGTCGCGATGTGCGGCGTCCTGCCGGGCGATGCAGAGCGGAAGCCGCGGCTGGTCCGCTTCGGCTATGTCGAGGCGGAGACCCGACGGGACAGCGTGCTCGGCCCGGCCGGTACGGTACTGCGCGGGCATGAGTTCCACCGCTATGATTGCGATTTTAACGGTGCGGACTGCACCCTCACGAAGCCGGCCGCCGGCCACGGCCGCGCAGCGACAAGCGCCCGCAGCTACGAAGGCATCTACCTCACGGACAGCCTCGCCGCCGGCTTCCCGCACTTCTACTACTGGAGTAACCCCGCCGCCCTCGCCCACTTCCTCGACAGCTGCCGGACATGGCGGAGGAAACAGCAGGGAAATATCTGATAGAGTGGAGGCAGCGGGAGATTTCCGGGTGGTAGAAGCAGACAGAAGAGAAAGCGACCAGAGAAAATCTATGAAGAGAGACATCGATCAGCAGAAAATGGATCATGCCGGTCATACTGTGCATGAAGAATATGAAAAGTACGCCGACACCAGCAGCCAGGGATGTGACGCTGTCGACACCTGCACACATAAGTGCGCGGATGATCGGGAATACTACCGTTCCAGGGCACAGCAGCACTGGGACAGCCTCGGGAAGCCGATCGACAGCCTCGGCGTGCTCGAGCAGCATGTGACGAAGCTCTGCATGATCGAGCGGACGACGCAGCCCCACATCGGCCGTCGTGCGCTGGCGGTGCTCTGCGCGGATCACGGCTGCGTGCGCGAGGGGGTGACGCAGACGGACAGCTCGGTGACGCGCATCGTCGCTGAAAACTTCGCGCGCGGCCTGACCACGACGAGCGTACTGGCGCGACAGTTCGATGTGGACCTCTTCCCGATCGATGTCGGCATGCTCAGCGCAGGTGACAGCAGATCGTTCGGAGTGCCGTCAGACGACGAAAACAGAGCCACCAGCTCATCACAGATTTCCGCTTCTTCCGGGCCAATGCCTACATCAGCGTTCGTTTCGGCAGGGACTCTAGGCCGCGAGAGCGATGCTGCCGGACCTTCGCTGTCTCAAGTGATTTCATCCAGTGGATGCCAGCACGAGGAAGAAACGCAAGGATGTTCGGCGCTCCGTACAGATCTCGTCAATGATCGCTGCCTCCAGCATGGGAGCGGTGATATCGCGATCGAGTCGGCGATGTCGGAGGAGGTGGGCGAGCGGGCGCTGGCGCTGGGCCGCCGGCTCGTCCGGGAGCTGAAAGCACAGGGCTACGACATCCTCCTGACTGGCGAGATGGGCATCGGCAACACCACGCCGACGAGTGCGCTGTTTTCGGCGTACCTCGGGCTTCCGGTGGAAGAGACGGTCGGCCGCGGTGCCGGCCTCAGCGACGAAGGCCTCGAGAGGAAACGCGACTGCGTCCGACGGGCGCTTCGAAGAGCTCGAAAAAAAGCAGCGAAGCAGCTTCTTTTCGAGCTGGGTGGTCTGGAGATCGCGACGATGGCCGGGATGTTTCTCGGTGCGGTCGAAGAGCAGATGCCGATCGTGATCGACGGCGAGATCTCAACGGCCGCGGCGCTCGCCGCGAGCCGGATTCTGGCGGAGTCGAACGTTTCGGATGCCACGAACGCTGCAACTGTGGCCACGGTAAGTGCTTCGGAGCCAGTACAGATGTCGGATGTCGGCGTAAGCTCGACAGGGGAAAAGCAAATGGCGAAAAGTGCAGCAGACTCGCTCCCAGACTTTGAAATCCATGGTTCTGTCGCCGACGTCACGCTGGCATCGCACGTGTCGAAGGATGGCGCGGCGCGGAAGGCGCTCGAGGCGCTCGGACTGCGGGCCATCATCGACGCAGATATGTCGCTCGGCGAGGGCTCCGGCGCGGTACTTCTCCTGCCGCTGCTTGACGCCGCGCTGGCGGTCTACCGCGGCATGGGCAGCTTCGATGACATTCACGTCGAGGCGTACCAGCGATTTAAGTGAAAAACAGGAGCAGCATGGGCCAACTTTACTACATCACCGGCGGAGCCGGTTCCGGAAAATCAGAATACGCGGAGCAGCTTGCAGAGTGCCTGCATACAGAGCTTGGCGGGCCGCTTTATTATGTCGCGACGATGAACCCCGCCCCGCGGGACACTGACGCTGCCGCGCGCATCGCGAAGCACCAGAAGCGCCGCGAACACAAGGGCTACACGACGATCGAATGCCCGACGGACATCGCAGTACTCAGCCGGCGGCTGGAGCATGATATCACATCCGATGCGGAGCGCTCGAAGAACCATCACCCGGAGATGCCGTCCGCGTCCTCCACGCACCGGACCTCCGTTTCGACGCAGATAGACCAGCAGTCGAATCCTTCCCGCGCCGTTTTCCTCCTCGAGGATCTCACGAATCTGTATGCCAATGAAGTCTACGGGACGTCGGGCCATACCCACGAAATCCTGGCCCCGCTGCTTGAGCTCAGGCAGCAGACTGGCGCGCTCATCATCGTCGCCAACGAGCTCTACAGCGACGGCATTGACTACGGGCCGGAGACCGACCGCTTTCTGCGCGACCTCGCCGACCTCGCCGCGGCGCTCAGCGCCGCTGCCGACCAGGTGACCGAAGTTGTCTACGGTATCTCGGTACAGCTGAAAGCCTGAGACATTGGCGTACGCCATGTACCGGCAGCGAAACACGACGACGCTCTGCCGCGCCGCATCCCGAGGCACGCTGACCGCCTCACTGCAAACCACACCCGATACTCCGTCGCCCCACTGCGGGCGGCGCTCAGAAGGAGTTTTATGTTCGATTCATTGAAAATCGCCTTCGCGACCTACTCGCGCATCCCGACCCCGCCGGCCGACTGGAACGAGCACAGCATGAAATACGCGATGTGCTTTTTCCCGCTGGTCGGCGGCGTCCTCGCGCTCCTGAGCTGCCTCGCCTGGCTCGTCCTCACGCGCCTCGGGCTGCACGCCTTCTTCATCGCGAGCTGCCTCACCGCGCTCCCGATCGTGCTCACCGGCGGCATCCACCTCGACGGCTACTTTGACACCCAGGACGCGCTCCACAGCTACGCTCCCAAGGAGCGGAAGCTCGAGATTCTGAAGGACCCGCACATCGGTGCATTCGCCGCGATCTACGGCCTCCTTTACATCCTGAGCTTCCTCGCCTGCTGGACCGAGATCGCCACCAGGACCACTGCGGCGCAGGCCCTCCCGTGCATCTGCTGGGGCTTCGTGCTGTCCCGCATCCTCTCCGGACTCAGCGTCGTGCGCTTCCCGAAGGCGCGGAAGGACGGCATGGTTCGTGCGATGGCGGATGCAGCGGACCGCCACGTGGCCAGCATCCTCACTGCGGAGCTCATCGTCGCCAGCGTGCTCCTCTTCGTGCCGACCCTTCTCGGCGGCACCTCGCTCCTGTACCCACTCGTGACCCTTCTGATGGCCGGCCTCTGCTTCTGGTGGTACCGTCGCCGCATCCTTCCGATCTTCGGCGGCACGACCGGCGATCTCTGCGGCTACTTCCTGTGCAACTGCGAGCGCGCCATCCTCGCCGGCAACCTGCTGTGCCTGATTTTGAGCACTGCGTTTGCGAACTGATCGGGAGGTTGAACACCCCGCTGGCCTACGCGGCCTCGTAGCCGTCGAATACGAGAGCGGGTATGTACACAAAGGACGAAGACATTGGCCGAAGAAAGGCCGGAATCGGAGGAAAGATGAAACTGATTATGATCATCGGCGGCATGGCGCAGGGCAAGCACGCCTACGCCGCGCAGTTTACGCACGCCCGCTGCATCGACGGGCTCGCCACGCAGATTCGTGACGCGGTACGGGCCGGGCGCGATCCACTGGAGGAGGCCAATGCCTTCGTCCGTATGATCGTCACGACTCGTGAGAGCACCTCTTCAGACGATCTCGCGGAAACACAGGACCTCGTCCTCATCTATCCGGAGGTCGGCAGCGGCGTGGTCCCGCTGGACCCGGAGGAGCGCGCGTGGCGGGAAGCCGTGGGGCGCGTCGGATGCCGCATCGCCGCCGAAGCCGATGAAGTGTATCGCGTGGTCGCCGGCATCGCGCAGAGGATTAAGTGAGGTAATATGATGAAACTGTGGCTGATCCGTCATGGCATGACGAAAGGAAACCGGGAGCATCGCTACGTCGGCACGACTGACGAGGGCCTCCTGCCGGAGGAAAAAGGACGACTGCAGGCGCGGGCGGCGGACATGGATTTTCACCCGTCCGTCGTCTTCGTGAGCCCCGCACGCCGTTGCAGAGAAACGGCAGCGTGCCTGTTTCCTGGCACCGCGCCGGAGCTGATCGTCGTTCCGGAATTCATGGAGATGAACTTCGGCGCGTTTGAATACATGAGCTGGCAGGAAATCAACCAGGACCCGGACCCCGCGCACCGCGCCGCGTACCAGCGCTACATCGACTCTGGCGGCGAAACCGCCTTCCCCGGCGGTGAAAGCAAGGCCGAATTTACAAAACGCGTGTGTGACGGCTTCGAGCGCGCCGTACTGCCGAGAATCCAGACGCTGATGAAGGAAGCGGATGCATCCGTAGCCAGTGAAACGGAGGCGGGCACAGAGCGAGAGATCGTCTTTAAACTGCAGGACCATAGAAGCGTAGAAGACGCACGTCCAGAATGCAGCGGTGAAGACATCGCCATCGTCGCGCACGGCGGCACGATCATGGCCCTGATGGAACGCTATGCCGAACCGCACAAACCGTACTTCGAGTGGAGCGTAAAACCGGGGGAAGGGTACTGCCTTGACTTGACATTTTTTCGAAGGCTGGTCAGGCAGGTAATAATGAAGTGCAAATCATAACCGAAGCATGTTAGAATATCGATATAGTCTGCACGTATATAGAGCGTGCCGGGATAAACTGGCTGAGCTTCTGGAATGACAGGGAGCCAGACCTCTGGTATAGAAAGGAGTCTGCAAAGCATGGGAAGATTTGTGAATCCGGACAGCAGCGCGTTTCAGGTTGCGCTGAATTCCAGGATATATGTGGATAAGACGGGCTTGATCGAATATACAAACAGCGTTCTCGATACGACGAATGCTTACATCTGCAACAGCCGACCGCGCCGGTTCGGAAAGTCCTATGCCGCGAATATGCTGGCGGCGTACTACAGTAAGGGCGCAGACGCAGAGCAGATGTTTGCGGGGCTGAGGATAAGTCAGACTCCCGATTTCAAAAAGCATCTCAATAAATATGATGTGATCCATATCGATATTCAGTGGTTCCTGGCAAACTGCGAGGATGCGAATACGGTAGTTCCATTTATCGCGAACAGTGTCCTGGATGAGCTTCGTGTGCTCTATCCTGAAGTACTGTCACAGGAGCCTGGGAGCCTGCCGGACGCGCTTTCGAGAGTGAAGGATCAAACCGGGCAGAAATTTGTCGTGATCATCGATGAGTGGGATGCCATCATCCGGGATGACGCGATCACTGAAACGGTTCAGGATGAATATCTGAACTTTTTGAGAGGTATGTTTAAGGGCGTCGAGCCGACGAAGTACATCCAGCTGGCCTACCTGACGGGCATCCTGCCGATCAAGAAAGAGAAGGCACAGTCCGCCGTGAATAATCTGGATGAGTTTACGATGCTGCAGGCTGACGAGCTGGCGCCATACATCGGGTTCACCGAAGACGAAGTCCAGGCTCTATGCGAACAGTATCATCGAGACTTTGATAAGGTGAAAAAGTGGTATGATGGTTATCTCCTCAACGGTTATCAGGTATATAACCCAAAGGCCGTCGTGAGCGTGATGACCAAAGGCAAATTCCGAAGCTACTGGTCCGAAACAGGCTCATATGAAGTCGTCGTACCACTGATCTGTATGAACTATGACGGACTGAAGAATGCCATCATCGAGATGCTTTCCGGTTCAGCGGTCAATGTTAATACCGCCACCTTCAAAAATGACCCTGCCAGAATACAAAATCGGGACGATGTGCTCACCTATCTGATCCACCTCGGATATCTCGGATATGACGAAGAGAATGAAACTGCATTTGTCCCGAATGAAGAAATCCGACAGGAACTGATCACCGCAGTCAGAAGCAGTAAATGGGATGAATTGATTTCGTTTCAGCAGAAATCGAGAAGTATGAGAAAGAGTAGAGCTTATTAACGGGACGTTTATCTACATCGCTCAGAAAAAACAATCATCAGAAAACCAGTCGGCAAATCCCAGCCGGCTGGTTTTCGATTAAAACGAAATTTTTAGTATGAAAGCCGGACATGCAGTGCCAGCGTAAAGTTTTTGTAGGAAAGCATAGATAATAAAATAGAGAACGACCCTT
>ERZ1034980.310-NODE-310-length-38801-cov-40.310380_pt1 | contig 38801 bp, 32 predicted proteins | sample MGYA00520622_ERZ1034980 | MGnify/ENA primary metagenome ERZ1034980 (study PRJEB33766, sample SAMN09781791) | gut metagenome | biome: gut microbiome | host: Homo sapiens | place: Madagascar | study: EMG produced TPA metagenomics assembly of the PRJNA485056 data...
GCATCATTGGTGGTTCTCACACAATCAAATCCTACAGTAAACTTACGCCGTCACAGCAGATGATAAATATTGAGGATAGGGCATATCTGTGATAGCATAAATAAGAGATTTCGGTTAGAGGATAGGGTGCATATGAAGGAACAGCTGCTGAAGATGAATGGACTATCGGCTGAGATTCTGGATGTACTGTCATTCGAATCGCACCTCGGTATTCCGCTCAAGAAAAATCTGCATTATTTTGATAAGAATCTCTTGATTGCTGAGCTGATAGAGATGACAGACTGGCTGGATGAGCAGGACCTGCTTTCTGACATTGCACTGGATTACAGAGTTAAGAGTCTGGATTCCATACTTTTGAAGTATGAGCGCTATTATCCAGACCATCAGGCACGTAAAGTGTTTAATGATATTCTAGGCTTTCGTGCTTTCTGCGACAGTTATGACCAGCTGTTTGAAGAGGCGTCTTCGCAGTTTCGAATCGCTGATATGACACAGGGAAAAGCAATCGATGATGGGTACAGAGGCGTTCATGTGTATTATCAGAAAAGTGGAAGACACTATCCTATAGAAATCCAGTTTAATACGCTGTTTGACAGGCAGTTGAATAACTGGCTCCATGATTACCTGTATAAGAAAAACTATCCGATAGAAACAGGAAGAATATTGCGTGAAAAATATGAAATTGGCGTGATTCGGAATGAGCATGATTTTAAGGAGGTGCTGAGTAATGTGCTATCTGGTGGCGAAAGATCGTGATGCGCATGGTTGCTTTGCTTTGAAAACAACGCATGGAAAGCATCTGGTAGAATTAAAAAGGGAACTGAATCAGGCGGTTGGGTATCAGGGCGTACAGTTGGTAACGATCAGCAGGCCAACGGCTTATGGGGAATATGCACCATATCACTTCGTGGATACGGAGCAGGAGTTCCGGATGCTTGTAAAAGGGCTCCGGGCGTAAGGCAGTTGCCTAGATATATAGATAGAGACGTAAATAATAGGTGGAGAGATGATAAGAGGGGTGGAAGAAATTGTGGAGGAAATATGCATTGGATGAAAGGAAGGGATGAAATTGGTGTGGGCGCGTTTCGTTGGATTTGATTGATGCGCTGGCGCGAGTAGAGTAAAATTACGGTATGGAAGCAGAAAGAGTTTTCAAACTTGGGGGAAACTTTATTATATAAGCTTAACAGGAAGGCGATTGATATGAGGATGATATGGCCATCTTCGGATATAGATTTCTGGAAAATTAGTAATAAAGATAATTGCGTAACAATCAAGTGGAGCCATGATTGCTTTTTGGATTATCGTACGTTGGCATACCGGTTCTATTCGTGTGGATTTGAGACTTTTGCGGAAGTGATTAGCAGTGGACATAATAACGTCAAATCAGATATGTGGTTTTTGACGGGAATATACCTGATTAGACAAAGTATTGAATTAGGATTGAAGGCTTTATTAGCTGCAGTTTTGCCTAGGAAAAAGGATATCGAAACAGCGTTTAAAACATGCGGTCATAATGTATCCATGTTGTTTCATGAATATCTTGATGAAAAAGACACTAATTATCTAACGTCTGAAGAGGAAGAGTGGCTAAGTGCGTATTTAGATTCATTAGAAAAAATCGATAAAAACTCAGATTTGTTCAGATTCCCTTTTGAAGATGATTTCCTTTCGGAATACAGGAATAAGTTTTTAGATAGTGTCGATACTGCAAATAATATGCTACAAGGTTATACATTGGTAAAAAAATGTCTTGAGAAAGGTAGTGTAACGGTTGAAGAGTTTGACGTAAACTTACCACCGGATTTCTTTGTTTTGGCATCACATGGTTTTGGGAATTGCTGTTTAACACAAAGACTTTCGGATGATGGGTTTCATACGAAAATTACTGGTTATTCAGAGGTTATAGATTTCATTTATCAGAATCAAAATATTGAAAATATCGATAAATTATATCCTCTGATCTTTATGTCTAGAAATACGATTGAACTATGCTTAAAGCGCCTATTTTATAGTACGGTTGATGATGGAGTTCCGCTGAAAGAGTTTTACGCAAAACGAAAAAGTCATCTTATTAAGAAGGATTTGTGGAAGAATGTTAAACCAGTGATTTTAAAATATGCAAGGGATGGCAGTGAAGATATTACGACTATCGATATTGTTGATTGTTTATTGGAAGAGATTAATAAATTAGATAAAAATGGCGATAACTTCCGCTACCCGACATCGTATAGTCTGGAATATCGTTTTGACGATAAAGTAGTAGATATAAATAATGTGTATACATACCTTAAAGCAATAATCAATTTTCTTGACTGTTGTAATTCTATGCTTCGAAATGCAGAAGTTGCTGATTTATGAACGATCATGTATTCACAGTCACCATTGAATAAAGAGGGGCTAAGATCCGAAGAGAGCTGGCGGGGCCAGGCCTCGGGAAGACGGGACTTCGGAAAGGAAGCGGCGATGTATGCCGGTTTCTGTAATGCGAGTGGAGATTATGTCGCGGTGATGGATGCGGATATGCAGGATCCGCCAGCGCTGCTTCCGGAGATGGTGAAGATTCTGGAGACCGGGGATTATGACAGCGTGGCGACGCGTCGGGTGAATCGGGAGGGAGAGCCGCCGATCCGCTCGTGGTTTGCTCGGAGATTTTACAAGCTGATCAATCGCATCTCGGATGCCGACATCGTGGATGGTGCGCGGGATTTCCGCCTCATGAAGCGGGAGATGGTGGATGCGATCGTCGCGATGAGTGAGTATAACCGCTTTTCGAAGGGTATCTTCGGCTGGATCGGTTTTAAAACGTACTGGCTGCCATATCAGAATGTCGAGCGTGTGGCTGGTGAGACGAAGTGGAACTTCTGGAAGCTGCTGAAGTATGCATTTGACGGCATCATCAACTTCTCGGAGGTGCCGCTCAGCATCGCATCCTGGTCGGGGATCGGGATGGCATGCGTAGCGGCGATCATGCTGGTCGTCATCATTGTCCGACGCCTGTGCTTCGGCGATCCGGTCGCCGGCTGGGCCTCCACCATGTGTGTGATCGTCTTCATCGGCGCGATTCAGCTGTTTTGCATCGGTATCATGGGGCAGTACCTCGCGAAGACTTATAATGAAACGAAGAAACGACCGCATTACATCATTTCGGAAAGTAATAAGGAAGTGAAGAAAATCGGGTGAGCGGGGTGTGTTTATTATTCAGGCAGTCTTCTGGGAAGTGCAGTAGTCATAAAGACTCAGCAGATAATCAGAGCCTTCTTTCCAAATTTCCGTATCAAAGTCAAAGAGGGCCTCATACGCACGAGAACTTGTGAATCGAAGAAGAGCTTCTTTGTAAGAGATTTTTTCTCGTGCAGCAAGAGTTTCAACAGCTTCGCGCATTACAATTACTGCGCAGCATTCCTTTTGAGAATCTGTAGATTTATAGTTTACAGTATTATCACAATTTGATGTCACCATAGCGGTCACTCCTTATAAATTCAAGATGCTCGACGGCATCCTGAGTTCTGAAACAAAATTGATCTTTGAGGCGGTTTGGTAATAGTTTTTCAATCGTTTCTTTGTCTGCTTTTGGAGTTCCAGGCTCACCGGCACCTTCACCGCTGATATAAATCTGAAGGGTACGGGCTGTCTGATCGTCGGCAATCTTTCCACCGATGATATCAATTACACTGTATTTTTTCAGAAGCTGAGGAAAGAGGTCTTTCTTTCGATTGGCAGCTACAAAATGCAACCATTCGATACTAGGTTCTTGAAAAAAGTAAGCGAGAATGTTTGGGTTATAGTGAAATTTGTAGACGGATATTTGTCCTTCGGCTGGATTAAATTCTTTTGGAACAGCACCGATGTGTTTGGCCTTGCGAACAGAAAGCTGGACATAGTTATATGCTTGTTCATAAGATGAGGTTAAGTAGAAACCACGACCAAAATCGAGACCACCCATACAGCGACTTAAGTCGATGTTAGGGATACTTACATAACTTCCGTGGTAAAGCAGCATTCCATCTTCAAGTCCTATCATACGGTAACACCTCGATTCTTAAGCAGGGTTTCAACATCATGCAAAGCACATTCGTAGCTATTCAAATGAAGAATGTCATAGCAGTCAGCGATAAATCCGAGAATGTCGTATTTCTTAAACAGTTCTGAGCAGTCGCTGGGAGACATTTTCCATTTTGTTTGAGCCATCCGAAAGATCCAGCATTGCATATCAGCGATGTCAATATTATATCCACTCATAGAGCATGCCCTCCTTTGAGTATAATTTCTCAATCTAAGTATAGTTCTTTTTCTGCCGCTTGGCAACGATGAGGATTGTACATTGAGACCAGGCCCCGGGAATAACAGGCCGACCAGGACATGATGAAAAAGTATTGAAGCTGCATTTGGAGCTTATGGATTTCGATGAGGAGGAGCTGGAGGTACTGAGAAAGTACGGCAGGGCGCAGAACGGCATAAGCCGTGATATCCTGGTGCCGGCGGAGCTGCCGCTTCATAATCTGCACTATGCGATACAGAAGGCGTTCGGCTGGCAGAACAGTCATCTGCATCAGTTCCGTTATGAGGAGGAGCTTTTCGATGGGCTCTTTGATGATCACTTTATCACCTGGATGGCGTTCTGTGGCCTGTATTTTCGTTTTCCGAGTGAAGACGTCGAAGACGATTATTACTGGGATGATGATTATGAAGAGGGCTATAGCTTTAAGTCGTGGCTGCGGTCGAAATATACCGGTCCGTACTATTATGGCGGGAAAAAAGAGCACTTTATGATGGCGCAGATGCGGGCCAGAATCTTTCTTGAGGAGAATAAGACGGTGGAGGTCGGTCCGAGCTTCGATGAGCATCTGGCAGGAAATAAGGGACATACGAGCTATAAGATCGAAGAGGTCACGATGGAAGCGATGAAGAGCTACTTTATCGGTGGCATGAATGAGTTGCTTGAGCGAGTCCCGGTCGGACAGCTGATCGGCATGGAGCAGACGAACAGCGAGGAGCTGACAGCCTGTGTTAAGGATGCGCTGCTGAGCTATAATGCGAATCTGAAGAAACTGGCAGAGTGCATCCGGCGTGAAGGAGATCTGGCAGCACTGCTGGAAGCGACGGACTATCCGGTCGTGCCACTCTCAGACTGCCTGATCTATCGCTATGATTATGGCGATGACTGGACGGTGAGGATCCGTGTAGTTGGGGAAGCGGAAGGCGAGCTCAGGGATCGGGTGCTGAAGGAGGAGCGGCCGATCTGTGTGGAAGCGGATGGTCTTCCGGTGATGGATGACGCCGGCGGTGTACATGGGTACTGCGAGTTTCTGAAAACGGTAAAAGGAAAAGGGGAAGACACCGGCAGGGGTGCGTTTGAGAGCAGAGAAGATGCGAAAGCATGGGGCGCATGATGGGATGGACAGGAAGGATGAGTAAGGCAGAGAATATACTATAAATTTGCGAATGACTTGAAAATTTCATGATTACTTGGCATGCTATACATGAAAGTTGCGACGCAAACGACGCAAGTGTGAGGTTGGAAATGCTTAGGCGCTACCCTGCGTGGCATGAAGTAAAAAGATTACTTGGTATGAACTGATTAGTACTCGTGAGCATTTAAAAAACACACGTTCGACAAAAACGCAGCGGTGTGTTATAATAGGTTTGCAATGGAGGTGAATGATGAGTAACCAATATTCGTTGAAGATATATCCTGCAGGCAGGGGCCGTGATATTTATAGAAATATCGAAATCTGTGGCGACAACACATTGGATCAATTGTGCGAGGTGATCATAGCAGCTTTTGATTTTGATAGTGATCATCTCTATGAATTCTGTATGGATAACCGAATGTTCAGTGAACATTCGTATCAGTCATATCCTGAGGGAGATGATCTGTCGACAGATGTCGCACTGGATGAGATCGGACTTTGTAAAGGTCAGAAATTCACCCTTCATTACGATTTTGGCGACGATTGGATGTTTACCATTACGGTGTCTAAAATCAGTGAAGTTCAGGATGGGTTCGAACCGCGTATAGTGAAAGCGAAGGGGAATATCGAGCAATATCCAGATTGGGATGATGATGAATTTGATGATGACTTTGACGATGACTGATAGGAACGGATAATCTGCGCATGGCTACGTGAAAGGATCGACAGAGATGAAGACACTGAATATTCCTGTTGGGGTTTCAAGCTTTGAAGAAATTCGTAAAAATAGATATTACTATATCGATAAATCGGGACTGATCGGAGAGCTGCTCAGTAGAACCGGGACGAAAGTAACGTTGATCACGCGTCCTCGGCGTTTCGGTAAGACGCTGGGCATGAGTATGCTGGAAAGCTTCTTCGATATCCGAAGGGACAGTAGAGCACTGTTTGACGGGCTGGAGATTGCGGGAAACCAGGCGCTGTGCGATGCGTGGATGAACCAGTATCCGACGATTTTTGTTTCGTTCCGGCAGGTGGATGGTCTCGACTTCACCGGGGCATACGATATGCTCACCTGGGTCATATCGGAACTGTATAAGAAGCATCTGTACTTGATGGACAGCGACCGGATCGATTCCAGTGATAAGGAGATCGCGAAACAGCTGGTATGGGGACATGCTTCTGTGAAGGACACGAAAGGAAGCCTGCTGCTGCTTACCAGAATGATGCAGCAGCACTATGGCAAGCCGGTGATTCTCCTGATCGATGAGTATGACGTTCCGGTAGCTAAAGCGAACAGTAACGGATACTATGCTGAAATGCTGGATGTCATGAAGGGCTTACTGCAGGCCCTGAAGGATAATCAGGCGCTTCAATTTGCAGTGGTGACAGGCTGCTTGAAGATTGCGAAAGAAAGCATCTTTACGGGGACCAATAATTTTGTGTCCGATACGATCACGAACTCTCGTCTGAATGAATATTTCGGCTTCGTGCAGAGTGAAGTGGACCAGCTGCTGAAGGATGCGGGTGTGACGGAACAGGCGGACAGCATCCGGAGATGGTATGATGGCTATCATTTCGGAGACTTTGATGTCTATTGTCCATGGGATGTGATGAATTACATGCTGGAGCTGCAGCGCGATCCGAAGGCGAAGCCGATCAGCTACTGGAAGAACACCAGTGACAATGCCATCATCCGTTCCTTTATCGACTATGCAGGCAGTACGATCACAAACAAACTTGAAATCTTAATGGCCGGTGGCTGCATCGTTCAGCGAGTGGATGAAAACCTGACCTACGACTATCTGCACGCTTCAGAAGATAACCTCTGGAGCACACTTTACCTTACAGGATACCTGACGCGGGCACGTGAAGCGGATTATAAGGGCGAAGTTCCAGATGGCATGGTTGCGCTGATGATTCCAAACGCGGAGATCCGGGAGATCTTCGAGACGACCGTCATCCGCTGGTTTGATGACAGCACGAAGAAGTGGAATCGCAGTGCGTTGTTTGATGCCGTCTGGCGTGGCGACAGTGAGGGCATGACGAAAGAGATGAATGCCCTGCTGCGGCGCACCATCAGCTACCATGATTATCGTGAGGACTTCTACCATGCGTTCCTGGCGGGCATCTTCACAGGAGCCGGCTATATGGTGGATTCGAACAAGGAGCATGGAGAAGGCCGCAGCGATGTGGTCGTCTATGATCCGGTCAATGCACGCGTCGCCATCTTTGAGGCGAAGTACACGAAGATCCTGGAAAATCTGGAAAGAGAGTGCGACATGGCGTTGCAGCAGATCGATGATCGGATGTATGCCGCGGAGTACGAGGACGACTACGACCAGATTCTCTGCTATGGGATTTCGTTCTTCCGGAAACGCTGTATGGTGAAGAAAAAGAAAAGCTGCGTAATTTTGGAGGGACAGGATTTGGGCAGATAGTGCACAAGGTTACAAAGGCTGAACTAAAAGCTAAGAGACAGAAGAAAGCTCCTAAGAAGACCGTTGGTAGTGATTATAGAGAGTTTGCAGAAACAAAACACGATTGTTACACTGTTAAAAAACATAATATTGAAAAGGTACTTTGAATAGTCAAGAAGGAACCTGAACCAGAACAGATTTCGTCGTTGACGAAACTGGTTAGGGTGTAAACAGAATATATATTAGAGAATACATTACGTAGGATTTGTAGATACAGTGCCTGTTTTCTCTATCAAGTAGCACGGAGGGTATGTATGAAATCAATTGCTTTTTTTAACAATAAAGGTGGAGTTGGAAAAACGACACTATTATGTAATTTGGCTGGATACATTTCAAATCGTTGCAGGAAGAAAGTTCTTGTTATCGATGCTGATCCACAATGCAATACGACATCATATGTTCTGGAAGAAGAGAATTTCTACACTTTCTATTTTGAGGACAAAGAATTTACGATAGCATCCATGATACCACCTCTAGAGGATGGGGAGGGATTTGTGAAGGAGTTTTCAGCTCTGACGACAACTTTTTTTGGATTTGATATTATCCCAGGAAATCCAACTTTTGCTGCAAGTGAAGATTTTTTAGCCAATGAATGGAAAGATGTTAAGTCTAGCGATTATAGGGGTATTAAATCATCACTGCTATTTGCTGATTTTTTGTCCAAATGTGAGAATTATGATTTTGTCTTCTTTGATATGGGGCCATCTCTTGGCGCAATTAATAGATCTATTTTGTTGGCTTGTGATTATTTCCTGACGCCAATGTCATCAGATGTTTTTAGCCTACTTGCTTTAGGAAATATTGGGAAGTCCCTGTCAACATGGCGCGAAACATTTTTAAATGGGTATAATGGGTTAGACGAAGAAAAAAAGGAGAAGATCAACAGAATCCATAGAGAAGCCAAGATTAGGTTTATTGGCTATGTAGAGCAACAATATATTACCAAATCTGTCGGTGGACAGTTAAGAGCCGTGCGGGCATATGATGAGATTTTAAGAAAGATCCCATCTGAAATTACAGAAAAAGTGGTACTACCAATTAATGAAAAGGTAATTCCGAATTTTGATTATAAAATAGGATCCATTCCGAATTATCATAGTTTGGTTCCTATGTCGCAGACTGCACATAAACCAATTTTTGAATTAACTGCTGTAGATGGGGTTGTTGGAGCACATTATCAAAAAGTTAAGGAATTTGAAGGATTGATGAAGGAGATAACTGAAAAAATGCTTTCTAATATGGAGGTTATAAAATGATTGATTGGCCAGAGAAGTTGATCGATGCCATAGCTAGACGCAGGTCGGTTTTGTTCTTGGGATCAGGTATCTCCTCTAATGCCGAAAACGAATATGGAAAGAACCCGGCTACATGGAATGAATTTCTTAAACAAGTTGTGAAAAATCAAAAAGCAAAAATAGGTGACTTGGAAAAGGAAATACTGGGTTTATTGGATGAAAAAAAGTATTTGATAGCGTGTGAATTGATTATGGATTTAATTGGTCAGAGAGAATTTGGCGAAGAAGCTCAAGAAGAGTTTAGAAGGCCTAAATACCTTCCTGCAGAAATTCATAAAATAGTATATAGTTTGGATTCTAAGATAGTCATTACACCTAATGTGGATAAAATATACGACGAATGTGCAACGACAGAGTCGCATTCATCGGTCGTTGTAAAAAAGTATTATGACGAAGACCTAGCTAAGTATTTAAGGACTAATGATTATTTAGTTATTAAGGCGCACGGAACGGTTGATGAAACGAATCAAATGATTTTTACTCATAAACAATATAGTAAAGCAAGATGTAATTATTCATCTTTCTATAAATTGATGGATTCATTGATTTTGACACATACTTTTGTGTTTTTAGGATGTGGAATAGATGATCCCGATATTGAACTAACTTTGGAGAATGCTAATTTTCTTTATGAAGGTTGTCCGCCACACTACTTTATTACTTCTAGCGGAGCGATTTCTAATAATATGAAAAAAGTATTACTAGCAAATCGAAATCTTGAGGTCATTACCTATGATAATAATTCTGGAAAGCATACAGAACTATGTGATGAATTAAAGATGCTATCGCAGCTTGTTGATGAAAGAAGAGTAGAGCTATCTGAAAACTCAACATGGTAATTGATTTAGGGAAAAATAGATTTGCAGTGGAGGTGGTATTATGAGGTCTTCAGAACTCTTTACGAAGATTACCAACCAGACGGGTTTGTTTAATATACAGGCTATTGATAATATCCCTTCCATCATGCAAAGGGGACTGCTGTCTAACGTAGGAGCTTCGACAATTAAACATACATCTATTGCGATGCAGGAGATACAGGATCGTAGAGATGCAGTAATCATTCCTAATGGAATGCCACTACATAAATATGCAAATGTGTATTTTGATCCTAAAAATCCTATGTTATATAAACGTAAAGGCGAGAACGAAAATATATGTATTTTGAAATTTGACCGATCCATATTAGATATTGAAGGTGCGATTGTGTCCGACCGGAATGCTTCGAGTGCATATGCCAGCTTTTATTCTCCGAAAGATGGATTAAATGAAATAGATTTCAGACTGGTATTTTCAACAAACTGGCTGGATGAAGACCAGTATGAGTACTTCAGAAAGAAATCGATAAAGTGCGCAGAAGTATTAATTCCATTTTGTATACCATATGATTATGTGGTTTCGGCAGCAGTGTATAGTGAAACTGCTAAAGAAAAGTTGACGAAATCAGGCTTTGATCGAACCATTTATGTTGATCCTAGATTTTTCTTTTAAGGAGTGAATGAGATGATAGTGAAGATTGGAAATATATTTGAAAGTAGCTGTTCAACTATCGTCAATACAGTTAATTGCGTAGGGGTAATGGGAAAAGGTATAGCACTTGAATTTAAGAAAAAATATCCGGAGATGTTTATGGAGTATGTTCTTAAATGTGACAGAGGGCAAGTGAAGCCTGGTGTTCCTTACATATATCAAGATAATAAGACGAGTATTTTGAATTTCCCAACGAAAGATCATTGGAGATCGCCTTCCAGATTAACTTATGTGGTAGATGGACTTGACTGGTTTGTTGAAAATTATGAAAAGTATGGGATTAAGAGCATTGCATTTCCTCCACTTGGATGTGGAAATGGAGGACTGGCATGGAGCGTGGTAGGACCTGTTATGTATCAGAAACTGGCGAAGCTTCCGATTGATATTGAAATTTATGCACCATTTGGAACCAGCCCGAGAGAACTCACAGATGAATTTCTTTCTAAGGCTGTTTCTGAAGCGGATGTATGTGGAAATAGTAATACAAGCATTAATTCAAAATGGTATTTGATTTTATTAGTAGTAAAAGCACTAAATGAAAGACAATATGCTTTAAAGGTTGGAAGAACCATATATCAGAAAATTTGTTATGTTTTAACCAGAAATGGGGTTGATACAGGTTTTACCTTTGTAAAAGGCAGCTATGGACCATTTTCGTCTCAAGTTAAGGATAGTATTAACGCATTGGCGAATGCAAACCTGATTGTTGAAAAGCAGTTAGGACGGATGATTTCATTGAGCGTTTCTGATGACGTACAGATTCATAAGGAGAATTTTACGAATGACGAATTAAATGCGGCTAAGAAAACGATTGATTTATTTGGAAGAGTAAAATGTACGGATCAGGCAGAGATGATTGCAACAGTTCTATATTCTTATGACCAGCTTGCTAAAGAGAAAGAAACTATTTCAGATAAAGACGTATACGAATATGTGTTAGAGTGGAAACCTCGTTGGAAGGCGGAAAAGGAATTCGAATTATGTGAGGCGATTCAAAACATGGCTATGCTGTCGCTTATGAAGATTACGTGCAGTGGGGATCTGATGGATACAATGCTTGTATAATATAAATAGTGAGGCATTACCCGAAGATTGACAATTACCCGAGATGTGTTACTATAATCCCACACGTGAAATTGATAAATATTTATTAGAGCCGTGCGTACAGCATGGCTCTCATTTTTTGTAGTATGCAAGTGAAAAACAGACCTTTCCTCCTGTCGCCGGCGGCCAAGGATTATATCTGGGGCGGTACGCGGCTGCGCGAGGAGTATAATAAACATATTGATGTGACGCCGCTGGCGGAGACCTGGGAGTGTTCGACGCATCCGGATGGGCCGTCGCGGGTGGCGAGCGGTGCATTTGCGGGCGAGAAGCTCGTGGATGTGCTTCGTGCGCATCCGGAGTTCATCGGGACACATCCGAAGACAGACGGCGAGGGCGGCCTGCCGGTGCTGATCAAGTTTATCGATGCGGCGCGGGATCTGTCGGTGCAGGTGCATCCGAGTGACGAGTACGCGCGGACGCATGAGCACGGGCAGCTCGGGAAAACCGAGATGTGGTACGTGCTTGAAGCGACGCCGGGGGCGAGCCTCGTCTATGGATTCCGCCAGAACCTCACGAGGGCGCTGCTGGCAGCTTCACTCGAGGACGACACGGTGGAGCAGTATCTCCAGAAGGTGGAAATCCATCGCGGTGACGTCTTCCTGATCGAGTCCGGCACGGTGCATGCCATCGGTGCGGGCGCGATGATCGTGGAGATCCAGGAGAGCTCGAACCTTACCTACCGGATGTATGACTATCATCGGCTTGGCAAGGACGGCAGACCGCGGGAGCTGCACATCGCGAAGGCGCTGGATGTCGTGGATCTCCGGCGGAAACCGCTGCCGGAGCAGCTGCAGCGCGCGCGTGAGGAACACGACGGCTACAGCGTGGAGCTCCTCGAGCAGTGCAAGTACTTCCGGACCGAGCGGATCCACCTGGATACGATGTTAAAATCTGTCACGTTTGCGACGGGCCCGGCGTCCTTCAAGGTGCTGCTCTGTGTGGATGGCAGCGGAACGCTCAGCGGCGAGGATGTGGAGCTTTCGTTCAGGAAAGGCGACTGCATCTTCGTGCCGGCTGACAGCATTGGCCTCGAGATCCGTGGCACGAGTGAATTACTGAAGGTGACATGCTGAAGAATAAAGGAGAGCGTGATATGGCGAAATATGATTATCTGGTAGTGGGTGCCGGTCTGTACGGCGCGGTGTTTGCGCATGAGGCGCGGAAGGCGGGGAAGTCGGTGATGGTGATTGATCGGCGTCCGAACATCGCCGGTAATGTCTATACGGAGGACGTGGAGGGCATTCATGTGCACAAGTATGGCGCGCACATCTTCCACACGAACGACACGGAGGTCTGGAACTACGTGCAGCAGTTCGCGACCTTCAACCGCTTCACGAACTCGCCGGTGGCGAACTACCACGGCGAGCTGTATTCGTTGCCGTTCAACATGTACACCTTTAACCGTATGTGGGGCGTGGTGACGCCGGAGGAGGCCGCGGCGAAGATCGACGAGCAGAAGCGGGACTACATCGCGCAGAAGCAGGCAGAGCGCGGGCTCGCGGCGGATGCGCCGTTTGAACCGCAGAATCTCGAGGAGCAGGCGATTTCGCTGATCGGTGTGGATATTTACGAGAAGCTCATCAAGGGCTACACCGAGAAGCAGTGGGGCCGTCCGTGCACGGAGCTCCCGTCCTTCATCATCAAGCGCCTGCCGGTGCGCCTCACCTTCGACAACAACTATTTTAACGCGCTCTACCAGGGGATCCCGGTCGGGGGCTATACGCAGATGGTGGCGAATATGCTGGACGGCATCGAGCTCGAGCTCGGCGTGGATTACCTCGCGGACAAGGCGAAGTATGATGCGCTCGCGGAGAAGGTGGTCTACACCGGTGCGATCGACGCGTACTTCGGCTACCAGCTCGGCACACTCGAGTACCGTTCGGTGCGCTTCGAGACGGAGCTGCTCGATCAGCCGAATTTCCAAGGCAATGCTGCTGTCAACTACACCGACCGCGAGACGCCATGGACCCGGATCATCGAGCACAAGTGGTTCGAGTTCGGCAAGGACGCGGAGGGCCGGGACCTTCCGAAGACCGTCATCTCCCGCGAGTTCTCGAGCGAGTGGAAGCCGGGCGATGAGCCGTACTATCCGGTCAATGATGAGAAAAACGGCGCGCTCTATCAGGCATATAAGAAGCTGGCTGACAGCGAGACGCGTGTGATCTTCGGTGGCCGTCTCGGTGAGTATAAGTACTATGACATGGATAAGGTGATCGCATCGGCACTTGAGATGAGCCGGCAGGAGCTGTAAAGGTTCTTGGTTTTTAAGAGGAGGAAGAAGATATGAGCGAGAAATACGTGGCCGCAGCAGGCCGTTACAGCGAGGAGGAGAAGCTCTACCGGCGCTGTGGAAAGTCGGGGCTGAAGCTTCCGAAGGTTTCCCTGGGTCTCTGGCATAACTTCGGTACGGAGGCCGACATGGACGTGATGAAGTCGATGCTGTTTACAGCATTTGACCACGGCATCACGCACTTCGATCTGGCGAACAACTACGGCCCGGAGCCGGGTGCGGCAGAGGAGAACTTCGGAAAGATCCTGAGCTCGAATCTTCGTCCGTACCGTGATGAGATGATCATCTCCTCGAAGGCAGGTTTTACCATGTGGGACGGCCCTTACGGTGACTGGGGCTCCCGCAAGTATCTGATGGCATCGCTCGATCAGTCGCTGAAGCGCATGCAGCTCGATTATGTGGATATCTTCTATCATCATCGGATGGACCCGGAGACCCCGCTCGAGGAGACCATCATGGCGCTCGATCAGATCGTACGCTCCGGTAAGGCGCTGTACGTCGGCATCTCGAATTACGACGGCCCGCACGCAGCCGAGGCACGGAAGCTGGCGCGGGAGATTCACCTGCCGCTCATCATCAACCAGAACCGATACTCGATTCTCGACCGCACCATCGAGAAGAACGGGCTCAAGGACTTCGCCCGCGAGGAGGGTATGGGCGTCATCTGCTTCTCGCCGCTCGCCCAGGGCATGCTGTCCGAGAAGTATCTGAAGGGCATCCCGTCCGATTCCCGTATCGCGAAGGACGGCCGCTTCCTCCATGCAGACGACCTCAAGCCGGAGAAGATGGAGGGCATCCGTCGCCTCGACGAGATCGCGAAGCGCCGCGGTCAGACGCTCCCGCAGATGGCCCTCGCCTGGGACCTCCGCGACCCGGAGATCACCTCGGTGCTGATCGGCGCATCGAAGCCGCAGCAGATCCTCGAGAACCTCGGTGCCATCGAGAACACCAGCTTCTCAGAGGAAGAACTGCGTGAGATCGACGAGATCCAGGCATCCATCGCCGGTGAGCTCGACGCGAGAAGACAGGTTTAACAGCTTAGGGTCCCCGGCTTAGATTGAACCGGTCTCGGAGTACTGAGCCTCCGTTGCCGCCACTCCGGGTCCCCCTGGCTGAACTGAAAACGGCAGAGGGTTTCCCTCTGCCGTTTCGAGCTTTTTATCGGTTTTCGGTGGTGACGCTGCCGCCGCGGTTCGGGCCGTCACTGTTCGTGATGACGGTCTGCGGGCCGCTCGAGCTCGAGGAGCTCGTGTTTTTCTTCGGGACGGATGGACCGAAACCACTGGTGGATGGCGCAGTCGTGCTCGGATCCACACGCTCGGTAGTTGAAGCAGCGGCACCGGTACCTGTGCCGGTAGTGGTGCCATCGCCGTTTGCGTCCGTCTTGCCGACGGTGATCTTATTCGTCACGAGATCCTTCTTCGACACGCTTGCCGTGTTACCGGCGTTCGTCTTGCTGCTGGAGCTGTGGTTCTTCGAGCTGGACGAATGCGTCTTGTTCGTGGACGTATTCTTATTATTCTTGTTGCTCGAGCTGTTCGTCTTATTGGAAGCGCTCGTTTTCGAGCCCGTGCGGCTCGTCACGAGACGCGTACCGTCCGACGCATAGCCATACTTCTGCAGCCCCTCGATCGGCGTCGGCGCGACATGGGTACCGACCGGATACGTCCGGGTCACCGGCGTCACTCCGTCGAACCAGGCCCCCGCCTCCCCGACGAGATACCCGTCCGGCGTCGTCTGATTCAGCATGAGATACCCGTTCTCATCGAAGGCGAAGCACTGATAGATGCCATCGCCGTCACCGTCGATCCACTGCCACGCATTGGTCGGGTAGCTTCCGTCATCATTCACGTACCAGAACCCCGTCGAGTTTGCCCGCCACTCACCCGCAAGCGCAGGCGTGGACAGAAGCGCCGCACTGAGCAGCACCGTGGCACCCGTCGTCAGCAAGCACATCGCCCTTTCTCTAGAAACTCTTCTGAATAAATCGAACTTACGCATAACACCTTCCCCTCGTAGATATAGATGACCGGATGGCAGCAGGATCTCAGCATTGCTCCGCCCCGTGGGAACAGGAGAAATGTGCAGGCACTTCATGCCGCATGCGCATACCGGTACAACGTACTATAATGTATGAATAAATATACTATAGCATGCCGAGGGTGCAGAAATCCGCGGGATTCGATTGCGATTCGCTTACAGATTTTGACATAAATGTTAAGAAATCGTCAGAAATTGGAGGAGAACCTGATGGCGCGGCAGGCATGATCGTGAGTTAAAGCGCTTACAGTGCCTGCAATTGGAATTCTCCAGCAAATCTTAAGCAAATAACAAGAATTTAAGCGCTGTTCTTCATATTCCACTGTGGTATAGTATGACTATCAGCTGAATCGGTTTACCGATGGCGAAGCTGAAGCGGTTTACAAACAAACCACCGTCTGTCTCTGAAGCCTTTCAGAGTGCGTAATGTGATCGCCGGGTGCCCGGCACCTCGAAATAACCTGCGGGACCTGCAGGGAAATGGAGAACGAATATGAGAAACTTCACGAAGAAAGTAGTCGCAACCACCACCGCTGTTCTGATGAGTGCATCTGTACTCGCAGGTACCGCACTCGCGGCCGGTACAGGCACCGCAAATACAGCATACCAGAGCCTGGTAGATACCGTCACCTCCACGAAGCAGGTGCGAAACGCATTTAACGCGAAGTCCGTCGCAAGAAACGCGGCGAAGGGCACGAAGAAGGCCGGCAGCACAGCATCTCTCGCTGCGAACCAGATCGTAACCAATGTCATCAAGATCAAGGGCGCAGGCGCCGCGGCAGCGAACGGCACCACCGTAAGCGATAAGGTCGCCGCATCAAAGGCAGCCGCCGCAGCCGCAAACGCAGCCTATACAAACGCTGCAAGTGCGATCGGCGAGCCGGATCTCACCCAGACCGCAGGCGCGATGTTCGGACCTTACGTACCGGAAGGTGCATACACGAACCAGATCGCACCGGTCATCGACTACACCATGATCAACGTACCGGGCCCGGACGGACAGATCTCCGACGGAAACGCCCAGGACTGGTAAACCCCGGAAACATCACTGTGATCCAGATAAAATCAAGACAGAAGCTTTAGAAGCTGTGCCGAAAGGCACAGCTTCTTTTTGCTACTTTCCTTGATTTTATCATCCCCCTACTTTATAATGAGAAGGCTATAAAGGCCGCATTCTGCCTATTTTTCGGGTTAGAGGTCTGCAACCGGTCCACACCGGTTTATACTTATATATATTTTGAAGGAGAAAAGGCGCTTATGTTTAGAAAAGTTGATACAAACATGAACTTTGTAAAGCGCGAGGGCGAGGTCGAGGAGTTCTGGAGACAGAATCATATCTTCGAGGAGTCCATCAAGGAGCACGAGGGTGATCCATCCTACGTTTTCTACGATGGCCCGCCTACGGCAAATGGTAAGCCGCACATCGGCCATGTCGAGACGCGCGCGTTCAAGGACATGATTCCGAGATTCCACGCGATGAAGGGTGCGATGGTACCGCGTAAGGCCGGCTGGGATACCCACGGTCTTCCGGTCGAGCTCGAGGTCGAGAAGCAGATCGGCATCAACGGCAAGGATCAGATCGAGAACTACGGTATCGCGCCTTTTATCGATCACTGTAAGGAAAACGTCTGGAAGTATAAGGGCATGTGGGAGGACTTCTCCTACAAGGTCGGCTTCTGGGCCGATATGGAGCACCCGTACGTTACCTACCACGATGACTACATCGAGTCCGAGTGGTGGGCACTGAAGGAGATCTTCAAGAAGAAGCTTTTGTACGAGGGCTTCAAGGTCGTACCGTACTGCCCGCGCTGCGGAACCCCGCTGTCCAGCCACGAGGTGGCACAGGGCTATAAGGAGCTGACAGAGCGCTCGGCGATCGTCCGCTTCAAGGCGAAGGATCAGGATTTCTACTTCCTCGCATGGACGACCACCCCATGGACCCTTCCATCGAATACCGGCCTCTGCGTAAATCCGGATCTGGATTATGCGAAGGTAAAGGCAGCGGACGGCTACACCTACGTGATGGCCTGCTCACTGCTTGATAAGGTACTCGGTCCGCTTGCAAAGGACGGCATGCCGGCCTACGAGATCCTCGAGACCTATAAGGGTACCGACCTCGTCGGTATCGACTACGAGCCACTCTATGCATGTGCAGCGGAAGCGGCTGCGAAGCAGCATAAGCGTGCACACTTCGTGATCGCGGACGGCTACGTAACGGCAGACGATGGTACCGGAATCGTTCATATCGCCCCTGCTTTCGGTGAGGATGATGCCCGTGTCGGCCGTGAGAATGGCTTCCCGCTCATCAAGTTCGTCGATGAGAAGGGTGTGATGACCGAGGAGACGCCGTTCGCCGGCATGCGCTGCAAGCCGACCGAGAAGGAGATGGCCGCGGGTGCGATCAGTGCGGATCCGGAGGTGCTGAAGGATCTGTCCGCACGTAAGCTGCTCTTCGATGCACCGAAGTTCACACACTCCTATCCGCACTGCTGGAGATGTGATACTCCGCTTATTTACTATGCGAGAGAGTCCTGGTTCATCAAGATGAGTGCCGTAAAGGACGACCTCGTTCGCAACAACAACACCGTTAACTGGTTCCCGGCGACGATCGGTACCGGCCGTTTTGGTGCATGGATCGAGAATGTACAGGACTGGGGTCTTTCACGTAACCGTTACTGGGGTACCCCGCTCAACATCTGGACCTGCCCGTGCTGTGGTAAGCAGGAGGCCATCGGCTCCATCCAGGAGCTCCGCGAGCGTTCCACGAACTACGACGAGCTCCTCGCACAGCTGAAGGCCGAGGGCAAGGGCGGCTACAGCTCCGACTATGTGGGCTACGAGCACATCGAACTCCACAAGCCGTATGTCGACCAGATCACCCTGCGCTGCCCGGATTGCGGCGGCGAGATGCACCGTGTACCGGAAGTCATCGACTGCTGGTTCGATTCCGGCGCGATGCCATATGCACAGCATCACTATCCGTTTGAAAATAAGGAGCTCTTCGAGTCTCAGTTCCCGGCACAGTTCATCTGTGAGGCTGTGGACCAGACCCGTGGATGGTTCTATTCCCTCCTTGCCGAGAGTACGATCCTCTTTAATAAGGCACCGTACCAGAACGTCCTCGTACTGGGCCATGTTCAGGATGAGAACGGACAGAAGATGAGTAAGTCGAAGGGCAATGCGGTCGACCCGATGGATGCGCTTCAGAAGCACGGCGCCGACGCCATCCGCTGGTTCTTCTACACGAACTCCGCACCGTGGCTGCCGAACCGCTTCCATGATAAAGCCGTCGTTGAGGGACAGCGTAAGTTCCTGTCGACGCTCTGGAACACCTATGCATTCTTCGTTCTGTACGCCAACATTGACGATTTCGACCCGACGAAGTACAGCCTCGACTATGCGAAGCTCGGCGTCATGGACCGCTGGCTGCTCAGTAAGCTGAACACCGTGATCCGCGAAGTCGATGATGACCTCACGAACTTCCGTATCCCGGAGGCTGCGAACGCGATGCAGGATTTCGTCGACGACATGTCGAACTGGTATGTTCGTCGTTCGAGAGAGCGCTTCTGGGCGAAGGGCATGGAGCAGGATAAGATCAATGCCTACATGACGCTCTACACCGCACTGGTAACGTTCTCGAAGGTAGCGGCACCGATGGTTCCGTTCATCACCGAGTCCATCTATCGTAACCTGGTATGCAGCGTGGATCCGTCTGCGAAGGCATCCGTTCATCTCTGCAGTTTCCCGGAGGCCGACGCGTCGATGATCGACACGGCCCTCGAGGAGAACATGGATGAGGTACTGCACATGGTACTGCTCGGTCGTGCAGCGAGAAATACCGCAGCCGTGAAGAACCGTCAGCCGATCGGTGACATGTATGTAAAGGCAGAGCACGCACTCGATCCTTTCTTCGTCGACATCGTCGAAGACGAGCTGAATGTCAAGAAGGTGACCTTCCAGGAGGACCTTCGCGCATTCACTTCCTATACATTTAAGCCACAGCTGAAGACCGTCGGTCCGAAGTATGGCAAGCACTTAAACGCGATTCGTACACATCTCACCGAGATGGATGGCTCTGCAGCGATGGATGAGCTCGACCAGAACGGCGTACTGAAGTTCACCGTGGATGGTGACACCGAGGTCAGCCTCACGAAGGACGATCTCCTCATCGACGTCGCACAGAAGGGTGGCTTCGTGACCGAGGAGGACATGAACCTCACCGTCGTGCTCGACACGAACCTGACACCGGAGCTTGAGGAAGAGGGCTTCGTCCGCGAGATCATCAGTAAGCTTCAGACCATGCGTAAGGAAGCGGGCTTCGAGGTTATGGACCATATCACGGTCTATGCGAAGGACAATGCTGAGATGATCGCACTCATGCAGAAGAACGAAGACGAAATCAAGCGAATCGTAATGGCCGACAGCATCGTATATGACATCATGAAGGGCTATGAAAAGGAGTGGGATATCAACGGTAAGCAAGTGAAGCTTGCAGTTGAGAAGCTGTAAAATCAGCGACCTGCAAAGGGGAAGAGTAATTCGGGGCTTTGCTTCGGCGAAGCCCTGGTAATGAAAGGATTAATATATGGTGGAAAAGTTTGACAAGGTAGCATTTAAGAAGGCTGTCGAAACCAACGCGCGTAAGCTGTACCGCAGATCCCTCGAGGATCTGAACACGAAGGAAGCGTTTCACGCGGTGGCATATGCTGTCGAGGACGTCATCATTGACGACTGGATGAAGACCCAGAAGGCTGCAGAGAAGCAGGACGCGAAGCGCGTATACTACCTCTCCATGGAGTTCCTCATGGGCCGTGCACTCGGTAACAATATCCTGAATCTGACCTGTCATAAGGAGCTGAAGGAGGCCATCGAGGAGCTGGGACTGGATCTCAACGCACTCGAGGAGGCCGAGCCGGACTGGGCACTCGGAAACGGTGGTCTCGGTCGTCTCGCAGCCTGCTTCCTGGATTCCCTCGCAACGCTCAACTACTGGGCATGTGGCTGTGGCATCCGCTACAAGTACGGCATGTTCAAGCAGAAGATCGAGGACGGCTATCAGCGTGAGGTGCCGGATGACTGGCTGAGAGACGGCAACCCGTTCGAGCTTCGTCGTGCAGAGCTTCAGAAGGAAGTGAAGTTCGGTGGCTGGGTAGAGGCCCATAACGAGAACGGCAAGCTGAAGTTCGTTCAGAAGGGCTATCAGTCCGTGATTGCGATTCCGTACGATACGCCGGTGGTCGGCTATGGCAACCATGTCGTAGACTCCCTCCGTGTATGGGATGCTGAGGCGAAGGAGACCTTCCGTCTCGAGGAGTTCGATAAGGGTAACTATCAGGCTGCCGTTGAGAACGAGAACATGGCACGCAACATCGTCGAGGTCCTCTATCCGAACGATAACCACCTCGCAGGTAAGGAGCTTCGTCTGCGCCAGCAGTACTTCTTCATCTCCGCGTCCGTACAGACCGCTGTCAAGGAGTACTATGAGAAGCATGATGGAGACATTCACCATCTGTACGAGAAGGTCGCGTTCCAGATGAACGATACGCACCCGACCGTAGCGGTGGCTGAGCTCATGCGTGTGCTCATGGACGACTATGGCCTCGAGTGGGATGAGGCCTGGGAGATCACGAAGAAGACCTGTGCCTACACGAACCACACCATCATGGCCGAGGCCCTCGAGAAGTGGCCGATCGAGCTCTTTTCGAAGCTGCTTCCGCGTATTTACCAGATCGTCGAGGAGATCAACCGTCGCTTCTGTGAGGAGATCCGTGCGAAGTATCCGAACAACGCAGAGTATAAGATCTCGAAGATGGCGATCATCTATGACGGTCAGGTAAAGATGGCACACCTCGCCATCGTGGGTGGCCACGCAGTAAACGGCGTTGCACAGCTTCATACCGAGATCCTGAAGAAGGAGACCCTGAAGGACTTCTACGAGATGTATCCGGAGATGTTCTCCAACAAGACCAACGGTATCACACCGCGTAGATGGATGGTACATGCGAACCCGGAGCTTGCCGCCTGGGTAAGCAACAAGATCGGCGATGGCTGGATCACCGACCTTTCGAAGATCAAGAAGCTCGAGGTCTATGCCGACGATGAGAAGTGCCAGGCAGAGTTCATGGCGATCAAGCGTCATAACAAGGAGCGCCTCGCGAAGTACATCCTCGAGCATAACGGCATCCAGGTATCGACCGACGCGATCTTCGACGTCATGGTCAAGAGACTGCACGAGTACAAGCGTCAGCTGATGAACATCCTGCACGTGATGTACATGTACAACGAGCTGAAGGATCATCCGGATATGGACTTCTATCCGCATGTATACATCTTCGGTGCGAAGGCAGCAGCCGGCTATAAGACCGCGAAGCTGACCATCAAGCTGATCAACAGCGTGGCGAACGTCATCAATAACGACGAGTCCATCAATGGTAAGATCAAGGTGGTCTTCATCGAGGATTACCGCGTATCGAACGCCGAGATCATCATCCCGGCCGCGGATATCTCCGAGCAGATTTCGACCGCGTCCAAGGAAGCATCCGGAACCTCCAACATGAAGCTCATGCTGAACGGTGCCTTGACCCTCGGAACCATGGATGGTGCGAATGTCGAGATCGTAAAGGAAGTCGGTGATGAGAACGCCTTCATCTTCGGTATGTCCGCTGAGGAGGTTATCGAGCTCGAGCATAACCATCAGTATGTACCGATGGAGATCTTCAACAACAACCAGAAGATTCGTCGCGTGCTGATGCAGCTCGTGAATGGCTACTACAGCCCGGAGAACCCGGAGCTGTTCCGTCCGCTCTACAACTCACTTCTGAACACCCAGGAATCCGACGTTGCAGACCGTTACTTCATTCTGAAGGACCTCGAGTCCTACCACGACGCACAGGAGCGTGCCGTCGCGAAGTACCAGGACGAGGCATGGTGGGCGAGAGCCGCGATCCTCAACACCGCAAACGCCGGCAAGTTCTCCTCCGACCGTACCATCGAAGAGTACGTGAAGGACATCTGGGGACTCGACAAGCTGAAGGTGAAGTAAGCGAGTTTCAAAATGGAATTTCATAATGATCAAAGGAAGACCCCGGCTTTTTAGCCGGGGTCTTCCTTTGATGACAGAAAACACTATTATTTGAAAGGATGTAAGCTATGACCGGTATAAGCTGTGAAAGAATCTGCTTATACGGCGGCTGGGCTACTGCTTCATGATTCGCTATTGAGAAAATAGAGTACGCGCTCTGTTTCCTGGTAGCCGAGGCTTTCGTAGAGGTGAACCGCGATATCATTATTGCTGGCGACCTGGAGAAGTACCTTCTTATATGGGCCGTCAGCCGGCGTGGCTTCGACCGCTTCCATCAGGGCGCGGCCATGTCCCTTTCCGAGATAGGTATCATAGACGAGGAGGCCGTAGAGGTAGAGCGTGTCGGCGCTGAACGGCGTGAGATGCACTTCACCATAGCTGTTTGATAGGCTGTCGCCCGGATCGGAGATCGGGCGCGCGAGCTCCTTCACCATGAAAAGCTCATCGTACTGATGCGTCGCACTGAGCGCACGCAAGGTCTCATAGGTATCCGGTGCGACGAACGGCGTCGCGGTCCGTAGCGGTCCGCCGGACATATCGGAATCATCCACGTCATACTGGTCTTCGCAGGAGCTGCTTCCATCCCGAGCGTCCTGTGAGCAATCTTCGTCCGAAAAGGATATTCGATCGTATACCGGTTCATCATCTGCGGCGATCGGGCGCTTGATCATGAAACGGATGCGATAGCCGCGGAAGTCGTCGAGCAGACTCTGGTAGCACATGCGGAACATGCCGATCTGCCGCATCTCCGGGTGGGTGAAGGCCTCGACCTCCAGCACCGGCTTCCCGTCGATGGTCTCACCGAGAAGATAGCCGGAGAGTACGGCAAACAGTTCCTCCTCGACACCACTCTCCTCCGGGGCATCATTTCGGATGATGTAGTAGAAGTCACCGTCCAGGTCTGTGTCATATGAGGTGTGGTCGGCTGCATTGCACAGTGCTACTAACGCGCTGACCGCATCCCAGGTTTCGTCATCCAGTTCTTTCAGTAATTCTGCTTCCATATCGTTCATCTCCTGTATTCGCTGCTATGCAAAGCTGTATTCGTGCGATGTCGGGCTGTGGACATCCGGGTACGCATGCCCGGCACAGATCTGAGCCCGATTATACTAAACTTGCTATCATTTTTCCATTATGCTAAGATGTTGATGTTCATAGGTCTGCAGATTTTGCATGAAAAGGCGCTTCCTATGGGGAAACGTCGTTCGAATCTGCTCGGAAGCGCGGCGCAGGGCGTCGGGCGAGGGACTCTGGAGATCTCTTAAAGATAGGAATGTATGATCGGAGATAATATGGAAAAAATATATAAAACGATGCGAAATACGGGGGCGGGTTCGATCGCGCTCGGTGTAATCATCCTGGTGTCCGGCCTCATCATCGGCATCCTGTCGATCGTGAATGGTGCGCTGCTTCTGAAGCGGAAGAACGACATCACCTTCTAAACGGATGGCGAAGCACAGCACGCGAAACCAGCGACTGGGCTGGGTTCTTTTCGTCCTTTACCTGGGCGCGCTGTTCTACCTCATGTTCTTCGCGGACATGGCGGAGCGGGGCCTCGGCGTAAAGGAAAACTATACCTATAATCTGAAGCCGTTTGTGGAAATCAGACGGTATCTTTTTTGTGCATCGCAAATCGGATTCCGAGGCGTGTTCCTGAACCTTTACGGGAACATCCTCGGATTTATGCCGTTTGGCTTCATTCTTGGTGTGATCAGCTCACGCTGCCGGAAGTACTGGTACGACGCGGTGATCTGCACCTATCTTCTCAGCTACTCGATCGAGATGATTCAGCTGTTTTTCCGCGCCGGAAGCTGCGACGTCGACGACATCATCCTGAACACCCTCGGCGGCACTCTCGGCTACATCGCCTTCCACATCGTCCAGCACGAACGCATCCGCCGCTACTTCCTGAAGCACCCGAAGAAGAAACGACCGCAGCAGTAGTGGAAGAGGACAATGCTCCCGACCTGGATGTGTCCCGGGAAGCGACGGCGGCCCGCCACGACCTCCCGCGAAGCCGAGGGGTCTGACCCCATGGGGGATAGGACACCCAGCTTAAGAAAAACGTAATGGGGTCAGACCCCATAAACTACCGGGAAGCGACGGCGGCCCGCCACGACCTCCCGCGAAGCCAGGGGGTCTGACCCCATCGAGGATAGAGCGACCACCTTAAGAAAATCGTAATGGGGTCAGACCCCACAAACTTCCGAGAAGGAACGAAACCTGACTATGGCCAAAAAGAAAAGATACAACTACATAAAGAAGAAGATCGCGCGTGGTACCTGGCCGTGCATCCTGACGATGCTGCTGGCGCTCGGGCTCCTGCTCGCGACCCTCGCACTGTCGGTGCACTTCCAGGGCCAGGGACCGATGCTCCTGGGCGCGCTGGGCTTCAGCTCCATCGTGATGACCCTCTTCTCGCTCTACTTCCTGATCCTGGCCCTCCACGACAGCGAGAAAAACTACGTCCCGGTCCGCATCGGTGGCATCCTCGCCGCCTGCGTACTGCTGGTCTGGATCATTTTCATCGCCCTCGGCCTGAAGACGATGATCTGATGCCCCCATAAACTGCCGGGAAGCGACGACGGCCCGCCACGACCTCCCGCGAAGCCGAGGGGTCTGACCCCATCAGGGATAGAGCGACCACCTTAAGAAAATCGTAATGGGGTCAGACCCCATAAACTACCGGGAAGCGATGACGCCCCGTTACCATTTCCCAGAAAGAAACACCATGGAACGATATGATGATGTGATTGAGCGGATCCGTGAGATTCCGGAGGAGCATGCGCTGAGCGCTGCTTTCCAGGCATACTTCACGGCGGCCGCAGATTTTATTTTATTACTGGATGCGTTTATGAAAGCGCGCACAGAAGGCGAGCTGCCACTGCCGGAGCTTCAGCGCTGGAATGCGGCGCTGTACCGAGAAGCGGCGGAGCGCTACGAGGATTCCTACCTGAATCCGCGAGTGGCCGTGGCGAAGCTGGATCCGATCGGTGCCGAGCTGTCGGCACTGTACATGGAGCTGCAGGGGTTGATTCCGTCGGCGTACCAGCAGGATCTCGAGGACATCGTCTGTGTGCTCGAGACCTTCGTACAGGTCTACTGCATGTTTACCTCGGCGTGGGAAGAGTATAGGTCAGCCTGTCCGCAGCCTGCAGCAGCGCCGTCGCCCGCCATGGCGGAGGCGACCCCTGCCGTCTGTCAGGATGCAACCACGTGTGTCCAGACCCGGCCGGATGATCGATTCGCAGGCATCCCGGATCCGAAGCAGCTCCGCGACGTTCTTTACAGCTATGCCCACGATTATTCCGAGGATTTCCTACGTCGGAAGATGGATGCGATGTACATCCCGGCGCGTTCGTACGCGCGTCAGATTCTCCTTGACCACGATTTCCTGGAGCCGACCGACATCTGCCGCTTCGGCTACTATGTCTCGGACACTGCCCTCCGGACGGCGGAATTTATCGCGAAGCTGCCAGACGACCGCATTGACCGCATGGCGCGGACCTGGTATCAGGGATTTAAGGATGGCTTCCGCATCCAGGGGAAGCCGTACGAGAAGAAGTCAGTCGTCGAGTTCAGCTACCCGGCAGGCTTCGAGCGCGTGGTGAAGCGCACCGCGGCACTCTTCGCGGAGGATGGCTTCGACTTCACGATCCCGCTGCGCCCGCAGCATTTCCTGACGCGCACCCCGGGCCGGAGCCGCCAGCTCTACGAGAGCCCGAATCCGCAGATGGATTTCGACCACAGCTACGACCTCGCCCTCGTGATGGGGGACCGCATCTGCGCCCGCATGCTCGAGGAGCAGCGCCGGATTTTCCGTTCCTACGGGGACGAGATCGGCCGCTACGCGGGTCCGGTCGTGATGGAAAGCTTCGGCGCGCCGGCGTTCGAGCCGGTGGAGGAGCCCGCGCGGCTTCGCTTCACGACGCACCAGTCCGAGGTGTACGGTCACTACCAGAACAGCGTGCAGCTGATCGTGCATGAATTCGTGCGCGAGGAAGAACGCTCGTTCACGATCATCGCCTGGCCGCTCCCGACGATCGGCCCGGATTTCGAGGCGATTTTCCGCGAGACGGAGGCAGTCAACACCCTGTCCTCCGCAGCGTACCGTCCGGTGCAGGAGTGTCTGATCGCCGCCCTGGACCAGGCGCGCACCGTCCATATCCTGGGGAAGGGCAATGCAACCGACCTCTGCGTACAGCTCCACCCGCTGGCGGATCCTGCCCGCGAGACGAATTTCGAGAACTGCCTCTCGGATGTGAATATCCCGCTCGGTGAGGTCTTTACCTCGCCGCAGCTCGAAGGCACCTCCGGTGTGCTGAACGTCCGCTCCGTGTTTATCGAGGGCTTCCGGTTCCGGGATCTCCGAATCCGCTTCGAGGATGGTCGCGTCGCCGACTACAGCTGCGCGAATTTCCCGGATCCGGAGCAGGGCCGTGCACTCATGCGCAAGGTGATCTTCGGAGAGAAGGAGCGCCTGCCGATGGGCGAGTTCGCGATCGGCACGAACACCCGCGCCTACCGGATGGCACGGCGCTACGGTATCGGTGCCCTGATGCCGATCCTCATCGCGGAGAAGACCGGCCCGCACTTCGCGGTCGGCGACACCTGCTACTCCTTCATGGAAGACATGCATCTCTATAATCCGGATGGCAAGGAGCTCGTCGCAAAGGACAACAGCTGCTCGATCCTCCGGAAGACAGAGCCAGAGAAGGCCTACTTCGCCGTGCACACCGACATCACGATCCCGTACGACGAGCTCGACCGCATCACGGCGATCCGCGCCGACGGCACCGAGATCCCGATCATCGCCGGCGGTCGCTTCGTCCTCGCCGGAACCGAAGTGCTGAACGAGGCACTCGACTGATCTGTTAGCGAAAAGGAAAGAAAATTCATGTTTTATCATCATCACGGGCGATGGCGCCGAACCTGCGCTGCCGTCCTCATGACCCTTCTCATATGTACCCTGGGGACGCCGCTCCTCGCGATGCGCGCGTACGCCGCGTGGAACTTCCCGTATACGGAACTCACCGCGGGCGCCGGCATCGTCCTCGACGCGGACACCGGTGCAGTCCTGTTTCAGAAGAACATGCACGAAAAGATGGCCCCGGCGTCGATCACGAAGGTGCTGACCGCACTCGTGGTGCTGGAGCACTGTGACCTCGACGAACAGGTGACCTTCAGTCATGATGACGTATACAATGTCGACGCCGGATCGTCGAATGCCCAGATCGAAGAGGGCGACGTCCTGACGGTACGGGACTGTCTCTACGCACTGCTGCTGAAATCCGCAAATGAGTGCGGTAATGCACTTGCCTGCCATGTGGCGGGGTCCCGCGAGGCCTTCGCCGACATGATGAATGCGGAGGCGACACGCCTCGGCTGCCAGGACAGCCACTTCGCAAATCCGTCCGGCCTCTATGCCGAGGATCACTACACCAGTGCCTATGATATGGCGCTGATCGGTGCGGAAGCGATGAAGAACAGGGACTTCCTGGAGATCGAGTCCCATGCGTCCTATAAGCTGGCGGGGACGATTAAGAATCCGGGTGGGAAGACGGTCTATATGGAACATAAGATGCTTCGGAAGGACACCGCCTATTCGGATTCCCGTGTCATCGCCGGCAAGACCGGCTATACGAAGCTCGCCGGCAACACGCTGATCACCATGGCGGAGCAGGATGGACGTCATCTGGTGGCTGTCGTGCTGCAGGATAAAAACCCGGCGCACTACGTCGACACGAAGGCGCTGCTGGACCTCGGCTTCAACCAGACGGAGAACCAGCCGGTTTCGGACGCGCTCTTTAATCGTGAGGAACTTCGAAACCGCTTCGTCGCGGATACCATCGTTGACGAGAGCTGTAAAACCTCCGATATCCATGTCGAGGGCGATGTGCTCCTGTCTCTGCCGAAGGGCTCGAGTCAGGACGGCATCACGTATAAGCTGAACTATAATCTTCCGTCGTCGGGGATTCCGACGCATACGATTGCGGAGATCGAGTATCTCGCAGATGGCGTGACGGTCGGCCGCTACTTCATCCAGAAGGAGCCGACCATCGAGGTTATCCTGCATGAGGCCCCGACCAGCACGAAGGTCGCCGTCGCTACCTCGGTCAGCGTCCTGACCATCGTCGGTGTGATGGCCTTCTTCATCCTCGGCTCCGGCACCGCCGTCGGCCTGAAGAACGTCCATGACGACCGGAAGCTGAGTCGCCGCATGCAGGAGAAGCGCGCACAGCGCCTCCGCGAGATGGAGATGTCCGAGGAAGAGTTCCTCGCCCTCGTCGAGCGACGCCGCGAGCGGAAAGCGTCGTACAGCCGCGATGATGCATCGCAGCGCAGCCGTAAGCGGCGCGCCCGCACAGGGATGGACGAAGATCTGCTGCGGGAGCAGAAGACCTCGCGTGTGCGAAGCGATGTTTCACAGCTCAGCTTGAAGCAGCGTGCCCGCACGCATATGGAGGATGCGGAGCTTCGCGAGCATCAGGCCGCACACACCGTCCGCGCGGAGCGCAACCGCAGTCGCAGCCGACGAAGATAGTTGATTTTCACAAAAAAGACCAGCAAGGGAGCTGTCGCGTGAGCGACAGCTCCCTTTTCTGTATCGTGGCCATAACCGGACGCTATGAAACGATGGATTTTATCCAACTTTAGAGAGAATTCCCCTTGCATTCGTGCACTGAAGTGATAAAATAAAACAAATGTACGAGGCATACGGACAAACGTCCGCGTTGCTCGTACACGGTACAGAAGAATGTCCATCCGGACATTTCAGAGGAGGAGATTATGAAATCAGCAAAGCTCGTAGCACTTGGACTTGCAGCGGCGATGACCGCATCTCTGGCGGCATGTGGCGCATCTTCGACACCGGCAGCCGGATCGTCTTCCGGAAAGTCCGGCGGAAACGTCATCAAGATCGGTGTGTTTGAGCCGACGACCGGCGAGAACGGCGGTGGCGGATTCCAGGAGGTACTCGGTATGCGTTACGCAAATGAGACCCATAAGACAGTGAAGATCGGCGACACCGAGTACACGATCGAGCTTGATGAGGTCGATAATAAGTCGGATAAGACCGAGGCCGTCAGCGCCGCAAACAAGCTGGTCGGCGATAAGGTCAGCGTCGTGCTCGGTTCCTATGGCTCCGGTGTTTCCATCGCGGCCGGCCAGATTTTCGCCGACGCGAAGATCCCGGCGATCGGCGCCTGCTGCACGAACCCGCAGGTGACCCAGGGCAATGACTACTACTTCAGAGTCTGCTTCCTCGATCCGTTCCAGGGCACCGTTATGGCGAACTACGCATACCAGAACGGCTACAAGAGCGCAGCTGTCCTGACACAGCTCGGCGATGATTACTCCTCTGGCTTAGGCTCCTTCTTCAAGACCGCATTTGAGAAGCTCGGCGGATCCGTCGTCGACGAGGAGCAGTTCCAGACGAACCAGACCGATTTTAAGGCAGTGCTCACGAACATCAAGGCCGCGAACCCGGACATCATCTTCGCACCGTCCTCCATCACGACAGCGCCACTCATCATAAAGCAGGCACGTGAGCTCGGTATCGAGTCTCTGATCGCCGCTGGTGATACCTGGGAGAACTCCACCATCATCGAGAACGCAGGCTCCTCTGCAGAGGGCGTCGTTCTTTCCACCTTCTTCGATGAGTCCGAGCCGGCAAACGATGAGGCAAAGGCCTTCGTCACCGGCTTCAAGGAGTATCTGAGCGCGAATAAGCAGTCCGATGTCATCCCGGCCGTTTCCGCCCTCGGCTATGATGCTTACCTCGCCGCGTACCATGCGATCGAGAAGGCACAGACCACCGATGGTGAGGCGATCAAGGAGGCCCTGAAGACCGTTTCCTTCGACGGTGTGACCGGCTCCGGCATCAACTTCGATGAGAATGGGGATGCAAACAAGGATATGGCCTTCATCAAGACCGTAAAGGACGGCAAGTTCGAGTTCCTGACCACCACAACTGTTCAGAACTAATCAGAAGTATGGAGGTCGCGGGTCCGGCGCACATCGCCGCTCACCCGACCATGCATGCAGGAAGGACCGCGCGGAGCGATATCCTTCCTGCACTTCTGTTTACACTCGTGCTTGCAACGCTCGATTTCACCCTCGCTCGAGGGCATCTTCAAAGGGGAAAAACCTATGTCTCTTACAACCTTCCTGCAGCAGTGTCTGACAGGTATCTCGCTCGGCGGTGCCTACGCACTGATCGCCATCGGCTACACGATGGTCTACGGTATCCTGCGCCTTGTTTTTTTCGTGAAACGGGGCTTGTATTACGATATTGAATTTGCTATTATATTAAAAATTTGTGTACAGATGGCTTCCGAAGGATCCAACTACAGCTTTTTCTAAGATGGAAGAGAGGTAATTGGACTTCTTTGATGCGATCAGCTATGTACATAAGTGGTTCTACATACTTAGAGGCTTAGCTCGAAAAGGACATAAGATGAAATTTACAAAGATGCAGGGTTGCGGAAACGACTATGTATATGTAAATTGCTTTTCCGAACAGGTTCAGGATCCTTCGGCGCTGGCACAGCGCATCGCGGACCGGCACTACGGTGTCGGCGGCGACGGACTGATCCTGATCGAGCCGTCCGAGCGGGCAGATGCGTACATGCATATGTTTAACCTCGACGGATCGGAGGGCAATATGTGCGGCAACGGGATCCGTTGTGTCGCCAAATTTATCTATGATCACGGCATCATTCCCGCTGATCGAACAGAAGCAGTCATCGATACCAAATCGGGACTTAAGAACATAAAGCTTTATACAGAACATGGGGTTATGACCCGCGCGACAGTGGATATGGGCGTGGCGAAGCTGACATCAGAGCTTCCGGAAGATATCACTGTTCACGGGATGCATCTCCATTTCATCGGAATCGATGTTGGAAATCCGCATGCGGTATATTTCCTTTCAGATAATCCGGAGCTTCGTGTTTCTAAGGTCTCTGATTTGGATTTTCTTTTATATGGGCATGATTTTGAGACCCATCCGCGTTTTCCGGAGAAGGTAAACTCCGAGTTCATCCGGATCATCTCGGACACCGAGATCGACTTCCGTGTCTGGGAGCGTGGCTCCGGAGAGACCCTCGCCTGCGGAACCGGTGCGACCGCTGCCGTCGCTGCGGGCTGCCTCGCCGGGAAGCTTCGAAAGGATACCGAGATCCTCGTCCACCTGGTGGGCGGTGACCTCACGATCCGCTACGACGCCGCGACCGGCCACGGCTTTATGACCGGCCCGGCCGTGGAAGTCTTCACCGGAGATTTCCCAGTCTCCGATTAACTATAGCAACTGTTTACCATCTGTTGGACTAGAACTTCTACTTGAAACCCACAGGTGTAAACAGATAATATATAGGAAGAAACCTACGCAAGTAACTTAAGTAAGTAACCATTCACCATGTAATGATAGAAGGAGAAACAATGGACGCATTTTTGATTCTTGAAGATGGAACAGTGTTCAAGGGTACGTCAATTGGTGCAGAGAAGGAAGTGATCTCCGAGGTCGTATTCAACACCTCTATGACCGGCTACCTCGAGGTACTGACGGACCCGTCCTACGCAGGACAGGCAGTTGTGATGACCTATCCACTGATCGGTAACTACGGTATCTGCTATGAAGATATGGAGTCCGCGCAGCCATGGCCGGATGCCTTCATCGTGCGTGAGCTTTCCCGCATGCCGTCGAATTTCCGCTCCGAGAACACCATCCAGAATTTCCTGAAGAAGAACGAGGTTCCGGGCATCGCAGGCATCGATACGAGAGCGCTGACCAAGCGTCTCCGTGACGAAGGAACCATGAACGGTATGATCACCACCCACCGTTATCATAAGGAAGAGATGCCGGCACTGCTCGAGCGCATCAAGGCCTATAAGGTCGAGGGCGTCGTAAAGAAGACCAGCACGAAGGAAGTCTATGTCGCACAGGCCGAGAATCCGGATGGCTCCCGCTACACCGGTGACCGCGAGCCGAAGCGCGTCGCGTTCCTCGACGTCGGTGCGAAGAGAAACATCATCCGCTCCCTGCAGCGTCACGGCTGTGATGTCACGGTGTATCCGTCTGATACCAGCGCAGAGACGATCCTCAGCCAGAATCCGGACGGCATCATGATTTCGAACGGTCCTGGCGACCCGAAGGAGAACGTGGCGGTGATCGAAGAGATCAAGAAGCTCTATGCTTCCGAGACTCCGATCTTCGCGATCTGCCTCGGCCACCAGCTGATGGCCCTTGCGACCGGTGCGGACACCTACAAGCTGAAGTATGGTCACCGCGGTGGCAACCATCCGGTGAAGGACCTCTCGAACGGCCGTGTATACATCACGTCCCAGAACCACGGCTATGCAGTCGATCCGAAGACGATCGATCCTGCGATCGCGGAAGAGGCGTTCGTCAATGTCAACGACGGTACGAATGAGGGCCTGCGCTATAAGGGCAAGAACATCGTGACGGTACAGTACCATCCGGAGGCCTGCCCGGGTCCGCGTGACAGCGCATACCTGTTTGATCGTTTTATGAAGATGATGGAGGGCTGAACATGAGAGATACAAGTATTAAGAAGGTCCTGATGATCGGTTCCGGTCCGATCGTCATCGGTCAGGCTGCGGAGTTCGACTATGCCGGCACCCAGGCCTGCCGTTCACTGAAGGAAGAGGGCGTCGAGGTCGTACTGCTGAACTCGAACCCGGCGACCATCATGACTGATAAGGATATCGCGGATCATGTATACATTGAGCCGCTGACGGTAGATGTACTGGAGAAGCTGATCGAGAAGGAGAAGCCGGATTCCATACTGCCGACCCTCGGTGGTCAGGCGGGTCTGAACCTCGCGATGGCACTGGACGAGTCCGGTTTCCTCGCATCCCACAACGTGCGCCTCATCGGTACCACGGCCCTCACCATCAAGAAGGCCGAGGATCGTCTCATGTTCAAGGAGACCATGGAGAAGATCGGTGAGCCGGTGGCAAAGTCAGAGGTCGTACATGATCTCGAGCGTGGTCTCGAGGTTGCCGAGGAGATCGGCTATCCGGTCGTACTGCGTCCGGCCTACACCCTCGGCGGTTCCGGCGGTGGTATCGCAGAGAACCGTGAGCAGTGCCAGGAGATCCTCGAGAACGGTCTTCGTCTCAGCCGCGTACACGAGGTTCTGGTCGAGCGTTGCATCGCCGGCTGGAAGGAGATCGAGTACGAGGTGATGCGCGATTCTGCGGGCAATGTCATCACCGTATGTAATATGGAGAACCTCGACCCGGTCGGCGTCCACACCGGTGACTCCATCGTCGTGGCTCCGTCCCAGACCCTGTCGGATAAGGAGTACCAGATGCTCCGTACCTCCGCGCTCAACATCATCACTGAGCTCGGCATCACCGGCGGCTGTAACGTACAGTATGCCCTGAATCCGGAGAGCTTCGAGTACTGCGTCATCGAGGTAAACCCTCGTGTATCGAGATCCTCCGCCCTCGCATCGAAGGCAACCGGTTACCCGATTGCGAAGGTAGCCGCGAAGATCGCACTGGGCTACACCCTCGATGAGATCAAGAACGCCGTTACCGGTAAGACCTACGCATCCTTCGAGCCGATGCTCGACTACTGTGTCGTCAAGATGCCGCGTCTTCCGTTCGATAAGTTCATCACCGCAGAGCACATCCTCGGTACCCAGATGAAGGCGACCGGTGAGGTGATGGCGATCGCGAACAACTTCGAGGGCGGCCTCATGAAGGCCATCCGCTCCCTCGAGCAGCACGTCGATTCGCTGATGTCCTATGACTTCACCGACCTCGACGATCATGATCTTCATAAGCTGCTTCACCGTATCGATGACCGTCGTATCTGGGTCATTGCCGAGGCACTCCGCCGTGGCTACAGCTACGAGGAGATCCACAGCATCACGAAGATCGATGAGTGGTTTATCGATAAGCTGAAGATCATCGTAGACATGGAAAACAGACTCCACAGCGAGTCCATGAACGAGACCCTGCTTCGCGAAGCGAAGCGCATCGAATTCCCGGACAACGTCATTGCCCGCCTCAGCGGCTACAGCGAGGATGAGATCCGCGAGATGCGCGACAAGTGGGACATCCACGCTGCGTTCAAGATGGTGGATACCTGCGCCGCAGAGTTCGAAGCGGAGACCCCGTACTACTACAGCGTATTCGGCTCAGAGAACGAGGCGACCGGTGCATTCCGTGATCCGAATAAGAAAAAGAAGGTGCTCGTCCTCGGTTCCGGTCCGATCCGTATCGGCCAGGGTATCGAGTTCGATTTCTGCTCCGTACACAGTACATGGCAGTTCGAGCGCGAGGGCTACGAGACCATCATCATCAACAACAACCCGGAGACCGTTTCCACGGACTTCGATATCGCGGATAAGCTCTACTTCGAGCCGCTGACACCGGAAGATGTACGGAACGTCGTAGACGTGGAGAAGCCGGATGGAGCCGTCGTTCAGTTCGGTGGACAGACCGCCATCAAGCTGGCCGATGCCCTCCAGAAGATGGGCGTGCCGATCCTCGGAACACAGCAGGACGACGTCGACGCCGCAGAGGACCGTGAGCGTTTCGACGAGATCCTCCAGGAGACCGGCTGCCAGCGTGCGGCAGGACAGACCGTATTTACGGCAGAGGAAGCGAAAGAAGCGGCACATGTACTGGGCTATCCGGTACTGGTACGTCCTTCCTACGTACTCGGTGGTGCCGGCATGCGTATCGCGATCAGCGATCAGGATATCGACGAGTACATCGGCGAGATCAATCAGATCGCACAGGAGCATCCGATCCTCGTCGATAAGTACATCCGTGGTACCGAGCTCGAGGTCGATGCAATCTGCGACGGTCACGACATCCTGATCCCGGGTATCATGGAGCATATCGAGCGTACGGGTATCCACTCCGGCGACTCCATCTCCGTATATCCAGAGCGCAGCCTGACCCCGAAGGCGAAGGAGCGCGTCATCGAGTATACCGAGCGTCTCGCGAAGGCCCTGCACGTCATCGGTATGGTCAATGTTCAGTTCATCGCAGATGGTGACGAGGTGTACATCATCGAGGTCAACCCTCGTTCTTCACGTACCGTTCCGTACATCAGTAAGGTAACCGGTATTCCGATCGTGCCGCTCGCAACACAGATTATCTGCGGCCACACGATCCGTGAGCTCGGCTATGAGCCGGGTCTCCAGAAGGAAGCCGACTACTATGCAATCAAGATGCCGGTATTCTCCTTCGAGAAGATCAAGGGTGCAGACATCAGCCTCGGACCGGAGATGAAGTCGACCGGTGAGTGTCTCGGTATCGCGAAGAGCTTCAACGAAGCACTGTACAAGGCATTCCAGGGCGCTGGCATCCAGCTTCCGAAGTATAAGAACATGGTCATCACCGTGCGTGATGAGGATAAGGAAGAGATCACCCCGATCGCGAAGCGCTTCGAGCAGCTCGGCTACCGTATCTTTGCGACCCACGGTACCTACCAGGCACTCACCGAGGGCGGTGTCAAGTGCTTCCAGGTACGGAAGGTAGAGCAGGAGTCCCCGAACATCCTCGACCTCGTACTCGGCCACGAGCTCGACATCGTCATCGACGTTCCGAAGGAGGGCGCAGAGGCCTCCAAGGATGGTTTCGTGATCCGTCGTAATGCGGTCGAGACCGGTGTTAATGTACTGACAGCAGTGGATACGGCAAGAGCACTTGCCACATCCCTCGAAAATAAATCATCCGAGCTGCATCTCATCGATATCGCAGCCCTCGATGAAGAGAAGAATTAAGAGGAGGTACAGCATGAGCAAAAAGCGAATGGTCATTGCGCTCGGACATAAGGATCTGGGCTTCACCCTGCCGGAGCAGAAGGCCGCCGTTGCACGTACCGCAACGATGATCGGCGATTTCGTCGAGGACGGCTATCAGGTCGCACTGGTATTCTCGAACGCACCGCAGGTGGGTATGATCCACACCGCGATGAAGAACCTCACGGAGTCGAATCCGGAGCAGTACGTAAACACCCCGCTCCATGTATGCTCCGCGATGAGCCAGGGCATGATCGGCTACGACCTGCAGAACGCAGTGCGTGCCGAGCTCGTGAAGAGAGGCATCTATAAGACGGCATCGACCATCATCACCCAGGTGATGGTCGATCCGTATGACGAGAGCTTCTACAATCCGATCAAGTGTGTCGGTAAACTGATGAACGCCGAGGAGGCACGTAAGGAAGAGGAGAACGGCAACCATGTGGAGATGATCTCAGATGGCGTATTCCAGCGTGTCGTTTCTTCCCCGAACCCGAAGTCCATCGTCGAGATCGACGCCATCAAGGCGCTCCTTGACGCGGATCAGGTTGTCATCGCCTGCGGAGGCGGCGGTATTCCGGTGCTTCGTCAGGGCAACAACCTGAAGGGTGCCGCAGCTGTCATCGAGAAGGACCGCACCGCCGCCCTCCTCGCAAAGGACGTCGACGCCGACATCCTGCTGATCACGACCGCCGTGGATCACGTATCTCTGAACTACGGTCAGGCGGATGAGAAGGCGATCGAAACCATGAGCATAGAGGATGCCAAGCAGTACATCCGCGACGGTCACTTCGAGTTCAAGTCCATGCAGCCGAAGGTAGAGGCCGGTGTCGACTTCGTCGAGTCCGGTAAGGACCGCAAGGCCATCATCACCTCGATGGAGCTTGCAGAGAAGGCGGTCGAAGGTCTCGCAGGCACGACCATCCGGTAAAACACTTGTAAGAGTTCGGTCAGCGGGCCGGCAACGGAGGCACAGTACTCCGAGACCGGTTCAATCTAAGCCGGGGACCCTAAGCGGCACTAGGCCCTCTGCAATCGCTGAGTTTTCTTTATGAAAACTCAGCGTTGCTAGAGGGTTCCAAGGAGAGATAACACCAAGTGCCGCTAAGGGGACCCGGCTTGATTTCACACGGTCTCTACGTATGGCCTCCGTTGCCGTCCCTCCAGGTCCTTCTGTCTGAACTGCTACGATCACCAGGAGAAGTCCCAAGCGGGGCTTCTCTTTTCTGTTTGTCATGTTTTGTATGGCGTGGTAGAATGGGCTCAATTATGGGAACTGATGGATAGCTGCAGAGATGCGTCCGGTGATCGGAACTACCGGACGGCGCAGCAGCGATAGTACAGGATATCCTGCGATGTCCTGAGAAAAGAGGAAAAATGAAGCTTGTCAGCTTTGCTATACCATGCTATAACTCTGCCGCCTATATGCGGAAGTGCATCGAGTCGATCCTCCCGGGTGGGGACGAGGTGGAGATCATCGTCGTGGACGACGGATCCCAGAAGGATAACACCTTCGAGATCGCGAAGGAGTACGAGGCGAAGTACCCGGGCATCGTGAAGGCGGTGCATCAGGAGAATGGCGGTCACGGGGAGGCGGTCAATACCGGTCTCCGCAACGCGAGCGGCCTTTTCTATAAGGTCGTCGATTCCGATGACTGGCTCGATGACGAAGCTCTCCCGAAGGTGCTGGAGAAGCTCCGTGAGCTCATCATGGCCGGCACCCCGGTCGACATGTTCATCTGTAACTTCATCTACGATAAGGTCGGCCAGACCCATA
>ERZ1034980.311-NODE-311-length-38751-cov-426.870452_pt1 | contig 38751 bp, 61 predicted proteins | sample MGYA00520622_ERZ1034980 | MGnify/ENA primary metagenome ERZ1034980 (study PRJEB33766, sample SAMN09781791) | gut metagenome | biome: gut microbiome | host: Homo sapiens | place: Madagascar | study: EMG produced TPA metagenomics assembly of the PRJNA485056 data...
CCCCGCCGTATCATTCGCCTAATCCCACTGCGGGCAGCCCTGCCGGTGCGGGCAGTTCGGGCAGTCGGCTACGTCGTCGACCATCTTGCCGGAGTCAGGGCACGTAATCTTTTCCCCCGGGCCATTTTTAGCCTGGGCTGGCTGAGGCTCGGGCTTGGCTGCGGCCTTCGGGGCGGAAGGCTTCACCTCTTCCTTCCCAGCAGACGCGTGGCTGTCAGAGACCACGGCATCGGGCTTGCGCTGTTCGGGAAGCGCCTCCTCGGGCTCGGGGGTACGGGCAGGAGCGGAGGTGGCGGCCTCTGCCCTGGTCACCACCTCGCGCACGCTGGAGGAGTGGCGGCGGTTTTGGCGGTCCTGCTCGTAAATTTCAGTCTGTTCTTCGACGGAGTAAAAGCCCATGGTGATTTCGGGCGCCTGGGTGCGGATGAGGAAGGCGGCGGCTCTGTAGCGGAACATGAGGTCGGGCATGGTGGTCCACTTCGGGTTGCGCTGGGTCCATCCTTCGGCCTGAGCCATCTGCATGGTGACCAGGGGGCCGTCGATCTGGCGGCCGGTGGTCAGGTCTACGGTCAGGGCTCTGCAGCCGTACTGCGGCGTCCCTGGCTTGCCTGCGAACTCATACTGAATGGGTGCAAACTTCCCACACTTATTAAACATGGCGATGAGGAAAGCGCTGGCCCATGCCGGCTTGCCGTGGACGATGTACATGTTCTGCATAACCATGAGGGGGTCCATCTTCTCGCGGTAGGCGATGTTCAGGGCCACGACACAGTTGGCGATGTTTCCCCGGAAGGCATCGGGCACGATGGTGGAATGGCAGAAGAGGTCGGCAATGCGCTGCATTCCCTCGAAGCCCTGCACGGTGTTCAGGGAAATCTCGACGACAGGACGGACGGCCGGAGCAGCCTGAGCCGCCTGGACAGCCTGTTCCTGCTGACGTGCGGAGCGGAGACTGGCGAGAGTCGTGCCGGTGCCTGGGCGGGGATAAGAAGTAGTGGTGGCAGTAGTCATTTTTTTAGCTCCTCCAAAAACAAGAATTGTAGACAGGGCAGAATTTTTCCGAGCAGAGGGAAGACCTAGCGTTGCCATAGAACGTGCCGCTCTTCAGTATCTGGCCGGCCACCTGCAGGAGTCCGGGGTTCTCTTCGGTGCCCAGGAGAAGATCCACGGCTCCCGTGATGGCGCCGAGGCCGCATCTGCGGCCCTTCGCTGTCTTGGCAGACTGGAGGCCGATGATGATGGCCGGTGCCGTCATGGGGGTACCTATGGCCTCTCCTGCGAGCAGCTCGTAGACGGCCATCTGTGCTGCGTGCCCCTGTGTCTTCACGGTTCCGTCTGCGGCTACGGCCGTCTTGCCGGTCTTGATGTCGCAGATGCCAAGGGTTCCGTCCTGGTCTCTGCGGATGCGGTCAGTCGACCCGGTCAGGGTGATGCCCACGTCATCCAGAGTCAGCTCGGGACACCTGGCCTCCACGGCCACGTAAGTCATCTTCGGGGCTATCTCCTCGCAGTACAGGCGTACGAGCGCAGTGGCTATGGGTTCGAGCTTTTCCGGGGTCTCGTCTCCCCAGTCGACGTCGCGGCTTTCGTCGTGAAGAGCGTCTACGACCGCGCCCACGGTGTCGTCAGTATTTATAGGCTCGCCTCTCATAGCCATGGAGTCGAAGAGGGCGGTACCTGCGTGCACTGCCGTTCCCAGCTGAGCGGCTGGAGAAGAGGGCATGGTGCGCTTCATAACGTTCTTCGCGAACCAGCGGGCAGGGCAGTCGAAGAGGTCAGCCAAAGAAGATGCATGTATAATAATATTGTTCATCATGTGCCTCTGTTTTTTTATCTGGGGATGGTCTTTTACGGGAGACCTGAAGCTGTGGAGTCTCCAGGTCTCCCGCGTTCCCTAACGCGGCCATTTCCTACCGCGCCCCGCTCCGGCCACTCCGGGCGGGAAATCTGTCTTCGTTCCTCCTGCTCGGCGGAGCCAGGCTGTGCAGATGACCCGGCCCCGCCTAGTCCAGTGTGCGGGAGGAACCGCATGGGTCCGCCTATTTCAGGTGGATAATTCGATGAGTCGGGATCCGATCGCTCATGCGCTTTTCCCCGACATAAAAGAAATTGACGGAGCACTCGGGGCCGTCCCCGTGCTTCACGGTTACATCTTCGCAGCCCACAAGCTTGTTCGCATGGCGGGAAAGGAACCTGATAAGCCCGCGGCGATTGAACTCTTTCCCGTGCACTGCCACGGAGAACTTGTCCGGGCATCCGTATATAATCACGCGATACATATTTTTTCTCCTTGAGGGGGCCGGGCAATCTCTTCTCGTGACGGCTCCGGCCCCCGCGTTCCCTAGCGCGGCTTTCGGCGTACCGCGCCCTGCTCCGGCCACTCCGGAACAGGAAATTTGTCTCCATCGTCCTCTTTTGGTGGGGCCGGGATGTAGGGTCCCGGCCCTTGGTCCATGTGCGGGAGGAACCGCATGGCTCCCGCCTTGTAGCGGGAAATCTTGAAAATTTTGGCAGGGGAGCAGGGAACATGTGAAAAACCTGTTCCCCTGCCGATGCCTGCGCCGTGAGGTGGAGGTTGCCCCCTCACCGGCGCTTTCCCGGACCACCCGGGAAATTTCTTGCAGGGAGGCCACATCCGGCCTCCCGCGTTCCCTTACGTGCGGCCACTCCGGGCAGGAAAATCCTTAGAAATCTGTGCCAACGGTGAACATCATCCCCGACACTACGAGGATGGTGCCCACCCACGCTGCGGCGGCTATTGTCGTGGTTATCATTTCAGTGATGCGCTCGCGGCGGGTGCGGCGGGCGCGCTGCTCCATCTGCCATGCGAAGGCCATGCGGCTCTCGCGCACCGTCCTGCTCTCGATGGCGGAGAGAAGGAAGTTGGCATCGTGGAAACGTTCGATAGAAGTGTACATTTTTGTCTCCCTAATCGACGGTGACAACTTCGTATTTCGAAAACCGATACTCGGCCGCGTGGGCTTTGTTGGTCACTACGGCGTCGATGCGGCCAAGAATCGTGTCGTAAACGGCGAGCGCGACATTGGCCGCGTCTACGCTGATGACGCTCTTCTCGGCGTCCCAGAGGACGTAGTCCTTGATCCTGGCGGCGAAGTTGTACAGGACCGTCTCGTAGACGATCTCGTCGTGTGGGTGCTCCTTCCTGAAGGCTTTGGCGGCCTCGTCCGGGAGTGCATAGATGTAACGCATGGGAACCTCCTTACGGTTCCCTTATGACATCTAATGATAACAAAAGCAAGAGAAAGTTAGCAAAAGATTACAAAAAAGACACAAAAAAATCTCCGGCTGCCTACCGGAGATCAAAAAAGGCCGGCGTAGGCCGGCCCTAAAACGGATTCAGCGTCTATCAGGGTGTGTGCCGTAAAATTCACGTAGCGCCTCATCCCATGTATCAGCCTGCGCTGATCTGAGAGGTTCCGGCGTCGTCATATATATCCCCTCCAGCCGGCCAAGCATGCGGCTCGCGGATACTACTACCTTTTGAGGAAACTTTTCGTTTTTTTCTTCAAAATAATCTGTGTGTTCAAAAAGATATTCGACTTCAGCAGCGCTTTTGCTCTCGAGAGGAAAGAGCTCCCGATATCTTTTTATCGGTGATTCCCTGTCAATAATATACTCCAAATAACTTTTGATATCGTGAACGTAGTATGATTTAATATATGGCATTTCTTGCATTCTTAGCTCGCTTAACACTTTACTTTTTGCTTCGTTTCTCTCGGAAAAATGCCATAATATTAAGTTGAAAAAGCTTATTTCTACTGAAAATAGGAATTTTATCGCAAGTATTATAACGATTAAGTACAAAAATACCGTAATAGTATTGTACGGGAAAAGCTGTAGTTTGCTTAATAAATAAGAAAATAATAGAGTGATCGCTACTAAATATATCACTCTGACGAGCATCACTTTTTTCATACTTTACACCATCTGCAGTACCCAGACTACCTGGCCGAGAACTGTCCTCTCCTGCTCTGCCGGATCAACAGGGTATGGTTTGTACTTAGGGTTGTCTGAGCATAAGAGCAGTTTCCCGTCTTCGGAAAGTTTCAGGCGTTTCACGACGCGGCCAAAGCATGGAACGGAAACCAAATAGATCCCGCCTTCTGTAATATCTTCTGTTAAGGAGGCAATGCCAACGATTGCCCCGTTTTTGATCGTCGGCTCCATACTGTCGCCTCTGACATACAGGGCGATCATGTCCGCCCTGTAATACTGGGGCAAAATCTGAATCAGGCTGTCACTGGAACCCGTAAATAGCTCCTGCGGCGCTCCGGCTCCAGTCTCACCCATGAGGGGAACTGACTGGAGATTTTTGCCTTTCACTTCTTCCATCGGAGCCTGCGGAGTCGGGCGGTGCATCATCGGCTGCTTGCCCGGGAAAAAGTCCAGAGGGTCGTGCCCAAGGGCCTCTAGGTACCGGAAAAGAGCAGGCAGAGACGCGTTTGTCGCCTTGCGCTGCCCTGAAAGCCACATATTGACCACGCCGCGCTGGCTCAATCCCAGCTTCTTGGCGATGGCGTCTTGGGTGAATCCCTTTCCACCGTTCCACAGGGCGCGGACGTCCTTAATGATCACTTCCCACGCGTCGTTCGCCATTTTTTTCCATTTATCCATGCCGTTTTTTCCTCCATTACCTTGGCTAGCTCTTTATTGCGTTATCGGCAAAAAACAGCGAACAATTTATTGCCTTGTATGATATCTCATGATAACAATTTGGGCATGATGAATGTCTTGGAAAAATACCGCATCGCGCACGGTCTGACGTATGACCAGCTGGCTACACAGGCAGGCCTCAGCGCGAGAAGCGTCTCTTATGCGCACTGTCACGGAATACGAGCCATATCGGCTGAGTCAGCCGTCAAATACGCCCGGGCGTGCGGCATCCCGCTTCATGAACTGCGTCCGGATCTATGGACGGCAGGGAGCTGCACTCCTGCAGAGAACAAGCAGCCACCGCAGCCTCTGGAGGCTTTCGATGCCCAGTGACTACTACGGTGAAGCGCTGCCTTGAGCGGGGCATTACGCCGGAGACGGTCATCCTCACGGTAGAGGAGGGTGAGGTGTTCCGTGTCGAGCGTGATGCCATCATGTACCGCCGGGGCAGCGTCCGTGTGGTCGTGGGCTTAGGCGGCAGAATCGTCACCGCCTTCAGGCGCAGGCCGAGTACACACAAGCGCACGGCTAAGAGAAGAGGCAGGAGAAGCGGACCCATTTCCGTTTTTTCAAGAAGCACACTGAGAAGAAGAGACCGGAGCGCAGAAGGCTCCGGGAGGAGGAAGGCGATGGACGATAACTACGTGATAGTCGACGTCTGGGAGTGTCTTGCACCGCTCTCCATCTACGAGCGCGGCCTTGTCGTCACGGCAATGGCTGCTGTGAATGGCGAAGACGCAATGCCCCGTCTCACTGACGGAGCTGCGGAGGCCCTCGGGAAGATGTTCCCAGATGAGGATTTCTCGCAATATGTGGATAGAGGGAGGTTGCAATGAAGCGGTGGTTCAAGCTGGCGGACTCAACCGTCATGAGCATCAAGTGGCAGCGCATGGCCCGCAAGCTGGGGGTGTCTCCGGCCGTCGTGAGTTTTGTCTACGTGGCGGTTCTGTCGAGCGCTTCCCAGTGTGATGACGGGGGAAGCATTGAGGGTTTCGACCCGGAAGACGTGGATTTCTTCGGCGGCTTCAAGAAGGGGACAACAGCCAAAATTCTGGAAGCCTTTACCCACGACGGCTTGATCTCAAAAAACGGCGGGATCGTCGACTGGGACGAATTCGTGGAGATATAGTCATGACGATGGCGTATAGCTGGTTCCGTGTCTACAATGGGACGATTAATGATACGAAATGGCCACGCATTGCCCGGGACTCAAAACAGTCTGTCGGGGCCGTTGTGTCAGTATGGATGGCGCTCCTGGAGTGCGCGTCCATGAGTGATGACCGGGGATCCGTCGACGACTTCAGCCCCGAAGATATAGACGTTCTCTATGGGTACGAAGACGGGACGACGGATAGCATCTTTCAGGCGATGAAAGCGCGGGGGCTTATCTCCCCCGACAATCGCCTCGAGGCCTGGGCCAAACGCCAATCTCCGGAATCCGGGGATGTGGGGAAGCCGAGCACATCTACGGAGCGTGTACGCCGGTACAGGGCCAAGCGGTCGTCCAAATCCGATGAAACGTTACATGAAACGGATGAAACGTTACATGAAACGGATGAAACGCCATATAAGAGAAGAGAAGAGAAGAATAGAGAAGATAATAATATAAAATACACCCCCCTTACCCCCCAGGGGGAGCAGGGTGTGGGTGTGAGTACACCAGCGCAGACATCTTCTCCCATGGAGGCAAGAGAGACACCTAGGCCTGACCCAGAGCCCAAGCCTAAGCCAGAGCCCCCAGCCGAGGATACACCGCAGGCCCCTGATACGACCACGGCTCCACAGGTGGATACCTCTCACGGCAACCCTGCGTGGAAGGAGTTCTGCTACGTCTTCAGCCTATGGCCCGTACAACAGGGGAAAGAGAAGGCGTGGAGAGAGTACGCCTACCTCAAGGCAAGGCACCTCGTGCCAGAGTCCTACGCCCTTGCTGACATCATCGAGCGATTCAAGGCCGAGGACCGACGATGGAAGCGCGGCTACGTCCCCATGATGGCCAACTGGCTCAGGGACCGTAGATGGGACGACGTGCCGGAGAAGGCACCGGCCAAGAGCTACGCCCCCGATGAGAACGGGTCCACTCCCTACGTGGACGAGCATGACCAGGATTACACGTCTTCGGACTTTGGTTCGATTTTTGACTCGTTGAAGGAGAAAGCAAATGCGTAAAATGGAAGCCCTTTTCCGGGCAAAGGATATGCGTCCGGCTATGTGTCAGAGGCACGGAGAGTACATATCGTACCTCCTCCCCTGCCAGCATAAAGACATCTGGAGCCGGTGCCCCGAGTGTGAGAAAGAGCTTCAGCTCGAGAAAAATCTCCACGAAGAAGCCAACGCCCGCGCCGAGATTGCTGCATGGCGCATTGAGCAGCTCATGGGTCAGGCCTGTATCCCGCCGAGATTCGCGAACCGGAGCTTTGAGAATTTCCGCACAGACGAGGACGACCAGAAAATGGCCCTCCGCGCATGCATGAGCTACGCCGTGACCGGATGGGAAGACACGATGAAAACCGGCCGGAGCCTCTGCATCCTCGGCCGCCCCGGTACAGGGAAAACGCACCTCGCCGCCGCGATGGTGCGATCCGTCATCAGCCGGGGTTTCCCCGCCGTGTACGTCAGGGAGGCGGACATCTTCCGCCGCATCAAGGAGACGTACATGTCGCGGACTGTGAGCGAACGGCAGGCCATGGCCGATTTCGTGAAGCCGGCCCTGCTCGTGATTGACGAGGTGGGGAGGCAGTACGGGACGCCGGCGGAGCGCTTCATGTTTTTCGACGTCATTGACAGACGCTACGAGAACATGAAGCCTACGATTCTCATATCGAACCTGGACAAGACCCATTTCCGCGAGTTGCTTGGTCTCTCTCTCTTCTCGCGCCTCGCAGAAGGCGGAGGGCAGCTTCTCGTCCTTGCTGGCAAGGATATGAGACTGGAGGCAAGCCATGGCGTCGCTTAACAACGTCACCCTCATCGGCCTTCTCGGCCGTGACCCCGAGGAGGTGCACGCCGGACAGAGCAGCTTCGCCCGTCTCTCCGTGGCCACGGACGACGGCTACCGTGACCAGTCCGGCCAGAAGGTGGAGCGTACCACCTGGCACAGTGTGACGTGCGGCGGAAAGACGGCGGACTTTGTGCTGAAGTATCTGCACAAGGGAAGTCAGGTCCTTGTGCAGGGCCGGTATCTGTCACGTAAGTACCAGACCAAGGACGGCCGCGACGCCGTGTCCTGGTACGTGCAGGCCCAGAGAGTACAGTCCCTCGACTCCGCCCACCACGACGGACAGCAGGGACAGAGACAGCAGGGAGGCGGTTACGATGAGTCGTGGAAGTACTAGGGCCGGAAAGACTCCCACCCCCACAGAGCACGAGGAACAGGTGACTCTCTTCACGTGGTTCCGGATGCGGCACGCGGGCATGCTCATGTATGCGATCCCTAATGGCGGTGCCAGAAGCTCTATCACCGGCGCACGGCTTCGTGATGAGGGCGTGCTGGCAGGTGTGCCGGACATCTTTCTCCCCTGCCCGTCAGGCGGGAAGCACGGCCTCTACATCGAGATGAAGCGGCAGAAGGGCGGGCGGGTATCTCCCGCACAGAAGGCTGTCATGCAGGCCCTGAGGATGCAGGGCTACGAGGTGGCTGTATGTCGTGGATGGCAGGAAGCCAGAGACTGTATAGAGCAGTACCTGGCACGGGAGGATCGCTATGAGTAGGCCATGGACGGCGGAAGAGGACAGGAAGCTCCAGTGGCTCATGTCTGTAGGAGCTGAGACGGCACAGATCGCCCGCTTCTTTGGCCGGTCACAGGCCGTCTGCATGAGGGCAAGGTCCATACGCAACGGCGGAAGCCAAAAGGAGCCCACACGCCGCTGTCACGACTGCGGGCGCCCCACTACAGACTACAGATGCCCGCGGTGCTGGGCCCGCCTGAGACGTGCTGGCGGATATGCCCCCACGGGAGAGGCCTCGGATATGGATACGGTGACGTATGGGCCCGCACAGTGAGTTTTTTAGGTTCCCTTGTCTAGTTAGTCGGAAAATGTGTGTGAAGCCCGTAGAGGGGCGATTTTGAGCGTCTGGAGGGTATATGCACATAGTAACAGACGAAACAGGGATGAGCGCGAAGAGTACAGATAAGCCCCGTACCTACGGATGGACGCCGCGTAAGGACGCCCTTCTGGCTCAGCTGGTGGGCGCTGGCTACTCGTGGAGCGTGATAGGCACCTTGTGCGGCCGTTCCAGGAAATCAGCGCAAGCTCGCTGGAAAGTCCTCCAGAGTGAAGGTGCCGCTTCTGTTCCGGCACCGCGGAAAAAAGTCAGATGTATCCGCTGGACGCAGAAGATGGATACCCTGCTTGTCTCCCTGAGACAGGAGGGCGTTCCATGGCAGGAGGTGGCCGTCCGCCTCGGCGTCAGTCTTTATGCGGCATGGAGCCGCGGGCAAAAAATTAAACAAAAGGAGAGTATATGACCAGGAAAGAATGCCTCGACGCGGCCGCTAAGGCCGTACTGACAGACAGGGCCCGTGAGTACGGGCATCCCGAAGACTGCTTCGGCCTTATAGCGGCCCTGTGGAGCCGCTATACAGGGTGCGACATATCTACCGCTGATGTGGCCGCCATGATGGTTCTCCTGAAGCTCGCACGCGTGAAGGGGAACCCGCGCCACGCTGATTCCTGGGTAGACATAGCCGGATACGCGGCCTGCGGGGCTGAGTGCGCGTCCGGGATGTCCGGATGTGAGCGTGTCGGCGGGGTGGACTACGGGGCAGGGCTGGGGCGTATAGCGAGAGTGAAGGCGGCAGAATATATCCCCTCTACGGGGGACCCCTTCGGCCACGGCGACATGCCGCAGAAGACTATGTAGGGAGGTGCGTATGGAAGATATACTTATCGACGGGCAGTCAGCGCTTTTACGGGAGCAGACCCGGGATATGGAGGAGAAGGCCGGATGCGTCCGGAAGGATGAGCCCCCTAAGCTGGGCGTAGTGGGTATCGGGAATAGGGAGATGTATAGGCGGCTCTCTGCCCGCGTCAGTGAAGCGGAGAAGAAGCATCCGGCCTTCTCCGACGGTATCTACCAGGGCGTGGGCGTCATCGGTGAGGAGTACGGGGAGCTCTGTCAGGCTTTGAATAAAAATCAGGGGGAGGCGCGCGTCATGGATGAAGCGCTTGACCTGCTCTGCGTCGTGTGGCGCTTCTGCCGCGGAGACTGGAGGCAGGAGAAGAGCTGACAGCCCTCATCTATCCGGGGGGAAAAGCGAAAATCTCTTCATGGGTGACTTCTTTTTTTCCCCGTCACCGGATCTACGTAGAGCCTTTCGGGGGTGCAGCGGGAGTTCTCCTGAACAAGAAGCCCTCGCAGCTGGAAGTGTATAACGACCTGAACAGCGATTTAGTCAACTTTTTCAGGGTGTTGCGCGATAAAGAGAAATCCGCGGAGCTTATCCGGCTGCTGAAGCTGACGCCGTACGCCAGAGAAGAGTACTATAGCTGCTACCCCATGCCGGAAGGTGATGACATAGAGAGGGGGCGCGCTCTGGTGTGCCGGACGGGTATGGGAATCGGCATACGCATGGCGGTATCAGATAGCAGATCGGGCTTTGCGGGGGATAATTCCAATCTCAGGAGGAACGCGCGGACTTTTGTTAACCACGTTGACAAAATGGGGGAGATCGCGGAGCGTTTCCGCTCCGTGGTCATCGAGCACAAAGACGCGCTGGAGCTTATCCCGCGCTACGACTCCCCCGATACGCTGTGGTATCTGGATCCCCCATACAACTGCAGGTACAACTTCCGGTATTCCGCTAACGTCGATCAGGAGGCCATGCTTGGCACCTTCAAAAAGGTCAGCGGGTATGTAGTGCTGTCTGGATACGAGAACAGGCTGTACGCTGATGAGCTGGCCGGATGGCATATGGAGACGCGCCCGCACCATACATTCAAGAATCAAAAGACGAAAGAATGCCTCTGGCTGTCTCCGCGCACGTGGGACGCCCTTCAGCGTGAGCGTGATTCCGGGGTGCTGAGACTGGATGACGTGTCATGATCCTTTCACTCGGCATGGCGGCCTTTGTTTTTTCCCTTTGTGTTTTTTTTGGCTGTTGTATAATTCTTGGCATTGGAGGTGTTAATATGCTTGACATTCTTCTTGGTTTTTTGGTTTTTTGTCTGGTTCTCTGGTGTGTTGTCGCGCTGGCTGCGTGTGGGATCCTTCAGATATTACTGTTTGGGGCCTCTGTCCTGACCGGGCTCGGGATTCTTGCTTTTGCCAACACTGGATTACTTACGACAATACTGGGTATTGCCTTTGTTGTGATCCCGTTCGGGATTGGTAGTAATGATCTTTCCGACAACTAGTACGCGCTGTGATTCTGCACTCCTGCCCCTACTGCGGGTGCCCTGACGTCTACCTGGCTGATACTGACGGGGGCGGGCGCACTGTCGCCTGCCCCTCCTGTGGGATGTCGGGCCCTGAGAGTGTCGACGGGGATGATACAGAGGCTGAGCGTGGCTGGGAGACGCTGTGCCGGAAGATGTGCCGGCACTGCAATTCCCATCTTTTGAAAATCGTGAAGGAGTTGAAAAATGAAAAGTATCTGCATACCAAATAAAACGCGTTCCGTGGGCGAAGGACGCCGATAATGCCTGAGCATAAGACTGTCAGGGCAGCCCTGCATGACCGCCTCATAGGGTGGATCGAGGACGCCACACTGGGGGACGTCTTTATCGCCCTTTTGTCGCTGATCTTTTGCGGTAGCATAGGGACAGCGGTTATCACAAGCGCTTTTTTCTGATGGAGGCAAAAAAATGAAAAGTATTCACATGTCAAATAAGATGCGTTTTGTCGGCAAAGGCGTAAAATTCGAGCGCATCCGCCGTATTACGGGTTATCTTGTCGGCACATTGGACCGTTTCAACGGCGCGAAGCGCGCCGAGGAAGCGGATCGCGTGAAGCATATGTAAAAAGAATGGCCCCGCACACGCGGGGCCATCTCTTATCTCGTGGCGTACAGGTGGGCAAGGATGATTTTTCTTGCCATGGTAGAAGGCTTTTTTTTCAAAAAACTTTTTCCTTGCGCAAGTGTCAATTTTTTGACATGTTTCCTATAAAAAGTTACAAAAATGTAGAAAATCGCTTGCAGAAAGTTACAAATATGTCGATTCAGTACAAAAAGGTGTTCAAGTGGCTCCAGTCGGTCGAGGGGCTGATGACGTGCCGCGGGTATATCCCGTGCCGCCGCCTGTCCGGTGGGACGGCGAACTACACGGGCCGCGAGCCCGTGACTGACTACGAGGCGATGGGCGCGTCCGGCGTCACTGTGGGCGTGGGTGTCGACCTCGGCCAGCAGACAGTCGGCCAGCTGAGACGCTGGGGCGTGTCGGATGGCACGCTAAATGCTATCATTATATATATAGGCCTCCAGCGTGGGGCCGCTCTCCGCGTGCTGCGCAACCACCCGCTCACCCTCACGGTAGAGCAGGCGCGTGAGCTCACGGATGCCGAGCACCGCGGATACATGGATGACGTGGTAGTGCCGTGGTGGGACCGCGGCCGGCACACGCTGCCCTACGCAGACCTGCCATGGCAGGTGCAGGCTGTGGCCTTCTCGCTTGTCTATCAGTGCGGAGTGAAGGGAGCTGAGCGCCGCGCGCCTGTCACTCTCGCGGCCCTGCGCCGCGGTGACTGGCGGAAAGCCTCTGCCGCACTCCTCGACCGTGACGGGTGGGGCGGTGAGTACCTGGGGCGCCGTGCCGCGGAAGGGCGGCTTTTAGCTGGGCTCTGCGCCGAGCTGGTAGAGGGGTGCTGATGGCGGGACTGAGCAGGCATATCTCGGGAGCCGTCTTCACTTCCCCGTCTCCCGGGCTGGGCGGTGATTGCGTCCAGGTCTTCGGGGCAGATGGGGATGCGCTCATCGAGCGCTGCGTCTTCGACCTCGCTGCCGTCTCGCTCGATGAGCAGGACGAAGCGATCGACCTCATCTATGGTGCTCGAGCTGTCATCCGGGAGTGCGTTTTCCTGGGCTGCAAGAAGGCTGTCCTCGCCGGTAATGGGGACTGGCCTGATGAGGATAGGCGGCGCGGCCGTGTACACATCGAGCACTGCGCTTTCATCGGCTGCGGGCGCCGGTGCCCGGAAGTGCAGGACGGAGTGTGCGCGTCTATGTCGGAATGCTGGGTGCATGACTGGGGTGTGGGGGCCTGCTTCGACGTCCGTACCTTTGGGGCGTGGGCCCACCGCGGCGCCACGCTCGATGTCACGGGCACCATCTTTTCCAGGGCGAGGCCCCTCACCCGCTGGCACTGGGTCGTCGACCACGCGAACCACCTCGGCGAAGCAGTGAATGACGGCTCGCTCCTTGACGTCTTATCCGCGACGTCGTGGATAAGCGGAGCAGACCGCGGGCTCGACTACACGGGCGGAGGACTGGGCACGTCGTCCGGATGCCGCTTCTTTGGGTGTCAGCAGGTGGGAGGAGAGCAGCGAGACGTAGGCAGTCCGTCGCTCGCATGGCTAGAGGATATGCCGGACACTACGCACACGTCCCTTGGCATGACGCTTGCGGAGTTCGCGGCGAGGGAGCTCCTATGATGGCGTGGGCAGACGTCGGCCGTGCCGTAGCCAAGGCGGCGCCAGTGCTGGGCAGCGTCCTCGGCGGCCCCGTGGGCGCTATCGCCGGAGCGGCCGGCTCACTCATAGCGTCGGCGCTCGGGTGTGAGCCTGACCCTGCGGCCGTCCAGAAGACGATAGCACAGAGCCCTGACCTGCTCGTAAAGATAAAGGATCTGGAGATCCAGCAGCAGGCACAGCTCCTCCAGTGGCAGCGGGACCAGGTGCAGGCAGAGCTCACCGACAGGATGAGCGCCCGCGACCGAGAAGTAGAGCTGGCCAAGACCGGCCACGGTGCCAGCTGGGCTACGTCCATAGTGGCATGCATAGTCACCGTGGGCTTTTTTGTCATGCTCTGGGCCGTCCTCCACGGTGGAAAGGCTGAGCTCGGGGACGCCGGCCTTATGCTCCTCGGTACGCTCTCCTCCGCCTTCGGCGCTGTGGTGCAGTACTACCTCGGCTCCAGTCTCGGTAGCGCGTCAAAAGACGCTTACATTAAGAAGACGCAAGGGGGGCGCCCGTGATGCACGACCTCGGCGGCTGGTGGGAGCTACTGAAGCTTTGCGCACTAGGGGCCACTTTCGGGCTCGTGGGCGGCGTCGTCCGCGTCATGAGGAAGGGTGTCCTCGGCTGGCTCGACCTGCTGACACAGATAGTCGTGTCAGCCTTCTGCGGCGTGCTGGCCTTTTCGCTCCTCGCGGATGAAGTGCCTGACATAGCTCTGGTGGGGCTGTGCGGGATAGCCGGGAACAGCGGCGGTATACTGCTGGACGCCCTGCGCTTCCGCCTCATAAAAAGGATGTATGACAGATGAGAGATGAGCATATCCCTACAGACGAGAAGCGGGCGATAGTCCGCGCCCTCGCGAAGTACGGCGTGAGACAGCGTGAGATAGCCGTGCAGATAGGGGTAAGTACCGGTACGCTGGTCAAGTACTATACCCCTGAGCTCGACGCCGGCATGGCGGAAGCCGCAGAGGGCCTAGCCAAGACTGCCTATCAGATGGCGATGGACGGCGATGTGCGGATGATGATCTTTTTGCTTAAGACGCGTCTAGGCTACAAAGAGACTACCCGCGTAGAGTGCTCCGGCCCCGACGGCGAGCCGATAAAGACCGAACAGGCTATCAGAGTTACTTTCGTCCGGCCGCATAAACGGGCAGGGAGGCCTAAGAAATGCGCAGCGACAGAGTAGTGCACCGCGTGGACGCCTTCTTCCCTGAAGCCTTCGAGGAGCTTTTTACCCCGCACCGCTATAAGGTCTTCTACGGTGGCCGTGGTGGCGGCAAAAGCCGTGCCTTCGCGTCTGCCCTGCTGATAGAGGGGCGCCGCCGTCCTATCCGGTGTCTCTGCGCCCGTGAGGTGCAGAACAGCATCCGGGACAGCGTGAAGCGCCTGCTCGACGATGAGATACAGCGCCTAGGAATGGACGACTTTTACACGTCGACCGACAGCGAGATACGCGGCCGTAATGGCTCGCTTTTCATCTTTTCCGGCCTCCGGACGTCACCTGAAAAAATCAAGTCGTATGAAGGCCTCACGCACTGCTGGATCGAAGAAGCCGAGACGGTATCGGAGCGGTCGCTTGATTTGCTTATCCCTACCATGCGCACGGCGGGCTCGGAGATATGGATTTCCTTCAACCCGAACAGGGTTCATGCTCCCGTCTGGCAGCGTTTTATCGTGCACACGCCGCCGCCCGGCTCATATGTCCGGAAGGTCACGTGGCGCGATAACCCGTGGTTCCCGGATGTGCTCAAGGCAGAAATGGAGCACTGCAAAAAAACTGACCCGGACAAGTACGATTGCGTATGGGAGGGTAATCCGCTGCTGGTGGCGCAGGGCTCGTATTATGGCCGTCTTCTCCAGGAAGCGGAAAGCGCCGGCCGTATCGGCTCGGTGCCGGTGGATCCGACACTGCTTGTCCACACTGCATGGGACCTGGGTATGGCTGATTCCACGGCGATTTGGTTCTTCCAGTGGGTGAGCGACGGCACCACCCGCGGACAGTACCGATTCGTTGACTACTACGAGGCCGCCGGAGAGGGGCTGGCGCACTACGCGGAGGTTCTGGCCAAGAAGGGATACCGCTACGGGCAGCACATAGCCCCCCACGATATAGCCGTGCGGGAGCTGGGTACGGGTGTGACCCGCCTTGAGACGGCCCGCCGGCTGGGTATAGGCTTCACGGCCGCGCCACAAATCCCCGTCATGGACGGCATAGAGAGCGTGCGGCAGGTTCTTGCCTGCTCATACATAGATAAGGATAGGTGCTCGCAGGGGCTCTCCGCTCTCTGGGGATACCAACGGGAGTATGACGAGGTGCACCAGTGCTTCAGGACGCAGCCGCTGCATGACTGGACTTCACACGGCGCCGACGCGATGCGATATGCCGCCGTGGGATTCATCCGCACAGACACTGGGGCGATGGAGCCCCTGAGGCAGGGAGCAAGGCTTTCTATATGCTGACCGACATTGAAGAAAAAGTACGCAAGCTCATCATCCGGGAGAGTACTTCTGCGCTCGGCGCGCCGGGCGGCCAGCTCTCCAGTGACCGCGTGAAACTCAAAAAGCGCTATCTTGGCTACGGCTACAGTGTGGACGATGACCGGGAGAAACGCTGCCTCTCTACCTACGTGGACCGTACCGTAATGGAAACGGTTGAGTGGGCCATGCCCGGGCTTATGCGCGTGTTCGCGGGTGGCGATGAGATTATCCGTTTTGACCCCCGCACGCCCGCTCAGGAGCAGGCCGCCGCAGACGCCACCCTCTACGTAAATCAAGTCGTTTTCGGCCGTAGCATGTTCCGGCTGATACATGACACGCTGAAGGACGGCCTTTATCAGCGGGTAGGCTGGTGCCTCGCACACGCACCACGGGAAGAGCATCAGACGATGGAACGCTTCACCGGTCTTTCCGTGCAGGAAGCACAGGCCATGATAGCCGACACGGAAGCCCGCGGCGGCATGGCAGAAGTGGAGCAGTACCCCGACCCGTCTATGCCTGGCGGCATGGCCTGCACCGTGACCGTCCGGACAAAGATCGTCACGCATGACGTGCGCCTCGACCCCGTCCCCTCGGAAAATGTCATCGTGTCCTCGGACGCCGAAGACGTGGAGCATGCCCGCTTTATCGCTCACTGGGAGATCCGAACCGCCACGCAGCTCATGCAGCAGGGTTACAGCCGGGCTGTGATAGAAGAGCTTCCCGTCTACGGGGCGGATGACGACCCCGAAGAGAAGAGCCTCGGGCAGCGCGTCAACTCCGCCGCTGACGGCGCTGACGAGACTGAAAGTATCGAGAACAGACGCTTCAAGGTGTATGAGGCGTGGCTGGACGTCGATTTGAACGGCGACGGCATGGCTGAAAAGGCTAAAGTCGTCTACGTGGGCGATGGCTCGGATACGAAGGTCCTTTCAGTCGAAGAGTGGCCGCTGTACCGCGCTCCCCTCTTTGCCGCCTGCTCCGTGCCTATGCCGCATCAGGTGGTGGGGCTCTGCCTCGCTGACCTCGTTGCCGATGTGCAGGACCTGCGTACAGACCTGACGCGCTCGTATCTGGACGCCCTGAGCTACGCAAACTCCGGTGAACTCGTCGTAGACTACGGCTCTACCCAAACGGGCTGGGCGGATATTGATTCGCTTCTTGCGCGTAAGCCCGGTGCCCTGTACCGTGTGCGTGGAGGCGCCTCTATCACCCCGCTTCCGGTGAACAGCTCGGCGGGTGAGGCCGTGCAGGGCCTCCAGCTCACGGATCAGCTTGTAGAGCGACGCTCTGGCGTGACGTCCCGCACCCAAAGCCTTGACGCTGATACGCTCCAGCAGACCGCTACGGGGGCGTCTATCATGGAAGAGGCGATCAATCAGCGCCTTGAGATGATAGCGCGCGTCTACGCAGAAATGTTCTTTAAGCCGCTTGGCCGCTACGTGCTGAACCTTCTGCACCGCTATCACAACAAAACAGTGCAGGTGCGCCTTAAGGGCCGCTTCATGGACTTTGATCCGCGTAAGTGGGACCCGGATATGGACATATCCGTAGCCGTGGGGCTCGGGACAGGAAGCCGCCAGAAGATGCTCGCCGCCTATCAGCAGATACTCCAGATTCAGCAGTCCTTTATCGCCCAGCTGAGTACGGCGTCTCCCGTGCGCCTTAGCAACGTCATCTACACGTGCCATAAGATGGTGGAGGCGGCCGGGCTGGAAGCGCCGGAACGCTTCTTTGGGACGGAAGAGGACGCAAAACGGGCTGAACAGCAGATACTCCTTCAGAAGCAGGCCGGCCAAGGCATGGACCCGCTCACCGCGGCAAAAGTCCAGGTGGAGAAGGTCAAGGCGCAAACCGCGCTCCAGAAAGCCCAGCTCGATATGCAGATTAAGCAGGCACAGGCGCAGAACGACGCCTCAGGCAAAGCCACAAAAATGCAGTCTGACACGGCTGTACAGGCCGCTAAGGTACAGGCGAACGCCGCGCTGAAATCTCAGGAAATGCAGCTTGAAAAACAGCTCGACATGGCAAAGCTGCTTCAGGGGGGAAAGGGCGCAGGCCTTACTGACATCAGGGAGCAGAGCGTATGACCGTCACACAGAAAGACAGAGAGGATGCGGAAATGGCATACCGCATCCTTACGAGCCCCGTTTTTATCGGGGCCGTAAAAAAGGTGGAGCACGGCATATGCGCCCGCTGGAAGGGGGAACAGTCCCCCCGGGAACGTGAAGCCCTGTGGCGTGACCTTCAGGCGCTCCATAGGGTGCAGACCTGCCTTCTCCAAACGCTTGAGGATGTGGCTTTTTCCACTAAGGAGAGCGTGTTCCTCAATATGTTGAATAAAATCAAAAAATTATGTAGAGGTTAGTTATGGCGAATGATAATCAGACCGTAGATACGGTCATTGATAACACCCCTTCCCCCGCTTCCGCTGAACCGTCCACGCTTGACAGCGTGGATGATATTGTCACTGCACTGAATAAGGATGATAACCCCGCCGGAGATACCTCCGGAGAGGAGGACTCCCCTAAGCCGGGCGAACAGCCCGATGACGCCGGGCAGAACGGGGAAGGAGAAGGGCAGGGACAGCCGGCCGCCCCGACTGAGCCGGCCGAAGTCCCCATGCCGGAGGGGTTCAACGCTGATACCTGGGGCGGGCTTGCACCCGAAGCCCGTTCGGCCGTGCATGCCATGGCGGAAGCCCATGCACAGGCTATAGCGCAGGAGAGGCAAACCGTCCTTGCCGAGCGTGCGGACCGTGACAACCAGATTAACGCCGCGGCGGCACTTCTCGGGCAGGCAAATCAGCTCATAGATGAGCTGGCAAAAGCTGAGTATGCCGGTATCGACTGGCAGGCACTTAGCGAACAGAACCCGTCTGAGTATATCCGCATGGCACGGGAAATACAGAAGCGCACGGACGCTGTGCAGGCGCTCGGCGCCCGTATCCGGCAGACGGCGCAGGCTGTAGAAGCCAAAAGGGCGCAGGAGTACCAGCAGAACCTTTCAGCCGAATATCAGACCGTTGAGCCAAAAATCCGAGCCCTTATCGGGGACGGCTACGACGGCAAGAAGTATACGGCTGAAGTTTACCAGTATATGAAGGATGCGGGCGTTCCGGACAAAGCTATCAACAGCCTGTCTAAGGGGTACGAGCTTGAGCTTGTCACAAAGGCCATGCTTTACGACAGGATGGCTAAAGCCCGCGCCGCCGCCGCACAGAAAGTTGCGGACGCCCCAAAGGTACAGGCCCCTTCCGGGGTGAATGATGGCACTGTTTCTGTTCAGAAGCAGGCGTTCGCCCATTTCCGTAAAAACCCAAACAGCACAGATGCACTTGCGGCCGCTCTCGCGGCTATGGACTAGAGGAGGATAAAACATATGGCTGTAGTTAGCGGACAGGTTAAGGATGCCAACGTCAACGGCAAACCCCGCGATCTTTCCAAACTGATTTTCGATGTGTCCCCTACGGACACGCCTTTCCTGACGATGTGCGGCCGTACTACGGCGTCCCAGACCCTGCACGAGTGGCAGACGGACGCCCTGACGGCCCCCGGCTCCAACGCCCAGAAAGAAGGCATTGACGTTACGACTTTCGCCGGCTCCAACACAACGGAGCTGAGCAACAAGACTCAGATCCTGATGAAGGCCGTGAGCGTATCCGGCACTGCGCAGGCCGTCGTGCAGAACGGTGTGACCAAGCAGTACACCCACCAGATGGCCCTTCGGATGAAAGAACTTAAAAAGGATCTCGAGTTTGCCCTGCTGAGCAATCAGCTCGCGGCCGGCGAAAACACAAGCGGCAGGCTGATGACGGGCCTCCCCTGCTGGCTCACCACCAACTTTGCGGGCGGCACTTCCGGCACGGCCGCTACTTCTTCCGCCGCCTGCGCGGCAGGAACGGCCCGTGTGCCGACTGAAGCCATGCTGAAAGCCCTGCTCACCAGCATTTACAACGCCGGCGGCAACCCGAACACAATCATGATGGCTCCGGACCTTCGCGTAAAAATGTCTGAGGTGCTGACCGGCGGAAGCACCAAGATGGAAAAAGCGGAAATGAAGAAGGCCACGGCCGTTATTGACGTGTACGTGTCCGACTTCGGATCCCTGAAGCTCGTGCCGAACAGGGTTCAGGCATATGTGACCTACTCGAAGGCTTGCGCCTTCGTTCTCGACCCCGAATATTGGAAAGTGGCGTACCTGCGCCCGTTCCAGGAACAGCGCCTCGCCGTGACCGGCGATTCTGAAAAGGGCTTTATCGTGGCCGAAGCTACCCTTGAGGCCCGCAATGAGGCCTCTTCCGGTATGCTCGCTGACCTGAAATCTGCCTAGTTTTTGAGGGGCCTGCCCTGCGGGGTGGGCCCTCTTCTGAGGTGCATATGAGCGTCAATCTTCAGCAGGGAACGGCCGGAACACCATACAGCCAGACGGCAGACGGTATCACGGACTATGTGACGGATGATTTCCGTCTCTTCCGCGAACAGGACGTAACGGACATTCTGCGCCTGAACAGGGCGGCCCGTGACCGTGACCGCTTTAAGGGCTTCCGGCTTGCGCCCACCTTCCGCAAGGTGGCGAGCATCCCCGTAGCCGCCGTGGACATTGCCAAAGCGCAGGGGCTGGACATCCTCGGCGACCCTGACGACATGCGGAAGTTCCTGAATGACCCGGTGAACCGGGTGTTCCGCACCACAAATGAGGTGGTGTAATGGCTGACCTCACGACTTATGACGGGCTGAAAGCCGCGATAGCCGACTACCTGGGGCGTGAAGACCTCACAGAGCGTATCCCTGTTTTTATCCGTATGTGGGAACAGCGCGGCAACAGAACCCTGCGCCTGCGCGCGATGGAACACAGGGCGCACGCCCCCCTTCCTAAGGGGCAGGGCCAAATGCCCCTCCCGATGAAACGGGTGCCCGGACAATGGGACGTTTTCCTTGAAATGCGGGATATTGTCTGGACGCCTTCTGACGGGAACGGAAGCGTCAATCTGTGGTACGCGTCCCCTGATGAATACGCGCTTCTGCTGGAGAAGACGGGGCGCCCGTACTGCTTCACCATTGAAGCCAATGACCTGTTCATTTTGCCAACACCTGACCAGGCGGGCAAGCTCCAGCTGACCTACTACGCGGAAATCCCCCCGCTCGGGGATGAACAGCCCGACAACGAGATTCTGCTGCGGCATCCTGACCTGTACCTCTACGGCTCACTCGTCGAATCCGCCGTTTTCACCCGCGGGAGCGTCCCCGTGGACATGTGGGCACAGTATTATAAGCAGGCCGTGGCGGACATCAGCCAGCAGGAGACGCAGGCGCGCTATCCTAAGGATATTAACATGCGGCCCATGAGGAGGGTCTAGAATGAGCCTAACGAATTACGGGGAAACGTATGTACTCGGGTTGGTCAAGAGTGCCAAGACGTATTACCTCGGTGTGCTAACGGCACTGCCTACTGACAGCACGGACGGCACCGAAGTAACCGGCGGCGCGTATGCCAGACAGGCGATTACGTTTGCGGCGCCGGTATCCGGCGACCCTTCCAGCATGACCAACGCCGCCGCAATTGAATTCCCAACGGCAACGGCAGGATGGGGAACCGTGGTCGCGTGGGGCGTGTATGACGCCGCTACGGGCGGCAACCTCGTGTGGTACGGCTCCCTGTCTACAGCCAAAGAGCTGTCCGCGAACGACACAATTATCGTGCATGCCGGTGATTTGAAGCTCACCATAGACTAATGCGCGACTTCACCCTTGACGATTTTGACCGCCATTTCGGCGCGGACATAGACGGCATGGGAACCGTCTCTCTGGACGACCCTTATATCGCCGGAGATGACGCCGTATTCAATGCCGTGCCGGGGGAAAGTGAAAGGCTTGTCCGCGCAAGGCGGTATGCCCCTGAAGGACATGCACAGACGGGCGGCGGGTTCTTCACCCGCAGGGCGTGGGTACCCGGCGATGCCGTTTCCCCCTGTGCCATTCTGTCGGGCGGCAACCTCACCTACAGGCGCGGCATCGTGTATGCGGGTACAGCTGGAGCCACAAGCGGTGAAACCTTCAGTTATATCAGAGTGCGCTTTTTTGCTTGCCCTGATGACTGGGGAACGGGGCAGCAGCTGCGCTTTACCTTCCGCGGCTGGGCATGGTCCCCGGAAGACCGCGTTACGGGCGTGTGGACGGAAGATGAGCGCCCCAACGGCGTATGGGTGCGCACCGGTACATTTTCGCAGCAGACGGGGGGGGACATTGAGTGAGTAATCAGGCTAAAAAGGTTCTTCTGCAATTCGGAGCGTGGGAGCCGGACGATGTACTGCTCAATGGTCAGCAGGCGCCGGAAGCCCGCAATGTCATCCCGGGCAAGCGCGGCTACAGGTATATGCCGGGTGTGTCCCGCCTCTCTTTTCCCCAGCTGCCGGGCGGGCGGTGCCTCGCGGCCTGCACGCTCCGCGATGTCAACGGCGATCTGCTCACGCTCGCCGCTTCTTCCTCCGGCCCCGTGTACGCCCTGCAGGGCGGGGAATGGGTTGCCAAGCTCACAGACGAGACAGTCAGCACCAACCGCGTTTTCGCCAACTGGGGGCCGTCTCTATATATGCTGTACGGTACGAGCTTATATAAGTCCACCGTCTCGGGCGGGTTCGGTGATTTTTCCGCTGTCTCGAGCGCACCAACAGCCCAATGCATGGCGATTGTGAAGGAGTTCCTTGTTCTCGGGGATCTGACGGGCAACCGGCAGCGCATCCGATGGTCGGCTATGGATGACCCCGACACGTGGCCTGAGCCGGGTACGGATGACGCCGCCGCCAAACAGTCAGATTATCAGCATTTTCCCGAAGGCGGCCGCGTTATGGCCGTCATGGGCGCCGTGGGGCAGACTGACGGCATCGTGTTCCTTGAGCGGGCCGTTCAGCGCATGGCCTACGTGGGGCCGCCTTACGTCTTCAACTTTAAACAGATTGACGCTGTGCGCGGCCTGCTTGCACCCAAAAGCCCCGTCAATTTCGGGATAGGGTGCATCTACCTTTCCGATGACGGCTGGTACATCACGGACGGGACTTCAACAAAGGCCCTCGGGATTGAGCGCATTGATACCTGGTTCTTCTCGCAGGTTGAACATACACGGATTTCTGAAATCGTCGGATGGCATGACCCCGTAAACCGTATCTGCATCTGGGCTTTCCCCTCCAAAGTGGCGGGAGCCGGCGTACTGGACAGAGTACTTATCTATTCCTACGACCTCGATAAGTGGTCTTACGGCGTTCTTTCCGTGCAAACGCTTTTTGGTGATTACGCCCGCGGCGAAACGCTAGATGACCTCGATAAGTACGGCACACTGGATACGCTCCCCTTTGGCTCTCTGGATGTGCCTGCATTCATGACCGGCCGTTCCCTGATGGGCTGTTTCGATTCCGAAGGGTACATGGGCGTGCTGAACGGGAAGCCGCTAGAGGCTGTCATAGAGACGCAGGAAATCGGCGGCGACCGGATGATGGTGCACGGCCTGCGTCCGCTTGTTGACCGTGGAGACGCAAAAGCGCTTCCCATATACAGAACGAGACAGCTGGAACAGCCGAAATACGGGCCGCTTCGGTCTCAAAGCAGGGATGGCGTATGCTACCAGCATATCAGCACAAACTATCTGTCGGCCCGTGTTGTTATACCGGGCGGCGGTACGGCATGGCGTGACGCTCACGGTGTAGAGGCTCTTATAGAGCCTGAAGGGGGCATGTAATGGCGCGGCAGGTCGCGATTTACCCAAAGGCTACGCCTGAACAGATGACGGCTTTAGCGCTCGCGGTGAATGGCGCTATCGCGGGCGAAACGCTCAATACGGGTACTTTTACGGCGGGAGCCGGTGATAAGACAATCAGGGATCCGCGGTGCCGTGCCGGCCGTGTAGCCCTGCTCGTACCTCTCAACGCGGACGCGGCGGGCATGACGTGGTTCCTTTCCTCTATGACCCGTGGGGAAATGACTTTTACGCTTACGGGCTCGGGTACGGGCTCGTGGGTATGGCTGATTTTCGGAAGTTAGAGGAGGCAGAAATATGATGACGCAGTACAATAACCCCTTTCTCAGGCAGAACGGGCTCCAGCAGGGGCAGATAGGCGCGGCCACTACGGGACAGTATTCCCGCCCTGCCGGAACAGTCACGCCCCCTGTTACTCAGCAGGGAGGCGGCGCCGGTTTCCAGCAGATGCAGGCGCCCGGCATGGCCACGCAGCAGAGCAGCGGCCTGAATGGTGTTATGGGCACGGTGGGGAGCCTCGGCGGCCTTCTCGGAATGATGAACGGGAACGGGAAACTCACTTCCGGCCAAAGTCAGGTACTCGGCAACGCCGGTATGGGTGGCGCTGTAGGTTCTCTCTTCGGCCCCACGGGCGCCGCTGTAGGCGCCGGCATGGGCGCTCTTAACGGTCTTCTTGGAGGTCTGTTCTAATGGCAGGATCCGGTTTTTCCAGAAATAATACCCCGCAGTACGGCGGCCTTTACAAGACGCCGGCGGGCAAGACTACCGCGGCCGCTGGGGCTGGTGGCGCAATTCCCCGTGTGCAGGCTCCGGCCGTATCCGTCCCCAATGACCCACCCGTTGACCTTGCGGGCCTCGGGGGTCTTCTCTATTTCATGGGACAGGGGACGCCGGCGTATATGAGTGTAAGCGTCCCCGACCCACAGTATCAGCGGCAGGGAACGGCACAGCAGGCCGCTGAAGGCGCCGCGCAGATGACGCCTGAAGATAAGGCGGCCATGGAGCGTTCCGGCCTTCGCCCTGAATACGGCCTGCACCTCAACCGAACGCTGTACATGCCTTATACGGGGGAGGCGGTTCCGCCCGGCACAAATCCTACGTACTACGACCGCAACGGTAACACTATGCCCGGCCCTGATGCCGGATGGCTGGAGCGGGCAAAATACAATCTTGGGAAGTGGTTCTGATGGGGCTTGATTATCAGTTCATTGATAACGTGAGCAACCTGGGGCTTGCTTTCTTCTGGGAGAAAGCTAGGGCCTCCGGACGGCTTGAAAAGTTCTTCTATGACCGGCCGGAAGTCTCTTTGCCGGACTTTATCCGGTGGTGCCGGAATGGTAACAACCTGCCGTGGTTCATTCTGCTGAACGGTGAACTGCTGGCGATGTTTGCCCTTAACAATGTCAGCGGGCGCACGGCATGGGGGCACTTCTGTACGCTCCCCTGCGGCGTGCGGCGTTATGAGGGGATGCCTTTACAGATAGCTGTAACCGTGGGGATGCTCGCGCAATGGCTTTATGCCAGGAAAGACGGGGAATACGCGATTGACCGCGTCCTTGGGACGGTGGCCGCAACGAATGAGCCGGCGCTCAAAGTCGCTCATCTGGCAGGGGGGCGGGATGTGGCTAGATTGCCCGGTTCGTGCTACATCTACAGCAGGCGTCAAAATATTGACGGTATAGTGACAGAACATACAAGAATGACCGTCCCGGTATCGGGGCTTGATTTATAAACGGAGGTTTCGCTATGGGCGGCGGAGGCGGCGGAAAAGGCGGCGGCGGTGGAGAATCCACCACTACCAGCAGTGCGGCCCCTTGGGGCGCACAGATCCCCTATCTTATCGGGGGCAAAAATTCTCAGGGCGTAGAAGTCAAAGGCGTCTTTCCCGAAGCGGCGCGGCTCTATGAGTCGGGCGGCCTCGCAGGTGATTACTACCCTAATTCTACGGTAGCGGATGAATCGGGATACACGACTACGGCCCGCAACATGATTAACGCCCGCGCAACGGGCGGTGACGCGAATATTGATAACGCGGCGTCCAGTATGGCGAACATCCTTAACGGTTCGGCTATGGCTGGCAACACAGGCCTAAACGCGCTCAATCAGTATGCGCAGTCCACGAACCCGTACATAGACAGCCTTTACAGTCATGCGGCTGACAAGGCGAACGCCACAATCAACGGCAATTTTTCTCAGGCTGGACGTTACGGCTCGGGTGCACAGGCGAACGCTGTTGCGGATGCTGACCAGAACCTCGCGAATGAGATGTATTCCAACGCTTACAATCAGGCCGTAAACGCGGCGGGCAATGCCGCGAACGCGTACAATCAGGGCGTGAACTCCCAGATTGCCGCGGCAACCCCTGCGCAGTCTCTGAGCAATCAGGCATATACGGATGCAGCGCAGCTCGCTCAGGCCGGGTCTTCTCTGGATGATTACAACCAGAGTAAAGTTGACGCTGACGTTGACCGCTGGAACTACAACCAGCAGAAAGACATGCTCGCCCTGCAGAATTACCTGAATTTGGTTGGCGGCTCTTACGGCGGCCAAGGTGAGAGTACTACCGAGACAGACAGCGGCGGCAAGGGGGGCGGCAAGTAATGGCGTACCCATACGATAACGGGCAGACGCCGGGCGGCCTTCTCGGCATGTGGGGCGGCGTACAGCCTGCACCGAAAAATGTATCTATGGCTGATGTCGTTTCCGGCAACCCCGGGTTCCTTGCCGGGGTAACGGCCCTGTCTATTCTTGCCAACAACAACGGCAGAAGAAGTTTCGGGCAGCTCCTTGGCCGCGGCGGGCTCGACGCTCTCGGTGCACTGGGTACGGCCGGAATGCTTGGATACCAGCAGGACAGACAGAGAACGCAGGATGCCTTCGCCAGAGCGCAGTGGGATGCCGCGCAGCAGGACAGGGCATTCAACAGGCAGCTCGCCCTCACCAATCTTGACCTGACGAGGAGCATGGCTCTCGGGCGGATGCAGAGGGACCAGGAAAATGCGGCCAGACAGGCAGACTTCAACGCTGCCCTGACCGGGGCGGGAGGTATGCGCCCGTCGCCTTACGGAGCGGCCATGATTCCTGATGGATCGGATCCGTACAGCATAGCGGCACAGTCCGAATCCGGGGGCAACCCATGGGCTGTCTCCCCGGACAGGGGCGGGTCTACGTCTTATGGCCGCTATCAGTTTAACACCCTTCCCGGAAACAGCATGTGGCAGTTCCTTGGCTATCTGCAGCACTCCAACCCCGGCCTTTATCAGGCTCTGGGGGGCGGGGCTGTTCAGCCTGGGACGCCTGCCTTCAACAGAGCCTGGGAGGCAGCATCGAAGAGCTCCCTCGGTGGGCAGATGGCTGACGCCCAGAATACTTTTTTTAGGCAGCAGTTTGTTGAGCCTGCTCTTTCCAGGCTGAAAGGGTCCGGCATGGACGCCTTTGCCCAGAACCCGGCTTTCATCCAGATGCTCGCCTCCACTGCCGCTCAGCATGGAGTGGGCGGTGCCGTCCGCCTTCTCAACTCTGCCTGGAAAGGCGTGGACAAGACGCAGACCCCGGAAGCACAGCTCGAAGCTCTTGTCAGGGGCACGTACGCCGGAAGGGCCAATCCTGGCGAGTTCGTTAATCAGCTCAAAGAGGATCCTGGTTTTATGGCCAAGCTTAGACCCCGCTTCGAGCGTGAGCAGGGGCAGATACTGGGCATGTTGAGACAGCCTCAGAGCTCCGGGCAGAGCGGCCAGTCTGACGACCTCGGGTCGCTGGACGCCAGGATACAGCAGATTACAGCCCTGATTGCCAACGCGCCGGACGCGGAAAGCCGGCAGCGGGCCGAATCTGTCCTGGGGGCCCTCAGGGACAAGCGCAATGCCATCGTCGCCGGAGCAAACAGAAAAGATGATATCGCCAGAAAAGCGGAAGCCGATCTTTTTGACCAGGGAAACCGCCTCCGTAAAGACTACATGGCCGATATCAAGGACTATCGCACCTATGGCCAAAACCTCTCCAACCTCCTGTCCTATGCCAGGCAGGGGAACGGCGTGTCAGATGTGGCACTTTTGTACGCCTTCAACAAAATGCTCGACCCCACGTCTGTTGTGCGCGAAGGCGAGTTCCGCAACGCACAGAGCACGGAAGGCCTGCCCACACAGGTGGCCAACTACCTGCAGCAGATCAGGAGCGGAGAGCGTCTGAGTCCTTCCCAGCGCGCCGATATCGTGCGCACGGGTCTGGCTGTTTTCGCTGAGAGAGAGAAAGAGCAGCGGGGCATCGAGGCGTACTACCGCAATATGATGACGGGGCTTGGTATCGCCCCGAAAACAATCGACGGCCTGATATACACACCCTTCAGGGATCTGGATGGCGAGGTCAATGCGTATCTCCAGAGTGCCGGCAACGCCGACGCTCAAAAAGCAGGCCGGCAGGGAGCGGCTCCGGCCAGGGATGCTTCAGGCAAGCGTGCCGCGGATATGAGTAACGACGAGCTGCGCAGACAGCTGGGGCTATAAGGAGAGAACATGGCAACCCGAGAAGAGCTACTGAGAGAGGCATACGAGCGTGGCCTCCTGCAGGGGCCGCAGAAAGACGCTTATGAAGAGGCTGTCAGGCGAGGTGTTATCCGGCCAGCCATGAGCTGGGGGGATGCCGCAGTGTCGGCCATAAAAAATATTCCCAGGTCTGCCGCCAACACGTTGGGAGATATGGCCAATGTCGTGCTGCATCCTATAGATACGGCTACGGCTCTGGGCGGGCTCGCCGCTGGCGCCGCGGAAAAGCTGATTCCCGGGGAACAGGGGCAGGAGCGCTACGTTGATGGACTGTTAAACTACGTCAAGTCCCGCTATGGCAGCTCCGAAGGCTTCAAGAACGCCCTGGCTCAGGACCCTGTTGGCATCCTGGCCGACATGTCCACTCCTTTTACCGGCGGCTCCGGAGCTCTCAGGGGCGTCGGCGCACTGACCAAAGGCGCGGGCAGAGCCGCCAGAGGTCTGGGCGCAGCCCGGGCCGGCAATGCCCTGGGGACACTGGGCAGCGCCGCGTCTTCCGCTGGGGATGCTTTGGGTAGAGCGTCTGCCGCCGTTGATCCGATGAATGCGGTTATCCCCAGAGCCAGTGAATATTTTGCCCGCAGGCTGTATCAGGGAGCGCTCAAGCCGAGCACAACGCTCAAGCCGGCCGAGAGAGACGCCCTTATTCAGACGGGGCTTGACGAACGCATCCCCGTGACAAGAGGCGGATACAGCAAGGCCTCCGGTATAGTCAGAGATTTGGATGATCAGGTGACGGACGTTCTCGAAAAAGCCAAAGGCGAGGGTAAAACCATCGATCCCGGATTCGTTATGGACTACGCCCTGGACACCATCAACAACAAGCTTCGTTCTCAGGTCTCTCCCACGAAAGACCTCGACACGGGAATGAAACAGATTCTCGATTTCGAGGATAACTGGGGCAGGCACCCCCTCACTCCGCTTCAGGCACAGGAGATTAAACAGGGGACGTACCGCAGTCTCGGCAACAAGGCGTACAAGCATATGCCTGGCAGCGAGCTGAAATCTGCGGAGGTGGAGGCACAGAAGGCTCTTGCTTCGGGGCTTCGCGAAGGGATTGAGGAAGCCGCCCCCCAGGTGAAGCCTCTCAACCAGCGCTCCGGCCGTATCCAGTCCCTGATGACAGAGCTGGAAAGAGGAGTAGGCCGCACGAACAACTGGAACATCCTCTCTATGCCGGGGCTTATTGCTGGAGGAGCCGTTGGCTCTGTGGGCGGACTCGGGCCATCGATGGTGACCACAGCCCTCACTTCGGCCATGAGAGATCCATGGCTCAAGAGCCAGGCTGCGTTCTGGCTGCACAACCCCCAAAATCTGCTCAATGCGAGAAGACGCGCGTCCACTGCTTATCTCGGCGGAAGAGTCGCTGATATGCCAGGCATGGACCAGACTTCTCGGGAATTCCGTCAGCAGGTTCTGGATGGTCTCCTCGGCGCCATGGCCAGAGGTGACTAGACGAGAAAGGGAAAATAAAATGCCAATTTCTGACTACAGCACCACAGCAGACAACAACACCTCCATTAGCGGCATTAATGTTGCTGAGGGGTGCCTGCCGTCTAACATAAACAACGCTATCCGCCAGCTCATGGCGGATCTCGCGGCATACCGTGAGGATGTATCCGCTGATATTGCGGCGGCCGTCTCCAGCGCACAAACTAACTTTGATAAATATTTCCCTTCCGGATGCAGGATGTTCTTCCAGCAGGAGGTCGCTCCTTCCGGGTGGAAGAAAATTACTGACTATGACAACTGCGCGCTGCGCCTTACTTCCGGCAAGCCCGGAAGCCGGACGAACGGGAAAACGTTTACTGACTGTTTCGTGGCTGGCAGGGGAACAACCAGCAATAGTATATCCATGGGCGTTTACGAGACAACGCTTTCTCTCGCACAAATCCCCTCGCACACTCACGGTCTGTGGGAACTCTTTGTCGACGCTGGCGGCGGCGGCTGGGATGCATGGGCTGTGGCCCGCTACGGCGGACAGAACGGCTCTGGCAACTATTACGGAGATGCCGTAGGCTGGAGCGGCGGCAACGGTTCCCACGGGCACGGTACCTGGAACAACGCCCATGCCCACAGTATAGATTTCAACGTGAATTATGTGGATACAATTTTAGCGGAGAGAGTGTAATGGCGGGATGTCCTTTCAGGAACTTCGGGGAATGCCCCGAACACAACAAAGCTGGCGGGTGTGAGCTCTGGATGAGCTACAGCGGGAGTAAGGACAGTGTGAACGCCTCCTTTGAGGGGTGCGCGTTCACTCTCACTCCCATGCTTCTCATGGAGCAGGCGAATGTCACCGGCATGCTCGCCGGGGAAGTCTCCAAGGTGGGAGCCGAGGTGAGCGCCGCCAGGTGTGAAAATATCGAAGAGGGCCGCGCCCTGCGGGAGCAATTCTACACGCTTGCCAGCGGGAAGCCCCGCCTTGTACAGGCTAACCACACAAAAACGATGAAGGCGATAAAAGGGTAAAAAATGGAAGAACATGTCACGGTAATTCCCGGAGATGGCGTTATCTCTGTCAACGGTATCCCTATGCAATTCAAGTTTCCGCCCGTAGCCGGCCATGAAAAAGTACATGCCATTCAGTGGCATGAGGGGAGCGGAACACTTGAGCTGGACGGCTTTACTGGCGAGCCTCTTACGGCGGACGACTATGACCGCGCCGTTGCTCCCTATGTGCAGTTCTGGAACACGGAAAAGGCGAGAAGGGAGAAGGAAAAAGCCGCGCAGGAAGCCGAGTACAACAAAATTGAAAACGTGAAGGCCCGCAAACTGGCGGAGCTCAACCGCGCCATGGAAGAGGCTAAGGTTTCTTCCTCTGTCAGTATCCAGTCTTCCGTGGGCTACACAGTCAACGCAAACACAACCGCAAAACAAAATGTGGACGGGCTGATTACGGCTATGACCGCTACAGGCAGGGATACAGTCAGTTTTATGACTTTCGACAATGAGCTGGTAGAACTCACGCTGGAACAGCTGAAGACAATTCAGCTGGAGCTCATCAGCTACGGCAACAACCTGTACGCCAGAAAGTGGGCGCTGCGCAGACAGATTGAGGCCTGTACAACCAAGGAAGAGGTAGACGGCATTGCTATCAGCTATGCAGATGTTACGGCATAACCTTCACCAGCTGGCGATTGCGCTTGACCAGTTGGGGAATGTCTTCGTGTCCTGTCTGTTTCGCGAGAAAGCGTGGGTCGATGAGACTCTGAGCGCCCACGCGTGGCGCTGGCAGATAGAGGGCACGCGGGAATGGCCGCGCAGGGTGATTGATGCGATGCTCTTCTGGCAGGATGCGCATTGCCGGAAAGCGTATGAAAGTGAAAAGAGCCGGGCACAATTACCGGAGGCAGAAAGATGAGTGTATCCGACTGGTCGGCGACAGCCGACGAAAATACCACGGTTGACGGCATCAATATCGCGGAGCATTGCCCGGCCAAAAACATTAACAACGCTATCCGGTCAGTGATGGCCGCGGTAAAGGCCAAGTGTGATACCCTTGACGCCACAGACAACTTATTGCGGCGCGGCGCTGTCATCGGGGAGGTTCGTTGGTTCGCTATGTCCACGCCTCCGACGGGGTGGCTAGTATGCAACGGGGCTGCCGTGGGCACGTCTGATTACGCTGAGCTTTTTGCCGTCATCGGAAAGACTTTTACGCCACGATTAACAAGTACAGACCCCGACGTAGAAAACCCGGAATACAGCGATCTAACAATATTCCGACTGCCCAACCTGATGGGCAAAGTCCCGTGGGGCACCAGCTCTCAGGTCGGCACGGAAATGGAAGCCGGACTGCCGAATATCACAGGTTTCCTTGGGGATAGCTATGGGCCCTCTGGATCTTTCTATGCTGTTTCCGGTGCTTTTAGGGAGAGGTACTCCGGCAAGCGCTTCAGCAGGACTGAAGACAACAATCCCTCGAAAATGGATGTCGATTTTAACGCCAGCTGGAGCAACCCTATCTACGGCAAGTCTTCCACTGTTCAGCCGCCCGCCCTTTGTCTTCTTCCCTGTATTCGGTACGAATAAGGAGGTTTAAAAATGCAGGCATACATATATTCAACAACTACACATGAGTTCCTCGAATCGGTGCCATGTTTCCCAGACCCCATAAGGTCACGACTGGAAGGACGTGAGGTGTACCTTCTCCCAGCTAACGCCACATTCACGGAACCTCCGGCAAAACGCACTGGGTACACTGCCGTCTGGAACGGATCGGGATGGATTGAGACAGAAGATCACCGTGGTGTTCAGTACTGGCCGAAAGGGGCACCGTACAACAGCTCCCCCGTGGAGATGAAGGAGCTGGGGCCGCTTCCTGACGGCGCATCGCTGACGCGCCCGGAGCAGACCGCCGCAGAAAAGGCCGCGGAAGAAGAACGGCGCAAAGAGGCAGAGGCCGAGGCGGCCAGAGTGCCTGACCTTGAGGCAGCCGTGGCGGAGCTGGGCGTGACTTCCGCCTCCGACAAAGAAGAATCGGACGCGGCCGCCCTCGACCTTGCCGCCTACGCGGCTGAACTGGAGCAGCGGATTGCCAAACTGGAGGCGAAAAATGGCTAAGATTTATTATCGTATGATCAAGACCGGACGCATGACCATTGACGAGGTTCCCACCCGCTGGAGAGCAGCCGTGCAGGCAATGCTTGACGCGGACGAATAAAATAAAAAGCCCCGAAAGGAGGATATAATGGAAGACTGGAAGCAGAGAGTGGTTGAGGAATACGTGCAGTTACGTGGGCGGTACGAACGACTGTCAGCTTTTATAACCAGATATGAATCTGGCGCGCTCACGTTCACACCTAACTGTCCTTTATGTCTCCTGAAAATGCAGGCCGATACAATGCGGAAGTATCTTGATATTCTTGAGGTACGGGGCAAAATTGAGAAAATTAGTCTGGTTGATTAGCACGCTGGCTTTATTGTGTGATACTGTAACACATAATCCGTCTAAAAATGGCGTTGCAGACAACGCTACTTATTACGATAGAATACATTTTAACAATACTCACAGTCATAGCATTTATAACACTGGCGGCGGCACCGCGCACAACAACATGCCGCCTTATGTGTCGGTTTATGCTTGGAAGAGGATTTCATAATGTCACACACGATAAAACTTCGCATGGATACGGCGAAATTAAATAAAGGAGTAATATTATGCTGAGAAGTCTTCTCCTTCTTGTTATGGTTTTGGCTTTTCCACATTTGCCCAGTGCTGTTGCGGCGACTCCTTCTTATACGTGCCCTGTTTGTTCTGACGGGCCTCTGCATTGCCAGCGTACAATGCCTGATGAATCCACTGGACAGCATCCATTGGAATATGCGAGGAAGAGTATCTGGCGTTGCAAACGCTGTGGTTCACGGTTTATTCTTGTTACTCCTGCGGGGCGTCTGGCCAAGCTGGGCAAAAAGTAGCACGTGTGTCCACAGATATATTTCCTGCTGATCTTCCCCCCTGTATAGTGAGGCCACTACTACCATACAGGAGGATTATTTATGGCTGAATTCGCAAGCAAAGGCATAGCTGGAACAGGCCTTGGACTTGGCATTGCTGGTACGGCTTTGTCTCTTCTTAATGGTAACGGCGGGGGCCTTGGCGGCATTTTAGGTGGTAATAACTGCGCCAGTGTCATTGCTGAAAAGGATGCAAAGATAGCGGAACTGACTGCGCAGAAGTATTCTGACAATCAGGATGCAGTTTTGTATCAGGCCACAAGGGCTGAGAACAAAAACCTGCGGGACGAGGTCTTTGCCTATGTTACTCCTATTGCGCAGGAAGCCGCTTCCAATCGTGAGCGCGTGGCAGTCCTGGAAGCTAAGCAGGCTTGTGATGCTGAGGCAGCCGCTTTGCGGGAAAAACTTGTCAGGGCTGAGCTTGGGGCGAAAATAGATAATGTGGCACAGACTTGCGGCTGTGGCATCTCTCAGCTTAATAATGCTGTTGCGGCCATCAATACTACTCTTGGGGCTATTACCCAGACAGTAATTCCCAAAAGTGCCATCTGTCCGGAAGTTATGAGCAGGTATAATTCCTGGACGGCGCCCACTGCAGCCGCTACAAATGAAGGCTAGCCATGTCCAGAATAACGGCGGAAAATCTTAGTCTGGCTGTTTGTACCTACATAGAGTCAGAGCTGATACCTCAAAGCAGCGGCTTGCAGAAAGTAGGATTGTACCTGGCTATGCCGGTTATACAGACAAAAGCTAAAGCATTGCTTGAACAGTTTACTCCTATCCTTGGCTTTCTTGACAGTCTGAATGCTGATGGTTCTGTTAAACCGGATGTTATTTTCGCCCGTATTAAAGACGCCGTACATAAGACTGGTACTGTACCTATATTAGGTATCATCTTTGATGAAAGCGATGTGGACAAGCTACAGGCTATTGCATCGCAGTTTGTGCAGGAGTGATTATGGAGTATAAGGAATGGCGCATGAACGCTTCGGAAGAAACAGAGAAGCAGGCACTTAAGACTATAGATTATATTCTGAATAATGCTTCCTCCGAACGCTTGTATAGTCAGGAGCTTGACGACTTACTTGACTGCTGGCGTCTGCTGTGTCATATGCACCCCAATATGGCAATGAATAACAAATAGGTACTTTATTGTTACCACATTAGGTAGTAGTGTCAGGGCTGATACAATATCAGCCCTTTTTGTTTTTAGGAGCGTTTACCCAATTTTTATAAAAAATTTCCCGGCAGAAGCGCTTGACCTCTGCCGGGCTGTGCGGCGGACCCCCTGCACCGGGTGCGTGGTGCAACGTGGTGCAGAATGATGGTTAAGTTATTGAATTAATTGAATTGTTTTTGCTTCTATGAGGATGCAGGCTCTAACATATTTTTGCAGTATTTTCAGTATGTTAATAAAAAAAGTTGCACCATTCCGCACCATCAGCGCGGCAGAGGCGGTATTTTGCCAGCTGCTTTTTTCTGGGCTCCCGCAACAGCGTGGGTGTAAAAGCTTGCCGTTGTCGCGACGGAAGCGTGCCCGAGCTGAGCCGCTACGGCCGCCGGATCCGCTCCTGCCTCCAGCATAAGAGAAGCGGCCATATGCCTGACAGTGTAGAGAGGACACCCTTTGACACCAGCTTTCTTTTGGGCACGTCCCCATGTCGTTTTGTCTGAGCGCCACGGGAGGCCACGCGATGTGAGGCAGACGTGATCCTCGGAGGACTTGCCCTCGCTCCTGCCGCGGGCTTCGTCTACCCACCAGTCGGGGGTGATGACGTCCTTCCACCGTGAGACCTTGGGCATCCATACGTGGGCCCGCCCATGGCGGAGATCGACGTCCTCCCAGCGCAGGCCGGCCGCCTCTCTCCCAGGACGCAGGCTTAGCGCAAGACATGTCCTGACGTACCACTGGAGGGCCGGATTGCAGACGGCATACACTTTCATAAAATCCCCGAAATCGCCGCACCTGTGACCGTGCTGGCCCTCCGGAAGTGGGCGGTATTTCGTCCAGGGGACTTCCTGGAGGAAGTCTTCCGAGGCGCACCAGCGCCATGCGGCAAGGAGCTTTTTTACGTGCGCGTTGATAGCCTGGGGGCTTATCCGGTACTCGGCTTTCAGACACGAGCGAAAGTTGTGAAGATCCCGGCGATCAAGCGTATCCACGTACTTCGTGGAAAGCTCGCCTCCCATGCGTTCCAGTATCAAAGCGTAGTACCGCTCTACACGAGGGCAATGCTTTGTATTTTGTATGAACAGGACGATTGACTCCGCCACGGTGAGGCGTTTATTCTCACTATTGTCATAAAGGTTTTCTCCTTCAAAGGCTTCCGCGGCTCCACGGTCACGGAAGCCTTTCTGTCTCCAGCGGCCCGCTTCATCCTTGTACTTGACGACGAAGCGGCCGTCCTTCCTTTGACATATGCTCATGATGTAGACCTCGAATGAGGTCCGCCGCTGCCTTCCCTGATAACGTCTTCCGGGTCACGGGTCTACTGGTGCCGACCTCCAGAATGGCGTTCTCCTCGGCCTCCAGCGCGGCGTCCTCCTTCCGTATCTCCAGCCGGCGCTTCCGGATGGCACGCAGACGTCCGATTGCGCTCAAGAGGCTTGTTTCTGTGGGGAAGTCCATATGTCGTCCTCCATTTCCGGGTTTTTCCGCGGTGAGGCGTGGCAGTGCCATATGCGGGACGCCTCTTCTGCCTCTGCCTGGTGGTGGAGGTAGAGTCTGTCCGAGGTGAGGCCGATGATGTGCTTCACTTTCAGCCACAGCTCGGGCCTCTTCTTCCAGCTCCCGCCGTAGTAGAGTGCGTCGGCGAACGCCTCATCCCCGAGGAACCACATCACGCACCAAGCGGAGTAGGCGTCATTCCTCGTCTGGCTATGATCGGCGTCGTAGGCATCTATGGCGTCGGCGGCCGCCTCACACGCGGCCTGCATGTCACGGCGCTCTCCGGCGGTGAGGGCTCCCACCTCCAGCAGGCCCTGTATCTCCATGAGGGCCTGCTGCACCTCGATGAGCCGCGCGGGCTTCTTCTTCCAGTCTGGATATTTCTCCAGGGCGACAAGCGGGAAGCTCACGCCTATGCAGCAGTCGCGGTGGGCTGCGGAGTTACTTGGGCATCTCATCATCTCTTTTCCTCCATGGCCTCTTCGGCCTGCTGCTGCGGCCATCTCATGCCGTATCTCTTGAGCAGCACGGCGAGGCTGCGTCCTGATAGCATCCCGCTTTTTACCTTGCGCCTTATATCTTCGTAGGGGATGAGCTCCGGATGCTCCTCCAGATCCGTCCCGCATCCGATACACGCATGCCCCCGCCTCAGATAGGGTTGAGGGTGGTAATCCTTATCCGACATATCAGCACACCTCCCCCATCCACTTCATCATCTCACCCGTCGTCTTATCCCACTTGTCACTGTCGAGACGGAGACCGAGGAACTGACGGTAGAGGCTGTCCAGAAGGGTGACGGCAGTTTCGATGAGAAAGACCTTTTCCAGGAAGAGCGCATCCGGATCATCATCACGGTCGGGTTTGTCTAGGTCGGGTTTGTCTATCTTGGGTGTCTTCAGGCTGTTGAGGGAAAAGTCAGCGGCCTTCACGGAAACATCGAACCCGAAGTCGTCCTTTGTGAGATGGATGAGGGCGCTGGTGACCTTCTTGCCGCGGCGGAGTCCGAGACGGGCCTCGCTCAGGAAGGAGTCTGCATCACTGGCAGCCACGGAGGCGGTCTCGCGGTCCATGCCCACGAAGCCGGTAACAGTCACACGCTTCCTCATAGCGACCAGAAAAGAATGGCCGTCGTCAGTGCGGGAAAAGGAAGGGGCGACGTCGGACTGGAACCAGAGCCAGGTGAGAAAATCCTGTCCGAGGATTCCGTCGGGGAATTCGCCGGACGTGTCGGCGCTATGGATCTTCTCCTCCGCGTCATAACCGAGCATGGACAGAGCCAGCGCAGGGGGTGTCAGCTGCTCAATGTGCAGCTCGAAGGTGGCGAGAAAGCGCTGGACAAAGAGCTCGAGCATTTTTGTCTGCGTGGAGGCGAACCAGATTTCGTTGTTCGCGGTATTCCAGATGACGTTGAACTCGCCGGGAACGGGCAGGAAGCGCCTGCGCAGAGAAATCTGCACCAGTTCCTTCAGTTCCTTGCGGCGTTCGCGGGAAATGAATTTTTTCCCGTTCTTCTCGTTTTCCGCTTTTTCCCGCTTCAGCGCGAGAATGAGGTGCTTGCGGGCAACTCCCGCAGGAATGCGGCGGGTATCCACGCGCAGGGAAAAGGCCATGTAGGCACCTTTCTGCGGCGGGCCGGCCTGCCAGGTGGTGTCCAGATAGTCATCGAAGCTGACCCAGCCATCGGACTGGGTATCGGTGGTTTCGTCAATATCGGGAATAGCGCCTTCCCTGAGCAGCTGGGGAATTTCAGCCCAGAGCTCGTCCGGCACGGGATCAATGACGCGGAATCGCGTAAAACTAACTGATGAGGCGAGGAACCCCATGGCTTACTCCTTCCCAGTCTCACGCTGGGCGCGGGCTTTCCCCGCGAGATCCAGAAGCTCTCCGATGATCTCGTCGAAGACGTCAGCGTCTTCCTTTGTGACTTCGCCATCGTGCGCCCGCAGGAATGCAAGCGCGTTGATCAACAAAAACTCCACGTATTCGGTGAGTGTGGTGTTCGTGTGTTCCTGGAGTATATCCCAGGCGGCAGCCACGCAGTTGCTGATGACAAAATCCCCGCTGACCTTCTTGCACGACACGGCGCGCTTTTGAGCGTCGGCCATAATGCAGAAAAAAGGCCTGTCCGTGGCGTTCTTGTACGCCACGATTTTTTGGTAGAGCATGTACATCAGTTTTTCTCCACGTCTGGCTTCGGCTCGCCGCAGAAGGCGAAAGAATTTTTCGCCGCGGCCATGGCGGTCAGCACGATGTCTTCATCTTCATCCGTGAGCCGGTGTTCCTGCTGGACAAAATAGAACAGTGTCCAGAGTATCCAGCGCATGGCGTCTTCTGGCGTCTTCCCGTTGGCGCGCGTGAAGCGGTACGCCTTGCCGATGAGCGCCTCAAGCGAGCTCAGGAGTGACGGATCCGACGGAGAGACCACGGTCTCCGTCACTCTGTCCCCGTGCGATAAAAAATCTACGACCTCGTTAAAATTCATGTTTCCCTCCCGTATAGGGCGGGGCTCATCACCCCGCCGTATCATTCGCCTAATCCCACTGCGGGCAGCCCTGCCGGTGCGGGCAG
>ERZ1034980.314-NODE-314-length-38221-cov-15.764319_pt1 | contig 38221 bp, 39 predicted proteins | sample MGYA00520622_ERZ1034980 | MGnify/ENA primary metagenome ERZ1034980 (study PRJEB33766, sample SAMN09781791) | gut metagenome | biome: gut microbiome | host: Homo sapiens | place: Madagascar | study: EMG produced TPA metagenomics assembly of the PRJNA485056 data...
CAGAACTAAATCCTTTGGATAAATTAAATGTCTAACTTTTTGGGGTCAGTACATATTTGAACGTTTTTTTGTATATTATTACATTTATTTAAAGAAATCGCGAGATCTGTTGAAAGAATTTCCAAACACAGTTATGCTAATGCTACTGTCGATAACATTCTTATCATAAAAATAAGGAACAAGACTAAATCCTGTTCCTTAATTATTGTTATCTTACAAATTTTCAGCGACTGCTGCAAGAAGGGCATCGATAGCTGAGACATCTGAACCACCGGCCATGGCCATGTCTGGTTTACCACCACCACGACCTGATACGATTGGTGCCAAGACCTTGATGAGGTTACCTGCATGAACGTCTTTAGACTTGCTTGCCACAAGAACATTAACCTTTTCACCGATTGCCGCTACCAAGACAAGAACGTCTGAGTAGTCTTTTTGTTTCCAGTTATCAGCGAAGGTACGAAGTGCACCCGCATCAGATACAGAAACCTGGGCTGCAATGTATGATTTTCCATTAGCTTCCTTAACTTCCTTAAAGACATTTCTAGCAACTGCTGCCGCTGCTTTTTCCACCAATTCGGCGTGTTCTTTTTGCAGGTTACGTAATTGCTCTTGAAGTGATGCCACTTTGGCAGCAACTTGTTGCAATTGCGGTGCTTTAACAGTTGTCGCAATTTCTTTGAGAGCTTCTTCTGATTCACGGTAAGCCATGTAAGCTTCGCGACTTGTCACAGCGAGGATACGACGTGTTCCTGAACCGATACCTTCTTCTTTGACAATCTTGAAGAGACCGATTTCAGAAGTATTCTTGATGTGAGTACCACCACAAAGTTCAACAGAGTAGTCACCGATTGAAACGACACGAACATGTTTTCCGTATTTTTCACCGAAGAGGGCCATAGCTCCCATTTCCTTAGCCGTATCAATATCTGTTTCAATAGTTGTCACTGGGATAGCTTCCCAAATTTTTTCATTAACTTGTGCTTCGATTTGACGAAGTTCGTCTGGCGTTACCGCTTCGAAGTGCGTGAAGTCAAAACGTAGGAATTCAGCTTCATTGAGTGAACCGGCTTGAGTCGCATGGTTGCCAATGATGTTGTGGAGAGCTGCGTGAAGCAAATGAGTTGCCGTGTGGTTTTTCATGACACGGTTACGACGGTCAGTATCGATAGCCAAGTGGTAAGTTTCACCAACAGAAAGGTTGGCGCGAACATCAACAGTGTGCAACGGTTGACCGTTTGGTGCTTTTTGAACATCTGTCACTTGCGCAACAACATCACCTTTAGCATTCAAAATGACACCGTGGTCAGCAACTTGTCCACCCATTTCAGCGTAGAATGGTGTTTGGTCAAAGACAAGAAGCGCTTGGCCTTCTGAAACCATTTCCGTACGTTCATTGTCAGCGATGATAACCCACAATTTAGCATCCAATTCTTGGTTTTCATAGTCAAAGACTGATTTTTCTGTGATGCTTGAGAGGGTTTCGTTTTGCATACCCATTGAACCACCTTTGACAACACTTGCACGCGCACGTTCTTGTTGTTCTTTCATAGCTGCTTCGAAGCCTTCGTGGTCAATCTTGAAGCCTTCGTCTTCAGCCAACTCCTCAGTCAATTCAACTGGGAAGCCGTAGGTATCGTAAAGTTTGAAGATATTTTTACCTTCAAGCGTATCCTTACCTTCAGCTTTCAATTCAGCCAAAAGCCCGTCCAGCATGCTTGAACCAGCATCAATAGTACGTGCGAATGTTTCTTCTTCGCGTTTAACGATTTTCTCGATAAAATCACGTTTCTCAACGACTTCTGGATAGTAAGATTCCATGATTTGTCCGACAGTTGGAACCAATTTGTAAAGGAAAGTTTCGTTGATACCGAGACGACGACCGTGCATTACAGCACGACGAAGCAAACGGCGAAGAACGTATCCGCGACCTTCGTTTCCTGGAAGGGCACCGTCACCGATGGCAAATGCTAATGAACGGATGTGGTCAGCGATAACCTTGAAGCTCATGTTATCGCCATCTGGGTCGTAAGTTTTACCAGACAATTTTTCGATTTCTCGAATGATTGGCATGAAGAGGTCAGTTTCAAAGTTTGTTTTTGCCCCTTGGATAATGGCTACAAGACGTTCAAGACCTGCGCCCGTATCAATATTTTTGTGTGGCAATTCTTTGTACTCAGAACGTGGAACGGCTGGGTCAGCATTGAATTGTGACAAAACGATGTTCCAGATTTCGATGTAGCGGTCGTTTTCAATATCTTCTGCCAAGAGACGGATACCGATATTTTCTGGGTCAAAGGCTTCACCACGGTCAAAGAAGATTTCTGTATCAGGGCCTGAAGGACCAGCACCGATTTCCCAGAAGTTATCTTCGATTGGAATCAAGTGACTTGGGTCAACCCCAACTTCAATCCAGCGGTTGTATGAATCTTTATCGTCTGGATAGTAAGTCATGTAGAGCTTATCTTTAGGGAAGCCAAACCATTCTGGGCTTGTCAAAAGTTCAAATCCCCACTCGATAGCTTCATCACGGAAGTAATCACCGACTGAGAAGTTACCAAGCATTTCAAACATGGTATGGTGGCGAGCTGTTTTACCAACATTTTCAATATCGTTGGTACGGATAGCTTTTTGGGCATTGGTGATACGTGGATTTTCTGGAATGACTGACCCGTCAAAGTATTTTTTAAGGGTTGCAACACCTGAGTTAATCCAAAGGAGGGTTGGGTCGTTAACAGGAACAAGGTTGGCTGATGGTTCCACAGCATGTCCTTTTGATTTCCAGAAGTCCAACCACATTTGGCGAACTTGTGCTGACGTCATTTGTTTCATTTCTATTCTCCTAACATTAAATGGTAGTTTGCTAGCTTTATTAACCAATAATAAAGACAAGTCCACCAGACGAAGGGCGAAAAACCGCGGTACCACCTTCATTCAATGAACTTGTCATTCTCGTTAATTTTCAATTATAGCCTTCGAGTAGCATACTTTTTCAGATTATCCATGGCTCACAGCGACCGCCACTTTTCTGTCTCAAATCGATGAAAAAATAATTCTCAATAGCCTTATTATACAGTCTTTTCTAGACTAGGTCAACTGCTAAAATTAGTTGCTTGAGCTTGATGAACTTGAAGAACTGCTGCTTGATGTTGCATATTGAGCAAGAATATTTGCAAAGGCTTTATCCTTGATTTTCACATTTGCTTTTTCAAGCGCAGCTGCAATCACTTTGTTTTGGAAGCTAGCGTCGCTAGTCTTCTTATTCATGATAGTTTTCTTCAAACGAGCTTTATAAGATTTCCAGTCAGTTTTCTTTTCTGCCTTAGCTGTTACTTTAACGATGTAGTAGGCTGTCTTATAGGTCGATGAATCTACAACTGAGATGACATCTGAGATACCGTCTTTATCCAGTTTAAAGGCTGCAGACATAACGTCACTTGGAAGTGTTGAATCAGCTGAGTCAAAAGTGTACTCGTATTTGTTTTTTGATGTTGTTGTTTTTTCTTTGGCAATCTTAGCAAAGTCAGCTCCGTCTGCTTTTACAGACTCTAAAACTGTTTTAGCAGTGTCTTCTGAATCAAGTTTGATGACTTGAGCAGTCACTTCTGGTGTGTAGTTCTTGTAAGCTGCTTTGTAGTTGGCAGTTGTCAATTCTTTCTTAGCTGCTTGTTTAACAGCGTATTCGACCAACATGGTTGTACGAATTTGTTGTTTGTAAGACTCAGTTGTCAAGCCAGCTTTTGACAAGGCACTTGAGAATGAATCTCCGTAGTTAGCAGCTGTTTTGTTGTAAGAGTTTGTAACTGCTTTTTTAGATACTTTATCGCCGTACTGTTGTTCAAAAACACGTGACAATACTAAAGTTAGCATTGATTGTTGTGCAGAGCTTGAGCTTTTCACTTGGTTATAGAAATCAGAGACAGTGACAGTATCACCTTTCATGGTAATGATGTTTGTACCTTCTGATGATTTCCCAGAACAAGCAGCCAAGGTAACAACTGAGAGCAATGTTACCACTCCTGCAGCAAATTTAGAACATTTTTTCATTGATATAAAACTCCTTTTTTATACATTAACTTGTCTATTATACCACATTTTCTTAAAAAGGGCTTAACTTCCAAGGTCAATATGCTCCGCGTTTTTTCGAAGCATGAGCAAGCCGTCGCCAAGTGGGACTAGGGTGGCTGTCAAACCGGGATTGTCCAAGGTCGCATCAAAGAGGCGCTGCAAACCGCGGTAGATGGTACGCTGACCGCGACGGACTTCTTCAATCGGTCTAGCAATGTCACCCCCTTGGAAGATATCGTCCATGACAACGACACCACCAACCTCCAATTTTTCCAGAATTTCTGGCAAAAAGACAATGTACTTGGACTTGGCCGAGTCCATAAAGACGAAATCATAAGTCTCATCCAAAGTCTGCAACATATCCACCGCATCGCCTTCTACTAAGGTGATTTGATGCCTGCTGTCGTATTTGGCAAAATTGTCCTTGGCAAAGCCAATCATTTCTTCATTTCGGTCGATGGTCGTTATCTGAGCCTGTGGCGCATTGTCTGCCATAAGCAGGGCTGAAAAGCCTATAGCTGTCCCGATTTCTAGAATTTTCTTAGGCTGTAGGGTCTGCATGAGAAAGCGGAAATAAGCAACCGTCTCACGCGGGATGACCGGGATATTTTCCTTCTTAGCGAAAGCCTCTAATTCTGCCAAAAAACCGTCATTTTGCTTCTGATGCGTGCGCATATATCGCACGACCTCTTCCTTAACCACAGGACGGCGCATGTTGTGGTTAGCATTTTTACTATAAGATTGAACCATAATGTCACTTTCTACCTCTATTCTTAACTGCCCTATTATACCAAATTTTTGGCAAGGATAATAGCCGAGCTGGGAGTTGATTTGTTTAGTTTAGCGATTAAAAGCCCAGACTGTCGATGAGGCAGCTTCCCAGAAAAAAATAAATGCTAGGCTTTCGCTGTTTACTTTCTTTTAAAATCAAGGCATCAGCTGACCTTATCCGCAAATCGAGGAAGGTAATCGAGGGGTCGGTCGGCATCTCCGAGAATCGAGGAATAACAACCAAGCGGTCGATTACGCTCTCCGAAATCCGAGGGAGACAACCGAGGCGTCGATTGGGCTCTCCGCAGTCCGAGGAAGGTAACCGAGGTATCGATTGGACTCTCCGAAATCCGAGGAGATAAAATGAGGGGTTGATTAGCTTCTCCGAAATTCGAGAGAGGCAATCGAGGGGTTGATTAGCTTCTCCGAAATTCGAGAGAGGCAATCGAGGGGTTAATTGCACTCTCTGATAATCTAGAAATAACAACCAAGCCATCGGTTGACCTTATCCTAAAATATGAAAGACCGACCCCATCAAGGTCAGCCTTTCAGAAAAAATTCTATCTACTTACAAAGTCCCGTCTGACAGCAAATCAACCAAGTCAGACAGATCATCAATCTTGCGGTTGATAGCTGAGTCTGGCTGATGGAGATTGAGGGACTGGATACCTGCATTTTCAGCCACTTCCACGTCCAGTCTGCGGTCCCCGATATAGTAGGTCTGCGACTTGTCCAGTCCGTACTTGGTCACCAGATAGTCCACGCCTTCAGGATGTGGTTTTCTAGCAAACCCATTAGCGCTAGTGATGACCTCGGTGAAAAAATGGTCAATCCCCAGACGCGCAAGCACCGCCCCAGTCGTCGCTCCCTTATGGGTGTAGATAAAATGTTGGACCCCCTTTTCCTTGGTCAATTGCAGAGCTTCTTTGGCATGGGGCATGAGGTTAATCATGTCGTCACGCGCTTCCTGCTCCCGATTGAAAAAGCGCAGCAATTCTTCAAAAGGCAAATCGTGCTCCGCGGCCAAACGACGAAGAAGAGACCCCACCGACTCCTTGATGATAAAGTCGAAAACAAAGTCCTCATCCAGCGGCAAATCGTAAGTCTTGTAAAGTAGAACCAACACCTGACGAATGGCCTCGTAAGACTCCACCAAGGTGCCATCAAAATCCCAGATAAATGTTGTTTGTATCATAAGCTTTCCCTACAAATGAACCCCTCTAGCAACCAAGTCTTCCAGCTCCGTCAAGCGTTCTTCAAAGACCTTGAAGGCAGCATCGAGGTAGTCGCTGCTAGTCATGTCAACCCCAGCCTTGGCGATAACATTGAGCGGATAATCAGAATTCCCCGCCTTGAGATAGTTGAGGTAGGCTTCCTTGTCTTCTGGGCTGCCGTGGACAATGCGCTCCGCTAAATAGCTGGCCGCAGCAAAGCCTGTGGCGTACTGGAAGACGTAGTAATTGTAGTAGAAATGCGGAATGCGTGCCCATTCGTATTGAATGAAATGGTTATCCTCTTTAGCAAGTCCATAGTACTTCTCATTGAGGTCTGCGTAGAGATTGTTGAGATACTCGCTGGTCAAAACGACACCGTCTTGGTCATCCTTGTGGATAGCGTGCTCAAACTCAGCAAACTGTGTTTGACGGAAAATGGTGCCCTTGAAGCCATCCAAGTAGTGATTGAGAATAGCAAAGCGGTCCTTGTTGTCCTCAACTTCCTTCAAAAGCGTTTCGGTCAAGATATTTTCATTAGTCGTTGAGGCAATTTCCGCTAGAAAAATCGAATAATCACCATAAACATAAGGTTGATTTTCACGGGTAAAGGTTGAATGCAGGCTGTGCCCTGTTTCGTGAACCAAGGTGAAGAGATTGTCTAAGGTATCCTGCCAGTTGAGAAGCATGAAGGCGTTGGTGTCGTAAGAACCACCAGAATAAGCACCTGAACGTTTGCCCTTATTGACCTGAACATCAATCCAACGTTCGGTGAAAGCACGGTGCACGCGGTCTGAATAATCTTTCCCAAAGACAGACAAGACCTTTTCAGCTTTTTCAAGCGCTTGGTCGTAAGTGAAACTCATATCTGTCTCTGACAGAGGCGTGTAAACATCGTACATCTTCAAGTCATCAAGCCCCAGCACCTCTTGACGAAGTTTCATGTAGCGTTGTAAGAGTGGCAAATGTTTATTGACTGCATCAACCAAAGTTTCATAAACGGATTCTGGAATGAAGTTAGCAGACAAAGCTGATTCACGCGCAGAGCTAAATTTATGAACACGGGCATCGAAATTATGCCCTTTGACATTGGTTTGAAGGGTTTTAGCGTAGGTGTGTTGGTACTGCTCATAGACGCTGTACATGGCTTCGTAGGCAGATTTGCGGACGTCACGATTTTTTGATTCCATGAGTGAGATGAAGTTGCCGTGGGTCAAGACCACCTCTTCACCCACTTCGTTTTTAACCACTGGAAAGACGATGTCTGCATTATCTAAGATTTCAAAAGTCTCTGCGGCTGCGCCGAAAATTTCGCTAGCGCCAGCTAGGAGTTCTTCTTCTGCCTGCGACAGCACATGCGCCTTATGAGCAAAAATCTTCTCGAAGAAATGAGCGTATTTTGAAAGTTCGGGTGCCTCTGCGACAAAAGCCTTGTAGGTGTCGTCTGAAAGAGCCATGAATTCTGGCTCGTAGAAAGAGAAAGTCTCGCTGAACTTGGCGTAAAGGGCAGTTGCCTTAGCTTGGAACTCTTGGTATTTGGCTACCGTCGTGTCTTGGTCGTTCTTCATTGACGCGTAGACATAGGCCTTCTCCAAACGGCGGGACAGCTCTAACTCTGCCTCGGTGATTTCTAAGAGCGACTGGCTTGAGTCCAAAAGGTGACCCGCAAAAGCCTTGGCTCTGTCCAATTCAGCAGACAACTCCGCCATTTCAGCCTCCCAAAGCTCATCGGTCGCAAAGACCGTTGTTAAATCCCATTGGTATTTTTCATCGATATGTGCACGATTATCTGACATTCTTAACTCCTTAAGTTTTTTCTTCTATTCTATCATAAAAGGCAGGCGGATAGAGGATTTGCCGACTTTTATCCTTTTGTTTTTGGTAGTAGGAAAAATAAGCTGCGCCAAAAGCAGATAGGTCTTGCTGAATTTGGCAATAGCCGTCCTTGCTCGCAGGCGGTCTGACCTGCGGGTAAAAATCATCAACTGCCTGCGCCAGCAAATTGCCCCCTGACAAATAAGCCTCCTCCTGTCGCGCTAGCCAGTAAGCATTGCCATAAGCCAACTGCTTCTGAATATAGGTCACAATCCCTTTATCGGAGGCCACTTGATAGGATTTTAAAGATTGGGCTTGATAAGGCTTGCGCAGAAAAGCATATATATCCCCATCAAACGAACAAGTCTCCTCCAAATAATGAACCTGCCCCCGCAAATCCTCATAAATCAGATATTTGAGTCGCAAGAGCCCATACTCCGCATCCAATTCCCACAAATGAAAACCCATGTTTCTGGAAAAGTAAAGAAACTGCTTGTGAAGACTGGTTAAACGCCCAGCTAACCAGAGTTTCTTCCCCAATAACCAACGCACCTGATAGCCTGCTTGGTGGTAGGTATGCGTCCGTTCTCTCAGACGCTCTTCTGACAGGCGACTGCATTGGACTTCCAAGGCTAGTTTGCTATTGACCATAAGGTCTGCAATTTGATTGAGGTCGGGTAGGACTTGTTCAACCACAACTTGCTCTGTACTAGCTAGGCTGTTAAATAGACCTGCTTTCAAATTCAAATGCTCTGCTGACTCGTTTTCATTGTAAAAATCGCAGCTTTCCAAGTTAACGTGTGCAAAGTGGGGGCGCATGATTTTTCCTGCTTTTAATCTGACAGCTGTCTGACAGCCAGGGCAGAAATAAACTCCTCTGCTGGGCGATTTTTCCAAAAGATTATACAGTTTTCCATCTTGGTCTAAGGCTGATAACATAGGCTTCCTCCTACTATCATATTCGTAAAACTTAGCTTTTTTCATCCGCTTTCTGAAAAAAGGTGTATAATATAGACATAAAATGTAAGCGTTTAGAATCGAGGTAAGTCTTTTATGGCTACAAATCTACAAAAATTTGACCTCGAAATCTACGAACCCGACGACGTTTATGCTGCCGCCAATTCGCAAGTTTCTGGGTTGACCAAGGAACAAGTTAAGGAGCGCCAAAATCAATACGGCGTCAATATCCTGCGGGAAACCAAAAAAGAGCCTGTCGCTCTGGTTTTCATCCGTAATTTCACCAGCCTAATGGCGATTCTGCTCTGGGTTGGGGGGGCTGTTGCCATGCTGTCCCATAGTTTGGCTCTGGGGATTGCCATTTGGTTCGTCAATATCGTCAATGGCGTCTTCTCCTTCATCCAAGAATATCGAGCCAGCCAAGCCACTGAAGCCTTGAAGAAGATGTTGCCTTCCTATGCCCGTGTCATTCGTGATGGTCAGGAGGAAAAAGTGCTAGCGCAGGACTTAGTACCAGGGGATGTAGTCCTCATCGAAGAAGGGGATAAGATTTCTGCTGACGGTCGCATCGTTTTTGCGACTGACTTCCAAGTCAACCAATCCGCCCTCACCGGCGAATCCAATCCCGTCTACAAAAATAATCAAGCAGACACCGACACCAATAAAACCAGCCTAGAATACGACAACATGGTCTTTGCTGGAACCAGCGTTTCCAGTGGTAGCGCTAAAATCGTTGTTTCAGCCATCGGTATGACTACCCAGTTTGGACAAATTGCTAGTTTGACACAGTCTATGGCTGATGAAAAGAGTCCTCTTCAAAAAGAACTTGACCACTTGACCAAGCAAATTTCAGCCATTGCTATCACAGTGGGGATTTTCTTCTTCCTAGCTGCGACCTTCATCGTTAAAGAACCCGTAGCGCAAGCCTTTATTTTCGCCCTCGGTATGATTGTGGCCTTCATCCCTGAAGGACTGCTTCCGACAGTTACCCTTTCTTTGGCAATGGCAGTGCAACGCATGGCAAAAGAAAATGCTCTAGTGAAAAAACTTTCATCCGTTGAAACCCTCGGTGCCACTTCTGTCATCTGTTCTGATAAAACCGGAACCCTTACTCAAAACGCTATGACCGTCAACCACCTCTGGCAAGTCTCTGACAGCTATAATGTGTCAGGGCTCGGTTACAGTAACGAAGGCGACATCCGCAAATCAGATGGAAAAAAGGTCTCCCTGGCTGACAATGAATCCCTTGAACACCTAGTCCGCTTCGCTCACCTCTGCAGCAACGCACAAGTCCTCCCACCAGATGGTGACCACCCAAATTACACCGTCCTTGGTGACCCGACCGAAGCCTGCCTCAATGTTTTGGCTGAAAAAGCTGGACTCTCTCTGGACAAGAACCATGCCTGGGCACCGCGTCTTAAGGAGTTACCATTTGACTCTGTCCGCAAACGCATGACCACCGTGCATTCATTGGAAACGCCAGTCGATAAGAGCAACTATATCTCCATCACCAAAGGCGCTCCTAAAGAAATTGCTGAGCTCTGCCGATTTTACAAAGACCAAGATGGCATCCATGGCATGAACGACCAGGTCTTCAATCAAATCTTGGCTGCCAATGACCATTTTGCTCAAGATGGCTTGCGCGTGCTAGCCATTGCCTACCGCACTGTCCAAGAAGAATCTGACCAATGGACACAAGAAGTTCTCGAAAATCAAATGATTTTCCTTGGTCTCGTTGCCATGAGTGACCCTCCTCGTCAAGGTGTTCGCGAAGCCGTTGAAAAATGCCACCAAGCTAGCATTCGTATCATCATGGTGACTGGGGACTACGGTCTAACCGCCCTCAGCATTGCCAAGAAAATCGGTATCGTCCGTGGTGATGATGCCCGTGTTATCAGCGGTTTGGAACTCGAAAGTCTTTCAGATACTCAACTTAAAGAAGCCCTCAAAGGCGAAGTCGTCTTTGCCCGCGTGGCTCCTGAACAAAAATACCGTGTCGTGACTGCCCTCCAAGAACTTGGCGAAGTTGTTGCCGTGACTGGTGACGGGGTCAATGATGCACCTGCCCTCAAGAAAGCCGACATCGGTGTGGCAATGGGTATCACTGGTACCGATGTTGCCAAGGAATCTGCTGATATGATTTTGACAGACGATAATTTCACGTCAATCGTACATGCCATTGAAGAAGGCCGAGCTGTTTATCAAAACATCAAGAAATTCTTGACCTACATTTTCAATTCTAATACACCTGAAGCGGTGCCTTCAGCCTTCTTCCTCTTCTCTAAAGGTTGGGTGCCACTACCACTAACCGTCATGCAAATTCTTGCTGTTGATCTGGGGACTGATATGATTCCCGCCCTTGGTTTAGGGGTTGAACCACCTGCACCAGGTGTCATGAATCACCCACCACGCAAGCTCACCGACCGCCTACTAAACAAGGGATTATTGATGAAAGCCTTTCTTTGGTATGGTATCATTGAATCCATTTTGGCCATGGGTGCCTTCTTCCTCACTTACTGGATAAATCAAGGTAATCTTAGTCACCTAATTGCTAGTGGTAGCCTTTATCGCGAAGCGACCACGATGACACTAGGCGCCATCGTCTTCTGCCAAATCGGTATGGTCATGAATAGCCGTGCTGGCGACCATTCTATCCGCCAATTCAAGATTTTCGGCAACCGTCTCATCAATATCGGTCTCATCACCGAGTTGATTATCTTCTTAGCCCTCGTCTATCTCCCTATCTTCCACGGACTCTTCAATACCGCAGCCCTTGGCTTGTGGCACTGGATTTACCTCATCCTCTGTCCATTTGTCATGATTGGTTTAGATGAACTCCGGAAAAAATTGATGAAATAAAAAGAGCAGTCTGGAATCTTACTTTCCAGACTGTTTTTAATCTAAATACTGCTTCAAAATGTTTTTTTCATCTGCTGTCAGTTCTCGATAAGCGCCTATTGGTAGATTGGCGTCCAAAACAAAATCACCAAAACTTTCTCGTCTTAGATAGGTCACCTTGACGCCGTAGGCTAAAAACATTTTCTTGACCTGATGAAACTTACCTTCGCTGATGGTGATATGGGCGTAGCTCTGTGTATCACTCGATGAGATGACCTCAAGCTTAGCTGGCTTGCAGACAGTGCCATCTAAGAAAGCTATGCCATTACCAAAAAAAGCTGGCGCGTCGCTATCAAGTGCGCCATTGACCTCCACATAATAAGTCTTGTCCACATGGTGCTTGGGGTGGAGCATGCGAAATCCCAGCGGTCCGTTGTTAGTAATCAGCAAGAGCCCTTCCGTATCGCGGTCCAGACGACCGATAGGATAGAGTCCGTCAACACGGTCTTTTCCCCTTATCAAATCGATGACGGTCTGGTGCTGGCTATCTGAAACTGCCGACACCACACCTGCTGGCTTGTGAAGCATAAAATACACGTCGGTCGAATGAACAAGCAGCTTTCCAGAAACTCGAATGTCTTGCAGGCTAGGGTCAACATTGAGATTGTCCCTGAGAGCTAATTCACCATCCACCCGCACCTGCTGAGAACGAATCAATTTCTTAACCTGATTGCGGGAACCAAAACCCGCTTGTCCTAATAATTTATCTAAACGCATAAGACTAGTTTAACACAAGAAATCAAAAACTTGCATTTGATTTTCAGTGCCATATAATACTAGTTAGTAACATTTAAACATCAAAAAGAGACATCATGAGACTTTTAATAGACGGTAACTGGGTTGACCAGTGGTATGACACCAAATCAACGGGCGGCAACTTCGTTCGCACCACCACACAATTTCGTAACTGGGTGACGGCAGATAGTTCCGCTGGTCCGACTGGAAAAGCTGGCTTCAAGGCAGAATCTGGTCGCTATCACCTCTATATTTCGCTGGCTTGTCCTTGGGCTTGTCGTACCCTCATCATGCGTAAACTCAAAGGTCTTGAAGACCATATCTCAATTTCCATCGTCAACCCTTACATGCTCGAAAACGGATGGACATTTGAAGAGGCGGACGGTGTCGTGGCTGATGACATCAATCACAGTCGCTTCCTCTACGAGGTTTACAAGGCAGCGCAAGCTGATTACACTGGTCGGGTCACCGTGCCAGTGCTCTGGGACAAGAAAACTCACACCATCGTCAACAACGAGTCGACTGAAATCATGCGCATGCTCAACACTGCCTTCAACGACCTGACTGGCAACACCGACGACTACTATCCCGAGGAGCTTCAGGCTGAGATTGACGCTATGAACGACTTTGTCTACCCTAACATCAACAATGGTGTTTACAAGTCAGGTTTTGCCACTTCGCAAGACGTTTATGAAAAAGAGGTCAAAGCCCTCTTTGCTGCGCTGGATAAACTTGAAGCTGATTTGGCTCAAGCAGATTATCTAGTTGGCAACCGTTTCACTGAAGCTGATATTCGCCTCTTCACTACACTCGTGCGCTTCGATGCCGTTTACCATGGTCATTTCAAATGCAATCTCAAACGCTTGGTCGATTATCCAAACCTCTGGAACTACACCAAACGCATCTACAATATGCTAGGAATTGCTGACACGGTGAACTTCGACCATATCAAGACCCACTACTATGGTAGCCATAAAACCATTAACCCAACGGGCGTTATTCCTTTGGGACCTGTATTGGAGTGGACTTTATAAGATTTGGGGCTGGGCAAAAAGTCTAATATAAACAAAACCGCATGAAATCAACGTTTGTAAACGAAAGATTTCATGCGGTTTCTTGTTTCAAAATTTGAAAAAATCAATGAGATTTTGACTTTTTGTCCAGCCTCTTTTTGATATTTTCACCTTAAGAAAATATCAGAGTAGAAGCTCACTTCGTTCACTATTTCTCTGGATTGAACTCATCATATCATTTACAAAATCTCATTTTTGATTTCTACGGCATTTAAAAACAGGTCTGACTGCTCAAACCTGCATTTTTATGAAATGACTTACAATTTTGCAGCTGCTGCTTCATCAACAATGACCACGACATCATCGTGGGTTTGGAGAATGGAGGCTGGCATGTTTTCGTTTACTGGTCCTTTGACCATGCCGTAGATGGCATCTGCTTTTTCTGCGCCGTATGCCATGAGGACGATGGTCTTAGCTAACATAATAGAAGCAATTCCCATGGAAATAGCTTGTTTAGGAACATCGTCGATGGTGTCAAAAAAGCGACTATTGGCTTCAATGGTGCTTGGAGTTAAATCTACCAAATGAGTTTTTTGGGTGAAAGGCGTTCCTGGTTCGTTGAAACCGATATGACCGTTGCGACCAATTCCTAGAACCTGAAAATCAATGGGATGTTCAGCAATCAAGGCATCATAACGAGCCACTTCGGCATCCAAATCACTTGCCAAACCATTTGGGAGATAATTGGCTTTGAAGGCTTTCGACTTAAACAAATGCTCATTCATAAAATAAGCGTAGCTTTGGTCATTCTCAGCTGGCAAACCGACATACTCATCAAGATTGATGGTGGTCACTTGTGAAAAATCGAGGTCACTTGCGATTATATCATTGTAAAAAGTGATGGGGCTGCTGCCCGTTGCCAAACCTAGCGTCTTAGCACCAGCTGCTAATTTGTCTTTGAGCAAATCGAAGGCAATTTTGCCGCCTTCTTCTTGATTTTTAACGGTGATAATGTTCATGAGGAGCTCCTTTCGGTCTATTTTTTTCTTAATTTTATTATATGGTATATACCAATTTCTGTCAAGAGATTTCTGAAAAGGATTCCAAGTGGGAGATTCCGAAGATTATCTAGGGTATTTCCTTGCTATCGTGTTATGAAAACATAAATACTGCTATATCAAGTGTTGCAGCACTTGTCCCCGACAATTCCCCGACTTCTGGACGAAGTCTTTTTTATTGCAAACAAAAAACCACGTTTTCGGGCGTGGTAGCTGTAAGATAAAGCCAAAAGGCTAAATCTAGTATAACATAAAAAGGCTAGTTCGTGCTAGCCTTTACTTTAGTTGATTCCAAGTTCTGCGAACGCTGCAGCGTAAGCTGTACCTCTATCAAAGATACTAAAATTCTTCGTTATATAATTCAGCTAGAACATCAGCTACATTTTCAATAGTCACAATCTCGTGCGGTTGCACTAGCTCACCCTCCAAGACAAAATCGAAAATTTTGCCATTCTTCCTAACAATTTTCGCTTGTCCTCGGTAATCAAGCCAACCCAAAGCGATAGCCTCGATAAAATTGTAAAGTGTCTGGTTCATACTAATACCTCTTTCGTAAATTTGATATTAGTCTATCACAAAACAAAAAATACCAACATGACATAAATGTCATGTTGGCTCGTTATCATCATCTTGAAAGTCTATGTTAGCAAACTGTTGCTTTTCTTCGTTTTTGTTAGTAGGATCTATAAATTCTCTCCGTTTATAAGCAATGTAGTCAACAAAATCTGGGTATAAATCTCTTTCTTGATATTTAAACTCTTTTAACTTTTTGAGAACTTCCTCTTGAATATAGGTATACACTTTACTAAGATTAGCCTCAGGACTATCTGTTAATGCTTTAATCACATTCTCAATATCGCTACGATAATTGTCCCCAATCTGAGATTTCTTCTTATCGTTTAAGGATATCAGCATATCAGAATCAATCATTTCTTTAAATATTTCTTCAGAACTCTTAGAATCGAATTTATCTGATAATCTTGCTAACTCTAATAGATTCATTTGTAAGTAGATATCTTTAAAATCTTCTTTCTCTCCACTGGTAAAAACCGACAAAATATCAGTCTTGGTTTTTTTTAAATCATTTTCTAAGAACTTAATAGAACTTTCGATATCAATATTCAACGTTATGACAACTCTAGAAATTTTTTTATAATTTGAGTCAATACTCAAATCACCACAACTTTTATCTGTAAATTTCTCTAGTTTATCGTAGTTCAAAAAAGCCCCTTTTTGTGCTTTAATTCGCTTATTTTTAGAATATTTATTCACCGTAGATACTAAACTATTTTGTTCATGCGCCCCTATATCTATTTTATATGCTTGAAATTGTGGCTTATCGATTTCTATCCCTGTTCCAAACATAAACAAAAGTGCAATAAATGGATTTCCTGTAATATCCAATAAGCTAGTAGGTATACCATAATGTTGAAGTATAGCAAGTTGGTCTGCTCTAGTATTTATCTTTTCATCATTATGATCAGTAGGATATTCATGGTACGCTATTTCTTCAGGGAATTCATGACACAACTCCTCATAAAGAGACTCGAATTTCTCGTAATAAACTTCCCCACTTTTGTTTTCTAAATTTCTAAAAATTGCAGGTTTTGTTTCCCAGTCTCGTTGTTGCCCTCTAAAAAAATTATATCCTAAACCCTCTAAATCAGTTATAAGTTCCTTGAATAAATAGAAGATACTCCACGAATCCCCTTTATAAATATTGGTATTATTACCTATATCATGATTAATTCTTTTTATAACTTTATTTAAATCATCATGTATAGAAGATGCAATAGAATCATCCCTACACTCAATACTCTTAACTTTGTAAATATTAGAATTTTGAACGGTAGGGATATCTAAAATCAAAAGATTAACATCGATGTATTCTGTTGAAAAAAGAGACTCATCATTAATCTTTTTGACTAAGCTATCTTCCTGAAAGTATGTCCCCAAACCATTATATATATTCCTTTTTTTCATCTATTCTTAAACATCCTTTATAATACCTAAATTCAATAATCGATATTCCATAGATTCCTTAGATACTTCTAAAGTTTCAGAGAGATATGATACAAAATCATTAATACTTGAGTATTTCAATTCTTCACTTGTCATACCTGTTTCTTTCAAATATTTGTCTATTACATTTTTTATTAATTTTTTCGGCATTAATAGCTCTGCAGCAAACGAATTTGCGGCACGCTCCTTAAGTCTATCAAAGAATGTATAATCGGAAGTATCTACTAGTCTGTTTGAAACTCCTTCGTGTCCTAAAACATAATGCCCTAACTCATGAGCTTTAGTGAATCTCTGACGTACAAGAGGCTCCCTAGAGTTTACAAAAATCACTTTATCGCCTGAGTCAACTTGTCCAGAATGAGTCTCTAACAAAGTATTTTTAAGACTAAGACCTACAGTTTTTATGATTTTATCAACACTAATAGCAGATGTCAAAGAGTCTAACTCAATATTAGAGACGGCTTCTTTATATTGTCCAAATTGTTCCAAAAACCATGCTGGGTAAATCTCTTCTAACCTAACCATAGTGCAACTCCTTTACCACACAAAAATAACACAAGCGTACATCTGTCACCTGCGTATCTAAACTAATTATACACTACGTAAAAAATGTTTGCAATCACTTTTCTTTAAAAATGTCAATACTTTTGTGGTTATGGTAGTCTCAACCCCCCCAAAAAAAGTAACGCAAAATCTTGTAAAACGCAAAAAACCGCCCAGAAATCAATCTGAGCGGTTTTGCTTGTTCTTTAGTTAGTCAATTTAGCATACTCTGACTGAGTAACGACTTTTGTCTTGACGTCAATGTCGTCTGGTGTGATAATCAAGATTTCTGCTGGCTTAACTGCGTCTGTGCTAGCTTGACCTTGAAAATCTAGCTTAGTACCACCGATAGGACTTAGACTATTTAGGCTAGTCACTCCATAACAGTGTACTATATACTCGCCAAACTGGTCGCCATGGTCTTTGATATATATGGTGGCTGTATACGAGCCATCTGAATGCTTGATACCTTCAACCCACTTGATGTCATCTTGGCCATTAGCTGCTGTCCACGTTGGAAATTTAATCCCCTTGATGTCATGTTCGGAACTTAATCCTGTAAGCGAGACTTCAAACTTCTCTTTGTCAATGGCAGTTAGCTTGAGCGTTCCTTTTGAGTTCGTTGTCATATCAAAGGACGTCACCCCGATACCATGATTGACACCATCTGGGGTCACAATATAAGCGTGGACAATGTATTTACCTGTACCGTTTTTGTGTTTTGCAATATTGTCCACGAAGAGCCACGAGTCGTCCGCTTGTTTGACTGCGCTATTCCAGATGAGGTCATCTTGACCGTCAGTTTCTGTCCAAGTCGGGAATAGGACTTTAGCCACACCATCGGGTGAGTTAATATCTGTCATCCTGATAGCAAACTCGCCTTTTTTACGGTTGACGGTCTCAACACTAAACTTGGCCGTTGGCTTAGCACTTGCCTTAGGCGCTGAATCGTCGTCTAGCAGCACATAGTTAAGGTCAAGACCTCCAGCGATACCAGTTGACGTAAACTGCCACCAACGGATGCCATCCATGCTTGGAAAATACTCAAACAGCGGATCAGTTCTGACGTTGTAGTCTACATATGAAGCAATCCACAAGCTGTTAGGGTACTTGTCTAAAATACGGTGGTAATCATCCAAATTCTCAAGCGTAAAGGGCTTGTAGGAGTAATAGATAGGTTTATAACCATGACTGGCACAAATATCCATAAAAGCCAATACAGCGTTTGTATTAGCCGTCTTATTTCCGCTAGCGCCGTCTTCGTAGTCACATACTAGGTAAGTGACCTTCTTGTTGGGCAAATGACTAATAAAATAGTTTGCCTCTGCTTGCGCTGCTGCCTCATCGCCACCAAAACGTGCGAAGTGATAGTAGGCAATCGGGTTTGAGTTGTCAGCCTGTTGCTGTCTGACCGGTGATAAGTAGCCAGTGTTTTCGGATACCTTGATGATGGTCTTGTCAGTTCCTACGGACTTTTCACGTCCTAAATCTCCTGACTGATATGCTGATACGTCAATAAATTCATCTCCACGCTTCAATCCTCTACCTCCTTGATTTTCAATTTTGGCTTTCTGCTTTTTGAGCCTAAATGCTGTCGGATACGTAGCTGAGTATGGTAATTTAACCAAATTAAAAGCAGAGCCACCCTCTGGATTAGTGATAGGGCTGCCTTGATTTTGACCGAAAAACCAACCATAGCCACCGCCAGCATCACTGTCAAAGATAGCGATATGACTGCATGGCGTCCAGCCTGCCACGACCATAAAGACAGCAATGTCTCCGGCTTCCATAGTCTCCACTTCGTCGTAATAATCTAGGATGCCATTCTCATGGCGCATCTCCCAGATATCTCTAACATATCCTGTGTGATTTTTTGGATCTGTGTTGGTCACTGGCGTGCCAAGCTCGTCTTGATACTCAGCTACGCCATCCCAACATTGCCAGCCCGCAAAGTGGTCTCTGTCCACACCCTTATCAAGCCAATTAGTTTTAAATGATTGATAATCCATACACTACTCTTTCCATCTATCATTCATCTGTTTAACAGCTGCCTCAATAAAACTTTCCAACTGCGATTGAGTCAGATGGATATTGTATTGATCCAAACCTTTTGTGACCGCGTTTTTAGCGTAATAAAACTTTTCGTCACCGTGAATATCTAGCTTATCAGCCACTTGTTCTGTTGCCTTAACAGCATTTATAGCGAGAATTTCAGCAATCTCAACAGCCTTTTTTCCGCCTTTTTTCAACAAATATTTTTTTACTTCCTGCACAACAATACCAGCTAAAATGGTCAAAATTCCCATAGCTGATGTAACAATGATGTCTGTAATTTGATTCATTCCTTTTCTCCTTTTTCTTCCAAATCATCCATGCGATTATTCATTCGCACCATCTCACGTTGAATATCGCTGACTGTATCTGAGATAACCCCAAGCTCACTTGTTGTTTTCTCCAAGTGTTCCATGAGCCTATCCTCTCGCTTGCGTGAGTCCACTTTTGATTGCTCGTGAAAATCCATGAGTTTCTTCTCCCTCTTGTCTGAGGTGCGGACCAAGAAGCCCACCACCACGACAAAAAGGATAATAAAAAGAATTTCCCAAGTAAACTGACTCTCAGCGATACGTTGAGCCTCGTCAAACGGCATACTCATAGGCACTCTCCTAGACCTCAGTCGCCTTTGGCTCAGTCCAGTCGGGATTTCCGTTTTCATCAAACTGCATAATGCGGAAAGTCTTATCAAAAAGATTTGCCATATTTAGCGTTGTTACTGAGTTGTTGTAGCGGTCAAATGCCCAAACGGTTGTCACGTCCACAAACTGACGTTTGCCTTTAACGACAGAAGGACGCTTCTGCGTGTCTTTGTACATGTAAAAGTCTCGTCCGTCAATTTGTCCGCGGATAAACTCGCCGTTGTCGTTCATGTAACCTAGCGCTGTTTGCAAGTCAAAAGGTTCTGTGATTGTGTCTAATTGTAAAAGTTCGTTAGTTGTTTCTGTCATGATAAGTCTCCTTTTTATTTTTCTATTTGAGGTGCAGTTGCTTCGTCAAGCTGAGTTATCAGCTCAGCTTTTTCACGTTGCAACGTTTCAACTTGCGCTTTTAGTATTGCATTCTCTAGCGACAGTTGCGCAATCTGTAGCGCTAGATTTGATTGAATGTCTTGATTAAGATTGTCCATTTAAACTCCTATTTTTTCTTTTCTAGTACCCCGGAATAATAAATATTTCTAACATAAAGGTCGATTGTACTATCTGAGTTAAAACGTATGCTGTAAGCTTTACTTGGTATAGCTGTTCGTCTAGTTGTTGCCACCATATACGCATATTTTTTGGAACTAGTATTGTATTCATTGATTTCGATAGAAACATCATTGTCAGGATTATCAGAATCATCACTAAGATATTCCCAATTTGATAATACTAAACCACCTCCAGAATAATCGAGTTGTCGACCATTAAAACGAGTTGATATTTTTTTATTAACCGTTATGCTGTCATTTAGATATGTTCCCATCGTATTTCCAACAGCAAGTTTTGGGGTTAACATAGTATTACCCACTCCTTGCAGTGTTGCTCCTGTTCCAGAAGAACTACTCCCCAAAAATTGGATAAAAGAGGGGGCGATACGGATGCTAGGTGAGAAGGTGGACGTTGAACTTTTTGAGCTTATCTTTATATATTCATCTGTTATTTCCAAATTATTATCTGTAGAGCTATTAATCGCATCCGTTACGAAACTTGCTCTATTACCAGTTATCTTACTAACATCAATTGCGTTAGCTGCTATTTTATCCGCAGTGATAGCTCCTGTTGACATGTGGTTAGTAGTTATCGCCCCAGTCGCAATATTCGCAGCACTAATTCCACCAGCTTTAATCTGGTAACTTGTAATCGTACCACTTGCAATTTGGCTAGCTGTAATGCTGCCTGCTTTGATTTTGGCAGCATCCAACGTTCCTGCTGTGATACGGTCACCATTGATACTGTTCGCTGCCATCTTGTCAGTCGTTACAGCTCCTGCCTTAATCGTGTCAGCTGTAATTGCTCCTGTGGCTATCACATCAGCAGTGATGATTTTACCGTTGAGATGTGCCGTATTAATCGACTTGCTGGCTATCTTAGTGCTTGTAATCGCACCGTCAACAATCATATTTGCTTTGACGTTAATCTTGTCAGAAAACAGATTAATAGCGTTTTGATTAACAGCAAAATAAGCACCTATAGCATTAGCAACATCAGTCGTTGACTTACCGGCTTTCATGACAACACCATCTGTATTAATAGTCAAACTGGCACTCTTAACCGTCGCATTATCCAGCGCAGACACTGCACTTGTAATCAGTCCAGCTTGTGCTTGGATAGTCGTCTCAGCACTGTTCATGCGACCAGTCAGCTTGTCATAGTCATACTTAGCGACCTTAGCGGACAATTCGTTGTTAATAGCAGTAATCTGTGTCGTGTGCTGACTGAGTGTATTTTCATTGCTGTTAACTTTATTAGCGACTAACTTCAAGCCTTCTGCAGTCTTAGCGATATCTAATTTAGCACTAGAGATTTCTGTCATGGTATCTTCGTACGCTGGTGACCAATCGCTCGCAATAGAGCTGCGTTCCAGCTTGAATCCAGCCAAATACAACGTCGCATTAGTATCACTTCGTTCAACACGAGGGGCGATGTATCCATCCGACAAGACCGTAAACGTCACACTCTGCCTTGTCCAATATTGATTAACTGTAATCTGTTTCGAGGCAATGTCTACAGTCGCTTTTTGCTCTGTACGATAGTCATTTAACGCAATAAAAATAGCTGCGGTGTCGTTGTTTGCTGACGAAGCAACGCCAAAACTAAAGGTATAGGTTTTCCCTTTCTGAACTTGGATTAATTGCGAAATACCTTCCCAAACGTGACTCGCCTTTAGAACTGTAAAATCGTCATGCTTCCAGCTAGCAATTGTTTTGCTTTGAGGATTGTAGTTCCAAGCGTCGCCATCAAAATTTCTAGTTTCTTTAAATAAATTTTGTCCGCCAATTTGCGTTGGTATTTTCGCTTCGACCGCTGAGATACTCTCCCTAGTCTCTCTCGCAGTTTGTGTCAGTGTGTTTGACAAGCTAGTAAGTTGTCCAGCGGTCGTCTGCGAGCTTTGTTCCAGGCTAGCTAAGTTCTGCTCAGCGGTTTGTTTGTACTCTGCAATTTGTTGACGGAAGTCTTCGTCAGCCTCTGAATAATCAGTCGCAACATTTCCTTTCTCCACTTTAAACGCTCTGTAATAGATTACCTGTGAGTCGCTTGTCTCCACTCGTGGATAAACGACACCATTCCCTCTTGCAGTAAAAGTGTGGTGATATCGTTGAAAATACTCATCAGCTGTAAACGTTTTGACATTGACATCAACTTCAACACTCTGTCGCTCTAGTTCGATGAGTGACAAAAAAGGGGTGTTTTTAGCTGCGCTAGCAACATCAAAACTAAAGGTATAAGTCTTTCCTGCCTCAACCTTTACTGGTTGCGCCACTCCTTCCCAAGGATAGTTTGCTCTGATGACCCCAAAATTATCTGGGCGCCAATCCACGGGTATTTTACGATTTAGGGCATATTCCCAAGCGTCCCCATCAAAATTTCTAGTTCCTCTTAATAGATTCCGCCCACCGATTGATAACTTTTCAAACTTGCTATTGACGCCATTTAGCCCACTTTCCAAGTCAGCTGTCTTACGACTAACCGCAACAATATCACCAGTAGCGCCATCAAGTGCCGTGCTGACCTGCTCCAGCTTGGTCTTAGTCCCAGCCAGTGTGTCCTCGACAGTCTTCGTGCGACTAGTGACACTAGCTAAGTCCTTGCCATTTTGCCCAACAGTTTTAGACAACTCGTTTAAGCTCGTTCTCGTGCCGTCTGCCAGCGTTTCGACGCTAGACATCCGTTTAGTCAAGTCCGTCTTAGCACTGTCAAGCTGTCCAGCCACTGTTGCAGCTGCTTGCTTTGCTTGGTTAATTTCAGTCTGCAAGCTAGTCTTAGCACTGTTAGCAGTATTTGACACTGTGGTTAAATCAGTTTGTACTTTGGCTAAATCGGATTTTAAACTGTTAGCAGCTGTATTTGCTTGTTCTGCGACTTCTGCTGTTGCCTGATTGATTTCATCAGCGTACGCTTTAGCGTTAGTTTCTGCCTGCGTTTTTGCTGTGTCAATCTGTGTCTCAAGTTCTGCTTTTGTCGTGTTAAGTTCGTTTCTAACACTATTTTGATATTCAAGTGACTGTTGCAACATTTCGTTGCTGGCTTTTTTAAATTCTTGGTCAGCATATTTTAATTGTTGTTGCACTTCTGCTTGAATTCGTGTTGATTTCTGGTCAATTTTCTTAGTAACGAAACTGCCATAAGTATATTGTGTATCACTTCCTGCTACACTATCAGCGCTAATTGTACTTGTCAACCCGCCACTGAAACTAAATGATTGATAAAGCACTGGTACTTTAAAAGTTTCATTTTTGTTAGTTTTAATCGTTACCCATTGCCCAACATCAAGTTTTAAGTGTCCTTGATAGCTTAAATCATATGGATAATAAACAATGTCTTTCAATGCGTAATAAAGCAAATTTAATGTATCTTGTGTTGCCAATGGATTTTCAATTTCAAGTGACCTACCAGTTTGCAAACCAACCGTCAATTTTTCGTCATTAGCTACCTCGCAAGTGATACCAGCTATTTGATACTCAACTTCGCTTTTTTCAAGGCCATGTAAGAAATAATTATCAGCAGTGATTGTAATACCAGATTCAGTCAGTCCTCTCACTTCCAATTCACCATTACGATTAAAGAAACAAGAAAAGCCAAGCAATTGGCTTGCTTGACTAAGAACATCTCTATAAGTGAGCTTATCACCTGTCGGCTCGTCAACGTGTTGCTGAATAGCTGTTGTTCCAAAATCATCACTAGCAAGTGTAACACCAGTCTTGGTGGCGATTTCTAAAATAACATCACGGATTTGTGCCGGGTATTTCAAATCAGTTTTAAAGCTTCCATTGAGCTTGAACATTTCGTCCATCAGTTCAATTTCAGTAGTGTTAGCGTTTCGGTCAATCTTAATATCATCAATGTAATATTTTCCCATTTTGACCCATTCAACTTTACTGCCAACTAATAAACCAATTTCTGGATAGACAACATCTAGCTTTTTGAATGATTCGACAATGCTAGTAAAGAGTATTGAAGCCGTACCAGCATATGTTCCGCCAGGTGTAAAGTCATCACCAGTAATATAGCCATACTTGAAATTGGCACTCTTGATATTTTCTGATGTGAAATCACCTACTCTAATAACCAAAGTACGGTCATTCGATAGCATTGCTTCGTTAAAAGTTACCATAAATCACCTTTCTATTAGATTAAATTTTAAACCACTCCACGGCTTAAATTTGTTAGTAAATGAATAAGCTGGCGCCGTTCTATCACCAACATAGAACGTCCGTGTTGATTGACCAGATATAGGGTCTGGGTAGCTCACAGTAAAAAATACAGCCGATACTGCACTAAGTATCGCGCTGCATTCTGACTGTGTTAACATTCCCCACTCAATTTCTAACTTGCGTTTAGTGGTTATCCTATCTCTGACCATATCGCCGTTAGCGTTTCGACCAGTTTCACCGTCAACATCTTGTACACCAACTTGGAAATTTTTAGGCGGCACTACTGAAACGCCATTTATAATTAAATTGCTCATTGAACCTCCTAAATCTTAAGCAGTATTTGACCTGCTCGTTGTTGTTCTTTATTGATTTCCTTAATAGCAATTCTTCCGAACTCACTACCACCAATTTGAATAATGATGTCGCCGTCTCCTGAAAAGCCTGACTGTTGATTCCCAGACCCCAGAGCATTAACAACTGCTGTGCTGACAACACGCCCCATAGTTTGAAGAAAACCAGTATTTTCAAGTGGTACGACCGCTTCTTTACCTGCTTCACCAATCATAGCAAGTGTTGGACTATCAACAATACCACCACGAGCAAGTTTAGGAATATAAACACGACCAATGTGCCCAAGACTAACACCTGGTAGCTCATTAATAACACCAATAACACCATTAATCATTCCTATAAACGAATTGACAACATTTTCAACCGTGCTAAAGGCTGCGTTCATTGCTGAGCGGAAAGCACCAGAAACAGCCGAACCAATAGCAGTTCCAATATTAGTAAATGAACTTCTGATAGTGTTATAAATGCCTCTAAAGAAATTAGCGACACCACTAAAAGCGGATGTTACATTTGACCAAGCACCCCTAAAGGTATTTCCGAACCATGAACCAATACTAGAAAAAGCATTAGTGACATCACTATAGCGTGACCTAAACCAATTCCCAATGCCAGAGAAAACATTTTGAACATTAGAATATGCAGTGTTAAAGTTTTGTCTAAACCAATTGCCAACATTTGAAAATGCTTTAGTAATATCATTGTATCTATCAGTAAACCATTTGCCGATAGGCTGGAAAATCTTAGTCAGTCCGTCCCAAGCTTCTTGAAATCTTTGAGTAAACCATTGTCCAGCACTAGAGAAAGCTTTTACAATGTCGTTCCAACGGTCACTAAACCATTGACCGATTGGACTAAATATCTTAACGATACCGTCCCAGCCCGCTTGTATAATGGCAACAATGGTATCCCAAGCCGCTTTGAAAAGTCCAATAAGAGCATTCCACAACATCATGACAAGTGATTCTAGGATAGTAGAGAAACCAGAGAAGATTTGTTCGATACCGTCCCATGCCAACGACCAATCACCAGTAAAGACACCTTTTAGAAAGTCGTTGATACCTTGAAGAATATCAATAACTCCACCAATAATATCAGCAATCTTACCCCAAACATCAAAGAAAACGTCTGCTAAATATTGAATAGCAGGTGCTAATATTGGAACTATCCACTCTGCTAGCCAATTGAAGAACGGTTGTAAAACATTTTCCCAGATAACTTTTAAAACGTCTATGATATCTCCGAAATAATCTAACGCTTTTTCAATCATTGGTTGGATATGGTTAGACATTAAATCAGAGAAACCTTGTCCGATATTATCAAGTACTGGTTGGATATAAGTATTCCAACTATCTAAGAACGTTCCTACGATTTCTGACCAACCACTTGCCAAAGAATCAACAAACGGTTTGATATGTTCGTCATAGGTCGCATTGATAGCAGACATAGTATTTTTAACTAAATCTTTTAGCGAAGCAAAAGCTGGTTCAGCCGCTGAAAGTAATCCTGTTAAATTACGAGTAATCTTGTCTTGGTTTTCAGACAAAATAGTATCAACAGCACCAAACATATCACGCAAAGACTTAGTGTATAACTCTGCTATTCCCATTCCTGCGTACGTGAATGCTGAAATAATATGGCTACCAATATCAGTAGCTGGTGTACTTGTAATAGTGTCATAGAAGATTTGTCCAAGTGCTTGTGCAATATTTCCGATATGTGCTACTAAGTCGCCAGATATTTCGAATTGCCTAATTAGCCAACTTTTTATGTCAAATTTGGTTTCATTGAGCGATTTATTAAGGCTTTCGGCGATAAATACCGCAATTCCCATGATGACATTGGCTATAGCTCCTGTTATTTGCCCTAAAGCATAAGCTAATTTTTCACCAAATTTCGCAGCGGCTGCTAATACTGTTCCGTCCTCAAAAATATCTTTTAATGACTGCCAGATACCTTTGAGAGCTTCTTTGAAACGTTCAATACTGTCAGCCCTAAACGAAACATTAAAGCCGTCTTTGAACAAATCTTTTAGTTTTGAAAGATAATCTAAAAGAGGTTTTAACGTCTTATCCCAACCATCAAAAATACTCTTAAAGTTATTGTCTAGGTCTTCAAGCGCCACTTCAGGCAGAATATCGCTTCCGCCGTTGCCATTGCCACCTCCTGAACCACCTTTTCCTGAACCGCTTGACGGTGATTTGCTTTTAGGGCTAAATGAATCCGAGTCAGAATCATTTGAACCAAGACTATTAATTTCATCAAAACTAGCCAGACCAAGTAGCTCTTTAACGGCCTTCTTCGCTGATTTTGCTGTATCATCTAAGTTATCAGCAACGCCACTTGAAGCGTTATCAGCATCATCTAAGCTGTCCGCAACATCATCTACAGCGCCCGCCGCATCGTTGGCATTGTTAGCTAGACCACCAAAATTTTCAGACAAAGAATCCAGTGCGCTATTCTTAACTTTTGCCTTTTTATTAAACATCAAGCTAACAAATTCTGCTAATTTAGCTGTAGCGTTCTTTAGTGCCATTGCTAGTGAGTTTAAGATTGGCATAACCGCGTTAAGAATTGGCAACAAAGCACTACCAATGTTTAATGCTGTATCTTTTAAAAGTGACTTGAACAAGCTAACACGACTGTTTACGGAATTGGAAAGTGTATTACCATATTTCGCCGTTGCTTGTTCCAAAATCGCCATTAATCGAATTTGTTGTTGTGTGTTGTAGTCCAACTGTTGCCAAGATTGCCCATTTGCAAAACGTTTAAACGCATTTGTGGATTCAATCATGGATACATTGACGTTGATTCCTAAATCTTCAATAGCTTCAGTATTACCAAGTAACCCAGAGCGAATACGCTCCATAACATCCGTAATACTTCGTCCAGTACCTTCTGCAATAACGGCTGATGTTTGTAACATTTTACCTGTATAGGCGCTTAGTTTACCAGAATCCTTAATAAAGCCACTAAATAAATTGGAATAAACGGACGCATATTGTGTCGCATCTGAAATGGACATATTCATTGCATTAGCGTTGTTTTCAATCCATTTTAAGAACGTTTGTGAGCTTTCACCCATTTGACGCTTAATTTGGTTTACAGAAGCCGTTACTTTCAACGCCATTTGTGTCGAATACATACCGACATCAACCATTTTTTTGCCAATGTATGCAAAAGCAGTAATCTTAGCGAGTTTACTAAAAGCATTTTTAATACCAGATGTACTACTTTGAACCTTGTTATTTGAACTCTTTACCTTATTTTCAACTTCTTGCATTTTTTGTTTAAATGGTGCAATTTTAGCGTCAATAACAACTTGAAGCTCCTCAAGAGTCATGCTCATGTGCGTCCTCCTTTCTAAAATGATTATTAAATTGTGTTGCAAACGCACGCATGCGCTCTTTGTGCATTAATAAATCACGTTGCCTACGTTCTTCTTCGACTTGTTCACGCTCTTTAACAAATAAATCTGGTGCATATTCCCAAACCTCCAATGGTTTAGAATCAGAAGACAGTAAACAAGAAACATGATTAGCAATCATTTGTGATAATTGATAGTTATTTATAATCTGTTCTTTTCGTTTTTGTGTATAGACACGATTATAGCTATTAATTAAATCAACGATTTCAGCAACTGTGTACTCCCAAAAATCAAAAGGACTGCCCTTGATGTCCAAAAACATAGGATACAGTCCATTGATATAATCTTTAGCAGAAATAATTTCGACAGATGTTGTTACTTCACTGTGGTTAGCGTCGCTTGTTCGTCCGTCGTTTCTTTCTGTTTTGGCATAAAACCCGAATTTTCAAAAAGCGGGATAATAACGTCCATTAACAAAGAAGTTTGGTCGCCACCAGCATCAACATAATTGTCATTCATATCATAAACATCATCAATCGTAACGCCGTGTTCAAATTTTTGTAAAGCTCCATGAATGACCACCAACATCACTTTAAGTGGTGGCAATGGGAAATCTTCACCTTGGCGTGGCATGAATACCTTAAGAAGATTGACTCCCAATTTTTCTTCAACCGCAACTGCTTGACGTGTTGTCAAACGTAATTTGTGTTCAACTTCGCCGACTTTCCAAGTTGTGTATGGTAATGACATCTAATTAACCTCCGATTGGATCTGTAAATTCAAGTGCTGATTGCAACGCAATGCTTGCTGTAAATTCAATAACACCATTAACAGCACCGCTACCGATTTTAACTGAAACTTGACCAGAAAAAAGAACTTTCGTTCCGTCTGGGTATTTATGTTCAAAATTGGTAACTGTTCCTGCTCCTTGCAATTTACGCAAGACACGATATGAATCAGTTTCTTTAGTATTTGAAAAGGCAAATTTGTATTCCAATTCGCCTGCATCACCAATACCAAGTTCATATTGTTTAACTGAATCTGCCAATGTAGTGTTATCTACTTTTTCTGGGTCAACCCCAATTTCAGGAACTTCTTTTAGTCCTGTCAAATTCGTAAAACTAGTTTTACCAGAAGTTGAGTAACCTAGTGTAATTCCATTTGCTAACATAAATTATCCTTCCATTCTTTGTTGATAAACAAGTTCAGAGTTAAGGTCAACAATACCTTCAAAACGCATTAACTTGTGACGTAAATTGCTAGGGTCTGGCACATCTTGGCAAGTCGTACGTTTAAGTCCCAAACTTGCAAAGATAGAGTTAATAGATGTAGCCATGTCACTTGTTGTATCGTTGTTAAAGATATCGACCTTATATCTGACATATGTTTTTTGTTCTTGGTTATCGTATTGTTCATAAGGCTTATTTTCCTCTTCCAAATAGATAACCACTGGGAAATGTTCCCAATCATCTGGATAAGTGTCTGTGACATTATCCGTGAGCTTCTCAATCTCTTTATAAATCAGCGGTTTAATATTAATCATTTGACAATTTCCTTTATTCTTTTATTAACGTAAGTGCAAATATACTGTGAAACACGTTTCTCGTTATTTTTCAATGCAGGATATAGATAAGGCTGTGCTGGCTGACCATACATCTTATAAAATTCACCTACTTTTTGGAAGTGATACGGTCCTACATCAATTTGACTTTCATGAACATACCACGGCGTCGAACGATAAGAGACACTAATTTCTGGTGAAATACCTGAATGGTTAGCTTGTCCAACTGGTCCTGTTCCAAGTTCAACGTATATACCATATTCTTTCGTAACGTAAATGACTGCTATCGCTTCACCAACGCTTTTAGCTTCAGCTTTTACTTGTATGCCTTCGCTACGCAATTCACCCGAATTAACGGGAGCTAGTAGCTTAGCTTCACCTTGTACCATTTTTCCACCGCCGTTGGCAGCCGTCAAAACAATATCTGTAACCGTTCTGCTGTCAGATAGCCTGTGTAACTTTGCAATTAATTTATCAGCATTAACGATTTCTGACATCTTCTAATTCCAATACCTTGTGATTGCTGTAGGTTTTTATTGAAATGACTTTATGTGTCACGTTATCACTATCAATACATAACCCGTCAAGCTCATTAATCGTTGTATTACGTTCAACTAAAGCATTCAAAATATAGCTTAATCGTTGTCCGTATAGTTCTGCTTGTACATTGCCTGACGCTGGCCATATTTCTGCATAAATCGTAACACCTTCATCACTATAGCCAGTCCTTTTTAGACCCTCGTTAGTTTTAATCGTCTGATGTTTCTTCAGTAGATACGGTTTCAGTCTGTTCTTTTTCAAACGCATATCCGCCCACCTTTGCTAATCGGTATTGATTAATACTAGCTTTTAATGTCTCTGAAACACCGTCTTTGTAGCTGACCGATACACCACCCTCACTACGTGATGACTCACCTTCACTACCTTGTTTGCTGTACAACTCCAGAGCCAATTCAAGCTGTAAACCTTCCAAAACTGGAATTAGTTTTGTTCGGTTCGTCATTGTCAAAATAATATTTTTAGCCCGTAAAAGTAAAGGCGAAAGTAATTTTGAATCACTCTCGCCAGTTAACGTTTGTAAAGTTTCAAGATTGTTCATGAAACCTCCTTACTTGTTACTTAGAAGATTTCTTATCTTCCTTAACAACTTCCACGACTGTATCGATTTTGACTCCCTGCGCTTCAAAATTTTTAGATAATTCTTTGAAACGCTGTTCAGCTACTTCAATAACTGCACCTTTTAGACGTAAAACTTTTGCTTGCCAGTCGTGGAAATCTTGCAACACTTTTAATTTAATCATTTAGCACCTCCAAAAGTTCCTGCTTAGTCAAGGTGCTATAGCCCTCAATGCCACGTTGCTTAGCTAACTCTTTTAGCTCTTTAGCATTCAAATCTGACAAGCTATCAGTTTCTTCAGCTTCCACAGATTTTTTAGGCGGGTAATGGCGTCTTAATAACAACCCCATAGATTAAGCCTCTCCAAATTTGACAACTTTTGATTGGTCATATAGATACACACCATAGTGTTCATCACCAGTAATTACAGTTGCTTTCTTGATAATATCGCGGTCTGTTTCAACAGCAACGTTACGTTTCAAGTTAATAACGAATGCACCGTATTTAGCTTCGTCATCTGGATCTGTTTGTTTAGCAGATACTTGCACAAGGAAACCTTTGCCTTGTTCTACTTTCTTAGAACGGACGATTTGAACGCCACCAGCTTCACCAAACGTACCAGACACAACCATTTCAGCACCAAGTTCTGAACCTTTAACCCATTCTTTGCCGATATTCGCTTTTAGTGAAATGGCATCTTTTGGATTGATGACAGCGACATAACGCACATCTTCCTCATCTTCGAAAATTTGAAGTGCTTTATCAATTGTTTCAAGTGTTGTTGGTGCTTCAGCAACGTGTTGTGTAGCTGTTTTAGCGATTTCCACAATGTCGTTATCAATTTTGTTAGCGATAGCCAAACCAAGCTGATAAGTTGCTTGTCCGATAGGGTCACCAAGTCCAGACAAAACAGCTTCGTCGGTAATTTCATACCCTTTACCAGCTTTTTTGATAGTCATTGTTGTCTTTTTAGTTGTCAATTGGTCAAGTGGAATAGCTTCACCTTCGGCAACATCTGTGGCATCACCCGCATACTCAAAAGCTGGAACCGTTAGAACGCTTCCTGGTTGCCCTTCAAGTGCTGTTTCAACATAAGCAAGCGGCGTAAATTTCAATAGTTTTGGAAGTTTAGCAGAAACCATATCCGCCATAACTTCTGGATTAATCATGTTTGCTAATTTAGTAGTTCCTGTTGGCATAGTTTAATTATCCTTTCAGTTTGTTATAAAGTTCAGGATTACGAGCGAATAGTTCATTGCGACTCTTGTAACCCATTTTGTCAAACTGTTCTTTGGTAATTTCAGCTGGCGTACCTGGTGCTTTCTTAATCGCTTTGCCACCCTTAATACGTTCTGAAACACCTTTTTGAACAGCTTCCTCCCAACTTTTTTGTAGTTGGTCAATTGATTCATGTACACTATCTGCATCAGTCAAATTGACGTTGCTAACTAATTCAATTGGTAAGCCACGTTCGCTTAGAATAGATTTAGCTTCTGCTGTCAATTCGCGTTTGTTGATTTCTACTTCACGGTCAGCTAATTCTTGCTCACGTTTTTTAAGTTGATATGCTTGTTTATCGTCAGCGTTCATCTTAGCTAACTTTTTAGCTTCAGATTCTTTAGCTTCTTGGTCAGCTCTCCATTTTGCAAATTTCTTGTCGATAATGGCATCAACATCTGCGTCTGTGTACTTTTTCTCATTTTGTGGTTCTGATTGTTCAGGCTCTGCAGCAGTCTTATCAGTTTCTACCACTTCAACATTTTCGTTTTCTTCTGCCATACTTGGCACCTCCTATGTTTTAAGTCGTCCCCGACTATTAAATCCATAGCTTTTAACGTCTTCCATGCCTGGACAAAATAAAAAGCCGTATTACTACGACTATTCTTTTGGAGCTTTAATAACTTCCTTGATGAATGCTTTAATAAAAGCCGCAATAGACGTTATTAATACAATCAATAAAAACACTACTGTAATAAAGCCAAATAAAAAACTGACTAATTGCCAGATGAAATTTACCATAAATTTTATCTCCTTTTAAGCATAAGAAAAGCACCTAATCGAATTGACTAAGTGCTTATGATTTCTATTTGTTTAATATTATCTTCTGAATACGATTGATTGTCTATGACGATTTCATCTTCGCCATCAATATCATAGCCATCAAACCAATCAGAAACTTTGCCAGCTACAGACGTACCATCACTTAAAATGATACGAACATCTTTATTTATATATTCCCACAATTTCATGAGGTACCTCCTTTAGTTTTATTGTCGCTTGGTATTCTTGGAACTAAATGCGTTGTTGATTTTGAAATATGTATTGTGAACTCATCAGTAACAATTGGGTTAGCTCCTGTTAAATCATGAATACTATAAGCTACACCATTTTTAGTATTTGTTTTAATAATAGCGCTATACTGACCACTCTGTCGTCTGATAATTGTACCGTTCAAATAATTATCGTTTATAATCTTTTGAACAGTCGCATTGTCTACAGTAAGGTAACCTGGTATTGGTTTTCCCTTTGACTTATTACGTTGTACATAATTATTATAAGCTTTATGATTTTGAGTGTGTCTATTTTGTTTGTCTTGATTAATAACCAAAGACAAATCACCATTATTTATGTGTTCTTGCAAACGTGATTTAAGCCTTAACTGCCTATATCCCTCAGCATTATTATACTTTAAATCAACAAAATCTGCCAGCGTTTTAGGAGTTCTTTCGTCTCCTAAAATGTCTTTGTATTTGAGATATTGTTGGTTAGCTCTATCAATATCAGACTGTTTCAAACCGTCAACTTTATACAACGGTTTTACATGTTTAGCGTACCAGTCATCATAAGTCATATCAGCTGGAACAAGTATGTTTTTGCCTGTCTTAGGGTCTTTCGAACGTCGTTTCTTACCTTTAGCCCACTTATCATCAAAGTAAGCAATGGTTGTCGAACGACACCAAGGGTGCATAGGTGGATAGTTAACACCGACTGTCGCTTCTTTCGTCTTATAAACCATTTGGTCATGTTCACGGCAAATAGCAGACGTCCTTAAGTCAAGCGTAGCTACAAATTGATATTGACTGATGTCAGCTTCATCATAGTTTTTTAACTCCATTTGACCATGATAATATGCTGATTCTGTCCGAACCAATCGCCTTGAAACATTCTTACCAACGTCAAAACGTTGTGAAATGATTTCAGCCATATCGCGAGTGCTGCGCCCAGTCATAAGCCCAATTAAAAGCTCGTTTTTTAGGCTATCTGCTAGCGCCTGTGTGTTGTTCCAGATTCTGCTTGAGTAATTATCCCCATACCAATTAGAACGCTGTAAACGTGAAATCTCACGTTCTGGTAAGGTGTTAAAATCATAGGCAACACCAAGGCGCTTTTGAAGCTCGTAAGTATGATGATAATAACTATCATTCATGAAATCAGAATAATAAGTATCCGATTGTTGCTTTTCGCTTTGATATACCTTGTTAGAAATATTGTCAACCTGTTTCTGCAAGTCATTAAAGCGATTAATTCTAAAAGCAAACGCTGGACTATCTAAGTCAACTAACAACTGATTGATGTTTGGGTTGTCTGGTTGTGCTTGAAGCTGTCGTTTAAGATTATCAATTGTCTTATCATCTTTTAGTGTTTTTAATACTAAACGTGCTTCTTTTTCAGTCAAGCCATAATCACGTTGAAACTTATCAAATACTTTGTTAGATTGTCTGGTCAAATAGCGTTTGGCTTCGTCGTAAATGTCGTCAAACGAATCTGCTTGTTTTTCTGCTTTATCCATTTGATTAAAGATAAGCTGTGCTTTACGACGTTCCCAATAACTTAACTTCTTACTCATCTACATCATCTTCTTGGTCTAATGGTGAATTTTGAACAAACGCAGGAGCTTCGTCAGTTTTATTTTCTTGTTCTTCCTCGAGCGCTTTTAATTCTGCATCTGGGTCCTCCACAAACGGCAATAAAGAAATCAATTGACGAAGACTAACTTTGCCATCAAGATTGTTGATGATTTGTGACAACTCAAGCAAGTTCTTAGGCAAGCCACGCTTATATTGTGGCACGATTGCTTTTGCGTCAAGTGCAATTTGTTTTAAACCTAGATAATTACAAAACAGCTTAATACGCTTACGAAGTGACTTACTATAATGCTGTTCTTTAGTCTTAGTAATCATTTCTAAGCCCAACAGCTTGTACTCCATAGCCACACCAGACACATTACTAGCGAAATTCTCATCTGTTAGATTAGGAACATGACTAAATGTGTAGATGTCTTGTTTCAATGCTTTACGCAACACCTCAATAGCATTTTCATCTAGCACATTATTTAAGAAATCTGCCTTAGCATCTGCTGGCAATTCAAGCAAGCCTTCCTCACTCAAAATCTGCATAGCTTCGTGTGCTTCCTCTGCACTATCTGCTAAACTAGCGCCATAAAGCACCAAAATAGAATCGATAGCTTGTTCTTTATCGTTCACACGATTAGCAGTTAATGAATTATAAGCGTCAATCAAACCTAGCTGTTGTTCATAATCACCAATCATTAAACCATTGTTTCGATATTCAACAATAGGAATAGCACCCATATGATGTTCTTCTGGTTCTGACGATTCATTATCAGCGTTTTCAAAACCACGCAACGTCATGTGATAGTGGTAATTTTCAGTTAAAACCTCTGCTTTGTACGTTGTATTTTGACTAACATCATCTGTAATATCATAATAATAAACAGCAAATAGCGGACATTGTTCAATCGAATCATCATAAACAATAAATGTATTTTCTGGTTCAAGACTTCGAACGCTTAACTCTGTTTCATCTTCCTTTGCATAAATAAATTCATATGCACGACCATAAATAGCCATATTTAAAGCATTTTCGTTATCTACGTGGTCTACATCTGCCTTATCAAATGCATCAAGTAATGGTTCAATATCTGCTGCCAACGTATTCGTGTACGTGATACTGTTTCCCATAAAATAACCAGTTGACGTGTCGGCTATATCTTTAGCATGGTTAGCAACGGTTTTAAAGTTTGGTAAATTTGATCGCCGTTTATGTTTTAAAATATTATGCTTTCCAAGGTAGTAATCTTTCAACGTTTTTAGTCGTTTGCTTTCTGAAGCATGAACGGTGATAAGTTTATAAATAATGTCAAGATTTAGGTTTTCTTCGTCGTATTTGCTACGAGAATAAATCAATGTGTCGTCCTGCATGTGACTCCTTTCTACAAACCATAAGCTGACTTACGTCGAACTTTAGCTTTTGTTTTAATTTTGTTATTAATACTTTCAACAATACCTGTTAGAGCATCTGCTGCGTCATCATGTGCGTTTTTACCTTCACGTTGGTAAGACATCAGTTCCTGATAAAGTTCAGGCCATTTGTGACGCCAATTCTCTGGAAAGTAAATGTGTTCAATCGCCCATGTAGCATTTGTTAAAATGCGAGCTTGTTTATTTTGCGATTGATGAAACCAATTAAAAAGCGTGTAATGATTGTCATATTGTGTTTTAGTTAATCTTTCAACATTACGGGCAAAACCACGACCACCGTTATTACTTTCAATATCGCATGTATTGACTTCATGCTCCGCTAATTTTCTGGCAAGCAATGGTTCGGTGACTTCCATTGGCTCTTTAGTAAAGACAATATCAAGAATATAAGCTTCATTGTCAGATGTCACACCGTAAATATAACTTGATAGATAGTCGCTTCCTGTATCCGCCGTATCTGTATAAGCACTAATACGTTTGAATTTAGGTCTTGTATCGTAAGTTTTAAAACCAGAATACAAGCGTCCTTTTAAGTCAATTGGTTCTTGCTGGTAGTTAGCAGAAGCTATGTCAGCTCCCATGGTTTTAGTCTTTTGAAGATAAGCTTGTTTACTCAAAACCTCATCACAAAGCATGGTATCTGTCGCTTCATCATAAGCCTTCATGCTGATGTGTTTGACCTTGTAATCAGACTTAGGAAGTTCAATCAGCGCCTTACCTGCCAAATCTTGCGAATGCCAACGCGTCATGATAATAATAATTTTCCCACCTTCTTCAAGACGAGATAGCATAGTATTTGTGAACCACTCCCAATGCTTTTCTAAAACAGTAGCATTGTTAGCTTCTTCGGCATTTTTAATAAGGTCATCAACGATAATAATATCAGCACCAAAACCAGTCGCTGTACCAGTTGGACTGGTAGCCAGATAATTGTTATAGCCACCCTCTAAACTCCACAGGTTCATAGCGGCGTCACCATACTTGATATGCGTATCTGGAAAAATATCGTTAAACACAACGACGTCTTTATCTGCTTTTGTTTCTTGAATAGCATTCCTGACATTCTTTGAAAACACAGTTGATAATGTTTCATTGTACGAACCAGTCATTATCTTTTTGTTGTTGTCATTTCCAAGCAACCACTGAACGAACATACCTGCCGTCCTTGATTTTCCGTGTCTCGGAGGCTCATTGATAACTAAAACATTATGTTCATCATCACTTAAAAAGCCTTGCAAATCATTGCAAAGCTCAACTAAGTATTTACGAGACGGCTTATAGAAATCACTTGCCATTAGATGACAATAATAAAAGAAATCACGACGAGCTAACTCAAAACGTGCTTGTTGTTTGATTGCTGTTTTATACATCATCAATCAACTTCCTTAGCTCATCTGTTGTTAAGCCCTCAAATGGATTAGATTGGTTCACATCAGCTGTGACATTAAGTTGTTTAGGTTCTTCCATACCCGCATAATCAAGTATCATTTTAGCGGCGTTTAAGCGTGCTTGGGGTGATGCGTCAACGTCTTTTAAAACATGAATAAGCTCATCAAACGCAACTTCCGCCATTCCTTGAAATCGACGGCGTAAAGCTTGTTTTTTAACCTCTTGCAATTTATCAATTTGTTCAAGTATTTCACTGTTTTTCATGTTTTCAGTTGCTAAATTATCTGCTACTTTATCTGAATAACCAGCATATCGTGCCGCTTGACCTTGCTTCATACCTAAAGCGATTCCTTCAGCAAATTTCTTTTGTAGTTTCGTTAACGCCAATTCATCACCTCCAGACTAAATGAAAAAAGGCACACAAACGTGTGACTGGATATATCTTATAACTTTTCTAAAATTTTAACTCCAACTATTTTTTCACTTAATGGACTTGTTGGATCAAAAACTATCTTTTTACAGCAAACATAACCAACTCTATGCAACACCCCTGATTGTAAAAATTCTGGATAGCGCAACCCTTTCGCAACTTCAAAGTTATACTCGCCATCATCAAAAAATTGATTATCTGATATTTTTATTTTACCTGTATAACTATGAG
>ERZ1034980.317-NODE-317-length-37857-cov-32.437490_pt1 | contig 37857 bp, 36 predicted proteins | sample MGYA00520622_ERZ1034980 | MGnify/ENA primary metagenome ERZ1034980 (study PRJEB33766, sample SAMN09781791) | gut metagenome | biome: gut microbiome | host: Homo sapiens | place: Madagascar | study: EMG produced TPA metagenomics assembly of the PRJNA485056 data...
TGATCTCCTTCGCGATGTTGCCCGTCGTCATGTCACGGGTGGTGGTTTTCTTTTTTACAGTTGTGCTCTGATTCATAAAACATCTCCGAATCCGATAAAAAATACTAAGTAACTTCTCGATACGCAGAAAATATAGATATCGAAACAAAAAGTATGCATATCTATATGTCTATAGATATGCATACCTTTTACAATTTGTTTACAATTATAGCACGATTCAAACGTCGTGCCAGCCCTGTGAAAGCACTTGTTTTTATACAATCGATGAGCAGAGGCCGGATCGCAGCACTGCATCCATCGCATATCGAGCACTCTACAGCTCGTCCGAGAGCTTCAGCACATCGTTCTCCGACATACACTCACGGAGCGCGCGGATCATGCCCTCCTCGTCGACCGGCTTCGCGAGGTGCCGGTTCATACCAGCGAGACGGCCGTTGATGATATCATCGGCGAAAGCATTGGCTGACATCGCGATGATCGGAATCGTACGCGCGTCGCGCCGCTTCATGGCGCGGATCGTCCGGGTCGCATCGAGGCCGTTCATACGCGGCATCATGATATCCATGTAGATCACGCCGAAGTAGCCCTGGGCGGAGTTTTCGAAGATCTCCACCGCCTCCTGGCCGTCCACCGCCGACGTGACCTCGAGGCCCTGGTTCTCGAGCATGAAGGTCGCGAGCTCGCGGTTCAGCTCGTTGTCCTCGACCACCAGCGCGCGGATACCCGCCACCGGGATCTCGTCGATGTTCTGTTCCTCCGGATGAATCGCGTTCTGCTCGCCGATGACGAACGGAAGCTCGATCATGAGCTTCGTACCGACGCCGAGGGTGCTCTCGATCTTCATCTGGCCGCCCATGCGATCGACCAGCTGCTTCGTGATCGCGAGGCCGAGGCCGGCACCCTGGTACTGCGTCCGGCTCGTCTCTTCGCCCTGTGTGAACGCCATGCCGACGCGATGCAGCGTCTCCTCACTCATGCCGCAGCCCTGATCCTCACAGTAGAAGCGGAACACCGTCTTCTGCGGTACGGCTTCCGAGGCCGGTGCGATGTATGGCACTTCCTCGCCCCAGACATGGATCGTCGTGCCCGCCTCGCTGAACTTGATGGCGTTATCCACGATGTTTGTGAGGATACGGCTGAGGTACACCGGATTTCCACGCAGCGCCGGGTGGCGGATGTCGCCACGATTCCAGTCGATCTGATACTGTATGCCCTTCTTCTCTGCCTTCGTCTGTTCCTGCTGGTTTACGCGAACGAGCGTATCGACGAGATCGAAGTCGAGGCTCCGCTCCTCGATCGCACCGCTCGCGAGCTTGTTCATATCGAGGATATCATTCACGAGGGACACGAGGTACTGGAGCGTCTCCCTCTCCCGCGCCCGGATCTTCGTCAGCATCTCGAGGTCCTCTGGATACTGCTCAGCGAGGTTCACGAGGCCGATGACGCCGTTCAGCGGTGTTCGGATGTCGTGGCTCATGTTCGACAGGAAGCGGGCCTTCATCTCACCTTCCCGCTTCGCCGCATCCGCCTGGTAGACGAGGTCGAGCTCCCGTCGCTTCACGTCACTGATGCTTCGCACCGTAGCGAGCACGTGGGTGACACGCCCCGTCTCATCCCGCTTCTTCACGAGGAAGGACAGGTGATGCCAGCTGCCGTCGACCATCTTATACTCGGTGTCGAGGATGTCGTCGTGCGCCATCCGCTCCGGGAGGGTCGAGAGGTCCATGAATGTCTTCACTGCTTCACGGTACTCCGGTGCCACCAGTATGTCGCATACCTTCCGGAGCCCTGCACTGGCCGTCTTCTCGGTCTGTGCGATGTCCTGCGTATGACTCCGATCGCTGATCTTCTCTACGTAATCCTTCGTGAGGTCGATGCGCACGATGGTCGTATAGGCCTTCGAAATCGCTGAGATGATCTCATAGCGAAGCTTCGCCTCGTCGAGCGCTGTCTTCAGCTCCTGCTGTACCGCCTTTTCCCGCTCCATGATGGCATCGATGCAGCGGAAGCCGATCAGCGCACACATCCGGCCCTGCGCATCCTGCGTCTGCACGATCTGCGCCTCGAAGTAGCGGTGCCCGGTCGGTGTCGACATACTCTCATAGTGTCCGATCACACGCGGCTGCGCTGACAGCATCTTCCGGATATTCGCCACACGAAGCCATGACCGGAGCGCTTCCCGCGCTTCCGGATAGAGATAGGTCTCCACATAGCGATCCGTAAATTCATCGAAATCAGTATAATCCCGGTCCATCAGGCGACTGGCGTTGGTGCCGGATGCGATATGCAGAACGTTAAATGTCCTGGTGTCGATATCCACATGATATATGGCGGTGTAGTCCGTGCAGAGCTGGTCCAGCACCTTCTTCTCGTTTGCGAGTTGCTGGTACATCTCCTGCAGCTGCCGGTTCTGGCGCTCCTTCTCGATGATCTCCTGCTGGATGTTGTAGAGGATGCACATGCAGTAGCCGGTCTTCCCGGTCGGCAGCGCCTCGACGCGGAGGTAGGTACCGGTCCGCTGTGATACGATGTCGAACTCCTGGTAGGTATCCTCATAGGCCGCCCGATAGTAGTACGGCAGCCACTCGCGGCTGCTGCCCGGACGCAGCTCGAAGTAGCTCTTTCCGCGAAGCGCCTCCGGTGTCGTGCCCTCTGCCCGCGCCAGCGCAGGATTACAGTAGTCGAAGCACCAGTCGTACGGCGCCCCGGCCTCGTTCAGCAGCACATGGATCACACAGATCCCGTGCGGACTTCGATCGTTGATATCTATATTCCAGAGGTGATGCTCATCTGTCGTCTCTGCTCGATTATTTTCCATGGTGGTTCCTCTGCTCTGGGTAGGAAGTTTCATAAGTAGATAATAAATTACACGATAACAGGTGTCAAATATGTGTAAAGTTTTAAGAATATAGACAGAATTACAAATGCTGGAAGATTTTCACGGACGGGCGATCCCGCGCGAAAATACAGCTCGATTTCCAGTAAACAGCCGCGCGCGGCCCGGAAATATCCACGATTTCAAAAAAGCGCACTTATTGGATAGTCGGCAGAAAATCTGCAGTATTTCGCACATCTGGACTTAAATCTGATATGATATAAGTAGATTTTACAACTGTACGTGAGGGTGTCGATGCAGGCACCGAGAGGTCTGTGCACTTCGATGCGCGGGTTCTCAACAGAAGTGGGTGCCGCGCAGGCACCGGGAGGTCTGTGCACTTCGATGCGCGGGTCTCAACAAAAAAAGCGTGCCATACAGGTACCGAGGAGGTGACGGATGAGAAAGAGAGACATTGCCTTCGGGCTGGGGCTTATGATGATGGCGATTTCACTGCCGGCATGTGGGGGATCGGAAAAGAATCTGGCAGCGACGGAAGGGCCGACGGCGGTCGAGGCAACAGATGCAGCGAATGCGACGGAGAAGAATTCGGGTGCAGATGAGGATGCTTCCCCAAAGGGGCCAGGCGCCGTGAATGATGCTTCCGGAAACGGGCAGGATGCAGCGGGCGACACCACCGAAAAACAGGATGGTACCGGCACAGATGCGTCAGGCCAGGGCGTGCAGCACATTCCGCTCACGGTGGCAGAGCGCAGTCTGAGCGCCTGCAAGCCGGACAGCTATGCGACGATGGCGCAGTGCGACTACTTCACGCTCGAGCTGGATGCAGAGACGGCGAAGCAGTATCCGGCGCTCCAGCGCGCCCTCGTGCAGGCGGCGAAGGACGAAACCGCCCGCGCACAGCAGTCGATCGCGGAGCTCTCCACGGAGTACCAGGAGCTGACCGCCGACTGGAGCGATTACGAGGGCCATATGAGTGAGAGCGTCAAGCCGCATGTGATGCGCGCGGATTCCAGAATCGTGAGCGTACTCTGCAGCTTCGAGGATTATCACGGTGGCGCGCACGGTTACTACTACACCTACGGACTGAACTATGATGTGGCGAGCGGCCGGGAGCTGAAGCTCTCCGACGTCGTGTCGAAGAAGGCGCAATTCATCGAGCGCGTGCGCGACAAGTTCGAAGAGAAGTACGCGAACGACTCGTATATGCTGACGAACGCGGGCGAGTACCTCAGCTCCCTCGGGGAGGAGGAGTACGCGAGCACGCCTTGGACCATGGATTCCGAAAGCATCACGCTCTTCTTCGCGCCGTACGTCCTCGGCACCTACGCGGATGGTGCGCAGGAAGTCAGCATTTACTTCGACGAGGCGCCGGAGCTCTTCACCGCGAAGTACCTCGATACCTGCGCGGAGTACGTCATTCCGCTGCTCCCGGCCCGTTCGTATGAGGCCAATGCAGGCGGCGGGAAGCGTGTGGCGATCGACGTGGACTTCGACTACAACGACGAGTACGGGAGCTACGCCCGGGAGTACGTGATCGGCAACACCCGCATCCGCCCGGAGGGCTACAGCTACTCTTCGGACAGCTATATCGTGGTTGCCGGCGGAAAGCACTACCTCTATACCTTCTCGTCTGCCGAAAATGACTATTCGATGCTGGAGGTCGTGGATGTGGATACAAAGAGCCTCGATGAAAGCCGCACCGAAAATGCAGGCCTGGGTGGCGTGGACTATACCTGGGACGAGGGCGACAGCTATGATACGAGCTGCCTCCGTGGACCGGCATTCACCGATCCTTCAGACGTCGTGCTTTCACGTCGTCTCGAAGTCCTCGGAACGACGAACGGCTATCGATCCTGCCATGTCGGTGCCGATGGCTATCCGGCTGCGAATGACGAGTTCTATACGATTTTGACCAGCTTCGCCATCCGCGCGAAAAAGGATCTGAAGCTCGACGTCGTCGACGCGAGCGGAAAGAAGACCGGCACGAAGAACGTTCCGGCCGGTACCTACCTCTTCGACATGCGCACCGACGGCGAGACCTTCGTGGATCTACAGACGATCGACGCATCGGCCCTCGGAATCAACGATGAAAGCGAGTGGAAGTACTTCCAGATCGCGGATCGGAGTACCGACCACATCAACCTCACGAAGCCGATCTACCGCGTCCACATCGATCACTCCGACGGCTGGCCGTACCACGTAAACGGCGTCGAAGAAGACAGCCTCTTCGAAGGCATCATGTACGCAGGATAAGGAAACAGCTGATTCTGAAGCCTGACGTTCGGACTTTTCAGGCAGTCTGAACGCAGATGAGAAAACGTAGCCCCCAATAAAAGCTTCAAAACAGGGCCCCGCTGCCGGAGATACAGTGCACTGCACGTCCGGCGACGGGGCCTTTATAATCGCGTCACGTCACCTTTCACCAGCCTGCGCCGCCGCGCGTCGGGGTGGTCATTTCGTCCGAGCAATGCTGCGCGCGGTGGTTTGCCGGAAATCGAGCAGCATTCCCGCGCGGCGTCGCCAGATACCCACACTCTCTGCACCAAAAAGGGCGGTCGCAATCGTGCGGCCGCCCTCGTAAGGCTGAATCTTCTATATAAGTATTATTTCTTGTCAGATGGCTGACTCTGCCGAACAGATACAGGTCTACCACGAAATCCTGCAGGTCGTCTCATCCGATGCGCTTCCTGATCACTTCATCAGATGTAATACTCCATCGGATAGGTGAGGTATGCGTTCGGGTCGAACTGGTCGACGGTGACATAACCCGCCGGTGCGTTCAGGAGCTGCGGGAGACGGTTCACGATGGTCGCGCAGGTGTGCTCGACGGTCGCCGGCTTCACTACGTGGAACTCGGTATCCGGCTCGCCGGAGATCTTCCAGTCACACATATCGCCGTCGTCCGGTCCGTAAACCTTACCGATGGTCTCCTCCTCGACGATGATCCCCTGCATGGTCTCGATCGTTACAACCGCGGACATACCGATGCACTTTCCTGCCTCGATGGTCTTGCCGAGGGTCTCGGAATAGATGTCATGATCGATGATGTATGGAACATGCTTCTGCGTGATCGACTTGATGGTCAGGCCGAGCTTGTTACAGATGGCCTCACTCGCGTTCCATGCGTAGGACGGCTCAAATGCTGCCGGATGCGCGATCTGCGCCTCGAACTCTTCCTTCGTGAGATCACAGCCATGTGCCTCTGCAAGTGCGAGTCCATACTCGTCGACGTTATAGCTGTAGGCGCCCTTGATCTTCGTGATCCTGTTCATGCCACCTGCGACCAGGCCGACGATATTGATCCAGAAAATATCCTGCATGCCGCTGCCCGCGACAGTGCAGCCGGTCTCCTTCGCCAGCGCATCGAGCCTGTTGATCTGTGCCGCTGCCGTCGTCCACGGATAAATCGCCTCCTCACAGGTGGTGATAACATTGATGCCACGTGCCACGCACTTCTCTACATGATCATAGATGTCGTTGATGAAGCTGAACAGCGTCACGATCGCTACATCTGCATCGCACTCATCGAGCACCTTATCGGCGTCGTTTGAGATGAGGATACCGGTCTTCAGACCGAGTCCTGCGAAATCACCGATATCCATGCCCACCACAGCCGGATTCACATCGATCGCACCTACAATCTGAGCGCCATGCTCATACAGATAGCGGATGATGTACTTCGCCATCTTACCACAACCATACTGAACGACCTTAATCTTCTCCATATCTTCCTCCATTCCAGACCCTGAGGGTCTTCATAAATACGAACTTTTCTTATAGCTCCACTATAAGGTCTGCTGTCGGAAGAGAGTCAAGCAGAATTGATAATTAATTATCAAAACCATCACAGGCCAATGCTGGCGAGTCGTCACCGCCCGCTACTGCATCGCAGGCAGAAGTACACGCTCGTGGACGGAAGCGCGCAGCAGGCACGCACATGCATGGCGGACAGAAGCATTGGCATCGAGCATCAGCTGAAGCGTACCGGCACCTGCAGGCGCATGAACATACTGCGCTTCTCGCTGTCGAAGACATTAAACTCCGTGATGATCTCGCAGATGTAGTCGCCGTCGAGGATCCAGCCCTGCGCGCGGCAGTGGTCGCGGAGCTTCAGCGCGTATGCGATCTCCTCGTCGAAGGAATCGAGGTAGATGCAGGCGAACATACCGCTGTCGAGGACCTTCACGCCCGGCACGATGTCCCGGTCCTTGTGGTCCACGAAGACGAAGCTCTCCTCCGGGATGAAACGCCCCGCCTCGAAGTTTGCGCCCGTGATCGTGGTGCCGACATTATACGAGTGGACGTGGAGGAAGCCCTTCTTCACGAGCTCCTGCCGAAGCCCCATCAGCTCCTCCTCGAACGAATCCGCATCCATCTCGTAGAAATTGTGGCGGCATGGACGGCCATAAGTATAGCGGCGATCAATGTACTCGAGCGACACCGTGCCGTTCATCGGCGACTTTCGGTACTTCTCGATCGATGCGATCGCGCGCTCCACGGCGGCATGCCGCGACTTCAGCTCCCGCATCTGCTCATGCAGCTGTTCGTTTTTCTTCACCAGCAGCGTCTCGATCAGCGTGATATCCTCCTTCTCGAGGAGGTTCTGGATCTCGGACAGACTCATCCCGAGCTCCTTCATATACGCGATCATATCGAGCCGCGCGTTCTGCGTGATGTCGTAGTAGCGGTAGCCCGTCTTCGGGTCCGTCCGCCGCGGCTTCAGCAAATTCATCTCATCGTAGAGTCGAAGCGTCGCCACCGTGACACCATTCATCTCCGCCATACGACCGATGCTCACTAAGTTATTCATACGTCACCTCCACCTGCTTCCGCCAATGTCTCCGGCGTGACCTCATCACGTCGCCTCCGGTTTCGCCCCCGGCGGTCTCCTGAAACTCTGTTCCTGGATGAGAGTTTTCGTCGATATCCACCACCAGCTTACCATGCACTCCGGCGAAATGTAAGCCTGCAGGCATGGTAAGCGATTTAAAATGAAAACATGCCTACAGCTTCAAATCATCTCCAGGAACGCGGCGAGTGTCTTCGACACGTAGCGGTTCTTCTTATAATAGAAGCTGATCTGGCGGACGGAGTCGCGGTTTTCGAGTTTATAGAAGAGGAGGTTTTTCGCCTTCGGGACGTTCTGGATCAGGGAGTCGCCGACGAAGGCGATGCCCATGCCGTAGCAGGCGAGGTTATACGCGGTGATCTGCTGGTCGAGCTCGAGTCGGATCTTCGGGGTGAAATGATTTTCCTTGCAGATCGTCATCGCGCGCTCACGTGTGTCGTTCCGCTCGTGCAGCAGCAGGAAAGGGTCGTCGCGAAAGACGTGCATCGGTACCGGGGTCCGCTCAGCCGCGAGGTGATGTCCGGCCTTTATGTCCGCCGCGGTCAATGCATAAGGCACGACTTCCATGTTCGACGCGAAGTCCACCGGCACCGCCATGAGGAGATGGTCCTCCTGAATCACCTTCCGATCGAAAACCAGCGAATCGAGCTCACTGTTGTCGAGGAGCAGATCGAGGGTGCCCGCCGACAGCTTCTCCGTCAGCTCACTCGTCGAGCCCTCGACGAGTGTGATATGAATCGACGGATAGCTCGCCGTAAAGCGACTGAGGATCGGCGGCAGTACATAGGATACGAAGAAGTTCGTGCCGCCGATGGTGATCGCGCCATGCTGGAGCTCCGTGAGGTCACTCACATAGCTCTCGAAGCTGTTCTCCGCATCCATGATACGCTCCACCGCACGGATATACTCCTGACCGACCTCGGTAAGATGAATCGGGTTCGTGCTCCGGTCGAAGATCGGCGCACCGATCCGCTCCTCCTCCTTTTTTACAGCGGCACTGAGCGACGGCTGACTGATAAAGAGCTTCTGCGCCGCACGGGAAAAGCTCATCTCCTTATAAACCTCATAGATATAGCGCATCGACTGAAACATACCCCCTCCACTTCCTGCCCGGCACCACCGCGTCCTGGACGGACGACGAACTGTCCGGCAGACGACATTGGCCTGCCCAGGACGATGGGCGGTCCGGGCTGCAGACGCACCGCCAAATGCGGCACGTTATAGTCTACAGGCTATAAGACAGTTCATCATATAAGTATTTGAAAATAACATAACACGAAGCTATAGTGAAAACAAGAAGATAAGCCGCAGAAGCGGCATGTGATAAGCACCAGAACATCATCGAAGCGGCCGCGGATATGCCACTTCAGCACCATCAGGGAGGATATACACATGGCAGCTGTAAATTCAAATTTCCGTTCCGAACACGATTCCATCGGCGATCGCACCGTCCCGAAGGACGCGTACTATGGCGTCCAGTCACTTCGTGCTTACGAGAACTTCCACATCACCGGACTGAAGATGCATCCAGAAATCATCAACTCCATCGTAGAGATCAAGAAGGCCTCCGCCATCACGAACCTCGAGATCGGTCTCCTCGACAAGAAGGTCGCGGACGCTATCGTACAGGCCTGTGACGAGATCGTCGCCGGCGAGTTCCGCGACGCCTTCATCGTCGACCCGATCCAGGGCGGCGCAGGCACGAGCCTCAACATGAACGCGAACGAGGTCATCGCGAACCGTGCGATCGAGATCCTCGGCGGTGAAAAGGGCGACTACTCCCTCGTAAATCCGAACGACCACGTAAACTGCGGTCAGTCCACGAACGACGTCTTCCCATCCGCCGGTAAGATCGCCGTACTCAAGCTCCTCATCAAGGCACAGATCCAGCTGCAGCGCCTCTATAAGGCCCTCTCCGATAAAGCCGAGGAGTTCGATGACGTCCTGAAGATGGGCCGTACACAGCTGCAGGACGCGGTCCCGATTCGACTCGGACAGGAGTTCCGGGCCTACAGTGAGGCCGTACGTCGAGATATCGCTCGCCTGGAGCGCGCACAGGATGAGATGCGTTGCCTGAACATGGGCGGCACCGCCGTCGGCACGGGTATCAATGCGGACGAGATGTACCTCCGCCGCATCGTACCGAATCTCTCCATGGTCACCGGCCTCCAGCTCGTGCAGGCCTTCAACCTCGTGGACGCCACCCAGAACCTCGACGGTTTCGTGGCTGTCTCCGGTGCCGTCAAGACCTGCGCCGTCAACCTCTCGAAGATGTGTAACGACCTGCGTCTCATGTCCTCCGGTCCACGCTGCGGCTTCAACGAGATCAATCTCCCGGCGAAGCAGAACGGCTCCTCGATCATGCCGGGCAAGGTGAATCCGGTCATCCCGGAGGTTGTGAATCAGGTGGCCTTTAACATCATGGGCAACGACTTCACCATCACCATGGCAGCCGAGGGCGGTCAGCTCGAGCTCAATGCCTTCGAGCCGATCATCTTCTGGAACCTCACCCATGAGGTGGAGTTCCTTACGTACGCGGTGAACACCCTGACCGACAACTGCATCGTCGGCATCACCGCAAACCGCGAGCGCTGCCAGAGCTACGTCGACCACTCCGTCGGCATCATCACCGCTCTGACCCCGCACATCGGCTACGAGCACGCCGCCGACATCGCGAAGGAAGCGATCCGCACCGGTGCCTCCGTAAAGGATCTCATCCTCCAGAAGGGCATCCTCACCCAGGAGAACATCGACAAGATCCTCGACACCCACGCCATGACCAGCCCGGGCATCTCCGCGAAGGAGCTGCTGGAGTAATCCATGAACTGTATGATTCCGGTCATAGCATAAACGCGCGGTACCCGGCCATGTCCAATGCGATGCACAGTCATCTTTCTGGCGGACGGCTCAGCCGAATCCCCGCCGTAAATCTCACAGCATATACGAATCCCCCTGTTCATACCCGAACAGGGGGATTCGTTCTATGCCGCGAAAGTTTATGGGGTCTGACCCCATAAACTTCAGTTTAGATTTTGTTTAGAAAAAATTAATGGGGTCAGACCCCCTTACGAAATTCTTAAGATGCGCTGCCGACGATCAGCTCGAAGTGCCGGCGTTTCGTTTTGAGTATGCCTTCCTTCTGCAGCTTCGAGAGTTCTACGGACATGGCGGCACGGTCCACACAGAGATAGTCGGCGAGCTGCTGCCGGTCGAAGGGGATGTCAAAGGAGAGCGATGCCTGCCGGACGGATTCAGAGGAAAGATACGACAGGAGCTTCTCCCGGGTAGAGCGTTTGCTGACGTGCGTGATCTTATCATTGAAGACCAGCAGCCGGTTCGCCAGCACGCTGACCAGATTTCGAATCAGCTTCTGATGATGGTCGCAGGCGGTCGGGCAGCTCGTCAGAAGGCGCTTCACATTCAGAAAGAGAAGCGCACAATCGTCCTCGGCGACAGCATTGACGTTCAGAACCGTGCCGGACGTCGCCGCATAGGGCTCCCCGAAAAAGTCGCCCGCCGTGCACTTCGAGAGGATATTCCGGTGCCCCCAGAGGTCCTCCTGGAGGATGAGCACCGAACCGGACAGCACGAGACCCATGACCTCCGTCGTATCGCCCGCACGCAGGATATACGCGCCCCGCGGACGGGTGACCGTGGACGCCTGCACACAGTGAAGAATCGACAGAATCTCATCATCTCGCATGCCGTTAAAAAATGGACAGCTCCGTAATATCGGTAAATATTTCTGCATTGCCCCTCCGATTTGTTCGAAATCAAACATACAATTCCGCTTAAATATACTATGATCTGGCTACAAACGCAAAATCATCTTTGATGCCAGGCCAATGTCTCCATCGGGATGATGAAATCTGGTTTACATAAAACGGAGGATGACGAGATGATACGAAAGCTTATTCATATCGATGAGGATAGATGCAACGGCTGTGGAATCTGTGCCAGCGCCTGCCATGAGGGCGCGATCGGCATCGTGGATGGGAAAGCGAAGCTCCTGAGAGACGACTACTGTGACGGCATGGGCGACTGCCTGCCGACCTGCCCGACGGGCGCGATCAGCTTCGAGGAGCGTGAGGCTGCAGCGTATGATGAGGCGGCGGTTCAGGAAAACAAGAAGAAAAAGGAGCTGCAGGAAAAGATGAAGCATATGCACGAGGGCGGCTGCCCGGGCTCCAGAGTCCGCATGATGCAGCATGCAGAGGAGGCGAACGCGACCGCCGGCGGGCACACCAGCACTGTATCTCAGCTTCGGAACTGGCCGGTACAGATTAAACTTGCGCCGGTGAATGCGCCGTACTTCGATGGTGCGAAGCTACTGATCGCCGCCGACTGTACCGCGTATGCCTACGCAGACTTCCACCGGGAATTTATCCGTGGTAAGGTCGCACTGGTGGGCTGCCCGAAGCTCGATGATGTCGATTACAGCGAGAAGCTGACAGAGATCATCCGGAACAACGACATCCAGAGCGTCACCATCGTCCGCATGGAGGTGCCATGCTGCGGCGGTCTCGAAATGGCCGCGAAGAAGGCACTGCAGGCCAGTGGAAAGTTCATCCCATGGCAGGTGGTCACGATCAGCATCGACGGAAAGATCCTGGACTGAGCGGGGTGCGGCATGACAGATAGAGCAATGCTTCAGGTTCAGCATCGATGGCAGAATCCTGGATTGATCGAGGTGCAGTATGACAGATAAAGAAATGCTTCAGGTTCAGCATGTACAGATCGCCGGAGGCACCAACTCCGCAGAAGACGTCTGTGTCGATACGAAAAAGGCTGCGACCGTCCGCTTGCAGGATGTGTTGACCGGCGCACTGATCGGTCTCGCGAGAGCCATCGATGATCCGGCGACCGTTTCCGACGAAACATGGACAGTCATGACGGAAGGGCTGCTGGCTACCGCGCCCGAGGCTCATCTGGACGATACTGCCACCTCCACTGATGTCCACTCGGACGATTCTGCCACCACGCCCGATGTCTGCCCCGACGATGTTACCACCGCCCTCGATGCTCACCCGGACGATGCTGCGATCGAAGCGCTGATTAGAAAAGTCAATGCGGAAAAAGAACGGCTCGCGCCTGGGTGCAGCCAGTGTATGGCGCCATGCGGCAGAACCGCTGACTATGATATGCAGGCGCTGTGGAGCGCTGAGGAAGAGGTCCGCACGCTCAAGCTTCGCATCCTCGCCGACCTCCGCGAAATCGCAGCGCATATCGCTCACGCACCTGCCCAGCAGGACGAAGAAACCGACGTGTATCCGCTCCTCTCCGAAGCACTGTTTAAAATCGGATATGACGAAAGCGTGGACGCGCTGCTGCCTACGGTGCGCAAAGTCGAAGATTTTCATTTTACCTCCGCCTGAAAACATGGTAAGTTTGTAGTAGATACACCATGTTCGTGAATGTAAGCGTACACTCAGAAAGGAGGCTTTTATGAAACAGAAAATGAAGTTTTTTGCGGCGCTACTCGCCTGCGCGATGACGATCAGTCCGATCGCGGCCGTGGCAGGACAGTGGGTGCCGATGGGCTCAGACTGGGCCTACATGACCGACGACGGCGATTTCGCGAAGAACTGCTGGCTGTGGCTCGATGAGAACCACGACCAGAAGGCAGAGCTCTATCACTTCGATGCGAACGGCATGATGTCGAAGCAGACGATGCTCACCCTGAACGGAGATGGCGAGACCCTCTGCATCAACATCGACGAGAACGGTATTGCAAACTTCTACGCCTACAGCGCCGGCGCATCCTGGTACACGAGCGACATGATCTACCCGGTGCTCATGCCGGCGTATGCGATCCACATGGCGAACGGCCAGTACTGCTACTACCTGCCGGACGGCGTTCCGTATTACAACTTCGCCGAAGTGAAGGACTCGTATATCAGTGAGCTGACAGATTACGGCCCATGCTACGCGGCGGACGCCTTCATCCCGATCTATCACCAGGGCAGTGCCCCGGGCGTCTGGGAGCCGATGGAGTGCGGCATCATCACGAACGCCCGCTTCGCGAAGAACTGCCTCGTAACCGTGAGCTATTATGTTGGCCCGGGCGATAACTACGATGACGTGATGTCGATCTCCGACTTCCTCGCCCGCCATATCGACTACAACTATATGAGCGTAAGCGCGACGGATGCAAACGGCTATATCACCGCCTGCACCATGATGGCAGTAGAATAACCCCGCGGTGCCCCGGCCTGTCCACAGCGACACACTGTCACCCGCCTGTCGACCGGCTCAGCCGACTCCCCGACGAAATTTCACAGAGTAGACGAATCCCCCTGTTCACACCCGAACAGGGGGATTTTCATGGGGGCCGACCCCGCTTACTGCCCACCCACGCATGATCCGTGCGACAACCTTTCCCTTATTTTCAACCCGATTTTAAGGGAAAGACGCCTACTCTAAGGGAAAACGCATCTCTTTCTCCCAAAAGAATTCGTCTTTCTCCCAATTTTGCCTGCATTTTGGGAGAAAGAGGAGCACTCTAGGTGAAATCTTTCCGGAGGTGCAACAGGATTTTCACTCAAACATTCCAGACGCCGCAATCTTTTTCACCGCCTCAATTGCCACATCATAGTTTACATCCTCTTCCAGGATACGGGCCGTGATGGTTTCATAATCCTCTTTATAAATTTCATTCTCTATCAGAAAATTCAACATCTCAGGTACGTTCACATCCGGCTGTACAGATGGACAGATATTCGTCATCGCTCTCACGCTCCGTACCTCTTTTACGAGTTCTTTAAACCCTTCCGTCTGTGGAACAATCTGAAGCAACTTATAAATATCATAAATGTGGCGTGAATGCTTTTTAACCCGATCCTGCATATAGTAATCACAAATGGCAAAAACCTTATCTGCCAAAGTGCGATCAAGCCCCTGCACCTTCATTTCAAAAGGATTCAGGCGAAATTTTTCAAGCTCTTCTGGTGCTTCTTCCGCCATCATGTCTCCAATATAGCTATGTACCGGCAGAACAATCGCTGGAAAAGACACTTCAGCAAATGAAGTTTCCATCAGCACCGCAGTCAGGACAGCATCATCGGGCTCTGAAAGTACAGATTGATACTCCAGAATATAACGGTTGTAGCTTCTCCTGCTGCGCGTATCATCAATATTCGGGATGAACAGTCCTAACTGCTTCGCAATCGCCTTAATGGATTCCTTCAGTTTTTTCATCTGCCCCTGTGTCAGCTTGGAGTCTATCGTAATGTCGATATCCTCAGAAAAACGCTTGATTGCCTTATGACACTTGGAAAGTGACGTGCCGCCTTTAAACACAATAAAGTCCTGACGCTCTGACAGTTCTCGGAGAATCATCGTCACGTAATAATCTTTCTCTGCAATAATCGGCAGGATGTGAAAGTATTCACTTGCCAGATTGACTGCGTTTGTAAATTCTTCTCGATTCTCATGCAGATACGCCATTTAATAATCCCACCTCATACATATTTTTATAAATCCGCTCAGGATAGTACGGTAAAAACGGTCTCATGCTTTCAAATCCGATGCTTTTCTTTTTCATATAGCCGATCAGACGGTTCGTCAGTTCTTCTCCGTCAACTTCCGAAACATCTACAATCTCCTTCAGCAAGTCCAGAAACTGAAGCGTCGCCACATTTTTCTCATCGATCGTACAATATGGCTTCCGCAAAATCACACGCAGATTTGCCAACTCTGTTTCTCTGTACTCCGTTGTGGCCTTATTTGTATAAATCTCATATACTGCGGGAACCTGAGTAGTCAGACCGAGTTGATTCGCAAAAAGAATCCCTCCAACATAGCCACAACAGTTTTCTCCATCTGCCAAATATTTTCTTCTGATAACCTCATCAACTGACAGCGTTGAACCAGAGCGAAACATCGACTTCTTGGGAATATAATATATCCCCGTATCAAAACGTTTCAGCTGCCCGGATTCTGTCAGCTTCTTCATCTGCTGCCGAACAGACACGGCTTTCATACCGGGAATATTCAATTCCGACAAAAAAATCGGTTCATTAGGCCGGTAGTTTTTCTCTATATAGCTATATACATCGTTCATCAATGCCATTCTCTCTGCCTCCTTTGATACTTTTTAGAAGCGCAATTTTTCTATATTGTTATTATGCATCAAAGCCATATAAAATTCAATTCTTGTCTATGGATCTTGTGCCCAATATTCTGCGCAGTTCATCGCCGATTCAAATCATTCTGCTTTTCTGCAAATCACATTCTGTATTCCTGAGATTCAATGTCTTCACACGCATAGAGTCCCCATCAATATATACCTTCTATCATGTAAATACATTGGATCAAATATTGGCAGATGTCGGTGTCGGCGGAGCGATGATGTGGAGGGCGGAGGCATTGGCTCTGGACATAAAAATATCCCACAGTGGATTGCGGGGGACGTAGTTCACTGTGGGATTTTCGTGTTTCATGATCTCGCTGTGGGGATTCGATGATACTATGCGTCATATACGGTGTATCGGATATTTCTTGCTTTTCCGATCTGCCTGAGCTGTTTACTCGTAACCAGGTTCCGGATGCGTCGTGAAGCACTGGCTGCGCTGATACCCAGCAGCTTTTCGACATCTGCTCTTGTGATTTCGCCGTGCGTTCGGGCATACTGCAGAATCTGCTGCGCTGTATCATCGATGGCTTGTCTGGTTTCTGGATTCGTTTCTACTGCTGTTGTCGTTCTGGTTTCTACAGCTTCTTTTATTTCGGATCTGCTGTTTATGTTCGGAAGGATGATTTTAAAGCTGTTGTTCGTTGTGGTGATCGTCGGCTGTTCAGTCTTCCCTTCGTAAGCCCTCAGTATTTTTCCGAGGCCGGTACCGTACGCTTCGATCAGATGTAAGCGGTAAAAAACATTGGCCAGCTCCTGATTTCGGCATACGGATATGCCCGCCATCACATCTTCCAGTTCGATTCCTGGAACCAGTCCGCCGATGGACACGAATTCGATACGGTCTTCGTACATGCTGATCAGAGCGCTGGCACTGTATGCATAGTCACGGTGTACCAGCAGATTTAAGAGCGCCTCTCTGACTGCGATTTCCGGGTAATCTCTGGTATCGATTCGGGTTAGTTTTTCGATTGTGGCTCGTGTTCGATTTCGAAAATCGATGAAATCATAGACTTCATTCATCTGCCTCATGAGTGATCCGCCGAATTCTCTGCGGTCTGTGAAGATCACCTGATCGGTTCCCTGAAACACGGCTACTTTAATGGTATGTGTGCACTGGTCTGACAGAAGAAGTGCCAGATTCGTATATAATCCATCCCGGTCGGTCAGCTTCAGGCTGCGCATCTGCTGTGCGCCGAACTCTACATTTCGAAGCTGAAACTCTTTTTCTGTGGCTTCGAAGCTCAGTGCCTGATTCAGGCTACGCATGGACTCGAAGCAATCGCCATCTGTTTCTTTAATCATCCGTCGAATGGCGCTATCTGTCGCCGGCACGGATGAATATCCCTGTCTGACATAAACACCTTCTGGCCGCATGCCCTTTCTGGCGATGTAGTATGGTCGATCTGTTCCACGCTGGATTTCTACTTCCACAATTGCCTTGCCGTCCTCTTCGATGGTGTCATAATGCAAAAACATCGTGAGATCTGGTTTGATGGAATCCCTTACCATATTGCTGATTTGCAAGGACACACTGTCCGGGTCCTCCACACCAAGGATGCTTCCATCATCATTTACGCCTATATACAGTTTTCCACCGTCGCAGTTGGCAAATGCTATGATTTCTTTTTTGATATCACTTATCACGGCTGCTTTTAATTCAACTGTTTCACTCTCCTGATAACGCATATCTTCTTCCTCCGTGTTTTATTTCATCATTATCTTATCATATCTCGTCAAAAGAATCGATTCATTTGACGAGATAAATGAGGAGATAATTCAACATGCATCATTCGGTGGCCTGACTTTTCACGCAATTACGTGGTTTTTGCACATTTGTCCTTCATTTAATCTCATCATTATCTCATCACAGTCTCCTCACATGAATCGATTCGTGACGAGATTGTGATGAGATAAAGGGCGGGTGATGATGTGGAGGGCGGAGGCATTGGCCGAAGACATAGCAGCGCCGGGTGGTTAATATAATTTGGATTATGATAATTTGAATTATATTAACAACCCAGTGCTGTATTTATAACTCTTCGAAGCTAGAGGAGCTGGTCTTCCTGTATCAGGAGAAGACGGGGATTTTCTTCTGCAATGCTGGTCAGGCGGTCTGTGAATCCGCTTTTTGAGAAGAGTCCATAGATGATTTCGTAATCCTTAAAGGCTTTTGCCAGATCTGGAGATTTGGCTTTCTCCTGCAGGGATGCGTACACGGCGACATCTACCGGCTTCTGGTGGTATTTACACTCTCCGAGGAACAGGCGTCTGTTTCGATTGTCTACGGCTGCCACATCGATTTCGGTATCATCTTCATGGTCGTTACACCAGTATGCACCGATGCGGGATGGTGTGAACTCGATCTGCTGTCTGCGGCACAGTTCTGCGAAAATATCGCGGCAGATGCTTTCATAGGAAAAGGCTACAAACTTCTGCTGAAAGTCTTTTTCCATCTGATCCAGCACGATCTGCTGATTTCCCAGTTCCAGCTCTCCCTTGAAAGGATATACATAGGAGAACCAGAATCGGATGAAGTTATCAGCTACATAATAGAGGCCTTTTCGGGAGCGCTCCGGATTTTTCTCTGTGATCGGAACATGTTTCGCGACATATCCGAGGTCCATCAGCGTCTTCAGGTACGGTGTGATCGCAGAGCTTTTCTGTCCGATGCTGAGGCCGATTTTACTCAGCTTGTGGTTTCCGTCTGAGATTGCTTTGAGCACAGAAAAATAGTTCACCGGTGCCTGTACTTCTTCATTCAGAAGGAAATCCGGTTCTTCATAGAGGAAACCGTTTTTCGACAGTATCACACGCTGAATCTGCTCGATCAGTGGCTCGTCCGGCTGAAAGAGCTCCATATATTTCGGCACGCCGCCTGTGATGGCATACTGCATGACAGTATCTTCAAAGGACATTTTCTGAGCTGTGTATACGTCGGTAAATGGCAGTGGCATCAGGCGGATCTGCGCGGTTCTTCGTCCATAGAGCGGACTGTCATACGACAGGGCATGCTTTTTCATCATGCTGATCAGTGAACCACTGAGGATAAGCATCACGTGGTGATCTTTCAGTATTTCATCCCATGCATTCTGCAGTATCGACGGAAAATCCGGGTTCGTTTTCACGAGATAGGGAAACTCATCGATGACCAGAACCTTTTCTTCATCCGGATGATCGTCTGCTACCAGCTGAAACAGATCCAGCCAGTCATCGAACGTGACTTTCGCGAGCATCGGATTATTCATGCCACGTGAAAGGACGGAGGCAAAGCGCTTCCGGCTTTGTGCTTCACTTTCCGTCGTCGCCAGAAAATAAAACGCACGCTTATCTTTTATGAATTCTTTGATCAGCGTCGTTTTTCCGACCCGTCTCCGTCCATACACGACGACGAAACCACTCTCTCGCGCATATTCCGCATTCAGCGTCGCGAGCTCTGACGCTCTCCCGATGAAGTCCATATAGTCCGCCCTTCTTAATTAATATAATTTGAATTATGATAATTTGAATTATATTATCGATGTTTGATTGTGTCAATCTTCGGGGTGATGGGCGGGCTGTTGCATTTTTCGATGGAATAAGTGCCACCTGGTTGCTCTTTTCGATCGAATAAGTGTTGACTGAGAGGGACATGACGATGCGGAGGGCGGAAGCATTGGCCCTGGCATAGCGGTGGCGTCAGTCACGATCCGAGAGGATGTCGCTTCATTACGCGTTGAATACGTACTTGTCGAGGCGGGCGAAGGCTTCCTGTACTCTCGAGAGTGGAAGTGCGAGGTTGATACGTAAGTGGCATGGTCCATGGAACATACGACCATCCTGACATGCAACACCGACATCCCATGCAGCCTTTTCGACATCTTCGATGGTCTTTCCGTGCTTCTCACACCACTCGGTGCAGTCTACAAACAGCATATAGGTTCCTTCCGGACGGGCTACAGAAACACTCTCGAAGTGATCCCGGATATAGTTGCATGCATAGTCGATGTTACCGGTGATGACTTCACGAAGCTCCTCTACCCACTCATATCCTTCCGGCTGATAAGCACCGATCAGTGCGTGCATGGAGAGGACATTCATGCTGTTATAGTGTCCTAAGCTGGACTCCTTTTCTACGCGGTCACGGATATGCTTGTTATAGATGATATGGTAGCTTCCGATGAGACCGGCGAGGTTAAAGGTCTTGCTTGGTGCATAGAGTGCAACCGTACGCATCTTCGCATCCTCTGATACGCTCTGTGTCGGGATATGCTTATGGCCGGTGGTGATGATGTCGGACCAGATTTCATCTGAAATAACCATGACATCATGCGTCTTATAGATCTCCATGGCCTTTTCGATCTCCCAGCGCTCCCATACACGACCACAAGGGTTGTGCGGTGAACAGAAAATCGCTGCATGAATCTTATTCTCTACGATTTTCTTCTCCATGTCGTCGAAGTCCATACGCCATACGCCGTTCTCGTCCTTTACGAGCTCGCTGTGAACGATGTGGTAGCCATTGTTCGTCAGACTATTGGTGAAGCCGATGTAGGTCGGCTTGTGAACCAGGACGTTATCGCCCTTCGAGCAGTAGACATTAAGTGCTGAAATCACGCCGCCGAGAACACCGTTTTCATAACCGATGCACTCCGGGGTCAGGTCGGTGACGCCGTTTCGGTTCTTCTGCCACTGGATGATGGCGTCGTAATACTCTTTGCGTGGGGAGAAGTAACCATATGCCGGGTGCTTCGCCCGCTCGATGATGGATTTCGGAATCGTCGGAACGGTCGGGAAGTTCATGTCAGCTACCCACATCGGGATGATGTCGAAGCCGTCTTTCGGTGGCTTCGGGGCCATCTTCATCTGACCGAGTGCTTCTACTGCGATCGCGTCTTTACCGACACGATCCATGATGGATGTGAAATCGTATTTCATGATGAGTCTCCTCCGTGATTTATTTTATTATATTGTCTCACATCTAATCATATCTCGTCAAAAGAATCGATTCATGTGAGGAGATATGATAGAGATAAAGGTCGGGTGACGATGTGGAGAGCGGAGACACGTCCCGTTATCCTTCAAGCTCCCGAATCAGGTTCACCATCTCGATGGCGCTGAGTGCACAGTCGTAGCCCTTGTTGCCTGCCTTCGTGCCGGCGCGCTCGATGGCCTGCTCGATGTTCTCTGTCGTGAGCACACCGAACAGTACCGGGACGCCACTCTCGAGCGAAACGGTCGCGATTCCCTTCGATACTTCGTTGCAGACATAATCGTAGTGGCTCGTCGCACCGCGAATCACCGCGCCGAGGCAGATGACCGCGTCATACTTTCCACTCTTCGCCATCTTCGACGCGATCAGTGGGATTTCAAATGCGCCTGGAACCCAGGCGACGTCGATGTCTTCGTCCCGTACGTCGTGGCGGAGCAGTCCATCCCTGGCGCCGCCCAGCAGCTTCGAGGTGATGAACTCGTTGAAACGTGCGGCCACGATGCCGACACGGATGCTCTTTGATACCAGATTTCCTTCGATTGTTCTCATGATGTACACTCCTTTTCTTCTATAACCGCCGCAGTCTGTTCTGCGACGTATGTTCCTATGGTTGATGTCTCGTGCCCGGGCGTGGTGCATGCCCGCAGCTGCATGTTCGTCGTGCGCGGGTGCGGTGCTGTTTAGTACTTCAGTATATGGCCCATGCGTGCCTGCTTCGTCTGCAGATACCGGAGATCATACGCCGTCGCTTCCATCTGGATCGGCACGCGTTCCGAGATTTCCAGGCCGAACTCCGACAGCTGGTAGACCTTATCCGGATTATTCGTCAGCAGTCGAAGGCTCTTCACACCGAGCTCCCGCAGAATCTGCGCACCGAGGAAGTACTCACGCTCATCGACGTGGAAGCCGAGCGCAAGATTTGCCTCGAGGGTATCGAGTCCCTGCTCCTGCAGCTCATACGCACGCAGCTTGTTGATGAGACCGATGCCACGCCCTTCCTGACGCATGTAGAGGAGGATGCCGCGCCCCTCCTTCTCGATCTGCGTCATCGCTGCTGCGAGCTGCTGCCCGCAGTCACAGCGGAGAGAGCCGAAGGTATCGCCGGTGAGGCACTCCGAGTGCACTCGGCAGAGCACGTCCCGACCGTCTCCGATCTCGCCCTTCACGAGCGCGACATGGTGTTCTCCGTTCAGACGGCTCACGAATCCATAGGCCCGGAAGTTTCCGAACTTCGTCGGCATCTGCACCTCCGTCACCTGATCGACCAGCATCTCATGGCACTTCCGGTATGCCTGCAGATCCTTGATCGTGATGAACCTGATCTGGAATTTCTCCGCAAGCTTCATGAGCTCCGGCGTCCGCATCATCGTGCCATCCTCCCGCATGATCTCGCAGCAGAGTCCGCACTCCTTCAGTCCCGCCAGTCGGCAGAGATCCACCGTCGCTTCCGTATGCCCGTTTCGCTCGAGCACACCGTTTCGCTTCGCAAGCAGCGGGAACATATGTCCCGGCCGCCGGAAGTCCTCCGGTCGCGCATCCTCGCTGACCACCGCCATCGCCGTCATCGAGCGTTCTGCCGCCGAGATGCCGGTTGTCGTCGATACATGATCGATGGACACCGTAAACGCTGTCTCATGGTTATCTGTGTTGTACTGCACCATCTGCGGAAACTGCAGCTTCCGGACGAAGCGCTCTGACATCGGCATACAGATCAGGCCCTTGCCATGCGTCGCCATGAAGTTGATGTTCTCCGTCGTCGCGAACTCCGCCGCGCAGATGAAGTCGCCTTCATTTTCCCGCTCCGGATCATCTGTCACCAGGATGATTTTTCCCTGCCGGAGATCCTCCAGTGCCTCTGGAATCGTATTAAATTTCATGCTGTTCTCCTTTATCTCAGGTCGCTGTCTGCGACTTTTTTTCTTCGGATGCCCCCATGATATGGCATCCATTTCATATCGACCGCCCCGTCGATCTCCATACCTGAGTTCTCTTCTCCAGTCAGAATCCATAGCGTGTGAGCATATCGCGCGTGATGCCATGCACTGCCTGTGCGCCGGCCGTGGCGGCCCCAGCGTCCCGCGAAGTGCCGTTTCTCAGCATTGGCCCCGACAGCAGTTTCTCGATGTACTTTCCGACGATGTCTGTCTCGAGATTCACCAGGTCACCCCGCCGACGCATGCCCAGGTTTGTATGCACGAGTGTGTGCGGAATCGTCGACACGGAAAAGCTCGCCGCATCGACCGTCGCTACCGTTAGACTGATGCCGTCGATCGTGATGGAGCCCTTCTCGACCACGTAACGCAGGATCTCCGGACCTGCGAGGATCGTAAACCAGATGGCGGTGGCGTCCCGTCGTATGAGGCCAATGCTGCCGACCCCGTCGACATGACCGGCCACGATGTGGCCGCCGAAACGGCCTGTCACCGGCATGGCCCGCTCGAGATTCACCGGACAGCCGGTGCCGAGGCGGGAAAGGGCGGAGCGGTTCAGTGTCTCATGCATGACATCCGCTGTGAAGTAATCTGTTCCCATCGATGTGACCGTCAGGCAGATGCCATCGATCGCGATGCTGTCGCCGAGCTTCGTGCCCTCGAGCACGGTTGTGGCACCGATGGTGAGGACCGCCGAGTCGCGGCCACGCGCGATGTGCCGGATTAATCCGACTTCTTCGATGATTCCGGTAAACATGGATACACCACCTCGCTTTCGATCAGGATGTGTGCGCCGGGTGGCGCGATGTGCGTTGCGATGGCGGATGGCAGATCCATCCGCAGATGCGCGTCGAGATTCAGTTTTCCTGCGAACATGGATACACCACCTCACTTTCGATCAGGATGTCCTCGCCGAGTGCCGTGAAGCGACGATTCGTGAGGCGGAAGCATGTGTCCGGCGTCGCCACGCCGATGCCCTCCACCGGGGTCTTCGCCGTCTCCCCACCGAAAAGCTTCGGCGCGATATAGCACTGAACCTGCTGGACGATTCCGCACTCGAGTGCCGCCCAGTTGAGCGTGCCGCCACCCTCGAGCAGGATACTGTCGATGCCCTCCGCGCCGAGCATCGACATGAGCGCAGTGAGATCCAGATGCGGATGGTGATCCGCTTCCGCTAAACTCAGCGATGTGTGTCCAGCATGCACAGCTCCAGCATCGGTCGCATGATCCGCTCCGGTGCTGCCTGGATGAGTACGCATCCTCGAATCGGAATCCCCCTCGACGTTCGATCGTGTCCGCGATGTCTCCGGAACGCATAGCACACGACAGCCGGCGGCGAGGTAAGGCGTGTGCCGTTCCGGATCTTCGCAGGCGGTCGCTAGAATCGTCGGCACCGCCTGTGCGCTCGTCACGACCTGTGCACTGAGGGGTGTCCGAAGCTGTGTATCGCAGATGATACGAATCGGGTTTCGGCCACCATCGATGCGACAGGTCAGCAGCGGATCATCCGACAGGACCGTTCCGACGCCCACCATGATGCCACGAAAGCGATGGCGCTGTGTCTGAACATGCTGTCGCGCGGCATCCCCGGTCACCCAGCGAGAAGCACCCGTGTACGTCGCGATTTTTCCGTCCATCGTCATCGCGTATTTCATCGATACGAATGGCCGCCTGGTCGTGATATAGTGCATGAAAATGCGGTTCAGCGCATCGCATTCCGCACGCAGCACGCCCTCGGTCACCTCGATGCCATGTGTCCGCAGAATCTCGATGCCTCTTCCAGCGACCAGCGGATTCGGGTCAGCGGAGCCCACGACGACACGGGCGATCCCGGACTCCAGCACCGCATCGGTACAGGGTGGCTGCTTCCCGTGATGACAGCAGGGCTCCAGCGTTACGTACATCGTTCCGCCTGCCGGATCCTCAGTACAGCTGCGCAGTGCCGTCCGCTCTGCATGCAGCTCGCCGTAGCGCGCATGCCAGCCCTGTCCGATGATGCGGCCCTCTTTTACGATCACTGCGCCTACCATCGGATTCGGTGAGGTCCAGCCTGCCCCACGCTCTGCAAGCTGAAGTGCCAGACGCATATAGTCGGTATCGTTCATCTCTCGCCTCCTGAAAAACTGAAGTGTTTTCGGCTATGCCTTCCACCGCCGGGCGGACGCAAAAAAGCCCTGAACCAGCTGGTTCAGGGCGAGAAAACACGGTCCCGGGAATCCGATTTCACATACTCGTACATGAAGCCAGTCCTGTGTTCTGTCGAAGCTTCGCGTCTCGAGGGCGCGTACGTTCATACATCACGCATGTCCCCTGAGGTCCGAAGCTTCGGCAGAGATCGTGCCGAAAATAAAAAACTCCAGAATGCACGTGCATCCCAGAGTAGTGTCTATAAGCGCAGAGCCTCTGCTCTGCACTCGTATCTTCTTTCATCCAGACTATACTGTCGGCTTCGGAGTTTCACCGAATCATGCCTTACGGCTCGTGGGCTGTACCACCGGTAGGGAATCACACCCTGCCCTGAAGATCGTTATTCGATTGATCGAAAAAATCATAGCACGCTGAAAATATGATTGCAAGAGAGATATTTCACGAAGTGAGGTTTTCCAGGTGACGAGGTGGAGGGCGGAAGCATGCACCGAGGACATAGCAGTGCACCACTTTCCTGCCGTAAAATCACAAGATGTAGTTAAGCGGGCACAAGATGTACTGTCGCTTTTTCGGGGATGGATTATAATTTATTTAAGATGCCGATTCCCTTCCAGGATGGGGTATAATGTGATCAGAGATCGCACGGTCGTGGTGCGGAGAACTGCGGTGAAAGCCACGCCGTGCAGGTCGACTGCATCAGCCGAAGGCGCCGGAAGCGTGCCACGGCGTGCAGAGGCTGGCTGCGGCGGACGAAGCTGCAGCGGTGAAAGCCACGAGCGTGCAGGTCGACTGCATTAGCCTGATCAGAAGGGGGATCGGTATGAAGATCGCGATTGTAGATGATATCAAGGGCGAGGCGGAGCGTCTTTCGGGCCTGGTCGCGCACTACCTGTCGACGCATGGACTGTTCTGTGATCAGACGGATCTGTTTGCGAGCGGGGAGGCCTTTCTAGAGCACTTCGAGCCGGCACGCTATGATATCATCTTTCTCGACATCTATATGAGCGGTATGACCGGCATGGAGACGGCGCGGCGGATCCGGGAGCAGGATACGAACTGCAGTCTTCTCTTCGTGACGACGTCGCCGGATTTCGCTATCGACAGCTACGACGTGAATGCGAGCTACTATCTGCTGAAGCCGCTCTGTGAGGAGCAGGTCACGCGGGCGCTGGACCGCTGTAACATGGACCGCATCGAGCGCGACCGCTATGTGATGGTGCCGTCACAGGGGCAGAATGTGCGGCTGTTTCTGCATAACATCGCCTACACGGAGTACGTGAGCCGTCGGATCATGGTGTACATGAAGGATGGCGGGACGATGGAGGTGAATCTGAGCCAGAAGGAGCTTCAGCAGCTGCTGCTTCCGTTTGACTGGTTCTGCGACTGCATGAAGGGTGTCCTCGTGAACTTCGAGGATGTGCATAAGCTGCAGAGCGACCGTTTCGACATGAAGTGCGGTGCCACCATCGCGATCAGCCGACTGAAGTACAGCGATGTACGTGAGCGGTACCTCGACTATACCTTTAAGACGCTGAGAGAGGGGCAGGGGCTATGACCGAACTGATCATCAACGAAGCACTGAATACGTTTCCGTTCTTTTTTGTGGGGTACCTGCCGGCGCAGGACAGTCTCCGCTTTTCGAAGCGGCGCGAACTTCTCCTCATGGTCCTCTATGAGTGCGGATATCTATGCCTCTTCGGGCTTCTGGTGAAGCTCGGCTTCTCTGCGGTATACGTACAGTATCTCTCAGCTCCGCTGGGTCTCGTGCTGATGATGCTGATGTTCCGAACGGATAAATGGATCCTCCTTTTCCATTTTATCTTTATACTCGACTATCTGCTGGCGATCCGCGCTGCGACCTTCTTCCTCTGCGAGCACAACATCAACATCGGTTTTTACAGCTGGCAGGCCGGCCTCGTGACACTCCTCATGACGCTCAGCACCCTGATTCCGATGTCTACCTTTCTACGCGAGATCCTGAAGACGCTGAAGTCCGTCGAGATCCATGATTTCTGGATGACGGCGTGGCTGCTTCCGTTCGTCGCGACGGCGATGATCCTGCTGCTCACCGGCACCATCCGGGAGGGCCATATCAGCAGTCTCGCGCTACTCGCCCGTATCCTGCTGCTGCTCTGTATGTTCATGCTGAGTCATCTGCTGATCCTCTTTATGAAGAATCTGCAGGAGCAGATCATCACGAGCGAGCGAAACAAGACCATGGAAAATCTCCTGCGCGTCCAGACGGAGCAGTTCGAGATGCTGAAGACGCGCATCATGGAGAGCCGGCGCACCCGCCACGATTTCCGCCATCATCGCATGGTACTGAAGGATCTGGCGGACCGGAATGACCTCCATGGGATCCGGACCTACCTCGCTGAGTACAACGCAGAGCACGTGGATACGCCATCGAAGACCTACAGCAACAATCCGACCGTAAACGCGGTCGTCGCGTACTACGCGGGACATGCGGAAGCCGCCGGGATCCGCTTCACCGCCCGTGTGCAGCTCCCGGAGCATCTTCTGATCCCGGACCCGATCTTCTGCGTCCTCCTCGGCAACCTCCTCGAGAACGCCGTCGACGCCTGTAAGACCGAGCTGAGCCAGAGCGCTTCGTCGGGCGCTGCTTCTGCTGACGCCAATGCCGGCGGACCCGTCACCGGGGCGGAAGCTGCCGAGGCCGAAGCCGGCAGCAGCACTGCGGCGGGCACGGCGATCGATCCGCGCGCCGGTGTCACCGCTTCCGCGGATATCCGCTCCGACCAGGCCATCCGCGTGATCGTGAAGCAGAACGGCGACGCCTGCCTCTCCATCGCAGTCGACAACACCTGCAGCCAGAAGCCGATCTGGGACGACGGCGAGCTCGTCTCCACGAAGCACGTGGGCCACGGCGTCGGCACCGTCTCGATCCGCTACATCGCCCAGCGCTACGACGGCGACGCCCGCTTCGAGTGGCGTGACGGCATCTTCTACGCCTCCGTCATGCTGAATCCGCAGAGCCCGCCGAATCCATAAAAAACAGCATCGTCAACAAACAGCCGGGTGTTTTCACCCGGCTGTGTTTCTGTCTTAAGAATTTCGTAAGGGGGTCTGACCCCATAAACTCTAGTTTAGATTCTGTTTCGAAAAAATTAATGGGGTCAGACCCCATTAATTTTCCTACGAGAGGACTGGCCAAGCCAAATGATTATATGTTATGATATGATGATATGGCATTTAAATTATATCATCGATGATGCGAAGGGGAGAGGAAAACAATGACGATCATGGATAGCAGCAAGCCGCTCTATCTGCAGGTGGAGGCGGATATTAAAAACCGTATCCTGTCGAAGCAGTACATGCCGGGAGATAAGCTTCCGACGGAGAACGAGCTGAGTGCCCAGTATAATGTGAGTAAGATCACGATTCGAAAGGCGATACAGAATTTATCCGATGATGGATATGTCAATAAGGTCCAGGGAAAGGGCACCTTCATCAATTTCAAGAAGGACAAGCTGTTTCTGAATAAGACCCGCGGCTTCAAGGAGAGTCTGTCGAGCCATGGACACACGTCCAGACATGATATCATCCAGGCATCGTTTCTGTACGCGGATGAGGATATCGCAGAGAAGCTGATGGTTCCGCTGGGGACGAAGGTCGTCTACATCGAGCGTCTGGTCTGGCAGGATGACGAGCCGATCGCGGTCGATAAGATCTACATCGAGGATGCTCGCTTCCCGGACTTCATCACGACACTTTCGAAGGATCGCTCGTTCTACCAGGTGATGGATGAGTGCTATCATATCCGGCCGAAGCATTCCGTCCTCGAAATCGACGGAAAGGCTGCGCAGAGCCACAGCGCGGATATCCTGAAGTGTAACGTCGGCGATCCGCTGTTCTCGATTCATAAAATCAGCTATGATCAGAACGAGAAGCCGATCCACTACTCGCTGACGACGGTCCGCTGTGATCGCGTCACCTATGTCGTCTCTACAAACGACTCCACGGTCATGGACGAGAAGATCAAGTCGAACTGAGCTTCGATCCACAGCAGAGCGACGCTTCCGTTAGAATCCGCATAAGCACAATCACCGATTTATCTCCATAAACGAAGCGAAGGGGCACCGACACATCTCGTGTGGCTGTCCCTTCGCTTCGTTTATGTATCTTCTGTTTTTCGTTCTTACGCCGTTACGCCATCTCACAGATCTTACTGCGCACGCCGAGCACCATGGATGGTGCGACACTCAGCTCATCGATACCCATCTCGACGAAGCGCTCCGTCAGTGTCGTGTCTGCACCGAGCTCACCGCAGATGCCGGCCCACTTGCCTGCCTTATGCGCGCCGTCGATGGTCATCTGAATCATCCGAAGAACCGCCTCATGATGTGGATTATAGAAATCGTCCAGCTTCTCATTCTGGCGATCGATCGCAAGTGTATACTGCGTGAGGTCGTTGGTGCCAATGCTGAAGAAATCAACCAGCTGCGCCAGCTCCTCACAGATCATCACCGCTGCCGGGGTCTCGATCATGATCCCCTGCTCCGGAATCGCATACGGGATTTGCTCCCGCTCGAGCTCCGCGGCCACCTCCGCGACGATTTCCCTGATCCGAAGCACCTCGTCCGTCGAGATGATCATCGGATACATGATGGCGAGGTTTCCGTACTTCGCCGCACGAAGCAGTGCGCGGAGCTGTGTCTTAAACACATCCGGCTGCTTCAGACAGATACGGATCGCGCGGTAGCCCATCGCCGGATTATCTTCCTTTCCGAGTCCGAGGTAATCGACGTTCTTATCCGCACCGATGTCGAGCGTTCGGATGATGACCTTCTTTCCGCCCATCGTCTGCAGTACCTGGCGGTACGCATTAAACTGCTCATTCTCATCCGGCAGCGCCGTCTTTCCGAGATACAGGAACTCACTACGGAAAAGGCCGATCCCCTCCGCGTCATTTTCCTGTACATATGCCACATCCGAAACACTTCCGATATTCGCATATACATTTACTTTACGGCCACTCTTCGTCACCGAAGGACGTCCCTTGTAGTTTGCAAGCAGCCGCTTCTGCTCTGCCGCCCTCGCCTGCATCTCGTGTGCAGCAGCGATGGTTGCCTCATCCGGATTCACGCAGAACACGGCATCCTTGCCATCGACGATGCCCATCGTACCGGAATGGAGACTGTCGAGCTCCACCGGCACACCGATCAACGCCGGGATGTTCATCATACGCGCGAGGATCGCGGTATGGGAGTTCGTCGAGCCATGGACGGTGACGAATGCAAGGATCTTACGCTTATCCATCTGCACGGTTTCACTCGGTGTCAGGTCATCCGCCACGATGATGGACGGTTCCATATGCGCCCAGTCGAGCTCCTCCTCACCACTCAGGTTCCGGATCAGACGATTCGAGATATCCTTCACATCCGCGGAGCGTGCCTGCATGTACTCATCATCCATATTCGCGAAGATCTCGGCGAAGTTATCTCCGGTGACCGCCACCGCGTACTCCGCATTGACCTCCTCCGTCTCGATCATCGAGTGGATCGCATCCTGGTAGTCCTCATCCTCGAGCATCATCTGATGCACCTCGAAGATCTGGGCGTTCACCTCGCCGACCTCCTGGAGGGCCTTCTCATAGAGCGCGCCGAGCTGGGCCTGCGCCTGCGCCTTCGCTGCTTCGAGACGCTCGAGCTCTGCCGCGACATCCTCGATATGCTGACGCTTTACGATGCCATCACTCTTCTTCAAAACATTGATCGGACCGATCGCCGTTCCCTTATAGACGGACTTTCCGATGTATTTTTCCATTTCCTGTCCTCTCAAATCTTATCTTATCGACGAATTACAGATTTTCCTGGAAGAACTTTTCAAGTGCCTCAAATGCAGCATCCTCATCCGGACCCTCGACCTGCACGGTCACCTCATCGCCCTGCTTGACGCCCATGCTCATGATGGCGATCAGCTTACCGGCAGCTGCGGTCTTTCCCTTGCAGGAAAGCGTCACCGCACTCTCGAACTTTTTCACTTCTTTCACCAGTAATCCGGCTGGTCTCGCATGCAGTCCGAGTTCTTCCTTGATCACATATGTAAATTCTTTCATCTTTATCTGTCCTTTCTTTTCACTGCGTGAGCTCATACGTAAGTCCCCTCTGCAAATAAGCGGGATTCCTGCATACGTCACCATGTCATCTAAGTCATCATATAAAATAAGTTTTCATTATAAACAAAACTTCCCGCACGGTATAGTGCTTTCCGGATCGCGAATTCACTATGCATGCAGGAAGTCTGGATATTTTTTCAGGGGTATGCCACAGTGCCCTGTGGTGTTTTAAAGAAGTGTATCGCTCTGTTTAGAGAATGCCCAGTGCACCCATGACCATGCCGAAGAGGACGATGCCGATCAGCAGGATGTTGGTATTGACCTTCTTCTGAACGAGATTGTAGATGCCCAGCGTAAATACGAACGGAAGCATCTTCGGGATGATGGAATCCAGCATATCCTGGATGACCAGATTCGTACCACCGGTGGAGAAGGTAAGCGGCGTGGTGATGGACACCATGCTGGCTACCATACCGCCGACAACGGCGAGACCGACGATGGATGCGAAGTGCATTACGCGATCCATAAGTCCTTCCTGGTACAGCTTCGCAAGGTATTTATTACCTGACCTGTAGCCGAAGAAGGTTGCATTGTAGGCAAACAGCAGTGACGGAATCGCGAACAGCAGTACTGCGAGAATCGGTCCCAGGATGCTGCCCTGCTGTGCGAACGAAAGGCCGATACCGAAGGTGATGATTCGGATGGTTCCCTGGAAGAAGCTGTCACCGATGCCGGCGAACGGCCCCATCAGACTGGTCTTGATCATGGAGATCGACTCGGTCTGGAACTCACCCTCTTCTGAATTTGCGTTCTGCTCCTCCATCGAAGCGGCGAGGCCCATGATAAACGGTGTCAGCTGCGGTGTGCAGTTAAAGAACTCCATATGCCGCTGATACGCTTCCTTTTTTCTCTCCTCATCATCTGCATACAGCTTGTCAAGCACCGGTGCCATGCCATACATGAAGCCCATGTGCATCTGACGCTCATAGTTCCATGAGCACATAATCGCGAGGGAATGCAGGAAGACCTTACGTAAGTCTTTATCGCTTACTTTCTTTAATGCTTTCTGATTTTCCATTATGCATTTGCCCCCTTTCCATACAGAACCTTATCCAGGATGAATGCCAGGATCGCGGCGAACATGGTCACACCGATCAGGCTGAGACCGGAATATGCGACGATCAGGAAGCCGAGAAGGAAGTACGGGAACATCTTCTTCGACAGCATTGAACTCAGCAGCATCGCAAATCCGAGGGCCGATAAGAGGTTACCAGCGACCGTGAGGCCGTTCGTGATGACCTGCGGAATCGCAGCTACCAGGTTCGTAACCAGATCCGTACCGAAGTAAACGGTCAGGAAGATCGGGATGAAGTAAACCAGCGCGTTGAAGCCGAAGGACCACCAGAGGTGGATATGAATCGCCTTCTTGAACTGTCCGTTCTCGATGGCCTTATCCGCTACATGAGAGAACTGCGCGATCACCATTCGCATGATGACGCTCAGGAACTCGCCAATGACGGCGACCGGAACGGCGATGGTCAGTGCCGCTTCCGTGGAGGCACCGGAAAGAATCGCAAACGCAGTGGCGATGATACTTCCGAACTGCATGTTTGGTGGTCCGGCTGCTCCGATCGCTACAAATCCCATGGAAATAAGTTCCAGGGATGCACCTAAAATTACACCCTGTCTGACATCGCCTAATACGAGGCCTGCCAGTGTACTCAGGATCAGTGGTCTGCCGATGTTCTGACGTCCGATCAATCTGGAGTCGATGACACCGACGATACCAACTAAACCGAGTAAAATCGCTTTAATCAGCATACGACGTCTCCTTCTTTATTGATTCGAAATCACGTATTTCGAATCATGTTTTATCTCTATCCTCAGTTATCAAATGATGCATGCTCGATCGGGGAGGATGGCACCATCTGAATATAGATCTTCTTTCCCATCGAAATCAGTTCCTGGGTGGCCTTCAGCTCTGCTTCATTTAAGTACACGGCCTTACCGTACTCCTTCGAACCGGCCTTCTTCGCCACACCGCCATAATTGATTTCGGTCACCTCTGGAAGCTCCTTCGCAAGCTGAAGTGCTTCTGCCGGTCCCTTTACGATGATCATGATATTCTTGCTGGCATTCTCATCCACCAGCTTCCGAAGCTGTGAAAACGGAATGATACTAAGCTCACAGTCCACCGGCTTCGCGATGCTGAGCGCCATCATGCTGATCGGATCATTCGGAACCTTATCATCGGCGACGATGATATAGTTGGTGCCTACCTGCTTGGTCCAGGAAAAAATCACCTGGCCATGTAAAAGACGATGATCTACACGAACTAACTTAATCATACATTTCCTCCATTTAAAAAGTTGTTGTACAGTACGATGCTCTGGGCTGCACTCTTACAGGTATCATCGAGGTCCAGCTCCTCCCATGTCGTACCGCTCTTCTTCATTGCCATGATTTCCAGTACCAGCGGGAGATTTACACCCGCGATCAGTTTTCTCGACGAGCTCATGAATGGTAAGGCGGTATTCGCCGGCGATCCTCCCGGAAGGTCCAGAAGGACGACCAGATTCCGATCCTTATATTTCTCCTCGATCGTCGCACGGATCGCTTCTGAAAAATCCTCCAGCGCCTCGCCGTTTTCGAACGACAGCGTTCCGAAATCATCCTCGTCGATATCCAGGATCAGCTTCAATGCATCTGCATATCCCTTGCACAATCCTGCATGTGTAATCATCAGCACATCAAATGCATCTTTCATGTTTCGTACCATCCTTACTTAATTCTTTTATGATTGGAACAGCCTCTGATAAAGAGGCGATGATTTTTATGGCCTGTCGCTTCTGGACTTCCGTCGGCGGCATCAGATCCGGCACCATGATGACCGGGATCCTGGCATTCCAGGCTGCCTGGACGCCCACCTTCGAGTCTTCGAAAACCAGTGCATCCTCCGGTGCTGTATTCATCTTCGCAAGCACCTTCAGGTACGCTTCCGGCGAAGGCTTCCGCTCGACGACCTCATCACCACAGCAGATATAGTCAAAGTACTGTATGAGCTGTAAGCGAGTCAGGCGCTCCTCCGTCAGTGATCGACTGGTGGCGGTCGCTACCGCACACGGAAGTCCGGCCTTTTTGATGCAGTTCAGGAGTTCCACGGCACCCGGTTTTGCGGTGAGCTCACGCTCCAGACGCTCTACTCCATGCTGACGGGCGACTTTCATGAATTCCTCTGTGGAGCAGCGTCCACGGAACAACTCTTCCATGTAATCATACACCGGCTGTCCACTGCGACCAACCACATTCAGAAAGTCCTCTCTCTTCCAGTCGTCGATCCCGAAGTCTCTTGCCGTATCATACCATACATCCTGCCATACCCGCTCTGTATCGAGCAGCAGTCCATCTACATCAAAAATAACCAGTTTAAGCGACATATATCTTCCTCTTCGTACTGTATCTTAGTACTGCATCTGCCACATGTAACGACGAACATCGAGTGAGTGACCACGCTCGAAGGCGATCGCCTCTACGAAGTGACGGATCACTACGCCGGTAAGGATGGCTGCAACATATGGCTTCGCCTCATCAGCTACCGTAGAAAGATCGAGATCCTTCTGATCGAGTACGAGCAGATCCTCTGTAAACTTCTTTGCGAAGTTCTCTACACGCTCATCGAGGTGTCTGGTGTGACCGATGGACTTTACAAGCATGAATGGAACATCATAATCGGTTACCTCGAACGGGCCATGGAAGTACTCACCGGAGTGGATGCATCCGGAGTTGATCCACTGCATCTCCATGAACCAGCACATCGCGGTGGAGTAAACCTCACCATAGTTGATGCCGCTGCCGATGGTGTAGATGGTCTTCTCACGCTTGTTGCGCTTCGCCCATGCCTTCGCCTGTGCATCGTACTGTGCCTTCGCCTGTGCAGAAAGATCGGTCAGCTTCTCGAGCTCCTTCAGGCATACATCCCACTTCGCATCCGGAGCGAGTACGGAAAGAAGGCTGAAAAGTAAGCCGTAAAAGATACCCTTATTCTTATCCGAATCGCTTACTTCCTTACCCCAGTCATAGTGAACAGGATACTCTGCTGCCTCCCAGAGTGGAGAACCCTCGAGGTTTGATAAGCAGATCGTAAGGGCGCCCTTGGAACGTGCAAGCTTCGTTGCTTCTACGGTCTCCGGTGTGTTTCCGGAATGTGAGCAGGAAATCACGACGGAATTCTCATTGAGACGCTTCGGCGTATCATATACGAACTCGTTCGCGGTGTATACGTGGGAAGGGATCGAACTCTCCTTATCGAACATATACTGTCCAGCCATAAGCACGGCCTGGGATCCGCCACAAGCGACGAAATAAACCTCATTGACCTCCTTTCTGGCTTTCACTGCCTCAACTGCGGCCTTAATCTGTGATGCATGTAAGTCTCTCATAATTCCTCCTTAAAAACGATAATGATTATATATCATTATATGACCTTATGGGTCTTATTATATACATGTAGCACAAATAAGCAAGTACTTTTCGCTTTTTTATTATAATTTTACACAAGGTTAGACATAACCGTGAGTAATCGTTATTTTTTTTACCATGCGCCACAAAAAAAACAGCCCCTCTTACGAGCGTCTCAAACGCTTCGCAAGAAGAGCTGGTCCTGTTCTTACTTCCATCATCTCGTGACGATACGATGGCGATGATTCTGTCTTAAGAATTTCGTAAGGGGGTCTGACCCCATAAACTCGAGTTTAGATTCTGTTTCGAAAAAATTAATGGGGTCAGACCCCATTAATTTACGCCTTCGCGGAGTAATCGCGCGGGCCGTAGATGGCGGTGCCGATGCGGACGATGTTTGCGCCTTCCGCGATGGCGAGCGGGTAATCGCCGCTCATACCCATGGAGAGGTACTGCATGTCGACACTGCCGGCGTAGCGCTGTGCGGCTTCCTCGTAGAGTCCGCGCATCTTCGCGAAGAAGCGACGGGTCTCGTCTTCGCTGGCGTCCGCTGGCGGGATCGCCATGAGGCCACGGATATCGAGGTGCGGGGTCGTCGCGAGCAAGCGCTCAAACAGAGACCAGAGGCCGTCGGCATTGACCCCGCTCTTACTGCTTTCTTCGCCAATGTTGACTTCCAGAAGGATATCCTGCTGAAGTTCCCGTTTCGCGGCTTCCTTCTCGATCGCGAGGGCGAGGTGCTCGCTGTCCACGCTCTGGATCAGCGACGCACGGCCGACGACCTTCTTCACCTTGTTTGTCTGAAGATGGCCGATAAAGTGGCCCGGCTTCCCGAGGTAGGCGCCCGCATCCGTCTTCTCGACGAGCTCCTGTACGTGGTTCTCGCCGAAGATGTCGATCGGAAGCTCTGCGCTCGCCCTGACCTCCTCGACGGTACGTGTTTTGCAGGCCGCACAGAGAAGAATCTCCTCCGGCTTCCGTCCTGCACGGATCGCCGCCTCGGCCATCGTGCGGCGGATCTCCGCGACCGCCTGCTGCATCCGTTCCATCTGTTCCTGTTCTATCATGCCTGGCCTCCCTCAAACGCTGTGTAGTGGGCGCGCCCGCCGCCCCATAATCTCAGGCGTGTCTTCGCGCAGACCACGTGTGCCGCGATCTTCTCTATCATGCCTGGCCTCCCTCGTACGGCGTATAGTGCGCACGCTCACCGCCCCATAATCTCGGGCGTGTTTTCGCGCAGACCACGTGTGCCGCGCCGATCTGTGAAATACGCAGTCTCACCGGCACGGCGACGCGCTTCAGATGCATGCCGATCAGCGTATCGCCGATGTCGATCCCGGCATCCGCGCGCACTTCCTCGACCGCTACCGGGTCCTCGAAGTGCTGCCAGCAGGTCGTCGCCCAGCTGCCGCCCGCATGTGGCCACGGGCAGACCGACACAATCTCATATCCGTTCCGAAGCGCACATGCACGCTCCACGATCACGGCACGGTTCAGATGCTCACAGCACTGCGCCGCGAGATCGATGCCCTTTTCCTGCAGCACCGGCGCGATGCCCTGATACACCGCATCCGCGACCTCCATACTGCCGATCTTCCCGATGTGTCCGCCCAGGATCTCACTCGACGAACAGCCCACCACGAGCACACTGTGCTCGCGAAGCTCTGTCTGCTCTAGCAGCGCACGGATCACCTGCGACGCTTCTCTCTCGATTTCATGTAATTCAGAATCTGTCATATCGATCACCTCGCCTCATCACAACAACAGGATGTACTCTTTACTTTCCTTAGTATAGCATAGAACTTTGTGTTTAATGACGCTTAGCGAAGCGACTAATGTCTTATTTCAGATACTCCTCAAAGAACGCCTTCAGCTTTTCAAACGGAATGATGTCCATCTGATCGTAAAGGTCGGTATGGTTTGCACCGGGGATAATGAGTAATTCCTTGTGTTCGCCGGTCAGCTTGCTGTACGCTGTCTCACTGAAATAGCGGGAGTGCGCTTTTTCTCCGTGTACCAGAAGCACGGCAGAGCGGATCTCGCTGCTGTATTGCAGGATCGGCATATTCAGGAAGGAAAGCGAGGAGGCTACATTCCAGCCGCCGTCCGAGTTCAGGCTGCGTGGATGGTAGCCTCGCGGGGTCTTATAGTAGGCGTAGTAATCCTTCACAAACTGCGGTGCATCCTCCGGCAGCGGATCGACCACGCCGCCTGCCAGCGCGTAGGCGCCGTTTTTATAGTCCTCGGTGCGCTGCGTGTTCAGCACTTTTCGCTTTTCAAAGCGTGCCTGTTCAGAATCCTCAGCATCAAAATATCCGCCGCCAGTGTGATACCGTAGCGGTTATGAAAGGTCACTTTTTTATGGTCCACCTTGTCACTTTTCGGGAACACCTTATCCCATTCCTGTGTCAGATTCAGTTTTTCCATATTCAGACCTCCTTGCATGTCGC